>ENA-ORCS01001094-ORCS01001094.1-marine-metagenome-genome-assembly--contig:-NODE-1094-length-13106-cov-3.303784_pt1 | contig 13106 bp, 9 predicted proteins | sample MGYA00237781_ERZ508513 | MGnify/ENA primary metagenome ERZ508513 (study PRJEB26184, sample SAMN06268793) | marine metagenome | isolation source: Eden Landing Ponds, San Francisco, CA, USA | place...
TCGAACTCCTGTTCTCGCATGACGCGCGAGCCACACGAGGCCGTCGTTGCCGCGACCACCTGTGCGTCCTGTAACTCCCCGACCCGCTCGTCGGGGTCGCCCGCCTGTTCGAGTCGGGACGAGCGCATGTCCTCGCGGACGCCGCTCTCGGTCCCGACACGGAGAAACTCCTCGAAGCCCTGGTCGCGCAGTTCCCCGAGCGCGTTGTCGACGGCCCGGTTGGTAAACGCCGAGAGCAAGACCCGGTCGCCGCGTTCGACGAGTGCCTGGACAGTTTTCGCGAGCGTGTAGGTCTTGCCCGTCCCCGGTGGACCGTGGACGAGGGCACAGTCTTCGGCGCCGACGGCCAGCGCGACGGCGTCGTCCTGGGCGTCGTTGTTGGGGACGAACGTCTCTGTCACGTTCCCGAACCCGGGTTCGCGCCGGCCGAAGAGGACGTCCTTTGCCTCGGGCGACTGGGTGAGGATGGCGTCGTGGAGCGCCGTCAGCATCCGGTCGGTGAACAGTTCCGAAGGGTAGACATCCAGCCGGCGCAGATCGAGTGGCTCGTCGGCGGTGACGACGACTGCCTCGCGTTCGAGGCGCTCGACGCGAGCGAGTTCGGCCGCCCCCCGGATCGGGTCGCCGTCGCTCGCGAGCACGAGGTCGCCCTCGCGGATCTTCGAGACGGCGCCGGTCCCGCGGGCCCGCAGTTCCCAGCGCCCGCCGTCGAGTTCGCGCCGTTCGCCCGGTTCGAGGTTCACCAGCGCGCGGTCGTCGTCGGCCCGTTCTTCGGGGGACTGCTCCCAGAGTTTGGCGTACTCGCGGTGGACGGCCCGGCGTTCGCGCTCGACCGACTGGTAGACCCGGTCGACGTACGCTCGCTCTTCCTCGGGGACGGCGGTCCCCACCTGTCCGGCCTTCGATTCCTGGTCGAGTCGGCCCGAGACTGCCATGCAGGTGTCCTGCTCGAAGCAGTACTCGCACTTGGCGTCGGCCTCGTAGCCGGTCGGTACCTCCATGTCGTGTTCCATCGCCGCCAGCGCGTTGCGGGTCCGCAGGACGAACTTCAACAGCCCGGAACCGATCGAGAAATCCTTGGCCGGCGAGAGGTCACCGTCGGCCTCGTTCCTGTCGAGGGCGGCGTTCTTGGTGTAGAGCAGGGTGCCGGTATCGGGCGCTTGGCCGTTGCGCTCGCCGAGGATGAGCGCGTAGCAGGTGGCCTGCACCTTGTCGTGGAAACGGGGGTCTCGTCGGGTGTTCTTGCCCGTCTTGAGTTCGACGGGCATTCCCCGGCGGACGGCGTCGGCCCGTCCCTTCAGACCGTAGGTCTCGCTGACGAGCGTCATCTCCGAGCGCCATTCATCGGTTTCGGTCAGCGTCCCCTGCTGGAGCCACCCCTCGATGGCCGAGGCGTGCTGGTAGACCTCCTCACGGACGGCGTCGGCGTCCTTGCCGAGGAGTCCCAGGTCGAGGCCGGCCTCGTGGATCTGCTCGTCGATGGCCTCGTCTATGTCCCGGCCGCGCAGGAGGTCGCCGAACACCTCGTGGACGATGGTCCCCTTGACGACCGGGTAGGCGTGGGGCGTGCCGCCGAGTTTGTTCAGGTAGTACATCCGCGGGCACTGTACCCACGAGCGGACGTCGGTCACGTCGACGAGGAAATCCGGTTCGACGACGACCATCGAGTCGCCCGTCGTCGAGAACTGCGTCTCGCCCCGATACTCGCGCTCTTCGGGGTTCGTCACCGCGAGTTCCATCCCCACGTCGAGGTAGTCGGCGGTCTCGGTCCACTTGTCCCACAGCGTCACCGTTCTCGGTTCGCCCCGACCCCGGTCCGGGCGGACCGTCACCTCCACCAGGTCGCTCTCGCCGTACTGCGTCGAGACCGTTCGGGGGTCGTCCACGCCGACCACCACACCGCGTACTGTCACACTCTCCTCTCCGGATGCCGACCCGAAAAACGCTGTCGGTCACTCACCGGGGTCGCCGCCGTCAGCCCTCTCGTCACTCCCGGGCGGTCCGCCGTCGGGTGACTGGCTTCCTCCTTCGACCAGTTCCGAATCGTCCGGTCCGCCTGTTTCCGGGTCCGCAGGCTCAATCACGCTGCTCGCCCTGGGCGCGGTCTCGGGGTCGGGTTCGGGCGCTTCGGGCGAGACAGCCGGTACGTCCACCGCGTCGGTGGCCGCCTGCACCACGTCGGCGGGGTCGACACCTTCGACGGTCGCCTCGGTCGTGAGCACGAGCCGGTGGGCCATCGTCGCCCGGGTGAGGCGCTTGACGTCGTCGGGTGTGACGTACTCGCGACCGCTGATGACCGCACTGGCGCGTGCCGCTTCGAAGGCTCGCTGGACGCCCCGCGGTGAGACGCCGACCTCCACCCGGTCGTCCACCCGGGTTTTCCGGGCGATTCCGATGAGATATCGTCGGATTTTCTCGTCGACGCGGACGTCCTCGGCGAGTTCCTGCAGCGCGCTCACCGTCTCCGGTTCGACCGCGGGTTCGACGCTCGGTGCGATGGTGCGACGGTTCGCGCGCCTGTCGAGCAGCCCCATCTCGCCCTCGACGCTGGGATAGCCAAGCGACGTCTTCACCGAGAAGCGGTCGCGCTGGGCTTCCGGCAACTGGAACGTGCCTTCCTGTTCGATGGGGTTCTGCGTGGCGACGACGACGAACGGGTCGGGCAGCGGGTGTGTCGTCCCGTCGACGCTGACCTGCCCCTCCTCCATGGCTTCCAGGAGCGCTGCCTGGGTCTTGGGCGGCGCACGGTTGATCTCGTCGGCCAGGACGACGTTCGTAAAGACCGGCCCCTCGGCGAACTCGAAGGCCCGGTCGTGTTCGTTGTAGACGTTCGACCCGGTCACGTCCGACGGGAGGAGGTCGGGCGTGAACTGCAGGCGCCCGAACTCCAGTCCGAGCGCCTCGGCGAGGACGCGAGCGAGGACCGTCTTGCCCGTCCCGGGGACGTCCTCGACGAGGACGTGACCCCGCGCGATGACCGCCGAGAGCGTCTCGAAGAGGACGCGACGCTCGACGACGACCGACTCCTCGATGCGCTCGACGACGTCCAGACAGACCTCGGAGGCCTCCTCGGGGGTCAACTCGACGGCGGGCGCGTCGACTGACTCGTCCATGCGCCCTCCTTGCACCGCTCTGTCAAGAAGGTATTGCAGAGCGCGTCACGACCGCAGCGTAACCAGCACGAGGCACACCCCGACGGCAGCGACGGCCATTGCAGCGGGGGTGCCGACGCTCGCACTCACCGGTCGGACCAGCGCGTCGGCGGCCGTCGCCACCGCGACAGCGACCACCCCGACACCGACGGCGAAGACGCCGTGATAGAGTTCGAGCCGCCGCGTATCGGGCAGGTGTCCGAGTTCCGCGGTGACACCCAGCCCGAACGTCCCGACGTCCCAGACGACGAGTGCGCCGGCGGTCGCCCCGAACACGAGGAGCCCCGACGCACCCGTCCCGGTCGGGGTGCCCAGTCCGGCCGCGCCGACGGCGACGACCACCAGTCCCGTCGCAGCCAGGGCGAGCGGTGCCGCGCCGTCCGGCACGACCCCGAGTCCGATCGCGACGACCGCGAGCGCGAGCGCCAGAAAGACCAGCAGCGGCAGGACGACCGAGGCCAACACGATAACCACGGCCACGGCCGGGAACAACCCCGCCGAGAGGGCGAGTATCGTGACGAGGCCCACGTAGCCTGCGCCGGCCAGTGCGGCCGCGACAGTCCCCGAGGTCGAGGCGTCGTACTCCGTCGTCGCCTTCCGGGCGAGCGTCGCCAGCAGGGCGACACCGAGGCTCACGGCGCTCAGCGCGACGAGCGGGAGTATCACGAACCGCGAAGTGAGTCCATCGGCGAGTACGCCGCCAGGACCCACCCCTGCGCCCTGGAAACTACCCGAGAACGCCAGGAGCGCGAACACCACGGTCAGCACAAAGGTTCCAAGCCAGACGAGGACGAGTCGTCGACCGAGTCGCCCGACGCGCCGCTGGACCCGGCGCTCGCGGTCGCGAGGCGCGAGTTCGGTCGCCGGTATCGCCCACAGGGCCAGGCGGACGCAGAGACAGGCCGTCCCGAGGAGGAACCAGAACCCCGCGAGCGCCCAGGTGGGACGGGTAGCCCCCGCCACCCCCGTCGCGATGTTCCAGAAGCCGAGTGCGAGCGCGACTCCCACGCCGGCGACCGCGAGCCAAAGGAGTCCGAACACGTACGAGACGACGCCGCTCTCCAGTGCCCGCCTGACCGAAGGGCCGTCGCCCACGTCTGCCCATGCGCCGCCGACTCCAGCGAGTGCGGCAGCCGCCCCGGCGACGACGAACGCGGGACCACCCGAGAGAAACAGGACCACGAGCAGCGTCGACGCCCCCGGCAGGAAGAGCAGGTGACCGACGACAGTCTCGCGGACTCTGTCGCGCTCCAGTAGCGCCATCCCGGCGACGGTGAGGCCGACCACGAGGGCGAAACCGGTGAAAAAGACGGGGTCATCGATCGCGATACCGACGCCGATGGAGACGGCCAGCACGACGGCCGTCGCGACGCCGAGACTCGTCTCGCGCGGCCTGCCCTCGTCGCCGACGGCCGATGGTCGGTCGAGGCGCGGCCCGAACGGCATCAGCGCTCACCTCCGACCGTCGCCCGCGCCTCGACCGCGAACGCTGCTTCGAGGGCGACGGGCAGGGGCGTCCCCCGACGCCAGTCGATCGTCCGTGTACCGGTCGCCTGACACCGGGCCAGTCTGGTCCGTCGCTGGAGGCTCTCAATTCGACCGCTGACCGTGTTCGACCCCACGACATCTGGCGAGAGCAGCGTCCGCGGCTGGTCGAAGGCCGCCCACGTCTCCACGGCGCTCACCGTGGCGTCGTCCAGTGCTGGCGAGACCAGCACCAGCTGTGACCGGGTCGGTGCGAGTTCGGCGGCTTTCCGGAACTGGAAGCCGTAGTCTCCGTCCGGAGCGTCGCTCTTGCCGGACTCCTCGCGGGCGACACTGGCCGCACGGAACAGGTCGGTCGCGCGGGCTCGCTGCTCGCGGCCGCCGCCGGGTGGGAGCCAGTGGAGTCCCGCCGGGCCGTCGCCCTCGCGGCCGGCGACCGCGACGCCGACGTCGTGGCCCCCTCGAAGCAGTGCAGTCAGCGCTCGCGTCGCGGCGTAAGCACCGAGTTCGGCCGCCGTCGGCCGCCCGGGACCGGCCGCGACGTGACAGGGGGGGCGGGCGTCGAGAACGAGGACGACTGTCGTCGACACGGGGCGGTCGTAGTTGACCGTCGCGAGTTCACCGCGTTTGGCGTAGTGGCGCCAGTCGATGCGCGCGGCCGGGTCGGTCGACTCGTACTCCCGGGTGGAGTGGAAGGTCACGCCGTCGCCCGGGTCCTCGCTGGCGAGTTGCCCGATCCGCCGGGCGCCGCGGTCGTCGAGCGGTGGCGCGTCGGCGTCGAGTCGACAGACGACTCTGTCTGCGCCCGTCGCGGGTCGCTCCATCGTCGCCACGGCTCCGCCGCCGGTTCCCCGGACCCGGACCGTCGGCGGGTCGAAGTCGTGGTCGCCGCGCCGTGCGACGAGCGTGTACTCGACCGCCACCGTGTCACCGGGGCCGAGCGTCGCCCCCAGACGCGGCGACCCCGACAGGACCGCGAGGTTCCTCGGCACGCCGTCGGCGACGCGCAGGTCCGAGAGCGTCCGCTCGGAATCGTTCGTGACCGTCAGCGTGACGTCGACCGGTCGGCCGGGCGGGGCCGGACTCGGTTCGACAGTGCGGGAGAGTTCCAGTCCCTCCGGGACACGAGCGGTCGAAACCGCCCCGTAGGCCAGGTAGGCGAGGGGCACTACTGCGGCGAGCACCAGCGTCGTACTCCCGTTCCAGATACCGGCCGTCACGAGGACGACGGCGACCGCGACACCGCCTCCCCAGCGCTGGCGGCGACCCGTCATCGCGCTCCCCCCACGAGGTCGCCCCAGTCGGGACTCCCGTCTGGGTCATCCTCCCGGTCGAGGCCCCCATCCGAGTCACCCTGCCCGTCGACGCTCCCGTCCGGGTCACCAGGCACGTTCGCCCCGTTCGTTCCCGGTCGACGTGGCGCTCCCCGGTCGTCTTCCGCTTCGTCTTGGTCGTCGTCGCGACGAAACTGCCGTCGTCCCCAGCCGCCGTCGCCGACCGCCTCGGCTCGCTGGAGGTGGCCGTCGGCGGTGCGCTGGAGGTCCGCCAGCGTCGGCGCGACGACTGGCACCGTCCGGGGCGCGTCTTCGCCCACGACCGGCGGGAGCGCAGCGCCCCCGGCTTCGTCGACGGCCGCGACCGCACGGTTCGTCCGCCGCCGGACTGCCCGTTCGGGGAACAGCCAGTCCCGCAGTCGCCCGGCCAAGGACCGCGCCGGCGGTTCGACGGCCTCGTCGAGTACCGCGGCCGCCAGCCGGTCGTCCGTCCAGGTGCCCTCGGCGAGTGCTCGCTCGACCGTCTCCTGTTCCTGTCCGCTCGCGACCAGCGCCGCTTCGAGCGTCTCCCGGAGCGGCGGTCTGACTCGCTCGACGCCCGCCCGGAAGTCGCCGGCGGAGCGAGCGGTACTGGTCGCCGCGTCGACCTGCTCGGCCAGGCGGGTCCCCGAGACTGCGACGTCGTCGGGCGTCCCCTCCGGCGCCGGGTCGACGACGGCACCCTCGTCGGTCCAGGGAGCGGGTTCGGCGTCGGCCCCGGGACCGCCCCGGGAGCGCACGGCGACCACGAGCAACGCGACTGCACCGAGGAAGAGACCGAACAGGCCCGCCAGTCCGGCCCCCGTCGAGGGCCGCGGCGCGCTCCAGAGAGCGATGAAGACGCCGACGGCCAGCGCACCGACTGCGAGGAATGTGACGAACGCGACGGTGAGTCGCCCCACCCTCATTCGTCGTCTTCCTCCCTCGTTCGCCGAAGCTGGTCGAAGGCGGCTTTCGCCCGCTCGCGGCGCGTCGTGGCCGGTTCGCTCCCGTACTCGACGTCGCGGAACGCGTCGGTGAGCGCCTCGACCGGTTCGGGCGGGAACCCCCGGTCGACGGCCGCCCGCGCCACCTCGCCGGGCGTCTGCGTCCGCCACGCGCCGGGGACGACCCACCGTGCGAACGTCCGCCAGAGTTCGCGGATCGAACGGAGCTGTTCGTTGGACTCCCCGGTGTCCGGCGTCGGCTGTGTCTTGCGCACTCGGGCAGTCGAGCCCGAGTCGCCGTCGTCCGTGACCACTGGAGTGGAGTCCGCCCGGAGGTGTCGCCAGACCGCGAGGAGTACCGCGAGTATCGACAGGGACGCGACCGACGCGACGAGTCCCTCGTCCCCCCAGCGGGCGTTGGCCACCGCGAGTTCCGCGAGCGCGACCAGTGCGATACCGACGCGCCGGAGCGTCAGGTAGACCCAGACCGTCGTGAGGACCTTCCGGATGGCGTTGCCGACCAAGGCGGCCAGCGTCTCGAACGACGTCAGCCTGGCCCACACGCGGCCCCGCAGGTCGCCGAGTCGGTCGACGCCCCGCTCCAGCGCGACCGTGATTTCGAGCGCAACCCGCCGGGCCACCATCACGGCGGTCACGGCCGTGCCGGCCGCCCGTTCGCCGCTCGACCTGACCCGTCGGCGGTAGTGGACGACGCCGACCAGGCCCATCCCGAGGAGTGCCAGCCCCAGCCCGGGGAGTTCGCCGACTATCAGCGCCGCATCGGCCACCGCGACGGCCCCCCAGGCCAGCGCGACGCGGGGCGTCGACGCGGCGCCGCGCCAGGGACGGGTGGCACCGACCGCGACGACGCCGATCCAGCAGACCACGAGCACGTTGACCAGCGTCGGGACGTAGATACTCGGAACGGCAACACCGGCGGACTGGCGCTCCGTGCTCGCGACGACGCTCCCCGCGGGGACCGCTGGGAGAGCGAACCCGAGCGAGCCGTCCGGGGCGGTGGTGCCCAGCCGCTGGCCGGCGAGGCTGACCGGCACGCCACCGGCGGGTTCGCCGTCTATCGACACGTTGACCACGGCCGCCTCGCCGGGGAACGGGAACCCCTCGCTCGGACGGGTCGTCGCCGTCAGCAAGAGCACGTCGACCGTCGTCTCGCCGGCGAAGTCACCGCGTCTGACGCTCAGGGTCACCGTCTGTTGGCCGTCTGGGACTGTCACTGCCGTCTGGCCGTTCGCGTTCGTCTCTCCGACCCCCGAGCCGTCGATACTGACGGTGGCCCCCCGCATCGGCACGTCCTCGACGCTGGCCGTCAGCGTGAGCGAGGACCCGGGATAGGGCTCGCCCTGCACCGAGACGTCGACCGCCCCGCGGACTGCGTACTCGCCGGTGGCGTTCTCGGTCCGGAGACCCAGCTCCAGTCCGACCGTCGCTCCGCCGGCGAGCGCGGCGTTCGCTAGAAACGGAGCGGTTGTTTCGGCGTCGGCTCTCGGGCGGAGTGTGGCCGCCCCGGGCTCGTCACCCGATTCCCACTGTCGGCGATAGAACTCGCAGTCGGCCTGCGTATCGACGGTCACGGAGAGCGTGCGGTTGTACGGAACGCGCCCGCTCACCCGACCGTGGTCGTCGGTCCGGCCGACGGGTTCGCCGTTGAACCGGACGCGGACACCCGCCACCGGGGCGGCGTCCTCGTAGACGCCGACGGTCGCCGTCGAACCCGGAAGCGGTTCCTCCTCCAGCAGGACGCCGCAGCCGCTGGCGGTCGGCGGCGCGTCGTCACCCGGTATCGGGATCGGGTCGCCCTCGTCGCCGACGACGTTTCCGTCGGCCACGCCACCACCGTCGCTGCTACCGCTGTCGCTTCCGCCGCTACGTTCCCCACCACCTCCCGTCGCGTCGCCGTCGCTTCCGCTCCCACTGGCACCATTGCTCCCGGGTCGCGGCGTCGGTTCGGGAGCGTCGACCGAGACGTCGGGGTCGACCGGCGGCGGTGCGAGCAGCGCCGCGACGAACACCGCGAGGAGACAGAACGAGACGAGCAGGAGCTGTCGACGGTCGACGTGCTCGACGGCCGTGCGTTCCGCGTCGTCGGGGGACCCGTCCAACCTCCTCGCCTCCGGTTTATATCGGCGTTGTTCGGTATCAGGTGCCGGTGGTAATCAAACCTCGCCCGCTCGTGGGCGACCGCAAAACACTTCTGCAGTCGTGACTATCAAATGATATGAAGCGGGCCGGTCAGCTCCTCTTCGTGGCTCTCTGTGTCTGTCTGGCCGGTTGTGCGGCGCTACCTGGCCTCTCGACGGAGACATCCGGGTCGTCCACGCCGACTGGGACGGGGGCAGCGGGGACGGGACAGACGACCGCCACGACCGGAACCGGCGCGACCGCACCCGCCACCGGCACCGGAACCGGGGTCGAGACGCCGACGCCCCGGCCGGAGAACCTGACTATCGAGTACGTGCTCCGAGCGGGGTCGGTCCCGGCGGAGTTCCAGTCTGTGACCGTCGAGTTCGAGGTGGTCTTCGCCGAGCGGTCGAGCGACCTCGACGAGTGTGTCGGGACGCTGCTGGGGAGTCGGTACGAGCCCACGCCGACCGCGTTGCCCTCGCCCGTCGGTGGATGTCACAGCGAGGTGGTTCCCAGCATCGACCTGGCGGCGGTGAACGGAACGCGAACGCTCGGGTCGTTCACCGCCCCGGGACGGTTCGACGGCGCGTACGCGCTCGTCGTCAGAGACGTCGTCCCGGTCTACGGGAACGGTACGGCGCCGACGGCCGTCTACGATACCGACTTCTTCGCTCACGCCCGGCAGGGGCGAGGGCCGGGTCGCTACGGCGTCGAGATCGGTATCGCCGTCGCGGTCGCCGACAGGCCCTGGACCTACGCCGTCGTCAGACGCAACTTCGACCCCGGCGCGAACAGAACCGTCAGTACCGACACGGCCACCGGGCCGGCCACGGGGACCGCGAGCGACACTGGCACCAGTACGAGCGCGGGAACCGGAACGAGGGCAGGAACGGGAGCGAACACGACGGGAACCGAAGCGGGGTCGAACACCGGGACCGGCACCCGAACCGGCACTGCTTCGTGACACCGGCAAGCGGGCCTATTCGGGTGGTGACCAGTATCTCCGACTTTCGCGTGGCCGACCCCGAGTGCACACACGAGTCAGGAACTACCAAGGCAAGATCATCCCAGTCGGGCTGGATCTCGACTTCGAGGCGCCACACGACCGGGAGATGCTGCCGAGTACGGTAGCGAAAACAGGGGCGAAGTAGTACTCGTCCGCGCGAGCACAGCGAGCGCGGTCACCGGAAGACGGTCCTGCTCGCTTCGCTGCGCGAACTGCGACTTCCGAGCCCACACTCGCTCGCGGGGCTCACTCGTGTAGATCACGCGAGCGACCGACGGGAGCGAGCGCTTTTCTCCCACGTTTTCCCCGGTTGGGTTTCCTCGTGCGCCTTCGGCGCACTGCGGGGCACCCGACCGGAAACAGGTGGTCTTAGAAGATGTTGGCCTGCTCGTAGACGGAGATCCCGTCGAGCGTGATCTCGTAGGGTTTGGTCTCGCGGGAGTGGTTGGCGTTGCGTATCTTCTGTATCTCGACGGCCAGCCTGGTCTCCTGGGTCTCCGAGCGGACGTACCGCAGGAGGAAGACGGCGTCAGTGAGATACTCGATGATGCCGTGACGGGAGGCGTAGGGGTTGTCCTCGCTAGCCTCGCTCGTGAAGACGGTGGTGACGCCGGCCTGTTTCAGGCTCTGGGTGAAATCGAAGATCTCGGTGCGTCGTCTGGCCTGTTCGTCGTACATCATCTCCAGCAAGGAGACCGAGTCCAGCACGAACCGGTCGGCGCCGAACTCCTCGATGAGTTCGGGGAGTTCCCCGCGGATGTTGTCGAGACTGTTGGCCATCTCGACGGGGTCGAGGTCGACGACGGCGAGGTTGCCCTCGCGTTCGTGGCGGTGGAACTCCCAGCCCCGTTCCTCGGCCGTGGCCATGATGTCCTCGTAGGTCTGTTCGAGCGTGATGAACACGGCTTTCTCCGGGTCGTCGAGGTTCAGTCCGTGCCGGAGGAACTGCAGGCCGAAGGTCGTCTTGCCGGTGCCGGCGCCGCCGATGACGACCATGAGGTGGCGCTCGGGCACGCCGCCCTGGATCATGTTGTCCAGCCCCTCGATACCCAGGTCGAGACGCGGGATGTCCGAGTCGACCTCGTCGGCGTCGAAATCGGTGGAACTCCCGCCCGACGACCCCATCGCGTCGCCGAAACTCTCGTCGAACAGTGCGTCGTCGTCCCCCGCGCCCGCGTCGTCTTCGTCGAACTGGCCGGAGTCGGTACCGAACGGGTCGTCGTCGTCGACACCGGTGTCGCCGAACGGGGACTCCGTGTCGTCCACGCCAGTGTCGCCGAACGGGGAGCCGCCGCCGTCGAACGGCGACTCGTCACCGTCGTCCGCCGGTTCGGATCCCGCTGTGCTCCCGAACGCACCGGAGTCGCTGTCATCGAACGGACCGGAGTCGGTGTCACCGAACGGACCGGATCCCTCGCCGTCGAATGCTTCGCCGTCGCGTGTTTCGTCGTCGAACGCTTCCGCGTCGAAGTCGTCGGTGTCGGCGGACGCTGTGGCCGACCTGTCCTCGTCCGGCGTTCCCTCGGTCGGAGTGTCCTCGTCGGGTGTCACCTCGTCTGCGGCGGTCGCTGGTTCGTCTTCGGCGTCCGCTTCGGATTCCTCCGTGAACGCGCTCTCGAACCAGTCGTCGTCGGCTGAGTCGTCCTCACTCATCGGCGTCACCAGTGACTATACCGGGAAACGGCTGTCGACCGAATTAAGCCTATCCGTCGGGGATCCAGCGATGATACTGGTCTTCCCGGTCCTCGCCGTCGGCTGCGATGGATCCGTGCCGTGTCGTCGCGGTCCGACCGCACGACCGCGTGCGGTCGATTCGGTCCCTGTCTGGGAGTGTGTCTGGGAGACGCCCGGCGAGCGGAGAGGCGGTCGCTTATCTGGGTGGGGGGCCAACGGCGAGTCGATGCGAGTCGGGATCGTCGGTCAGAAGGACAACGAACGCGCGGCGGCGACGGTCGGGGCCGTTGCCGGCCGTCTCGACGACCTGGGTGTTGAACTGGCTGTCGACGAGGTGACGACCGACCAGATCGGGGAGGGGTGGCCGGCCGACGCACCGCCGCTGTCGGCGGTGGCGACGCCGGTCGACGCCATGTCGGAGACCGATCTGGTCGTCAGCGTCGGCGGTGACGGGACCTTTCTCTTCGCCGCCCGCGGCGCCGGGTCGACGCCGATCGTGGGTATCAACCTCGGTGAAGTGGGCTTTCTCAACGCTGTCCCGCCCGACGACGCGGTCACGGCCGTCGAACGCGAGGTGGCACAGTTCCGCGACGAGGGACGCGTGACGACCCGTGACATGCCCCGCCTGCAGGCCAGTGGCGACGGCTGGGAACTGCCGGCGGCGCTCAACGAGGTGGTCGTCCAGGGGCCGCGTCGTGGCCACGGCGGCGGCGCGTCGGTCGCCGTCTCCGTCGACGGGTCGACCTACACGAGCGGCCACGCCGACGGCGTCCTCGTCGCGACGCCGGCGGGGAGCACGGCCTACAACCTCAGCGAGCGCGGGCCGCTGGTCCATCCCGACGTGGCGGGGTTCGTCGTCAACGAGATGAGCGGCGAGGAGCCGATGCCGCCACTCGCCATCGGGACCGACGCGACAGTCACGGTGGACGTCGAGAACGCCGACGGTGGGTTCGTCGTCAGCGACGGCCGGGTGCGGCAATCGGTCGAGACGCCGGCTCGCGTCAGGATAGAGCGGGCGGGACAGCCAGTTCGGATCGCGGGGCCGCCGCTGGACTTCTTCGCGGCACTGAGTAAACTCGGGTGACCGCCAGAGCGCGGGCGGCGGTCAGCTGTCGGCCGTCGTGTAGAGCACGGGAGCGACGACGAGTAACACGAGTCCGGCCAGTTTGTACTGGAGGATGCTTCCGAGGAGACTCAACTCGGCGGGTTCGTACATACCGCCCGGCGCTATCAACAGGAGCGCCCCGAAGAGCGCGACGTGGAGCGTCAGGAGCCGCCGGGACTGCTTGATAGCGACCGCGCCCAACCCGAGGACGAACCCGACCAGCAGCGCGTCACCGAGGTTCACGTTCAGCAGGAACCCGTCGATGACCTGCAGTGGAACGAGCATTCTTGTTCCGAAACTGGC
>ENA-ORCS01001096-ORCS01001096.1-marine-metagenome-genome-assembly--contig:-NODE-1096-length-13102-cov-3.346564_pt1 | contig 13102 bp, 9 predicted proteins | sample MGYA00237781_ERZ508513 | MGnify/ENA primary metagenome ERZ508513 (study PRJEB26184, sample SAMN06268793) | marine metagenome | isolation source: Eden Landing Ponds, San Francisco, CA, USA | place...
CGCGCCGACGAGGGTCGACGTCCAGGTGACGGGCGGGGAGACGTTCGCGACCGCGGCGGGTCCGATGCGAGCCGTCTCCACGCCCGGGCACAGTCCGGGTCACACGTCCTATTACTTCCCCGACCCAGCACTGTTGATCAGCGCCGACGCGCTCAACGTCGTCGACGACGAACTGGTGGGCCCACGCGAGGACGCGACGCCCGACCTTGAGACCGCCTGGGAGAGTGTCGAACGGCTCGCCGACCTCGACATCGAGAAGACGTTCTGCTTCCACGGCGGGTCCATCGACGCTGGTACCGACCGCATTCGAGCGTTGCTGGCCGACCGATAGTGGCTCCCGACCTGGCCCGACGCTGTCTCAGTCGTCGACAGCGTCGGCCTGCAGGTGCGAGTCTGTCTTACTGTACGTCGTTTCACAGGTCGGGGACCGTGAGGTGGAACTGGCTGTCGCGGGCTTCGGCGAGGCAGAGGTGATAGCCCCGGTTACGCGAGTGCTTGACGAAACTCTCGCGTTTGTCCCGGCTGAACCGGCCGTGTCCGGTGGAGGCGGCGGCTGTCTCCAGGGCCTCGGGTTCGAAGAAACTCGACGTGATGTAGATGGCGGCGGCCAGCGAGCCGTCGGACTCACTGACCCGTGAACTGGCCGTGACGAGCGAACGCATCATGCCCTCGGTGACGGCGTCCCGGGAGTCACTCAGATTCGCGACGACGAGCGGGGTGCCCATCCGGTCGCGCAAGACGACGTCGAAGGATTCCTCGGCTTCTTTCTCCTGGCCGTCCTCGGTGAACTCGACCGTGACGGTGCCGCCGAGTTCCGCGCGGTCGACGTTCGGGATGGCGTCGTAGAGGTCCTGCAGCGCCGCGACCTTCCCGGTGTCGCGGATCTCGTAGACGAGGTCCTCGACGACCCAGTCGACGAAGCGGTACTGTAGTGTCTCCCGGAGGAACGCCTCGAAGGGCTGGCCATTCACGCTGACGTTCGCGGCCTCGAACTGTGTGTGGTGTTCCAGGTCGAGGTTCTCGGCGACGTCCTCGCGGTTCGCGTTCCCGCCGTGGGCCGACTCCAGCGTCGCCTTCCCTTTCGATTCGTAGCGAACGAAGAGATTCGTCCCCGTCAGGGCCTCGCTCGGACTCAACTGGCGCTCGCTGTCGAGCGCACCGCCGAACTCCGCTTTCAGTTCGTCCAGTTCCGACCGGAGTCGCTCGCTCTCGGCTTCGAGCCGGTCGACTTCCGCCGCGAGTTCGTCGCGTTCGGTCGCCAGCCGGTCGCGTTCTGTCTGCAGCGTGTCCCGTGCCTCGCGCAACTCGTCACGCTCGCGTTGCAGGTCGTCACGTTCGCTCCGGACTGTGGCGAGTTCCGACTCCAGGCGTTCTCTCTTCGCCTCGCGTTCCTCGATTTCGGCCTCCAGCGCCGCGACCCGCTCGCTCGACGCTTCCGGGGACGTCCCGGTCGAAGACTGGTCCGAATCGGACGCGACACCGTCCGCCACGCTCGATTCGGACCGGTCGTCCGTCGCCCTCGGTCCGGACTGGTCGTTCGCCGTGCCCGGTTCGGTTGGCTCGCTCGCCGCGTCGTCGGTCGGTTCGAGTCGTGAGTCCGTCTCTGCTTCCGACTGTGGTCGAGACGCTGACTGGGGCTGTGTGTCGTCTGCGCTCCGGGACTCGTCGGCGCTACTCCGCTCTGTGCTACCGTCGCCTGCGGCCCCACCGGTGTCTCCAGCCGCGCCTGTGGCCGCTCCACCACCGGCGGCCGCTGCGTCCGTCTCCCGGCCGTCACTCGTCCGTGCCGGGTCGAGCGACGGGATCGACCGCGTCTCCAGTCGCTCGGCCGGCGCCGCCGTCGCGCCCCCTGCGTCGTCGCGACCGTCGGTCGACTCCTCGTCTGCTCGCTCGCCGGGCGCTTCATCGGCCCCTGCACTCGGTCTCTGGCTGGCGGAGTCGCGTTCACGCACCCGGTCGGTACCCGACGATTCGACGGTTTCGGCCGACGCCGTCGACTCGGCCGGTTCGGGAGTGTCGGTTCGACCGGTTTCGACCGTGTCGGCCTCCGTCCGGGTGGACGACGCGCTGATTTCGGCCGACCCGGAGTCGGCAGTCTCGGCGGTCCCGTCCTCTGCTGGCTGCGCCGACGCTGTCTCGGTCGTCGACGCGGCGGTTACCGTCGACTCCGGCTCCGACCCCGATTCCGGTTCGGCCGCGTCTGGTTCGTCCGTTCCGGCGGTCCCTGGGGGCTCGCCACTCTCGGCAGCCCCGGCCCTCTCCGTCGACGACTCCGTGTCGGTAGCGGCCGCGCCAGTGTCCCCCGCGGACCCTGCGCCCGCTCCAGTTCCGGCAGCGCCGGCGCTACTCCCGCCAGCGGAACCGGGGATCTCGACGGGTTCGATGTCGACCTGACGGACCTGGTAGATACCGACCTCGTCGTCGGCGCGCTGGAAGGCCTCGTCGTCGGTGAGCAACTCCCCCACGTTGCCGACCCAGGCGACCGCCATCGAGCGGCCGGCGTGGTAGACGACGTAGTAGTCGCCGCTGAGGACGTTCTCCGAGAGTTCGACGTATCCCGAGAAGCCGCCCTCCGAGAGCGTCCGGTCGACCTCCGAGATGGGCGTGTCCTCGCTGTAGTACTCCGCACGGACCTCGTCGCCGCGGGCCTGCATCAGCGCCAGCAGCGGAAGCGCGGGTGAGGGCGCCTCGTAGGCGGTCCCGGCCGCGTCCTCGAAGTCCTCGATACTACCGTCGAGGACCCCCACCGGCGTCCCGTTCAGGAGACACAGTTTGGCGGGCCCCGCCTGGACGACCCCCGAGAACCCCGCGTCCGCCAGTTCCCGGAGACCGGCGTACCCCCCGCCGAAGGGTACCGTGTCCCAGTCGTCTATCTCCGCGACTGCGCGCGTGGTCATTACCTTTGACAAGCCGTATGCGACCCAAATACTTTGCGCCGGCGTCAGACGCCACGTGGCGACCCGTCCGCCGTCACCACAGTCCTGATCCGGTGTGGCGGGGCCGCTCGCGATTCTCGTTCATACGGTCGATCGGACCGACGTCCGGGTATGTCGCCGAGAGGTCCGGCGAGATCCGGAACTGATGGCGACCGACCGCCTCAGTCGCCGTGGACCTGGTCGCGGATCTGCTCGGGGACGGAGGGGTCGCGCAGAGTGGTGGTGTCGCCGAGTTCGTCGCCGTTGGAGATGTTTTCCAGCAGGCGGCGCATGATCTTGCCCGAGCGGGTTTTGGGGAGGTCGTCGACGAAGACGACCCTGTCGGGGCGGGCGAACTTGCCGATTTCGTCTTCGACGGCGGCGACGATCCGGTCGCGGACTTCCTCACTCGCTTCGACGCCGTCCCGTACCACGACGTAGACGTCGGGGACTTCGCCTTTTTCGTCGTGTTCGCGGGCGGCGACGGCGGCTTCGGCGACGTCTGGGACCTCCGCCACGGCGGATTCGAGTTCCATGGTGCCCAGCCTGTGGCCGGCGACGTTCATGACGTCGTCGAGGCGGCCGAGGACGCGGAAGTAGCCGTCGCGTTCGTGGACGGCGCCGTCGCCGGCTTTGTAGACCCAGTCGTCGGGGTCGTCGCTGTCGACGTCGGAGAAGTCACGCCAGTACTCGTCGATGAAGCGCTCGTCGTTGCCATACACCGTCTGGAGCATGCCCGGCCAGGGTTTTTCGATGACGAGATTACCGGCACGACCCGTCGCCTCTTCCATGGGTTGGCCGTTATCGTCGTAGAGGGCGGGCTGGATACCGGGTGCCGGCAATCCTGCAGAGCCGGGTTTCATGTCTTTGAGTGCGGGCATGTTGGTGATGAGGTGGCCGCCGGTTTCGGTCTGCCACCAGGTGTCGACGATCACGGCGGATTCGTCGCCGATGTGTTTGTAGTACCACAGCCAGGCTTCGGGCTGGATAGGCTCCCCCACCGTGGTCATGTGGCGGAAGTGGAAATCGTACTCGTCGACGTACTCCGAGCCCCACTTCATGAACATGCGGACCGCCGTCGGTGACGTGTGGAAGATGTCGATGTCGTAACGTTCGGCGATCTCCCAGATGCGGCCCTTGTGGGGATGGTCGGGGGTGTCTTCGTACATCACGGACGTGGTGCCCAGCGCAAGGGGGCCGTAGACGATGTAGGAGTGGCCGGTGATCCAGCCGATGTCGGCGGCACACCAGTAGGTATCCTCGGGTTTGATGTCCAGTGTATACTTCGAGGTTGCGGTGACGTAGGACAAATATCCCCCCGTGCGATGTTGACAGCCTTTGGGTTTGCCGGTGGTGCCGGAGGTGTACATCAGGAAGAGTGGGTCTTCGGCGTCACGGGAGACGGGTTCGACGGTGGCGCGTTCGTTCTGGGCGAGCAGGTCGTCGACGAGGACGTAGGGGTCGTCTTCGTCGATTTCGACGTCGGGATGGAGTTCGTCGTGGCGGGTCCACAGCAGGACCGTGTCGACGTCGCTGTCTGCTGCCTCCAGTGCTTGGTCGCACTTCTGTTTGTGGTTGAGGAATTCGCCGCGGCGGTAGTAGCCGTCGACAGTGACGACGACGTCGGAGCCGGCGTCGTCGATACGGTCGGCGAGTGCCTGTGCGGAGAAGCCGGCGAACACTTCGGAGTGGGGGGCGCCGATGCGGGCACAGGCGAGCATGGTGATCGGTAGGGCCGGGAGCATCGGCAGGTGACAGGTCACGACGTCGTCCTCGCGGACGTCGACGTCCTGCAGGACTGCCGCCGTCTCATTGACGCGATTGTAGAGGTCCTGGTAGGTGATGACGTCGCGTTCGTCGGCGTCGGTGCCTTCCCAGATGAAGGCGGCCTGGTTGGCGCGTTCGTCGAGGTGGCGGTCGATACAGTTGTAGGAGGCGTTGAGTTTGCCGCCGGCGAACCACTCGTAGAAGGGTGGGTTCGAGTCGTCGAGGACTTCGTCCCAGTGTTGGTCCCAGTCGAGCAGTTGGGCGTACTCTTCGAAGGCGTCGGGGTAGTTTTGCTCGAAGCGGTCGTAGATCTCCGGGTCGGTGAGGTTGGCCTGGCCGACGAACTCGGTCGGCGGTCGGAAGTACTCCTGTTCGGTCAACCGGGCCTCCAGTGGTGAGTCGTCTGTCATAGTGTCCTTCGTCTGCCGGTTCGACCGACTGGTGTATCAATCTAATCCTGTCTGTTCGAGTCGTGTCACTCCGGGCCCGCCTGCAGTCGGCAGCCGGGCGACACTGGTTTCGAGCGCCAGCGGCGGTTCCTGATGGTAGTGCGATACTTTTTTGCCCTCGTCGGGAGAGCGCTGTCGTAGACGCGGGTCCCCGCGCACCTCCACTATGACCGCCATCGAGATACAGAACCTGACCAAGCGGTTCGGAACAGTCACCGCCCTCGACGACCTCTCCTTTTCGGTCCAGGAGGGCGAGGTATTCGGCTTCCTCGGCCCGAACGGTGCGGGCAAGTCGACGACGATCAACATCCTGCTGGGGTTCACCCGGGCGTCGGGGGGGTCGGCCAGGGTGTTCGGCCACGACGCCGAGACCGAGAGCAAGCAGATCCGGTTTCGGACGGGTTCCCTGCTGGAGGGGTACGGCGTCTACAGCCGACTGACCGCCCGCGAGCACGTCGAACGTGCCGCCAACGCCAAGGGTGTCGTGACCGACCCCGACGCCGTTCTGGAGCGAGTGGGGATCCCCGAGGCGGCCGACAGGCGCGCCGGTGGCTTCTCGAAGGGGATGCGCCAGCGGATGGCCATCGGGATGGCGCTGGTCGGCGACCCCGACCTGCTCGTGCTCGACGAACCGTCGACGGGACTGGACCCCAACGGCGTCCGCGACCTGCGCGAGATCATCCGCGAGGAGAGCCGGCGGGGTGCCACCGTCTTCTTCTCCTCGCATCTCATCGACCAGGTCGAGGCCGTCTGTGACCGCGTGGGCATCCTCAAGGACGGCGAGATGGTCACCCAGGGTGACGTCGAAGAGCTCCGCGCGCGCCTGGACGCCTCGGTGCTCACTGTCTCGGTCGACGCGACGCCCGACTCACTGCTCGGTTCGCTCCGCGGTATCGACGGCGTCGAGGGGGTCTCGGCCACCGACAGGCAGGTCGTCGTGACCGCCCGCGGCGGCGTTACGAAACTGCGAGCGCTCGAACAGATCGAACAGGCGAACGTCGGCTTCACTGACTTCACGACGACCGACCCCTCGCTGGAGGAGATCTTCGAGGAGGCGACGCTGGGCGCACTCGCGGCGGCCGACGAGGCCCGTCCGGATCCCGGTGCAGGGAGTTCGGGCGGCGGTGAAGACGGCCCCGGCGACGGTGAAGACGGCCCCGATGACGGGGGCGATGACCCCGTGGATGGCGACGGTAGTGGTCGCGGCGCCGACGACGGGGAGACGGACTGGTCGGAGGCGACCACGGAGGGGGACGCGTGAGCCTCCGCACCGTCGTCGAGGACGACCTGTTGCGTCTGCGCCGGTCGCCGCTGGGCTGGGGCGTCGCGCTGTCGGTCCTCGCGCCCACCGCCGGTATCGCCGCGATCGTCGTCCTCTTCGAACTCGTCGACGTGACCGGCGGCCCCGCTGCGCCGTTCGACAACATCGTGATGACCGTCGGCGTCTTGCTCTCCTTTCTGTTGCCGTTCGTGGCAATGCTCGGGAGTTACAGCGCCATCGTCTACGAGCGCGAGTCCGGCTCTGTCCGATTTCTGCTGGGGTTGCCCAACTCCCGCCTGGACGCCTACGCCGGCAAGTACGTCAGCCGGACGGTCCTGCTCGTCGTCTCGCTGCTGGCCGGGTGTACCGTGCTGGGCGTCGTCGGCTTCGGACTGCTGACCGACCCCGACGCCGCCGGTCTCCTCCTGTTCGCCCTCGTGACGACCCTGTTCGCACTGGTGTTCGTCGGGTTCGGGCTCGCCGTCTCCAGCGTCGCGAACTCGCTCATCGGCGCCACTGCCGGCATAATCGGCACTTACGTCGTCTTCCGGGGTGGCTGGATGATCGCCCAGTTCGCGGGACTGTACGTCCTCCGTGGCGGTGAACAGGTGGCGGCCCGTCCCTACCCGGACTGGTACTACTTCCTCGGTCGAGTCAACCCTATCAACGCCTACCTCACGGTGCTCGTCGACGTCCTCGACAGAGGACCGAACACGCTGGCACGACAGGTCCTCCTGACCACCCCTGCCCCGGAGGTCAACACCGTCGCGACCGGGACGCCCTACGCCGTCCTCGCACTGGTCGGGTGGGCCGTCGCCGTCCCGCTCGTCGGCTTCCTCCTCTTTCGCCGGAAAGACCTGCTCTGAGCGCGTCGCGGTTCGGTCGTACCGACGTGCTGCCAGCGGTCGCAGCGTCCGGGGACCGCTCCCGGTCACTCGTTTGATTCGAACGCGGCAACGAATTCGCTCGTCACCTCGTCGACGTCACGTGTCGAAACGAACGACCCAGCTGCGGCTTTCAGGTCGATGAGGGTGTTCGGCGACACGCCGATACCGTGTGTGACCGAGGGGACCTCGCTCCGACACTCTTCCAGGTCACGCCCCATCCGCTGTGTCAGCGGGTGGAACTCCGACAGGTCGATGTCCGTTCGCGGAGGGAGGCTCCCGACCTCTCGGTTGAACGCCCGGAGCGCGTCCCGTGACCCGACGTAGGACAAAAACGACTCCGTCGCCGTCGGATTGTCCGCCATCGACGACGGAACGAACGCGTTCATGTTTACCAGGAAGTGCTCGTCGGTACCGGGGAACGGGACGTGTTCCCACTGCTCGCCAAACTCGAAGTCGTCCGCGTTGGCGTACTGACCGATCCCCCACGTCCCGTTGTTGAGAAACGCTGCTTCGCCGTCGCTGAACGCTATATCTGCCTCCTTCGACGACATGAACACCGCTTCTTCGGGTGTGTGCGCGAGGTAGCGCTGCAGTATCTCGAAGGTCCGCCTGATCGTGTCCCGGTTTGCACGGCCGGCCCCGTTCCTGAGCGCCTCGTGGGTCGACGGTCCGCCGACATCGAGGACGACTGCTTCCCAGAGCTGTAACAGTCCGAACGGGTCCCGCATGTGAACGATGCACGGTGCCGATTCCGTCTCGCCGTCGATCTGTTCCAGCACCTCCGCGAACTCGGCCGCACCGCCGATGTGGTCCGGCGAGATGCCGAGTTTCTCGGTCACCTCACGATTGAAAAAGAGCGTGTTCGTCCGGTACATATCGAGTGGGACGCAGTGAAACGTCCCGTCGAATCGGGACACTGCGACCGCTTCGCCGGTGAACGCCGATTCGAACCCTTCGGTTTCCCAGACGTCCGTGACGTCCGCCGTTACGCCGGCCTCGTACGCTGGGCGCAGATTCATCCCCGGCCACTCGTCCCAGACGTCCGGCGGGTTCTCCTGCAGTATCTGACTCTTGACCTGTAATCGCAGGTCCGAGATATTCGCCAGCTTCTCCTCGACCGACACGTCGTGTCGACGCTGGAACTCGTCGAGTAGCGCCTCGCTTGCGACACGCTCGGCCCCCTCGAAGAAGTGGTGAAAGACGTGTAACCGGGAGCCACCGCGCCGGGACGTATCCTTCGCCGATGCCATTGGTCGCTGTCGGACCAACTCGTGTATAATTGTTCGTCAGCGATTATCAGAATTAATTGTAGTGGCCTCCGGAATCCGGGCCCCGTCACGTTACGTCGCTTGGACGGTCTCCTGGTAGCTCCCGTAGCGCTCTTCGAACACGGACATGATCTCGCCCATCGTCGCGTACGCTTTCACCGCATCGACGATGGCCGGCATGACGTTCTCGTCGTGCTCGATGGCTTCCTCGACCGCCGCCAGCGCAGCCTCGACTGCTTCGTCGTCGCGCTCGGCTTTGACTTCGGCCAGCCGCGAGCGCTGTCGCTCCTGGACTTCCTCGTCGACCGTGAGGACGTCAGGTTCGGTCTCCTCGTCGACCTCGTAGGCGTTGACGCCCACGACGACCTCCTCGCCGTCCTCGACGCGGCGCTGGTACTCGTAGGCCGCGTCCTGGATCTCCCGGTGGAAGTAGCCGTCGTCGATCCCCGAGAGGACGCCCTCGACCATCGACCCGTCGCCCATCTCGCGGATCTCCTCGATGTAGGCCAGCGCCTCGGCTTCGACCTCGTCGGTGAGTGCCTCGACGGCGAAACTCCCACCCAGTGGGTCGACGATGTCCGCCGCTCCCGACTCCTCGGCGATGACCTGCTGGGTTCGGAGTGCGACGCGGACCGCCTCCTCGCTTGGGAGGGCCAGCGCCTCGTCGAAACTGTTGGTGTGGAGACTCTGCGTGCCGCCCAGCACTCCCGCCAGCGCCTGGATGGTGACGCGGACGACGTTGTTGAGCGGTTGCTGTGCGGTGAGTGACTGCCCGGCGGTCTGGGTGTGGAACTTCATCGCCTTGCTCGCCTCGTCGGTCGCGCCGTACCACTCTTCGACCAGTCGCGCCCAGAGGCGCCGTCCGGCGCGGAACTTCGCCACCTCCTCGAAGATCGAGTTGTGCGAGTTGAAGAAAAAGGACAGTTGTGGCCCGAACTCGTCGACGTCGAGCCCGCGGTCCTGGCAGGCCTCGACGTAGGCCAGCCCATCCGCGAGCGTGAAGGCGAGTTCCTGGACCGCCGTCGACCCCGCCTCGCGGATGTGATAGCCCGAGATGGAGATGGGCTTGAACCGGGGTGTCTCTGCGACCGCGAACTCGACCGTATCGACGACGATATCGAGGGAGGGTTCCGGTGGGACGACCCACTCTTTCTGGGCGATGAACTCCTTGAGCATGTCGTTCTGGAGGGTGCCACGGAGTTCGTTGCGGGGGACCCCGCGCCGGTCGGCGAGCGCGACGTACATCGCGTAGATGACGGGCGCCGAGGGGTTGATCGTAAAGGAAGTCGAGACCTCCCCCAGGTCGATACCGTCGAAAAGCACCTCCATGTCCCGGAGGGTGTCGACGGCGACGCCCTCCTTTCCGACTTCGCCGTCGCTCATCGGGTGGTCGGAGTCCAGGCCCATCAGCGACGGCATGTCGAAGGCCGTCGAGAGCCCGGTCTGACCCTCCTCGACGAGGTAGTGAAAGCGTTCGTTGGTCTCGCGTGCCGTCCCGAAACCGGCGAACTGGCGCATCGTCCACGTGCGACCCCGGTACATCGTCGGGTACACTCCGCGCGTGTATGGCGATTCCCCCGGGAACCCGAGATCCGCCTCGTAGTCCAGGTCGGCGACGTCCTCTGGGGTGTAGAGTCGGTCGACCTCGTGGTTCGAGACGGTCGCGAACCGCTCGTGACGTTCGCCGTACCCCTCCAGGACGGGGTCCAGCGTCTCCGCCTCCCACGCCTCGCGACCCTCGCGGATCGACGCGAGGTCCTCTTCGTCGAACATGGGCACAAATATTGCCGGAGTCTGCATAAGAGTTCGGGGCTTCTTTCAGTTCGCCTGGAGTCGCCCCACCGACAGTCGGCTGGGAGTCGAACCGCCCACGCTTACGTCGGCCGCGCTCGCAGGGGCCCACATGACAGCCGACTCCGTCCAGTCGATCATCGACCAGTTACACGAGGAAGCGGCGATGGACCGCCCCTCGGCCGAAACCCCGGACGTGGGCATCGTCATGGGTTCGGACTCGGACCTGCCGACGATGGCCGGCGGCAAGGGAAAACGACCCGGGGCGTACGCCGCACTCGCCGACGAACTCGGGTTCGACGAACAGGCCGACTACACCGACGCACCCGAGGCCCGGTTCACGTTCGAGACGTTCGTCGTCTCCGCGCATCGCACGCCCGAGTTGATGTATGCCTACGCGGAGACGGCCGCTGACCGGGGGATCGACGTGATCATCGCCGGTGCTGGTGGCAAATCCGCCGACCTCCCCAACATGACCGCCTCCATCGCCTATCCTCTCCCGGTCATCGGCGTCCCCGTCCAGGAGAAGTCCGTCGACTCGGTCATCGGCATGCCCCAGGGCGCGCCCATCACCGCCGTCGACGCCGGCAAGTCGTTCAACGCCGCCCTCTCGGCCGCACAGATCCTCGCGCGCCAGCACCCCGAACTCGAAGACCGCCTCGTCGAGTACCACCAGGGACTTCAGGAGGACGTGGGGGAGGTGTCCCGGGACCTGCACGAACTCGGGACGCCCGGATTCAAAGACGAGTACTGGGCGGAGTGACGGTCAACGGACCAACTCGCGCAGGTCGGTCCCGTCGGCCAGATATCGGTCGAAGAGGTCTTCGCCCCAGCAGACGGCACCGCGGTCGGTGGTGGTGATCTGCCCGCGGACGACGCTGTTGTCGTCGTAGACGATGAGCGTCATCCGCGTCTCGTCGCCGACATCGGCGAGCAAGAGGCCGAACGGGAGTCCGTCGTAGACCGCGGCGGTGGCGTTCGGCGCGTCGGGTAGTTCCCGGAACCGGCCGTCGTCGCTGGTCCACATCTGCTCGGCGAGGGACTCCTCGAAGACGTACGAGAATTCGAAATCGCCGTCACCGAAGACCGAGTCGTAGGCGGCCGCTTTGATGCCGGTTTCGTGGTCGGCGGCCGCGAACCCACGAACGGAGTCGGCGGCAATCATGTTGTCCCGGGTCCGCTGTGCGACCGAGAGCGGAGCAGGACCCTCGGCGCGTTCGACGACCGCATCCTGAAAGAGCGTCGAGGGTACCGGCTCGTCACAGGGCAGGTGTTCGAGCAGGTCGCCCGCGGTCGCGATCGCTCCGGCAGCCTCGCGGGTCCGCTCTATCGTCTGTCGAAGCACGTCGCCCTTGGTCGTCACGGTCCAGGCGCCGTCGGCGGTGCGTGTCACCAGTCCGGCCTCCCGGAGTGCCTCGATGGCGCGGTCGACGGTCGACCGGGAGTCCTCGAGTTCCTCGATGACGTCGCGCTTGTGGTGGGGTCCGGTCGCGAGCAAGGCGAGGTACTCGTGGCGCCGCTGGGCGACCGCCTGCAGGTCCGTGGTCGTGGCCGCGTCCGGCATGTACTGGACAAAGTCGTACGTGTGGCTACATAACTGTCACGGGCTGACGGATCTCGTCAACCCGTGACCTCTCGATGGTCGAACGTGAACCAGAAACCGATGCCGTCGCCGGGACGGGACAGGGTGCGGGCGGCCGTAGCGACGGACGTGTGACTCCTCGTGGACGGGATGCCGACCGCTCGCGTCCGGGACGCCGGGTCCTCGTGGACGCCAGCGGGACCACACCGGCCGAGTCACTCCCCCGACTCGTCCGTTCTAGCGCGGTTCGCCCGTGACAGGGTGGCACCCGCTTCGAGCGGTTTCCTGCCCGTTTGCGGAGGCGGTATCACGCCAGCGACGGTTCGACGTCACCCCCCAGCTGACGGACGGACCGGGGCTGGACAGCGACCCCGGGTGGGTGACAGGGTGGGTTTTCGCCGGGCGTGGGCCGGACACTCTCCAGTCAATTGAATGTCCGCTCACGACGGCCAGTTTCGTGGGACGGTCGCGCGGAATCCGGAAGAATCAACCCTTATATGCGAGCGGCCGAAACCCTCGCACGATAGAGACACATGAGCAACCCATGGATAGCCATCGGGGCCCTGGCGCTGGTGGCGGTCGTCATCCCACTCAGCATGGTGGTGTTGTCGCGGCTGCTGCGTCCGAGCGTCCCCGAGCAGGGGAAAAGCGCCGTCTACGAGAGCGGCGAGATCCCGACGGGCGACACGCGGATCAAGTTCAATATTCAGTACTACATGGTCGCGCTGTTGTTCGTCGTCTTCGACATCGAGACCGTCCTCATCTTCCCGTGGACGGTCATCTACAGCGACGCAGTCGCCGAGGTGGGCCTGGCGCGCGCGCTGTTGCCGATGCTCGGGTTCATCGCCATCCTCGTCGTGGCGCTGGGCTGGGCGTGGCGCAACGGCGCAGTCAGGTGGGTTCGTAGTCCCAAAACCACAAGCCAGCGGGTCGATCAATCATGAGCAGCGACAACCAGACACCGGCCGACGGTACAGAGATTCAATCCACACAGGAGGCCAGACTCGGCGAGGGCGTCGACAGCCGGTTCAACTCCACACTCAGGGAGGCCTTTGGCTCGACCCCCTTCATCCTCACCAAGTTCGACAAGTTCATGAACTGGGTGCGGGGCTCGTCGATGTTCATGCTGCAGTTCGGGATCGCCTGCTGCAGCATCGAGATGATGCACACCTACGCGGTCAA
>ENA-ORCS01001097-ORCS01001097.1-marine-metagenome-genome-assembly--contig:-NODE-1097-length-13084-cov-3.903513_pt1 | contig 13084 bp, 11 predicted proteins | sample MGYA00237781_ERZ508513 | MGnify/ENA primary metagenome ERZ508513 (study PRJEB26184, sample SAMN06268793) | marine metagenome | isolation source: Eden Landing Ponds, San Francisco, CA, USA | place...
CGTTGTACACTGGGACGATGACGGAAAAATCGACTTGAGAGGGGGTCGTCTGGTCGGTCATCGATAGATCACATGTACCCGAGTGCTTCCAGTTGAGTGATCTCGTCGTCGTCGAGCTCTCCGTGATCGGTTTCGTCAGACGTACGAAGCGCGTCTAACTGGTCGGAACAGTTCGATCTGAGACGAGCAGGTGCATCGGCGAACGAGACCGGGCCATCAGGAGAGACAGCCCACTGCGACCCAGTGGTATCTCGACCGACACGCCACTCGTCGCCGTAGACGACGACTGCGTGTTCGTCGATCCGGTACTCCAGGGCCTCTCTGGGGACGTCGGGGTATCTCTCGTAGAGGTGCTCACCACCAGCTGCCGGGTACTGACAGCTGACGACGTCTTTCGAGACGAGGGACTCGACGTCGCCACCACTCTCGAGAAAGGGTTCGACCTCGTCGGTGAACAGGTCGTACAACGCACACAACGAAACTGGGCGTTCGACCCTCCCCGGTTCGACATCGGGGTGGGCGACGACGAGCGGAACGTTTGCCAGTGCATCGCTGACGGAAGCCTCGTGGCCCATACGTCGACGTCCATGCTTCTCGACTTCACCGAGGTTCTCCCCGTGGTCGGCGGTGACGACGACGAGCGTCTCCTCGCGCTGTCCGGTCGTTTCGAGGATGTCCAGCAGCCGCGCGAGGTGGTCGTCGACAGTCTCGACCTCACCGGCGTACAGACCCTCGACGGTCTCGACGTCCGCCTCGTCGAGTGTCCCGCGGTCGTCCGCGGCGAGAAACGGCCAGGGTGCAGCGACTTCGTCGTTGATTCGGTGGAGTTCGGCCCGTGAGAGTTCCCGGCCCAGATGGGTCCGCTGTCTTTCGGCGTCGGGCTTGTACGGTCGGTGGGTATCCATGTAGTTCGCGAACGCGAAAAACGGGTCATCCGTGGCCGCCTCTCGTCGGATGATATCGTCGAGGGTGGCCGTGTTCCTCTCGGGGTCGTACACGTATCCGCTGTCGGCGGCGAACAAGGGATGCGGGACCCGCTGGAGGGGTTTCGAACGAACGGCGAGCGACCCTGCCCCGACTGCGGCGGCGTTCACTATACTCTTCAGCGGGCGGTCGTGAGACAGCGTCGCCCGCGCCGTCTTGACCGCCGGTCGGAGTTTCCCGCCATCGGCGTCCCACAGGTGTCCGAGCGCAGTACCCGAGACGTTCAGTCCGTCCCGGAATCGTTCCCGACCGCGAGTGTAGTAGTACTCGTCGAACCCCTCGTGGAAGCCGGTCCGCTGGCAGGCGAAACCGTTGGCCGATACGCCATAGCAGGTGTACCCCACTTCCGAGAGGCGAACGGCGAGAGGCAGGTCACCCAGGTCGTTACCGAGCCGGTTCCGGCCGTGCTCGTGTGGATACTGCCCGGAAAACAGCGAGGCGTGGGCGGGGAGTGACCACGGGGCTGGCGTGACCGCTCGGTCGAACCAGAGGTTCCGGTCCGCCAGTGCCGTCAGCGTCTCGGCGTGTTCGGCGGCGTAGTCGCGCCGACAGGCGTCCCAGACGAGAAAGAGCACGTTCGGACGACTGTCCATCGTCCACTGTTCGGAGGGTCAGTGTCTTGGGTCTTTCTGCTGTCTCGGACTGTGCCGGGTCACAGCGAGATCTGCCGGCGATAGAGCGTGAGTTTCGTTCGAACGTGCCCACTGAGATAGCAGCCGCGACCGTGGGGTTCGACGGTCCCGCGACCGAGCGCCACACGTAGTGGATCCGGACTCAGGGTGACTGCCCGACCGAGTTCGAACGGAAAGTGCGCGTCGCTTCCTCCGGTGCTCGGGACGTCGTGACGGTTCGCGAACCTGCGTGCATGGGTGTTGTCCGCAGGTCTGACGGTGCGCGAGTTGACACCCTCGACGGCATCGACCCGAGTTGCGAGTTCTTCCAGGTCAGTTTCGAACCGCTCGCGCAGTCGGTCGAACGGGTGAGCCAACACGGCGTACCCTCCCTGATCGTGGACAGCGTCGATGACGGAAAGCGGTGAGTCACGTTCGGGCATCGTCTCGATGTCGACTGCTAATAGATGTCCTTCTGTGGTCGTCACCTCGACACCGGGAACGACCGTCAGCGACTCGGGCGCCACAGCACGTACTGCCGCGACGTTCTCCATCGTGTCGTGGTCTGTGACAACGATCCCGTCGAGGCCAGCGTCGACGGCACCACGAGCGACAGCCCGTGGACTGGTACTCGAACACGGAGACGCATCAGTGTGGACGTGGAGATCGTACCGGTAGCTCACGACGCGAATCCCACCTTCTCGGGGATACGATAGAGGACGGTGAGAGTCACGAGCCCCCAGCACAGTCCGTTCGCGAGGAACAGCCTGTCGGTCAGAAGCCGCTGGACCGAGCCGTCGAGTCTTTCGACGTGGACGAACCGATGGTAGCGAAAGACCGCGTAGTACGCAAACGGCAGCGTGACGACCAGTTCGTCTCGGGTACCGAAGAACGTGTACAGCGAGTACGACAACAGGAGCGTCGAGATCACGATCAAGAGCAGTTGTTCGACTTCTGTCTCGGTGTAGGCCTCGTTGACGGAACGGACCATGCCCGGGTCCGAGACGTCCAGTTCACGCCGGCGTTTGCCGAGAGCGAGCATCAGTGCAACGAGGAACGTACAGACGACGAGCCACGGACTGATCGCCGCTTCGACCGCGAGGACCCCGGCGACAGCACGGATCACGAAACCGATCGCGATAGTAATGACGTCGAGATGGACGTACCGTTTCAGTCCGAGCGTGTAGGCGACAGTCACGAGTACGTAGGCGACTGCCGACGCCGAGAACGTCGGGCCGACAGACCAGGCCAGCGCGAAGCCACCCACGAGGAGCACGAGCGCGTAGCCAACAGCTACCGGCACGGAGACGGCTCCGCTCGCGACCGGGCGATAGCGTTTCTGCGGATGATTACGGTCGCGTTCGCGATCGCGGACGTCGTTCAGGACGTACATGCCACTGGTGACCGCACAAAACGAGACGATCCCGACGAGGACGGGTGGCCACGCAGAGGGCTCGAGCATCTGTCTGGAGAAGACAATGCCGAGCAAGAGCACAGACTGCTTGTACCACTGCCAGGGCCGAGCCAGACGGACGAACCAGCCAACGCGCTCTACTACTCGGCTGCTCGTGCTGTGTCCGTCGGCCATCGCACGTTCATTGCGTGACCTCCGTGTTAAACGGGGGGGTCACTCTCCGTCGCGGTGACCGGCCGGTAGCGTTCAGGCCCCACTGCGTAGACGACTCCACCTATCAGGACCACGCTCCCGACGGACACTAATCGGTCGAGCACGACCACCGAGAATCCGGTGCCGCCGCTCGTCCCGAGCGCGAGGAGGAGCGTCGTCCCGGCTACCTCGACGACGCCGACGCCAGCCGGTGTGTAGGGGAGGCCGGTCAGAACGGATATGACGAGTGCTACCAGTAGTATCGAGAACAACCCGAGTTCGAGTTGTATCGCAGTGACAATTACCCATATTCGTGCGACGTTCAAACCCCACAAGACGGCCGTCAGACCGACAACTGACGCAAACGTCGAGATCGAGGATACGGACGTAAAGCCTGCGTGAAACTCCGCGATGTACTCGTCGAACGGGGCGGGCAGTCCGAGGTGAGGTCCTATCAGAACCACGCCGGTCAAAGCCCCGAGAACGGCGAGAGCGACGCCGGAGAGTACCAGGAGGCGACGCCCGCCCGAAAGCGTGACAGACGACAGCCCCGTGACGGCCACCATGACGCCCGCCAACAGCACAGTCAGGTCGAGGGTTCGCTCGACTGTCACCGTCCCCAGCACCACTGAACGCATCGCGTCGTACAACCGTCCCCCGACGTGTGCCCGGTACAGATCGCCCCCCTTCGCCGGCAACACTGTGTTGAGAAACAGGCTCAAGAAGACGACAGTCGTCGCCGACCGCCAATCGCTGTCGACGCCACTCTCGTCCAGCAGGAGCCGCCACCGGGCCGTTCGAACCGGGACCGTCAGATAATATGCCGGAACAGCGAGCAGGTACACCGGGAGCGATACCGTCCGTAGCGTCCGGAGAACGACCGACCAGTCGACCAGTCGCCACAGCGTATACGCCGCGAAGCCCGCTACGAGTGCACTAACCGAGTATCGGACGAACAGTCGTCGCCGTCCGGTCATCTGCTCGCTTGCTCCCGGTTGGCGACGCGCTTTGCCATAGCTGTCAGCTGCTCCTGTTCTCGCTCGGTACGCCTTCGAGTGGCAACTATCTCGCGGCACGTCCGGCGCAGATCGGGCGCTTCGACTGGTCGCTCGTCGTTGGTTCCACCGGTATCGAGCTGATACGTCGTCTCGATCTCGTCGTAGGTGACATACTTCCAGTCCCTCCCGCGAACGGCGGTCTGGCTCCCGTCGAAGGTTCGCGAAATGGCGTACGGCGTTTGCAGGTCGGGCCCGACCGATATCCCACCTCCGCCGGGGTCGAGTAAGCGCCCGAGCGCTCGCAGAGAGACCGGCGCAGTTATCTCACCGGTGCGCCCGGCGTTGGCGACGACGAGTGGTACGTGGATGTTCTCCTCGTACATGTAGACGTTCCGCTCCTGTGCACCGTAGTTGCCGAGCGCACCACCGTGGTGTTCGTAGGTTCCGTGTTCGGCAAAGGACTCGCCGTGGTCCGACGTTACGACCACGACCGGGTCTGCCAAGTCCGCCCGGAGTCGCGTGAGGAACTGGTCGACGTGGGTAACAGAGTCCTCGTAGGCGGTGGTGAGCCATTTGTGAGTCCGGTCACCCAGCGGTGGTTCGTACTCACACTGACGGAGCCGCCAGTTGGCGTAGTAGCTCTGTAGCCGTGACTGGCTCCGACACCCAGGACCAGCCAGGTACGGGTGGTGGGCATCCATCAGAAATATCCACAGAAAATACGGGTCATCGTCGCTCTCAACCCACGCGAGTATGTCGTCGTAGAACTCCTCCCAGGGTTTGAACGCTTCCTCGCGGGACAACCAGTTGGCGGCGGTCCGGAGTGCGAACCACAGGGGTCCGGAATCGTCATCGACACTGGAGAACACGCGGTCGTAGAGGCGGCTTCGAGACCCATCGAGGAAGTCCTCGAAGTGGTCGAAACCGCTGTCGAAGCCGAAGTGCCGAGAGGTGAAGGGGTTCGGTGTGAACGCAGCCGTCCGATAGCCCGCATCGGCGAATCTGTCGGCAATCGTCCGGTGGGTCCGTAGATGGGGGCGCACGTGGTTGACCCGCTCGTCGAACGCGACCCTGTCGGACCGCGGGGTTGGATACGACCCCGTGAAGACGGCGGGCATCGACTCGGATGTGCTCGGACCAGGTGCGACAGCGTTCTCGAAAGCGATCCCGTTTTCGGCCATATCCGCGAGCGTCGGCATATGCTCGTCTGTACAGTAGTCGTACCGGAGGCTGTCGACGGTGACGAAAACGACACTTCGGTCAGGTGTCGACATAACCCAGTGCACGGAGCCGGTCTTCGATGTCGTCGGTGGTGGCGGTGTCCGGGTCGTGGTCCTCGAGCTCAGCGACGACCTCCTCGAGCAAGAAGACTGCGTATTCCTCGACCGAGTCGAATTCAGTGTGCGCCACGCGAGACTCGATTGACGAGTGTAGTGTCTGCGGCAGCCGAATAACGGGCTTGTCACCTGCCGAAGGCATACCACCATATCCGCTGACCTCAGTATAAATCCCCACCACTCGAATCAGTTGCACTCCGGTGCACTGCCGGACTATCGTTCAGACTGGTTGATCTCCGTTCAATTCGGCTTCCCGCGACCGGCAGGACCAGACATCAATCTGTTCCATGCGTCCGCTGCGTGGTCGGACAGGGCGACACCGATCCGGCTCTCGGAGACGGCGTACCCCGATAGCAGGACCATGAGGACGGTCACTGGTGCCCGGTACCCCCAGCTGTAGTCGACGTGCGTTCCGGCGATGATCACGACGAGGAGGGCGTACGGCGTGACCCAGTCGCGGGCAAGCGTCGACCGATTACGGACAGCCCGGTACACGCCGACGAAAGATGCCAGCGTCACCGGCAAGAGCGTCACTACATTGATCGCGTTGTGGAGAAACGAGAACCGCTCAACGACGGGCAAGAAGAATACTAGAACCTTCAGAACAGCCAGAATGGCCACGTGATCGACATTGGCGACGATGAATCCGATGCCGGTCGAATCCCCTCGTGGCGTAAACGCGTACGTGAAGGCAGGATCGTTGGCGACGACGACGCCGGTTTGCCACGATTCGGTGACAAAGGTCAACGCACCGGGGACGACCACGAATGCGACGACTGGCAGGGCCACTACCGCACCGACTATCGCGATCGACCGGTACGGGAACAGGTTGAACCGCTCGTCTATCGGAAGTAGGTCGTAGCCGAGCCAGCCCAGGACGAGTACGATCCCGTTGGGACGCGTTATCGACAGCCAGAGAAAACAACCCCACACCAGTGCTCGATTCTGGCCGGTGGGGTCGTCGTGGTATCGAGCGAGTTGCCAGAGCGTCAGTGCGAGGACGAACACGAACGGAGAGTCCGTAAGAATTCGCGTGCTCCAGACGAAGGTGTCGAGCAATACCGCCATCGCGAGGCCACTGACTGCTGCCGCAGTCAGGTCGACGCGTCTGTCGGCTGTGAGGAACAACAGGACTGGAGTGAGAGACGAGGCAATTATCTGACACAGTACTATCAGGTCTAACGACCCGCCAGTGAGCGTGTACACACCGCACATCGGCGCCCAATAGCCCGTGTAGAGCAGCCAATAGGCTGTCGTGCCGACCACCGTCGCCGAGTCGATAACGGCCGGAAGCGAGCCTGGATCGGCCAGTACTGCGGTACAGAAGGCGACGAAGTTTCGAGAACTCGGGCCAGTCACCGTTCCCGAAACCATCCAGTATCCGACCCTCGCGACGAGCGAGAGACAAAACAGTCCAACCCCCATTGTCCACCGGATCGGCCGGTCTGTCCCGGTGATACGAACGACCACGTTCATGACGGCTTCATCAACTCTCTGCGACATCGTCGTCGACTATTCATCACAATCATTCCGCAATAAATCTACGTTCCGACCGAACCGTTTTATTGACCGACTGCCAGTTATCGGACCATGACCGGTCGGGATTCGCGGCTGGCTGGCATTGGCGTCCTTCTGGCAGCCCTGGGGATGAGGCTCGGGGGCATCGCCGTCACGACGCTGACAGACCTGAACTCGTACGCGCTATACGACGCTGACAGGTTCGCGGCCAGGGCGGCGGAACTCGCGACGAGTATCTCGAACGGTCAGATGCCCCCTCTCCCGAGCGACCCGAACAACATCGTCGCGCTGTGGGGACTCGTTCTCTCGCCGCTCTGGATACTGCCCGGACCGAACCGGCTGTACGGCCGACTGTCGACGGCCGTTCTCGGTGCAGTCGCCGCGTATCTGGTGTATCGGCTGGGGACGGATGTCCACTCCAGGCGAGCTGGCGTGCTGGCCGCCCTCCCACTGGTCGGGTATCCGAGCTACGTGTTCGTACACAGCACGGTGCTCCGTGAGGCGTTCCTGCTCACGGGGCTGGTCTGGGCGACGTCTGTCCTGGCAGGGACGCCGCGACGGCCCGAGAACCACTGGGTTCGGTACGCGCTCGCGGCGGTCATCCTGGCTGTCACCACGTTGTTCCGATGGGAGAACGCACCGGTCTACTTGCTCGTCCTCGCGACGGCGGCAGTCGTCCAGTATCGAGCGGCCATCCCGCGTCCGCGCGCCCTCGCCGCGACCACGACTGTCGGGGTGATCACTGCCGGGTTGCTCGGCCGGCCGGCCGTTCGGTCGGTACTCGGCTGGCTCTCGCACAAGCGCTACAAGCGAAGCGAGGGACGAACCGTCTACCTCCAGGAGTTCCGACCAGATACGATCCCGAAGGCGGTACTGTTCGCACCGGTCGGCGCTATCTATTTCCTATTCACGCCCTTTCCGTGGATGGTCGCGACAATCGCTGATGTCGTCGTTCTCGTCGAAGCTATCGTGAATCTGGTCGCGTTCGGTTTCGCACTGCTCGGAGCACCCATCGTGTGGCGTCGGTCGCCACCGACAGCGGCCGCACTGGGTGTCGGGTTCGTCGTCGCGGCGGTGCTGTACGGGCTAGTCAACGCGAACGTCGGGACAGTCGTCCGCCAGCGCCAGATGGTCCTCTGGGTTCTCTTTCTGTTCGCTGGCGTCGCTGTCGCCGACCGGACTGACGCCGACCAGTGGCCCGATTGGCTCCAGTGATCTTCACCGTTCTACCCGTCTCGGGTCGTCAATACCGTGTCCCCTGCTCGTCGGGTACATTGATACGCCGGGCGGTACTGGAGTCAGCCGAACAGTCAGATGGTGACAGTAAGCGTCGTCGTCCCGACCTACAACCGGGCGGGCATCGTGGGGAGAGCCATCGACAGTGCGCTCACCCAGACGTACGAAGACCTCGAAGTCATCGTCGTCGACGACGCCTCGACCGACGACACTGGGGCAGTCGTCGGCGAGTACGGTCCCCGCGTCAGGTACTACCGTCACGACGAGAACCGTGGCGGCAGTGCCGCCCGGAACACGGGTATCGACCACGCGGAGGGGGAGTTCGTCGCGTTCCTGGATTCGGACGACGAGTGGCACCCGGGGAAAGTCGCGGCCCAGCTCGAATGTCTCGGGAGCCGGTCGAACGAATGGGGTGGGGTGTACTGTGATTTCCGCCAGGCCCGGTCGAGTCCCGTTGGAACGGTCCTGGACGGGCTATTTTCGCGCCCGAGCGGTCAGGAGGGCGGGGAGTCGCTGTTACGGGACCTGCTACTCCTCGAGTTCGACCACGGTGGTGCATCGACGCTCCTGGTCAGACGCGACGTACTCGTGGAACTCGACGGGTTCGACGAATCGTTCGACCGCCAGCAGGACTGGGAGTTCCTGGGACGACTCCTCCGACGATGGAAACTGGCGTACGTCGACCGGTGCCTGGTGACGAAACACGATACGGGACTCCCGGACCTCGACGTCGTTCGACGGTCGCGCCGCCAGTACCTTCGAAAGTTCGCCCGCGAGGTCGTCGACCTGTCGTTCGACGGTCACGCAGTCGTCGGTCGCCACCGTTTCGCGCTGGCGAAGATCGCCTTCGCGAACGGTGAGTTCGAAACCGGTTTGTCGTACCTGCGACGCTCGTCGATACCGACTACGAGAGACGTCATCGGACTGGTTCGGTCGGCGTACCTGGGCTGGACCCGGTCGTGACTCGCTTTTCGTGTCGACCGACACGGTTAGGCCGGTCGACCCGCTTGAGGGAGACGATGGCGAAGCGCCAGGACAGAGACCGACCGTTCTCGGGCAACACCAGGGACGAACAGCCGGGCGGTGACGACCGGTGACCCCCAACGTCCTCCTCGTGGTCATGGACACCGCCCGGGCCGACTTCGTCGACGGGGCGGGCGACACCGAGAAGGGCCCGAGCGACAGCGGTGACGGCCGGGCGACCATGCCGACCCTCGACGCGCTGGCCGAGCGCGGCACGCGCTTTACGAACGCGACGGCCAACGCCCCGTGGACGCTTCCCTCCCACGCCACGCTCTTTACCGGCGTCCCGCCCTCGGTCCACGGTGCCCACGCCGGGCACAGACAGTTCGACTACGGTCCCACGCTCGCCGAGCGACTCGCCGCGGCCGGCTATCGAACCGTCGCGATTTCGAACAACACCTGGGTCAGCGAGGAGTTCGGCTTCGACCGCGGGTTCGAGACGTTCCTGTCGACCTGGCAGCTGTTCCAGGACGCCGTCGACTTCGGCGACGTCGCCCAGACCCGGACGGGACTCGCCGCCCGACTCCGGGGCGTCGCAGCGAAGTTCCGCGGCAACCCCGTCAAGAACTTCGCGAACCTCGTCTACGGACGGTTCGGCCGCAAGCGCCGCGACGACGGCGCGCGCCGGACCAACCGCCTCGTCGAAGAGCGGATCGACGAGTGGGCCGGCGACGACCGCCCTCTCTTCCTGTTCTGTAACTACCTCGAACCACACCTCGAATATCGCCCGCCCGAGGCGGTCGCCCGCGAGTGGCTCCCCGACGACATCTCGTACGCGGACGCGAGCGCCGTCAATCAGGACGCCTGGGCCTGTGTCACCGGGCAGACCGAGATGGACGGGGACGACTTCCGGGCGCTCCGGGCGCTGTACCGGGCGGAACTGTCCTACCTCGACAGGCGGGTCGACGACCTCCTCGACAGTTTCGAGGCGGCGGGGCTACTGCAGGACACCGTCGTCGTCGTGACGGGGGACCACGGCGAGCACGTCGGCGAGTACGGCCTGATGGACCACCAGTACGCACTCACGCCGGAGTTGCTGTCGGTCCCCCTCGTCGTCGCCGGGCCTGGCTTCGAGAGCGGGCGCGTCGCGACGCCGGTCCAGCTGGCCGACCTCGTCCCGACGATCGCCGAGGTCGCCGGGCTCACCGACGAGGCCCCGGCCGCCGGCGACGTGTCGCCCGCTGGCGACGCGTTCGGCGCGGGGCGGCCGCGGTCGCTGTGTCACCCCGACTCGCTCCCCGAAGACAGGCCGCTGTTCGCCGAGTACGTCGCGCCACAGCCCCCGGTCGAGACGCTGCGCGAGCGCTACGCCGTCTCCCGGGACCTGTCGGTCTACGACCGGCGCCTGTGGAGCGTGCGACGGGGCGACCGGCTCTACGTCCGCGGCTCCGACGGCCGCAACCACCTGTTCGCGTTCGAAGACCTGTCGGGCCCGGCGACGGACGACGGCCCGCGGACCGACCGCGACGCGGACGACGACCGGACGGGTGAGGACAGGACAGGCGACCACGGAACGGGCAACGGGTGGGGCTGTCCCGACCGAAGCGAGGCCGAACCGGACCGGGCAGCCGCGCTCGCGGAGTCGCTCGCATCGTGGCGAGACACGCTCCCCGCACCGACCGAACGGGACGTCGACGTCGAGAGCGCGACCCGTGACCGCCTCGAAGACCTGGGGTATCTCTGATGTGTGGCATCGCCGGCATCTACGACCGGACCGATCCACCGGGGGCCGACGAACTCACGGCGATGGCCGACTGTCTGCGCCACCGCGGTCCCGACGAGGACGGACGATACCAGGATGGCCCAGTCGGATTCGCCCATCGTCGGCTGTCGATCGTCGATCTGGCGACCGGCCGCCAGCCGATCGCGAACGAGGACGGAAGCGTCGTCGTGATATTCAACGGGGAGATATACAACTACCAGTCGTTGCGTGACTCACTTTCGAGAGCGGGCCACGAGTTCGCCACCGACACCGACACCGAAGTGCTGGTTCACCTCTACGAGGAAGACGGACCGCAGTTCGTCGAGGGCCTCGAAGGGATGTACGCGTTCGCTCTCTGGGACACCGAGCGCGAGCGACTCCTGCTCGCGCGGGACCCGATGGGGATCAAACCGCTGGTACTCGGCGTCGCCGACGACCGACTGGCGTTTGGCTCCGAACTGTCGGCCGTGCTGGCGGCCGACTTCGACCACGGTGGCCTCGACAGGGGAGGCCTCGCTCGCTACTTCGCGCTGGGTTTCATTCCGGCGCCGTACACGGCGTTCCGGAACGTCAGAAAGCTCAGACCCGGCGAGTGCGTCGTCGTCGCCGACGGCGAGCGCGAGCGGACCGTCCGGAGGCCGACGCTCTCGGCGAGGAGCCCGGGGTTCGACGCCGCCGCGAGCGAACTCCGCGACCGGGTCGAGGCGGCCGTCGAGAAACGCCTCCAGGGCGACGTCCCGCTGGGAGCATTGCTCAGTGGGGGTCTCGACTCCGCGATCGTCACCGGGACGATGTCGCGACTGCGTGACGACCCGGTACAGACGTTTTCCGTGGGGTTCGAGTCCGAGCGGTTCGACGAGTCCGACGCGGCCCGGGCAGTCGCCGAGCACTTCGACACCGACCACCACGAGTACGTCGTCTCGCCGGCAGACGTCCGCGAACTGGTTCCCGAGGTCGTGGGCGGCCTCGACGAACCGTTCGCAGACCAGTCGCTGCTCCCGACCACCGTCGTGGCTCGCGAGACGAGCGACGCGGTCACGGTCGCGCTCTCCGGCGACGGGGCAGACGAACTGTTCGCCGGGTACGACCGCTACCGGGGCGAGTACTTCTCGCGGTACTATCGTGCAGTGCCCGCTCCCGTACGCCGCCGGGTGATCGAACCGACCGTCGAGCGACTCCCGGCCTCGCGAGCGAGCGCGACCGGCGAGTTCGCCCGGAAACTCCAGAAGTTCACCGGTGGCGGCGTCGAAGACGTCGCTGACAGACACCTGCGGTGGGCGCGTATCGCCGACGAGACGACGGCCGGTGCCGTCCCCGGTCTCGACCCCCTCGGGTCCGCGCGGGAGGACCTCGCGGCGGTCCACGAGGAAGTCGAACGTGACCTCCCGGCGTCGCGACGGGACGGGGTCCGGCGCGTCCAGGCCGTCGAGACACAATATACGCTGCCCAACCAGATGCTGCGGAAGGTCGACCGTGCGAGTATGGCCAACTCGCTGGAGGTACGCGTCCCGTTTCTCGACCGCGACGTCGTCGAGTACGCGCTCTCGCTCCCGACCGAGTACGTGCTGACCCCGCGGTCACGGAAGCGCGTGTTGCGCGCCGCCTTCGCGGACGACCTCCCCCGGCGAACGCTTCGGCGGCGCAAGCAGGGGTTCGACATGCCGATCGGCGAGTGGTTCAGGGGACCGCTCGCCGACGCGTTCCACGAAGCGGTCGCCGCTGTCGACACGCCGCTGCTGGACACGGACGCCGTCGCCGCGATCTACGACGAGCACTGTGCCGGCAGTCGTGACCACGGCAAGTTCCTCTGGGCAGTGTACGTCTTCGCCGTCTGGTACCGGCGAATGTCGGACGAGGGTGTGCTCTCGGGGTAATTCGAACGGACGCTACCGACCGGACGACTGGATCGACGCGAGTCGCTCGGTCGTCTGTTCGACGGTCTCGGCCCACGTGTACCGTCGTTCGACCAGGCGTCGACCGGCCGCTCCGAGTTCGGCACGGGCGTCGTCGTCGGCGAGCAGTTCGGCGAGCGCGTCGGCGAGCGCCGCGACGTCACCGACGGGGACGAC
>ENA-ORCS01001098-ORCS01001098.1-marine-metagenome-genome-assembly--contig:-NODE-1098-length-13067-cov-5.127406_pt1 | contig 13067 bp, 11 predicted proteins | sample MGYA00237781_ERZ508513 | MGnify/ENA primary metagenome ERZ508513 (study PRJEB26184, sample SAMN06268793) | marine metagenome | isolation source: Eden Landing Ponds, San Francisco, CA, USA | place...
GCCTTCCTCGCGGGCATCACAGCATACAACGCCCACGTGACAGGGCCATTCGAGCGGCGTCTGGTACTGCCTCTCCAGGCAGTCGTGTTCGTTCCAGCGGTGCTCGTGGCTCGACTGTTCGCCACACCGGAACCGAAGGGTGTCCCACAAGAACTCACGCTTCCAGTGATACTGACAGGCGTGTTCGTCGTGTTAGCTGGCCTGGGGATCGGGCGCTGGTACGCGGTTGACAAGCCCGATGAGTCCGAAGTACTGTCGGCATCCGTTCTTTCGGGGGGGAACTCATGAGCACAACTGCATACGAGATATACGGGCGAGGGTTCGGCTGGTCGTGGCGACTTCGGGTTCAAGAACGCGTGGTAGCGACCGGGGGACACCACTACGATACGTCACGGGAGGCCCGGAACGCTGTCGACCGAGTTCGAGGAGCAGTTGCCTCGCTCACTGGTGATGAAGAGGCGTTCGAAACCGAGGATATCAGCGACCCGGAAACGATCGTCAGAGAAGACCCGACGCCGACTGGCGACCTTCCAGAAGACCGGAACAATTGGGTGTGGCAATTACAGACACCCGAGCGCACCCTCGCCAACAGTGCAGACCGGTTCCCTACCGAGAGCGATGCCAGGCATGCGTTGGATCGGTTCCTAGAGCGGGCCGCGGGTGCCCTCCCCATGTTCATGGTCGGTGCCGAATACGAGTGGCGGAACGAACCGCGGTCTATCGAGGTCGGGAAGCCGAGCCTGACCGGTATCATTAAAGAGTTAACACGAGGGTTCCGTCACCGCAAAGCACTCCGACGCCTGGACACTCGCATCGCCGTGGCGGGGAGCCGTGGCAAGACATCGACGACCCGCCGCCTCGACGACGTGTTCAATCGCCGGGGCTACGATACGCTCACGAAGATTACCGGGAACCATCCGACACTCATCCACAACGGCGAGGTTCACCCCATCGAACGCCGCGGCCCTCGGACGACGCTGTACGAGAACATCAGCGTTATCGGGGAGTTCGCTCCGGAACTCGATGCCTATGCCGCCGAGGATATCGGCATCTTCGAAAATCAGGGCATCACCGAGTACACCACCCGGCTCATTAATCAACAACTCATCGATCCGGACATCGTCATTCTGACCAACGTCCGCCAGGATCACAACGACACGCTTGGCAAGACCCGAACCAATATCGCCCGATCGTTCGCACGGTCGGTCTCTTCTGGGACACACGTCATCAGTGGGGAACAACACCCTGTGCTCCACGACTATATGCGAGAGGAGATCGAACGACGCGGCGGGACTATCGAACAGGTCGAGATTCCCGACCGGCATGAGGGGATGATCGGGGCAGAAACTGCGCACGCGATCGACGCGGTTCTGTCGTTTCTCGACGAATCGCCGCTCCCCGACGGTGAACTCGAAGCGTTTTTAAATGCGATCCAGCCGGAGTGGACTCGACTTCCCGACGGCCGTGTGTTCAACGCAGCACAAGTGAACGATGTCGAGAGTACGGAAATGGTTCGTCAGGCACTCGTTTCGGAAGATGAACAGATACTGCCGTTCGTCTATCTCCGTCGAGACCGGCGGGGTCGAACCGCCTCGTTCGCAGAGTACGTTGACCTCCTCTACGACCAAGGCCACGTCAATGAAGCCCACGTTGGTGGGGCCAATACGCGTGCGTTCGCCGAGAATACCGAGCTGCCGGTCACCCGACATGACAACGGAAGCGACGCCGAGACTGTGCTGACCGATCTTCTTGCAGAGGGCGAGCCCGTCGTCATCATGGGAAACACCGTCGATGAGTTCATGCGTGAGTTCGAGGAGGTTGTACGTACTCAGGAACAGGAGGCAACCGAATCTATCAAACCGACGTAGAACTCTATTACTCCTCATTGACTGAATAGGTTGTGCCGACGAGTACGATGCCAGCAACGACCGGGAAGAAGCCCAATACCGGAGCCCATCGCAGTACTACGGTGCGGAGGGTGAAGTCGGGATGGATGATAGGTGACACCTGCTAATTTATAACCTATACAGCAGTAACGTCCCGGAAGCGTGCCGAATCCTCCACAGGAGTTTGGATCTATCGATCTCGACTTTTCGTCGAATCCCGAGCTGGCGGCAGAGTTCCCTGATAACTCGAAGGCACTCCTGATGCTTGGTTTCGAGCTGCTACACGCAAAGAGGTGGCCGATGGCATCCATCTCGGAGCAACTTCAGGCCTACCTGAACCAGGGCTTCGATCCAGCCGAAGCCGTTGGCGAGCTTGACCTCGTCACCGACACCCTCCCGTTCTGGAAGCTGGAGAAGAACTGGTACAAACTCGACAGGGAGGACGCCGCACGGCTCTATCTCTACCGGTCCCTTACCGCCTCGAAGGACTACGCCATCGAAGAGGAGTTGAAGGACGGCGTTGCGGAACATCTCGGCCTGAACGACACCGTCACGGAAAATACCATCGAGCGCATCAGCGAGAAAGTCGAGAAACAACTTGGCGGTGAGGTACGTACCGAGGTTCGGGAGGTCCTAGAGGAACTGGAGGACAACGACGAGGTCGTCACGCTGCCGGAATCCTCAGCCGACGGGCGCGGAGAGCCGCCGCTCGTGCTCATCTCGCGCGAGATGCGGAAGAGAGCGTACCAGTATTTCCAGCTGGACCGGGACGAGTCACGGGTCACGTACCCCAAGTGGCAGTTGTTCAAGCTGATGGAGATTGCCGGCCTGTGCAACATCCACCCCAACGACGCCGAGGAATCACTCCGGTTTCTCCCGTACTTTTACTACCGAGACGTGCCCGGATTCAAAGCGCTCTGGAACCAGCTCCGCGAGTATGACATGCTCAAACTGCGGAAGATGTACCTCGCCGCCTTGGAGTCAATCATTACCGTAATCGACGAGTACGGCTACCTGCCCGAGACGACCGATATCGCCGTGGACCTCACGAATATCATGTGGTACGGTCGGCACTCGAATCAGAAAAACGACAACGGGGAGCCGCTCGACCGGGATGAGATTCCGCACGAAGACCAGCCCATCGGCGTCGAGGGTGTGAATGAGAAGGCGGGAAGCGCCTACGCGTTCCAGATCGCGTCCGTGAGCCTCGCCAACGTCGAGATACCCGTGACGCTGGCCGCGAAGAGCATCCAGCGCCGCGGGAACATCGAGCACCAGATAGACGAACTGCTCACCTACGCCGATCAGTACGTTGATCCCGATGTCGTCTGTATGGACGGGGGATTCTACGGTCGCGGAATGCACGAGTGTCTTGAAAATTACAGTCTCGACTTCATTTCCCGTCTGCGAGGGCGTATGCCCTCTATCGTGAGGGAACTCAAGGAAGGGGCGATTTACAACGACTTGGACTACAATGCAGCGGGATACGACGTTCGCATCGGTGAGGAAGTCCCGGAAAGCGAGGCCGAGTCGTGGCTCATCACGATGCCGTCGGAGAAACGTATCTCCAGGGCTGACACCGGAACCGAGGACCAGGGGAATTGGGAGATCTACTACACCAACCTCAATCCCGAGCAGTTCGGCGGGTTGGAGATCGGGCGGCGATATCGGCAGCGTTGGGCAGTGGAGACATCCTATCGACTGATGAAACACGATTTTACCGCGAAGTCGGCAAGCGAACTCCGGAGCCAGCGAGAATTTATCGCCAGCATGGCGTTCATCTACAACGCGATGTGGATGGCGTCGAACGTGAAGTACGCTGTGGAGAACGACCGCCCGGTGAAAGATGACCAGGGGCGTTACCCCTTCACCGCCAACCAGTTGATGGTCGCCATGCTGCTTGACATGGAGGATATTGATATCGGAGAAGTGCGAGATCTATCAGTTCGAAGTAACATTGTTCGGGAGGTGTTCGGAGATGGCTATCCGTTCCGTCTCGAAGGCCATCCTGAATTTGAGAACTGAGGCTCAATTACCGAGGACTGCATATATTTCGCAAAGTGGGCTTTTATGCGAAGAACCGGAGTGAAATTAAATGATTGACAGATGCGGTAAAGACGAGCACAGTCAGGCTAGCCTTTATTATAGTTTCAGTGCAAAGAATGCCCCGCACAAATGGACGTTGAATACCAGTTGCGGGCGAAACAGATCGAACGCAACGTCCTGGAAACAGAGCTGGAGGAGGATGAGCTCTGGGAGTGCGACGAGTACCAGCGACTCGAGAAGCAGATCTTCGAACTGCAGGCGTATCTGGACGCCAATTCCGAGGCATCAGCCGAGTAGCCACGCGAAGTGGCATGGAAAACCATGCTGACCCACTGAAAGAGGGACATATGACCGAAGCAATAACAGAAGTTAGGGATGGGGTACGGCTTATCAAACAGATCGAAGCGGACGAGTACAAACTACCATCAATCGTCTATGAATTCGCCTCCGAGCGGGATGAGGAGTTGACAGTCCGAGTTGTCGAATCCACGGAAACCGCTATCGACCCGGACAATATCGGCACTCATCAAGAATTCGAACCCGATACCTGGAGTGTCCCAGACGACGAACTGGTGTTCGAATCCGACCTCGAGCCCGGGAGCAACCGGAAAATCGTTTTCGCAGTGCGACCTCCTGAAGCCGTTGAAATCGAACAGTTCGAGGGGCCTCCTGAATCGCTCACGGTCTCACCTGAGCGCGAAGCCTTAGTCAGAGGAGCCACGTCAGCGAACGCGTCCCCTACAGCGAATCCCACTGATACAGAAGATTCCGACGAACCGGAGCCACCAACTCCCGAGTCGAACAGAGTCTTGAATCTCGAGCAAAAACCGAAGGAGAACGAGACTGGCACTTCGAATGGGGACAGCCACCCCGATATACAGGAGACGGAGCCGATCGATGACGGTGATGACGACCTCAGTGAGACTGAATCGGTAGTCTCACAGTTCGTCGCGGATCTTCGAGCGGGTCGTGTGTCCGAGACAGAACTCGAGTATCTCGACGAGCAATTCGGCACCACAGGTCACGAGTCCAGCAGCGTCAACGCTCGTATCAAGCAACTACAGTCCGATTTCGCGGACCTCAGAGCGTATACGAGTGCGCTCGAAGGGTTCCTCAATGAGAATGGCTCTGCCCGGGAGGTACTCGACACCCTCCAAGAGCGTCTCGAATCGGTCGAGTCAGACGTGGAATCACTCGAATCTACAGTTGTCGACCACGAGAGTGAACTGTCGACGCTCCGAGATGCTAAGCAGGCGGTCCGATCCGATGTGGACGCACTCATCACGACAACCGACTCGCTCGAGGACGACTTCGCGGACCTCTCAGCGGAGGTGTCCCACCTGGAGGAGCAGGTTCCTGCATCCGATATCGACGACCGACTGGCCGACATTGAATCAGACATCAGCAAGATGAAAACGTTCACCTCACGATTGCAAGGAGCACTCCAAGAGGGCGTCCCAGAAGATTCAGAGTAAGCCTCGGCCACCGATTTTCTAGATAATCGTCAATGAGACGATCACCAGTAGTGTAGCCGTGACCGAACGGGATACGGGCTAATTTGCGGCCTTGGCCCCGGTCTGGCAATGTTCGATGCCCGGATAGGCATCAGGCCATCCACCCACGGGGTGACGGGATTGGGAGGGGGGGGGAGTCGCCTCGGATGCGTGGATGGCACTCGATATACTATATTGCGCTCATAAAAATACTCCGGCAACTTACATTGTAGCGATTGTATTCTATACTCCAAATTTTATTTTGTATCATCCATTTCCTGACGAGATACTGATCCAGTACCATCTGGGTTGGGTACACGAACCGCAGTGACGAGATCGTCGACCACCCAGGGATGACGAATCCCATGCTTCAGTAAGTATTGAGCCATCCGTTCACCGCGCCACATACTGACGCCAGTTCTATCACATCTCCATAATATCGAATCCGACTTTTCGCAACCGAGTTTCGTTTCGCCGAGGAGATTATCGAGCGGGTCGACTGTCTCGACGAGTTCGACACCAGTTCCGGCACTGGCTGGATATTCTTCTTCTCCTACAGTAACGGATTTTACGTGCCATTCTGGGGGCGTTCAAACGACACCGGTTCAGACGGGTCGACACCGGCATCAACCTCCTTGATTAGTCGGCGGGCATCAGGCGGGAGTCCGAGCGCACCAAGGACCTCGGCAGGCTTTGCGTCCGGGTGGGAATCAAGATACTGTTCAATTTGCTCGCGTTGACGTTTTTCCTCCGGTGTCTGTCCAATGGAGAAAGCTGATTCAGCAGACGGCCATCGCTCGCGTAGTTCGATCTCTCGATCGAGGCCGCCGTCGGCCGCAACCGGGCTATCTGATGAAACCCGAGCAGCGGTCAGCGTTTGTTCCTGGTCGATACCGTGGGGACTGCCACACGCGGCACATTCGAGATCGACGCCGCGAGTCGACGACCGAACCACGCTCTCACCGTGGTCGACCACCTGGTCTGACTGGTCACTTTCGTACCGCTGTTTACAGGCGTCAGCGGTCGAAGCCCAGCCAGCAGCATCCGAACGACTCTGTGTCTTGAAATTCCCGGCAGTCACCGTCGCCGCCCACATCACGTATTCTGTCGAGCGTTCGTGCAGGTCCAGCGGGTCGATACTACAGTAATCAGCGACGTAGGCCGCCACGTTCTCGAGTTCCGACGGGTCTTTGATTTCGACCGTATCCACGGCGTCGCGGTTGGCATCCCAGTCCTCGAGGCGGAGGTCGTGCGCCTGTGCACCGGCCCAGTCGCATTCCTCGACGTGTTTCTCGACGACCGGACGGAGGTCTCCAGGAGATATCTCGCCGTCGACGACCAGGACGATGTGGTCGTGGCCATAACACCGGTTGATTCCGTACTGTCCACGTTTGCCGGTGTGAGGTTCGCTCCGGCGGTCGTACTGCCAGGGCAGACCGAGCGACCGCATGGTATTTCGGAGCGTATCGTAGCAACTTCCCCAGCTATTTCGACGCGTTTCGGTGTGTTCGATAGGCGGGACGTGTTCGCCGTCAGGGACGGACGACGCACTCAGCGTAATCAGCACGACGTAGGGGTTTTCGTAGATTCCGTCAGTTTCGCCGCCGGATGGTCGAGTTCCGCCGGTCAGTTCGCGCAGCCACGCTTTCATCTGCGCATAGTATTTCTTCTGATAGGAAGGGAACCACCGGGTAACAGCGTCGATCTTGAACTCAGCGTATTCAGGATGCCCAGGCGCGGCTTTCTCCAGATTCACCGTTGTACGGCGTGTTTCCTCGTGGTTTTCGAGCATCATCTCGACCGCTTCACCCCACGTCACAGCCGAGCGTTCGACGAGCGATTCACCGGATACTTCGTCGTCGATCTCGTCGACAGCCTCACTGGTCCAGGACTCCCATGTCTCGCGGGTGTACTCCACCCGCACAGAGGTCCCGTGACGAGCTGCGAGCGGAAGGGAACACCGGTCGGGATACTTTTCGTAGGACTCTGAGACCCGTTCCGCAGTCGTCGGTAACTCACGATCCGAATCGGCGGGGTTACCGGGTTCAGCGGGGGTTACAGAGTCTTTCAGGTTGGTTGGCCGAGAGCCGCCCGATGACTGGTTTTCGCCTGCGCCCATCAGTCGGAATCGGAGAAACGACTCTGCTCGTCAGATGATACGAAATCAAGATTCCCCTCACCCTCCGGGTTCGGGGGTGGCGCTCGGGCTTCCGGGTCGACCCGCGAGGGGTCGCTTCCGGCCGGTCGAGTCGGTGCGACCGCCTCGGGGCGCTCGGCGGACGTTCCGGGCTGCTCGCTCCGCTGCGCTGCCGGGCGTGCCGACTCTCCCTCACCCTCGCTTGTGACGGCTGTGTCGGGCAGGTGGTCCGATCGTGGACGGAGTTCTGCAGATAGGGACTGATGGCAGTCGCGGCACTCCTTGTAGTGCGTGCAGCTCGCGTCGAGGTGGTTGATGCACTCGGCTTGGCAGTCGCGATGGCGGCAGCGGTACTGGACGTAGTGTGACCACTCCGTCATCGACCATCACCGTCCTCGAGGGCCTCGATCGCCTCGCGGACCTCCTGGTCGGTCGCGCCGCTCTCCAGGAGCCGGGACGCGCGGACGAACTCGTTCGGAGGGAACGGCCAGTCCGACCGGGATGGACCGCGGTCGGTCACGCCAGTTCACCTCCGTTCAGGTGATAGTCGGCGTGGGGTTCGGATTCGCGGGCTTCGAGATTCTCGGGCTGGTTGTTCCAGCGGTCGTGGTCGACGTGATGGACCTCGAGGTCAGTCCAGAGGTCGTCGATCTCGCCGTGCGCGTAGGCGACCAGCCGGTGGAGGTAGAGATAGCGGTCGTGGCCGACCTCCGAATCCCATACTCGGATTCGCGGGTAGTGGTCGACGTCGAACTCAATGCGAGATCCGACGATCACGACGACCACCCCGTAACACCGAAAACCGAGTGACTGCGGCGGGGGCCGTTTAGGGAGCGAACGGAGTGGGATTTTTCAGGATGAGTCCGAAATCCTGAAACGTCTAAATCTAGGTGACAGCGCCCCTCAGAAACGACTTCTCTGAGAAGGCCTAAAACGACGGTTTGCGGACGAGCACGGTGGGATTCGAACCCACGACCGTCGGATGGCCTCCCCCGACCGGCGGGGCCGACCGAGGATAGAAGTCCGACGCTCTGGTCCGGGCTGAGCTACGTGCCCTCGACAGCACGAAAACCCCCGGTAACAAAAAGTACCGCGATTTCTCAGGTCGGTCCCGCGCGGTTCCCGAATCGCGACTCGGCCAGCGCGAACGCAAACGTCGAAGAGAGGCCGAGCATGGTCGCCCCGGTCAGCGCGAACGCGAGATACGAGAGGTCGCCCGTCCCCAGCAGGAAGCGGGCGACACCGTGGAGGATAAAGGCGATGGCGACGACGTAGACGGGCGCGTTGAGGTGTTCCCACTCGAACTCGCCGTCGAGGTACTCGTCGACGACCCGGCCGAGACTGGAGGTGACGCCGGCGGCGGCGAACCACTGGACGGACCCGAAGACGAGCGCGGCGAGCACCTCGAGGACGGGTACCTCGCCGCTGGCCTGGGCCTGGACCGCGGTGACCTCGCGGACACCGAAGACCCCGCCGATGGCCAGCAGGATGAGCGCGACGAGCGACGTGACGACCGTGACCCGGCCCGCGAACAGGGCCGAGCGCCCCCGGTCGACGAGCTGGTCGAGCCGTTCGCCCAGTGCCAGCCCTCGCGAGAGGAAGTAGATCCCCAGCAAGCCGGAGGTGACGCCGAAGACGGCCCCCGGCATGTCGAGGGCGTCGGCGACGATCGAGAGCGGGTAGATGAGCAACAGGATCCCGAGAGGGATGAGGATGGTCCCGCGGGTCTCGGGGTCGTCGAGCACCTGCTTGATGGTGTAGTACATCGATTCCAGGTTCTGGGCCTGGCGGACGACGACGCGGCGGACGCCGTCGATGGCGACGCGCGAGCGGATGACCGGGAGGACCGACTCGTCCTGTGCGCCGTCGGTGACGACGAGCGCGCGGACGTCCTCGCCAGTCGTGAGGCCGGCGATGACGGTGTCGAGTTCCTCGCCGACGGCGCGGTTGGCGGCGATATCGCTGGCGTCGGCACCGGTGACCGCGGCCACCTCGACGGACTCGTCGGTGACGCGGTCGGCGATGTGGACCCCCTCGAAGAGGACGTTCACGTCGGAGTCCTCGGGGTCGGCGTTCGCCAGCGCGACCGCGGCCTCCTCGACGGCGTCCCGGCCGACGACGGGCGTCTCCACGTCGGTCTTGCGCCCGAGGTCGTCGTCGAGGTCCACGCACAGGACCAGCAGCATCGCGGGTATCTAGGCGGGCGGCGTTTAACTGCTTTCGGGCGACGGTCTGCGTCAGGCGGTCGATGACTCCACGGGCGCGCCGGTCACGAACCACGTACCGAGCGTGACGGCGAAGACGACGCCGAGCAAGAGCGGGACGACGGCCATCGCCGTCGTGAGCCCGACCACAGGGATGAGCACGCCGACGAGCGGCGGGACGACAGCGATGCCCCCGTAGGTGGCGCTGTTCAGGATGGCGTTGACGGGGCCGGTGTACTCGGGGGCGGCGGAGACGGCGACAGCCGAGAGGGTGGGGAACGTCGCCGACAGGAGGAAGCCGAGGACGAACACCGTCGCGAACAGGGCGAGGCCCTCGACGAGGAAGACCGTCGCGAGCAGTACGGGGATGGCGAGCCCGAGCGTGACGAGCAGGACACCCAGCGGCCGGTCGGCGCGGTCGGTGAGGACGCTGTAGAGGAGACGACCGGGGAGGAAGGCGACGAGAAAGGCCGAGAGGACGAGGTTGGCGGTGCTCTCGGGGAACTGCTGGGCGGCGAAGTAGGGCAACCAGGTGAACAGGGACCCCTCGACGCCGCCGTTGACCGCGACGGCGAGGGCGACGCCGGCGACGCCCGGTTTGCGCACCACGCGACGGAGTTCGGCGACCGAGACGGTGCGCTCGTTGCCCACCGCCTCGGGCAGGTCGAGTCGGACGAGCAGGGCGGCGCTACAGAGGAAGCCGACGCCGACGAGGGCGTACGCGTAGCGCCAGTTCCCGAGCGCGAGGGCGGCGGTGACGACGACCGGGCCGGCGGTCGCACCGACGGCCCAGACGAAGCCGTAGAGGTTGAACACCTTCGAGCGCCCCTCGGGGAAGAGGTGGCTGAGGACGACGCGGTCGAGCGCGCGGGCGGGTCCCGTCGCCACGCCGCGGACGAACAGCGCGGCGAGGAGGACGCCGAAGGTGGGCGCGAGTCCCGTCGCGAACGCGCCGAGGGCGACGACGACGACGCTGCCGAGCATCACGCGTTTGATGTCGATCCGGCCGGCGACGAGCCCGGAGACGAAGACGGCGACGACGAACCCCGCCGTGCCGGCGGTGGCGACGAGTCCCAGGAGTTCCGGCGAGACCTCGAAGGTGCGTTCGATGCTCGGGAGGAGCGCCCCGCGCAACTGGAAGCCGATCGCCTCGGTGCCGACGAACACGAACAGGGCGGCGGCCCAGAGCCGTCGCTGGCGGGTCGACGCCTCGCTCACGGCTCGGGACCCTCCCGCGGTCCGCGGGTCGGACTGCGCACTGTCCGGATGAGGGTGGAGACGGGGTTTATATCGACCGATCCGGTCGAAAACCGGTCGCTCGGGCGACCCGTCAGGGGAGCGAACGGTGGGAGAACCGAGTGTGGGGGTGGACGGGACCGGATTCGGGATGTGAACGGGTCACAGGCGCTCGTCGGTCCGGAACGCACGACTTTTGACGCTCGACCGGATAGGATGGAGCGATGATATCCGAGGGCTGCGAGCAGTGCGCCAAGGGCGGCAAGCTCGTCCTGTTCGTCTACGGCTACTGCGACCAGCGCGACTGCTTCTACTGTCCCCTCGGCGAGAACCGGAAGAACGTCGACCAGGTCTACGCCAACGAACGGCCCGTCGAGGAAGACGCGGACGTGCTCGAAGAGGCCCACCGGATGGACGCGCTGGGGGCGTCGGTCACGGGCGGCGAGCCACAGGAGGCGATGGGCCGCACGACGCGCTATCTCTCGCTGCTCAAAGACGAGTTCGGCGAGGACTTCCACACGCACCTCTACACCGGCATCACCGGCGGGCGCGAGAACATGCGCCGCCTCTCCGAGGCCGGACTCGACGAGATCCGGTTCCATCCCCCCTACGAGCAGTGGGGCGAGTTGCACGGGACCGAGTGGGAGGACATCCTCTACGTCGCCCGCGAGGAGGGGCTCACGCCCGCTTTCGAGATCCCCGGTATTCGCCCCGAGACCGAGTTCCTCGAGTTCCTCGACGAGGGCGCGGCGGACTTTTGCAACGTCAACGAGTTCGAGATGAGTCAGGGGAACTACCGGCGGATGCAGGAACAGGGGTACGAACTCCGGGAGGGGCACATGAGCGCCGTCGAGGGCGAGGAGAGCGACCGCGCGGACATCCTCGACGTGATGGGCGACCACGAGAAGGTGTACTTCTGTACGTCGGTGTTCAAAGACGCCGCCCAGCACCGCCGGCGACTCAAGCGGATGGCCCGCACCGTCCGCCGGCCCTTCGACGAGATCACCGACGACGGGACGCTGGTGTACGGCAAGACCACGACGCCCCCCGAGCGCTTCGAGACACTCGGCGTGCCCGAGGAGTTCTACACGGTGAAATCCGACCACGTCGAGGTGGCGTGGTGGCTCCTGGAGGAGATGGTCGACGACGGCGATGTCGACCGCGGCGAGATCGTCGAGCAGTACCCGACCTACGACGGGACCGTGGTCGAGCGGACGCCGGTGGCGTAGCGAGGCGCGAACGCAGTGAGCGCCTCGAAAAAGCGAGCGGGGACCGAAGTGACCCGCGAGCAGCGAGGTCGAGCGTAACGAGACCTCGAACCGAACGGTGACCGGAGGGAACCGTGAGGAACAGCGAGGTCGCTCCCTGTGGTCGCGACCTCGAAAACGCGAGCGGGACGAACGGAGTGAGCGACACGCGAGCAGCGAGTCGCGACCGCAGTGACTGCCCTCCCGGAACCCGGAATCCGGCCGAAATTCGGCATCAACCCGGTGACTTCTGGCGCAGTTCTTCGACAGAATACGGAAACCACTCTTGCGGTAACAGGTGTGACCGGGAACACGAGGGAATCGACTGCATGGGAACGCGAACACAGGACGACGACTCCGGCGACCGCGCCGACACGGAACGAGACGCCACGGTCAGACTGGAGGGTGGCGGCCTCTACATCTACGACACCGAGAACAGAGCGGCCTGGATACAGTCGGGGTCGGCGGTCGAACTCGAACGGCTGGCCTGAGCGACGACCGTATCGGGTCTGGGGCGTCGTCAGGCGCCGACCAGCACGTGCAGACGCCCGGAGTCGCCGGTCGTGACGGCGAGGCCCTCCTCGAGTATCACGACCCGGTCGACGGGATCCTCGAACGAGAGCGTGTAGCGGATGGTCCCGGACCCGGTCGCGACGGCCGCGAGGAGGCCGCCCTCCCCGGCGTCGACGCCGATGTAGGCCGTCTCGCTGTCGGCGACGGGGTTGGTCAGCACGTCGTTCGCGAAGTCGGTCGACCAGTCGACGCTACCGTCGGCACGCGAGAGGCCGAGGACGCGTGACCCGCGGGCGACGACGATA
>ENA-ORCS01001101-ORCS01001101.1-marine-metagenome-genome-assembly--contig:-NODE-1101-length-13015-cov-3.340547_pt1 | contig 13015 bp, 9 predicted proteins | sample MGYA00237781_ERZ508513 | MGnify/ENA primary metagenome ERZ508513 (study PRJEB26184, sample SAMN06268793) | marine metagenome | isolation source: Eden Landing Ponds, San Francisco, CA, USA | place...
TGTGCGGTTCGTGCAGTGAAGCGTACGCGCTTCACCCCCGCCCACAGTGGGGCGGGGAACTCGCGCTGCTTTCCGTTGAGACCCACGATGAGCGCCATCAGCCCCGCGAAGACGAGATACCCGACATCGAACCCCGACAGCACGAGCGCGTCTGTGCCGGTAGAGACGAGATCCGGAGTCGGGATTTCGAATGGGCCGCGGTCGGCAATCGAGCCGAACGCGACGGGGCCGAGCGCACCGAGTGAGGCGGCGGTCGTCCGCACGACGCCGAGTCCAGTCCCGCGGATGTCGGCCGGGATCGCATCGGAGAGATACGACTGAGTGATCGCACCCGAGCCGAGCATTGTCGAGATGACGGCAGTGAGCCCCACGATCGGCCAAAAGCCTTCGACGAACGGCAGCGCGGCCAGGCCGAACACCGGCCCGACGAGCACGGCCAGAAGCGACCCTCGCATACCGATCCGATCGTAGGCGGAGCCGGCAATGGGCTTCACGATGACCCCGAAGCCGAAAAACAGCGCGAATATCGACCCGGCAACCGGTTCCGAGAGCCCCTTCATCTCGGCGAGATACGTCGGGTAAAAGCCGGTGAACGACTGCCAGACCAGGATGTACAGAAAGAGAACGACAGTGACAAGCGCCATCGTTTTCGTCCGCAGTGCCGCAAAGACTTCCCGGGCCAGATCCATCGATAGTTCGGTATCCTGTGAATCGACGACGCCGTCGGGGACGACGACCCAGACGAGCCCGGCCAGGACGAGCAGGGCCGGCACGAGGAGGCCGAGCCCGAGTTGCCAGGCGACGGCAGCGGCGACGAACCCGACCGCCGGCGGGAGCACCGTCTGGCCGATATCACCAGTCGCCATCGTCACACCCAGCGCGCGCCCGACTGCATCCGGATATATCTCCGTCAGGACGGTGATACGGGCGATGGGATACAGCGAAAGACCGACTCCGACGAGTCCCGTCGCGAGAAAGAGGACGACCGGGCTGTCCGTCGAGGCGACAAGCGACAGTGCCACCGCGACGACAAGCAGTCCGACGGTCATAATGCGTCGCTCACTGTAGCGGTCGGCAAGGATTCCACCGGGGAGTTGTCCGAGCGCCGAGCCGAGCCAGAGAATCGTCACCAGCAGCCCGGCGACCGAAAGGGAGAGCCCGTAGGTATCCTGAATGTACGGGAGGAGCACGGGATAGGCCATCCGCGTCCCGACCAGCAGTCCCCAGCCAGAGGCTACTGCGAACAGTATCCGCCCGCGGCCTGCACCGCGGAGTGACGCGATCGACCGCTGAAACGACCGAAGTGGGTTCATCGAGTGGCGGAAGTTAGAGACAGTCCGTGAAAGGCCGTTCCGTTCGAAGGTGGCCCGTGATAGTGATTACTGTACGTCTGTTCCGGGTCGACCGCACGACTGCGTGCGGTCACACCGGTAAATCGTTACAGTAATCACTATGAAAGAGAGACACGGTAACACGCTGTCTCCGATAGGCGCAACAGTTCGTCACTTCCGATGGACACGCCAGGTGAGCAAGCTCTCGAAAGTGTAGTTGACGAAAAAGCCGACGCCGATCCCGACGGCGTTGGCCAGCGGATACCAGGTCCCGACGGACTCCGTGAGGACAAGCAGGACAGTCGTTGCAGTCGCGAGGCCGCCGAGACGAACGCCGTTTGAGGTGCCGAACCGTCGGATCCGTGCGCGAAGTGAGGTATCGCCGAACGACGAGAACGTCCAGCGCTCGTTGATGACGAACATGACGACATAGGAGATTTCTGCCCCGGCGAGTTTCGATATCACCAGCGGCAGACCCACGACGCTGTGAAACAAAACGAGAAAGGACATATCGACACTCGCGCCGATCGTGCCGACCGCGACAAACTGCAGGAGTCGGTCGGCCGTGACCAGACTGCGAAGCCAGTCGCGGAACGGGATCGACACCATGTGGTTCAGTCGTCGGTCTCGTCTCGCGGTGCATATATGCTTCTATGTATGAATCACCAGCCAAGCGAAACCCCGTCGCTCACGGACACTGCCACCCCTCGGCCGTGGCCGCGCTACACGCAACGGACACTGCCACCCATCGGCCGTGGCCGCGCTACACGCAAAATCAATCAGCCTATTTTTCTGTCGGCGTAGTCGCCTCATATGGACTGTTGCAACGGCTTTCCGCGGCAACCGCCCAAACTGGGCGGCCAATCTAACAGAATTGACAATTAGTTCAGGAACGTTTTGACACTGCCGGCTGTACGTCACTGAAGAGTCTTGGCACCCGGAGTAGCGAGTATCTCATAGTTACAGCCGACAGACTGAACCTGCTACTGCCGCGAGACGACTGTGTCGTTCGGCGTCTCAAGACTGGCTGGCAGATCCGTCTCGCCGGTGAGATACTCGTCGATGTGACGGGCGACATCCCGTCCGTCCCCAATCGCCCAGACGATCAACGAGGGGCCGGAATTGGCGTCGCCGGCGGCGAACACGCCCTCGACATTCGTCATGTGTCTATCGTCAGTCGCAAATGTCCCGGTCTCAGTCATTTCGACACCCAGCGGATCGAACGGCGTCGATTCGGGGCCGGTGAATCCGACTGCGAGCAACACCATGTCCGCGTCGATATGGATGTCCTCCTTGAGGACTGTCTTCTCCCAGTCGCCGTCCTCGTCCTCGTCCCACTCGACGCGGTTGGCGACCAATGTGTCGACGCGGCCGTCTCCGTCAGTATCCCGAAACGCCTGGGTGTCGACGCAGTACTCTTCGACGCCGCCTTCCGCCTGAGAGTAGGACTTTTCGTAGGTCTGGGGCTGGTCGGGCCACTGGTTGCCGTCGGGACGTTCCTCGGGCGGTTTCGGCAGGAGTTCGATCTGGACGACCTGCTCGGCGCCCTGTCGGTGGGCCGTGCCGACACAATCCGCACCGGTATCACCGCCACCCAGGACGACGACGCTCTTGCCGTCGGCGTCCATCGCTTCGGGGACGGCCATCCCGTTGCTCTGGCCGGGATTGGCTCGGGGCAGATATTCCATCGCTCGGTGGATCCCGTCCAGTTCACGTCCCTCGATCGGTAGTTCGATCGGTTGCTGGGATCCGACGGCGATACACGCGGCGTCGTACTCCTCGTCGAGTTTCTTCGCGGGAATGTCCTCGCCGACCTCGACGCCGCACTCGAAGGAGATCCCTTCCTCGCGTAGTTGGTCAATCCGCCGCTCGACTTTCTCCTTGCTGAACTTGGCGTCGGGGATCCCGTACCGCATCAGTCCACCGGGATTCTCGTCACGTTCGTAGACCGTGACGTGATGGCCGGCCCGGTTCAGTTGCTGTGCGGCGGCGAGTCCCGCCGGCCCGGAGCCGACGATCGCGACTTCCTCGTCGGTCCGCTGCTGGGGCGGATCGGGTTCGATCCAGCCCTCTTCCCAGCCCTTATCGACGATCGCCCGCTCGATGGACTTGATCGTCACCGGGTCGTCGTTGTAGTTGAGTGTACAGGTGTCCTCACAGGGTGCCGGGCAGTTGTAGCCGGTGAACTCCGGAAAGTTGTTGGTCGCGTGTAAGCGTTCAAGCGCGCGCTTCCAGTCATCTCGATACACGAGATCGTTCCAGTCAGGGATGATGTTTCCGATGGGGCAACCGCTCATACACGCTGGCGTCCCGCAGGACATACAGCGCTCGCCCTGGTCCTGTAGCTGCTGTTTGTCCCACTTCTGTTCCCAGATCTCCTCGAAGTCGCCCTTGCGCTCGTCGGGATCGCGCTTGTGGATCGGTTCGCGCTCGTTTTGTAGATAGCCGTCGGGGTGGTCCTTGCTCATCAGTCGTCACCCTCCGTTGGGTTCGCTGCCGTGGTCGGCGCGGCCGGCGGCGAGACCCTGATGTCTTCGCCGTCTTCGAGCCGTTGGCGGACGACCTCGGCGTAAGCGTCGGGCATGACCTTTACGAACTGGTCGATGTACTCCTCGAAGTGATCGAGGACTTCCTGGCCTTTCTCGCTACCCGTATAGCGGACGTGGTTTTCGATCATACGTTTGAGCAGTTGCCTGTCTCGATCGCTTTCGACCGACTCCAGGGAGACCATCTCCTTGTTGACGTTCTCGGGGAAGTCGCCGCTCTCATCGAGGACGTAAGCCTCGCCGCCGGACATACCGGCCCCGAAGTTCTTGCCCGTGTCACCGAGGATCACCGCGACTCCGCCGGTCATGTACTCACAGCCGTGATCGCCGACCCCCTCGACGACCGTCTTGACCCCGGAGTTGCGGACACCGAAGCGCTCGCCGGCCCGACCGTTGACGTAGGCCTCGCCGTCAGTCCCACCGTACAGCGCGACGTTGCCGATCAAAATGTTCTCGCCGGCCTCGTAGGTGGCCGCCTCAGGCGTCTCGACGATGAGTTTGCCGCCCGAGAGGCCCTTGCCACAGTAGTCGTTGGCGTTCCCCTCAAGTTCCATCGTAATCCCGTTCGTGAGGAAGGCGCCGAAACTCTGGCCGCCAGTCCCCTCGACGTCGATGGAGACCGTATCCTCGGGCAATCCGTCCTCGCCGTGCGCCTTCGAGACTTCCGAGGACAGCATCGCACCCAGCGTCCGGTCCTCGTTGCCGGCCTGTAAATCGACGTGGACGCTCTCGCCGTCCTCGATCGCCGGCCGGGCCGCATCGAGCAGCTGCTGGTCTAGTTTCGCCTCGAGGTTGTGATTCTGTTCGGTCGTCTTCCGGTGGTCGTCGCCCTCGGGTTCCCAGAGGAGCGCCGAGAGATCGACGTGTTTGGCTTTCGGGTGGTCGACCTCTTTCTGTTCGAGCAGATCGACCCGGCCGATCATCTCGTCGATCGACCGGAAGCCGAGTTCGGCCATATACTCGCGGACCTCCCGAGCTATATGGCGCATATAGGTGGCGACGTACTCGGGATCGCCGGGGAACCGCTCGCGCAACTCCTCGTCCTGGGTCGCCACACCGACCGAACACGTGTTGTTGTGACACTGGCGAAGCATCAGACAGCCACACGTGATCAGTGGCGCGGTACCGAAGCCGTACTCCTCGGCACCGAGTAAGGCCCCGACAACCACGTCGCGACCGGTCTTCATACCGCCGTCGACTCGGACTTTGATCCGCGAGCGCAGCCCGTTCTCGACGAGGACCTGCTGGGCCTCGGCCAGGCCGAGTTCCCAGGGCAGGCCCGCGTTCTTGATCGAAGTCTTGGGCGAGGCTCCGGTCCCGCCGGCCGCTCCGGAGATGAGCACCGAGTCGGCTTTCGCTTTGGAGACGCCGGCGGCGATAATCCCGATGCCCGCCTCGGAGACGAGTTTGACGTGAACACCGGCGTCGGGATTCGAGCACTTCAGGTCGTGTATCAACTGGGCGAGATCCTCGATGGAGTAGATGTCGTGGTGAGGCGGCGGCGAGATCAGCGGCACGCCGGGCGTCGTCGATCGGGTGTCGGCGATGGTCTCGTTGACCTTCTCGCCGGGCAGGTGGCCACCTTCGCCGGGCTTGGATCCCTGTGCCATCTTGATCTCCAGCATCTCCGCGTTGGCGAGGTAGTTGCTCGTGACGCCGAACCGACCGGATGCGACCTGCTTGTTGGCACACTCGCGTTGGGTGCCGAACCGCTCGACCTGCTCGCCACCCTCGCCGGTGCCTGCGAAGCCACCGACGCGGTTCATCCCCGCCGCCAGCGTCTCGTGGGCCTCCGTGCTCAGCGAGCCGAAGGACATCGATCCCGTGAAAAAGCGCTGGGTAATCTCCTCGACCGGCTGGACCTCCTCGATCGGGATTGACTCCCTGGACCCGGTATCGAACGCGAGCAGTCCGCGGAGCGTCTGCAGTCGCTCCTGCTGATCGTTGATGACCGACGCGAACTCCCGGTAGGCCTCGTAGTCGTCGTTCTGGGCCGCGTTCTGGAGCTTGCCGATCGTCGTCGGGTTCCACTGGTGGAACTCGCCGTCACGGCGCCAGTTGAGCTCGCCACCCTGATCCAGATGCAGCGAGCCGCTGATATCGGCCTCGAAGCCGTACTCGTGGCGTTCGAGCAGGTCAGCTTCGAGCTCGTCGATACCGATTCCCTCGGTACGGTTCTCGGTACCACGGAAGTACTCTTCGACGAACTCCGAATCCAGCCCGACTGCCTCGAAAATCTGGGCGCCCTTGTAACTCTCGAGGGTGGAGATGCCCATCTTGGCCATAACCTTCTGGATGCCGTCTTCGACGGCGTGGCGGTACTGTGCCAGCGCCGCCTCGGCGTCGTGGTCGACGATTCCCTCGTGGACGAGATTCTCGATCGTCTCGTAGGCCAGATACGGCGTCACGGCGTCGGCCCCGTAGCCGACGAGCGTGGCGAAGTGATGGACAGCGCAGGGCTGGCCGCTCTCGACGAGCAGGCCGGTGCGCGTCCGCAGCCCCTCCCGGACGAGGTGATGGTGGACGCCGCCGGTCGCCAGCAGGCTCGGAATCGGCACGCGGTCCGGGCCGGTGTTGCGATCCGACAGGACTAGCAGTTCCGCGCCGTTTTCGATCGCTTCGACGGCCTGCTCGCGAATGGCTTCGACGGCTGATTGCAGGTCGCCGCCCTTCTCGTAGGTGATGTCGATCGTCTCGGCGGTGACGCCGTTCCGGTCGATGTCCTCGATCGTCGCCTGTTGCTGGCGCGTGAGGATCGGCGACTCCAGATGGAGCTGTCGACAGTGCTCCGGGGTCTCGTCTAGAAGGTTGCGCTGGTGGCCAACGTGTTGTTCCAGCGACGTGACGGTCTCCTCGCGGATGTAGTCGATCGGCGGGTTCGACACCTGCGCGAACAGCTGTTTGAAGTAGGTGAACAGCGTCTTGTTGCGGCTCGACAGCACTGACAGCGGCGTGTCGCTGCCCATCGCGCCGACCGGATCTTTGCCGTCCTCGGCCATCGGTTCGACGAGGTGTTCGACGTGATCGAGCGTGTAGCCGAACGCCCGCTGATAGGCGGTGATCTCGCCGTCAACGTACGTGGGCGTCCGTTCGACGCCGTCGTCAAGATCGTCCAGACGGACCTCCTGTTCCTCAAGCCACTCGCCGTATTTCTCCTCGGTCAGGCGATCGAAGATCTCGTCGTCGGAGACGATTCCGCCCTCGTCCGGATCGGCGTAGAACAGTTGCCCTGGCTGTAGACGGTCTCTGTGGGCAACGTTCTCCTCCTGGAGTTCCAGCGCACCAGCCTCGCTGGCCATCACCAGCTGATCGTCCTCCGTGACGGCGTACCGGCACGGTCGGAGCCCGTTCCGATCTAGGACTGCGCCGACTTTGAACCCGTCAGTGTAGGCGATCAGTGCCGGGCCGTCCCACGGTTCGTTGATCGCCGAGTGGTAGCGATACCAGTCTTTCCGGTCTTGATCGAGTCGGTCGTCCTGCTCCCAGGCCTCGGGAACGAGCATCCGGAGAGCGTGGGGCATCGATCGACCACCCTCGACGAGCAACTCCAGGACGTTGTCGACGACGGCGGTGTCGCTCTGGTCCTCGTCGGTGATCGGTTTGAGCTTCTCGATGTCCGAACCGAACGCGGGACTGTCCAGATCGGGCTCGCGCGCCTGCATCCAGTTGAGGTTCCCCCGCAGCGTGTTGATCTCGCCGTTGTGGATGATGTTGCGGTAGGGATGTGCGAGTTCCCACGCGCCCAGCGTGTTCGTCGAGAACCGCGAGTGGACGAACGCGAGCCGGGAGACGACTCGCTCGTCGGAGAGGTCGGGATAATATTGCCTGACCTGTGCGTTCGTCAGCAGCCCCTTGTAGACGACCTTCCGACGATCGAGCGAGCAGACGTAAAACCGATCACTGCCCGGAGGATTCCGCTCCGTAACCCGGTTCTCGATGACGCGACGGAGGACGTACAGGTCCGAGTCGAGCGCCTCGGGCGAGCGGTCGTCCTGGGGCTCAACGAAGAACTGTTCGATGTCTGGCTCGGTCTTGACGGCGGTCTCACCGAGAGAACTGTTGTCGGTCGGGACCGAGCGCCAGGCGACGACGTCGAACCCCTCCCCATCGGCGACCGTCTCGATCAGCGACCGGAGTTGCGCGCTCGGCTCGTCGCTCGGTAGAAAGACCATCCCGACGCCGTACTCGTCGAACTCGCCGAGCCCGTCGACCTCGTCGGCGAAGAACGCGTGCGGCTTCTGGATCAGTATCCCGGCGCCGTCGCCGGTGTCCGGTTCCGCCCCGCGGGCCCCACGATGATCGAGGTTTTCCAGGAGATCGAGGCCGTCCTCGATGATCTCGTGATCGCGCTCACCGGAGAGATCGAGCGTGATACCGACGCCACAGTTTGCCTTCTGTGCCGTCTCATCAAGTAACTGTCTATTTTTCCCGGTATCGGTGCTGTCCATAGTCTGCGTATATCTGTGGGAAATAGACTCATAAATCGCACGGTATCTAACATCACGTTCGGTTTCCGGGCGGCAAATATTACGATCGTACACCTAGGATGGGCTACTGAAACAATACCTATCGAAAGACATAGTATTCATTATATTGTTTAATCACGACCTCAGATCGATCCGTGCCGCCGGACGTTCCTACGGAGACGCACCTCTGGAGAGACGCCAATTCTGTCGACTCAAAAGGAGCGTCGGCGGTTCTTGACATCTCACCGGCGCGGTAGTCAGCGTCACAGCGATTTTCGGACGCGGCTCGCGGGGAGGTCGTGCCACGTGGTCGTCTCGACCGGATCAAAGCCGCGGACTTGGAAAAACGCCAGCGCGGGGTCGGGGACGATTGCCGAGAGCGTCTCGTGGCCGGCGTCGGCGACCCTCGTCTCGATACGGTCGAGCACAGCGCTAGCGAAGCCGGACCGCTGATAGTCGGGACTCGTCATGATTGACAGCAGTTCGCCGTCCTGACGGTCGGCGACGGCGTATGCAACGATTGTGATCTCAGTCTCGGCGACGACGACGAGATACCGGTCGTCGTCGATCCGGGACGCCAGTTCGGAATCGACAGTCGCGACCAACTCCCCGACAGTCTTGCGATCGTATCCCGTCTGAAACGCCGCCTTGAGTGCCTGTGCACGGAGCACGTCGAGACTCGTCGCGTCGTCGGCGTCGGCTCGGTGTATGGTAACTTCCATCGGGCCACCGTTCGACCAGGGGCAACTTGACTGTGACGCGCCACAGATCACATGCTGAGCGACTCGACGTACTGGGTGACGTGGTCGTCCATCCGGCGCTTGAACCCAGCCTGGCGGGCCAACCGATCAAGCTCCCGGGCGGCAAGGCTGCCGTACTGGACGGCCTTTTTGTCCTTCGTCGCCAGTTCCTCAGGGAGCCACCGCCAGGCCGCCTCCCGGAGCGCGACTTTCCGGGTGTCTCCCTCGACGAGTAATTCGCCGGGCAGCCCCAGTGCGGCCTCGACGACGGCGTCGTGCAACAGCGGCGCGACCGGTTCGATGCCGGCTGCTCGGACAGCTAGCACGTCCCGTTCGAGTTGGTCGGGCAGCGTCTCGATCACTTCGTGGGTCGCCCCGCGGACGGTATCGCTGTCTAGCCGCGGGTCCTCGGGCGCTTTCGCCACCTTCGCGTAGCCGCCGAACAGCTCGTCGGCACCCTGTCCGAGCGCCAGCCGGTCGAACCCGTCGGCGGCGACCCGCTCGGCGACCAGATACAACGGTAACGCGATCTGGATGTCCATCGCGTTCGTCCGCCCGGTCGCACGCACGAGCTCGGGCACAGCATCTTCGAGGTCTTCGTGGGTCAGTTCGACGACTGTAAGATCTCGGTCGAGTAGCTCGGCGCCGCGTTTGGCCGCCTCGATGTCGTGGCTGTCCGGGAAACCGGCGACGTACAGCGGGGCCTCAAGGGCGGCCCCAAGCAATGCCGAATCAACGCCGCCGGAGAACGCGATCGCGAGCCCGTCGGTATCGACCGTCGAGAAGGCACGTTCGAGCGCCGAGCGAACGGCCGTGACGCCCGCACCCGGGTCGGCAACTGACGGATCGGGTAGCTCGCCCCACCGTTCGAGGCCCTGGGCCGTTCGGACGTGGCCGGCCGGAAACGGCTCCGGGTCGGCGAGTTCAGACGGGTCGAACGCCCAGCGGTCACCGTCGACAAAGAGTGGATACCGGCCGAGCACGTCCCGAACAAGCATCCCATCAATCTCGCCGGCAAACCCTCTGGAGCCGGGAAGCGGATCGCCACGCTGGATCGCCGCCCGGACGACTGCGGGGGAAGCACCGTGTAGCGTCATTCAAAGAGGTCCGCGAGCCGCGCTCGCACGCGCCGTTTCGCCCCGCCGGCGGCCTGTTTGAAACTGATATGCCAGGGCGTTCGTTTTCCTTCGATTTCGGTTCGGCCCTCGGCGATTGCCGAGAGGATCGCATCGACCGACCGTTCGTCCGTGTCGACGTTCGTGATCGCTCGGCCGACCATCTCCGCGATGTGGGCATCACTACCGGCCGTCATCGGAATCCCGTGTTCGGTTGCGAACTCCCGGGCCTGTTTGTTGGCGTAACCGGTCAACAACCGGGAGTTATAGACTTCGATCGCGTCCGCGCGAGCGAGTTCCACGCGAGAAATATTTGCCATCACGCCACTTCGGGACTCCTGGAACGGATGCGGGACGACAGCGATTCCACCCTGCTCGTGGATCCGGTCGAGCGTTTCCACGAACGTCAGGCCAGTCGGAACCGCTTCGGAGATGCCCAGCGCCAGTATGTGGCCGGCGTTGCTGGTCACTTCCATCCCCGGGATGCCGATGAGGTCGTACGCGGGGGCCTTCTCGACGGCCTCGCGGCTCGCATCGAACTCGTCGTGATCGGTGATTGCAAGCGCATCGAGAGACGCGTCCTGCGCTTTCTCTAACAGCGTATCGACGGAGTCACGCCCGTCGTAGGACAGCGAAGAGTGTACGTGAAGCTCGACCGAGAGCACGAGCGGGGCTTCGACGGCACCGATCAAAAACGGATCGGTATCAATCCGCTGGCGACTCGACCGTCGATTCGTTCGCTGTACTCCCCTTGTCGACGTAACACACGGGATCCGGCTCGAAGGGATCGTCGTGGGCCACCAGCGCACGCCCACGCGAACCGCCGCTACAGACGTCCCCGAACTCACAGCGGCGACAGCGATCGGGCAGTGCGGCCTCTTCGTGACGGAGCCGCTCTAAGAGCGGGTTGGCGTCGTCGGTCCAGATCGCACCGAACGGCCGATCACGCACCGACCCGAGCGCATATCGATCCCAGAACGGGCCGGGATACACTGAGCCGGCTGGCCCCAGTTTCGCGACTGGCGGCGAGGGTGCGGTCCCGAGGCGCTCGCGCAGCGACTCCCGAACGTTGACCGAGCACTCATCATCGAGACGATCGCGAGCGTATTCGGTCACGTAGCCGGCGTCAATTCCCCCGCTCAGGATCGTTTCGAGGTGATTGTCCCGGTCGTGGGCGTCCCGGGTGAGATCCGCGAGCCGTCGAACGGCGCGGCGCCGACGCTCGTCGTCGAGGTCGCCGTCCGGCATATGTGTGAGTCGGAACCGATCGGCCGACAGCAGGCCGGCGAGGTCGTATATCTCCTCCATGTCAGTCTCGCTGTCTGCCTGCAACGGGAACCGCAACTCGGTCGCCAGGTTAGTCTCATCGGCCGCTCGGAGCGTCTCCAGTGCGGCGTCTGTCATGTCGGATGCGGCGTGTTTCTGGCGCGGTGTCGACAGCCCCTCGACGACGACGCTGACTCGATCGAGTCCGGCAGTCGCAAGCGACTGGAGCCGGTCCTGGCCGAGTTGCTCGCCGCTGAGACGAAGTGTCGTTTCCACACCTTGCTCTGTGGCTCGTCCGAGAAGTTCGTCGATGGCATCGGCCTCGATACCGGCTGTGCCGGACAGCCGCAGCGTTTCGATGCCGAATGTGGCGAGTTGATCGACAGCGGCCAGACGCTCAGACGGCGAGAGTGGCGTCCGGTCGCCGAGTAGCTGCTCGTCTTCGAGCACCCACTCGAGGTCAGGGTCATCAAGGGACGCAGATATCGGCTGTTCACAGTCACAGAGAAGCGTATCGAGGCGGATCATACGGGCTCACCCGCTTCGAGCGGCATCGAGCCATCACGGTCGATTGCGTCAGCCGGGCAGAGCCACCGTGCGTTCACACTGGGGAACAAAGACGCCGCGCGCTCGCGAGCGTCGGTTTCGTCGGCCGCCCGCACGATTCCGGCATGTACCATCGGATCGGTCGGCGTTTCGCGAGTGAACACGACCCACTCCTGGGCAGGAGTCGCTTCATCAGCGTCCCGGCCATTTGTCGTCCGCGCCGTTGGTCGAGCTGGCATTGCCAATCTCTAGCTGTGGCCCGGTCTTACCGACCCCGGCCGTTCCCATCGTCTGAGAACTGACCGAGCGCCTTATCGCCTCTACGCCGGCTTTCCGGCAATCGTTTCCGATTGTCTGTTCAGAGCCTGCTGGGGCAGACCCCTCACTGCATCACAAGCGGTTTTCGCTCGCCCCGAGTAGCCGCCGATATGCACGTCATCGTCAACGCCGCGATGAGCGTCGACGGGAAGCTCTCGACGCGCCAGCGCGAACAGATTGCGATCAGCGGCGAGGCTGATTTCGACCGCGTCGACGCACTTCGCGCCGACAGCGACGCGGTGATGGTCGGTGTTGGGACTGTACTGGCCGACGATCCGTCGTTGACTGTCGACAGTGTCGAGCGGATTGACGCCCGGACCGGTCGTGATGACCCGCCACAGCCGGCCCGGGTACTCGCCGACTCGCAGCTGCGCACCCCCGCCGACGCGACCGTCTACGACGACGCCGCAGAAACAATCTTGCTGACCAGTGAAGCCGCGACCGACGAGGCCCTCGCCGAAGCACGAACGAAAGGTGCGACCGTCATCACTGCCGGCGAGGACCGTGTGGACCTGTCGGCGGCATTCGAACGACTGGAAACGCACGGCATCGAGCAGATGCTGGTCGAGGGTGGTGGCGAACTCCTGTTCTCGCTGTTCGAGGCCGGTCTGGTCGACGAGCTCTCCGTGTTCGTCGGCTCGATGGTGATCGGCGGGCGCGACGCCCCGACGCTTGCGGACGGCGACG
>ENA-ORCS01001102-ORCS01001102.1-marine-metagenome-genome-assembly--contig:-NODE-1102-length-13011-cov-3.285063_pt1 | contig 13011 bp, 13 predicted proteins | sample MGYA00237781_ERZ508513 | MGnify/ENA primary metagenome ERZ508513 (study PRJEB26184, sample SAMN06268793) | marine metagenome | isolation source: Eden Landing Ponds, San Francisco, CA, USA | place...
GAAACGGTCGTATCACGCCGACTCTCAGTAATACAGAGACAACTGTGAGTAGATACTTCTGGAGATTACTATAGCTCGCAAGTAGTGGAACCTTGATAGCAGATAGATCCGTATATTGACCCAGATTTATACAAATCCAAGCATTGGCCAAGTTCTTATTTGGGATTTTCAAAGATAGATTCATCAAGAAGAACACGATTGACATTTATTTGTGAGATCGACTTATCTGTAGTCATACCGGTGAGTGGCATACATCTGCCAAGCTCTATCGGTTAACCCCGACATCGCCTAGTGATTCACCAAAGCTGAACAAATGTGATCCACCACATGTTTGTCTATGATAAATATTCAAACAGAGCTCGTTCAAATGCAGGATAATCCTTGAACTCTACAAGTTTTTTATCAGTTACTTCCTTTGCTGCGGGATGAGACTCAAAAGCGACCACGGGAGTATCGAAATATTGTGCCTCAGTAATTGGAAGGCCCCATCCCTCTTCTAAAGAACAGGTTGTAAAGACATCAGATATGGTATAGAGCCCAGCGAGCTCTGGGTCTGTGACATACCCAGTAAATATAACATTAGAACCGGCCTGTTGTTTAATTTTATCTGCATACTCTTTTTGTGAAGCCGAGCCTGCTATGACTAGAGAGACATCACTAATATTTTGGGACAGACATTCAAATATTTCAATTAGAGAGTGAAGATTCTTTCGCTCAGTAATTCTCCCAACAAAAAGGATGATCTGGTTATCTTGCTTGATCCCATACTTATCGGAAAGAATATCTAAGTCTTCAATCTCTGTAAAACGCCGTTCGTTGATCTTGTTCGGAACAACTACAATTTTTCTGTCGATAAACGACTGTAAATACTGCTTGGAATCTGTACTGACTGCACAAATATAATCAGCACGCTCAATAGCTCGTCCCCGTGTTTCGAACCGATGTATTATACGGGACCAAACACCAGCCAAACCAGTAAAACCTTCAGCCGTATCTGCTGACGGGTGTGACCAGTAAACGTGTGTTGTGTCATCTATCTTGCTACTAACATAGCCGACGATATTGAATGGGTATCGGTGGGATATAGCCATTTCATGCTCCCTCAATCTAAGTATCGAATAAACCACCCATGGGAGAATAGGGAAAAGCAACCAGTAGACTTTGCTCAATAAGACTCGGTCTTGAACTGGATTTACTTGTTTCAGTTTAACACCCTCTGGAACATCCATATCGGCTTCGAGTGCAAAGATTGTAACTTCGTATCCCGCTTCAGTAAGGTCAATTGCTTGTTGTTCAACAACCCGTGCATCTCCACCTCGTCCACGAAACTGCCCACAGATTGCGATTCTTTGCGTAGATGGTTCTTCAGAGTCAACAAATTCTACCACAGATTCGTATTCATCTGCCATCATTGTGTTATCTCATCTATTACAGAGTGACTTCCATTCAAAATCTTATATCCTTGGTTAGGGGTTACAGGCAGTTCTGCCGAAGACTCTATTGAATTTAGATATTGATCAAGCAAGATTCCAAACCCAAAGAACAAGTCTCCTCTAATAGTGTGGACTCCAGACTGGAAGATACCGTATCCAAACTGACCAATCCCTGAGAGCGCCGTTTGAAGCACCTCTGTTGGAGAATGGCTTTTTTCTTTTCCAACGTGGATGATGATATCACGGAAAATGTCTACAACGGCAAGACGCTTTGTCCCACAAATAACAAAGAACCACTCGGAGAGGGGTGCATTGAATATCATTGAGAGTTGACCCTGTCGGCCCTCTGTTCCCTCAAACGTTGCTGTTACTGAATCAAGTGGTTGTCCACTACCATCGTTCTGCTGCGAAGTCGCATTGACAACATCGAGGTCACCGATAAAGGCCTCAATTAGATACAGGAGGTGTGGTGATTCGTCGAAAAAGAGACCACCGGGAAGGTCAGTATACCAAGATGGAAGGTCACGACGGGGGCTACTAAATTGAATCCCTTTCACATACTGGATATCACCAAACTTCCCTGACTGGACAAGCCTGCGGGCTTTCCGTACAGAGCGGGAATATAGGAAATTATGGACAATCCCAAGTTCATTCTTGGAGTCTTCAGCAGCAGACACCATATCTCTCGCATCGTCTAGCTCAACTGCCATCGGTTTCTCGCAAAGTACGTTTGTATCCGACTCAAGAGCCTGTACAGAATATTCGGCGTGCGTGAATGGGGGAGTACTAACTGTAACCAAATCTAAATCAGAGGAGAGAAAGTCGTCGTAGTCGTCGTAGACATTGACGATATCGAAGTCTTCTGCGGTTTTCTCTGCGTTCGGCCAGTGGTGGTCGTAGACTGTCGATAGTGAAACGCGTGGATTGGCCTGCAATGCCGGAATATGCCGTTCCGTTGCTATCGACCCACAACCGACTACACCGACTTCGTACTTTCTAGTCATTTGAGAGAACCTTATCATAGACCTGTATCACTTTTTCTGTCCGCTGCTCCCACGTTAGATTTGACACGACATACTCGCGTGCATTCTCTGAAAGCTGAACACGTAATTCAGAATCCTCGAAGAGTTCACTGATCGCATTTTCTACTTTGTCTGGGTTTCCAGGTTCCAATAGAACCCCAGTCTCGTGGTCAGTAACAACTTCGGGAACACCTGCAATTGCCGTGACAACAGGTGGAATACCAGAAGCCATTGATTCGAGCATGGTCAATGGAAGGCCTTCGGAATACGAAGGCCTACAGAACACGCTTGCACGATTATACATCTCAGAGATGTCCTCCACGTAACCGTGGACGGTGACCGAATCAGCGATTCCATTCGACTCAATAAATGCGCGAACGTCTGCCTCTAATGGACCGCTACCAACAATATGAACGACAGCGTCTGGGTGCGCATCAAGGATTCCTGGGAGAGCAATCAGCAAGTCTTGAATACCATTGTTCCGTACCAGCCGCCCAATATACAGCAACGATTTTTCATCGGTAGGTGTTGGTGAAAAGTCCTCAACATCAACGGAGTTACGAACGACTGCTGTCCGCTTTGCTCCCAAAGACTGCGCAATTGATTCTGCAGCAGCGCTAACACCGATTACTTGGTCGCTTTGTGAGATAACGAACCGACTAATTGTTTGCTCAAAGGTTTTGGCCGCAGCGCCACCAACTCCAGAGATCATTCCAATATCTCCGAGATGGAGTGTAGTTACTAACTTGTAGTCTGAATAAAGTGAGTGTAGGCTAGCTAGAATTGACGTAAAGAAGAATCGATTGTGTGCATGTACAATATCTGGCTGAAACTCCTGAACGACACGTCTAAACTCAGCCAATGCAGGAATCGAGAACATACTTTGAAGTCCAATTACATCTGTCAAGTCGGTGGCTGAAGAGGTATAGAACGAGACTTCAGGATGACTCTGGAGATCGAACTCTCGGTTACCATCATCTAGTGTGAATATCCCCACCTCGAACCCTTCGTCAACAAGATGAACTGCAAGTTTCTGTACGACTTGCTCGACACCACCATCACTTGGCGGGACATAATCTGAACAGAGAAGTATCCGTCTCCTCGACCGTTGCGTCATACCATTGGGTCAACTGTTGTCGTCAAAAGAGTATCCTCTCGTAGAAAATCTGTCTGTTTGGTTTACTCACGTGGGTCCTCTACCAACTCATATAACCCACCCTGATTCAACTGCGTAATCCAGCCGGCATTCGTCAGATTTCGAAGCGCGTACTCGACCTGCCCCTTCTCCAACTCAGAGTGCTCACGCAGATAGAGCGGATTTACACGACCCCACGGCGAATCAGAACGCCGTCCCTGCTTGAATAATTCGAGGACGACTTCCTCCCGTTCGTTCGGTTCGTAGCGTTCGTTGACCATGTATGACGCGCAGTTCTGACTCCGTGAGCATAATACTCAGCAATTCATCAAGCACACAACCCACCTATTTGCCAAGCATTTTGCTAAGCAAAACTACTAAATAACCACCGAGCGTAGCATCTATCGAGAAGCACGGGTCACCTCAAAGGAGAGGACGGTGCTGGAGACACCGCCCCGTGCTTCGCCCGAGACGAAGCATGAACAACTCAGATAGAGATAGACAAGAGTCTGTTGAACAGAACCACGAACTCCAAATGTCCCCGGTGGAGGTCTGACGGATGCGGTACGAGTGGCTCGACAAGCGAGTCGATGAGATTATCGAGCGCTACGAGTCGGGGCAGTCGCTACGTGAGATTGCGGAGGTCTTCGATGTGTCCACGAGACCGATTCAGAGTCGCCTGCACGACCACGATGTCGCAATGCGAAATGGTGGTCCAGCGTACACAAAGTTAGCGAATCGAAGGGACAAGTTGGTCGAAGCGTACGACCGTCGGCGTTCCCTCCAGTCGCTTGCGGACCAGTACGACACGTCCCCGGTCGCAATTCGGTTCCATCTTGAAAAGGCGGGTGCCGACCCCATCTCGCTCCCAAAAACCACCGACCTCGGACTGAGTCCATCTCAGGTGTCGGTTATCCAGGGAGAATTACTCGGCGATGGGTGCTTGCACTCTCGGTACGATGGGTCGTGTTTCTTCCAACTCTCGACGACGACGGAAGAGCACGCACGTCGACTGATCGAGAAACTCCCTGATGGATTCTTCCCGGAGTCACAGCCGAACTCGATCACCCGATTGAACCAGTTCACAGACGAAGATTACACGTCCTGGGTAGTCTCGTCACGACCGCAACCCCTCCTCCAGCGAATGTACGAGGGATGGTACGAAGTCAGGGACGACAAGAACAACCGAAAAATCGTCCCGGAGGACTACCATCTCGACAAGACGGCACTCCTACACTGGTACTGGGGTGACGGGAACTGCTCAATCCGTGACAGCGGTGCACCGCGAGTTTCCTTTGCAACCCATGGCTTTCCCGAGTCGTGCGTCGAACACTTGCAGTCAGAGGTCGATAGATTAGGGTACGATAACTACGCAGTCAGGCAGAAGGGCATCGAGGACGGGTCCGGTTTGTACATTCGGCTTCGTGACTACGATGCACGGACGTTCCTCGACGACCTGCGGCGTTCGAATACGCTCATGGCGTACGACTACAAATTCCCGGTTCCTGTGAGGGCTGACGAATGACTAGGTAGTTCCATAGTACGCCGCCTGAGCTACTGACTGCCTTTGCGCACGAACTGGCTAGGTGGCGCAGAGACAATATTTGTGGAACTACTCACTCCTTGTTTGTGACCGTTGATTCAGTCGCAGACTTGTTAGACCGAGCCCTCACGGGTGAACGACCACCGACCGAACCCACGAAACGCGCTGAACAGTACGACTGGGACAGCGTCGCCGACCAGGCCGAGAAGGCGTACAAGCGCGCAATCGACGGTCGGTGGTGACACCGCAAACGTCCCCGTCACCGCCTGAACCGACTACTCGTCCGTAGATACACTCGAAACGGTACCCTCTCCGGAGTACCTGCAGACTCGACACGAACGCATCCCGAATAGACTGTCTCAGGACCGCGCAGAATACGAAGCGTCCAGCAACACGACTGGACGTTCAATCTACTGAAGAAAGCGTTCTCACGAAGGGTTGCGGTCCGTCGTCACCCCTGTCGACAGTCGTGAATCTCGATCCGTTCTGGTAGCCCCACAACACCACACGCGGGACACACCACGAGCGTCGTCGGCAACTCCTGACAGGACTCTAAGGCGGCGTGCAGATGCACTTGCACGTCGGGCTCGGCCGTTCGCGTCAGCGCTTGGGCGAGATGCATCTGCAGTTCTTCGTGGGTACTCATGCGCGGGGAGTCTCCTTGCGCTCGGAATCCATCTGGAGCCCGATAGATGCAAGTTGGCCCGTCGAAGCCCACCCACGCTTCTGGGAGACGAATGCCTTCCACTCGCGAAGCGGCCGGCCACTAAGTGGTTCGTAGTGATCGAGGGTCCGACCATTGAAGACGACCACGGCGTCGGCAGGACGGAAGTAGTGATGTGTGAATCCCTCGGTGTCGATACCAAGAGTGAACGAGCGTGCAAGGGCGTTAGTGAGGTGGTCGGCTAGCGATACGGTACGCTCTTGTGTCGCGGTATGCGTAGTTGACATTGGCTTTCTCGGCTCAGAGAAGCCACCCGGTCACGTGTACCAGCACGTGGCCTTTCTGCGAGAGGCGAACCCGGTACTTCTCAGTTACAACGCTATTCTTGAGCCACTTGATACTATGCATATTGCCCATCTAAATTGCGTATTGACAATACCATTCTTTATAGCACACTCTGGTCTAGTAGCACCATGAGCGCCTCAAATCTCACTGGCACGGACAAAGCAATTCTCGACGTACTCAAACGAGGACGCGATGGGGACGGTCCGTGGGGAATAGCGACGAAGGGCTATCTCGTCGATGAGACGGGGTACTCACGAAACAGTGTGTACAATCGCCTCGAAGTACTCGAGGCTCGTGGATACGTACAGCTCACTCATGAGCCGACTCGGCTCTTCGAATTCGTGAGTGATCCGCGAGAAGAGTGAGCGGAGGTCCTAATTTTGAGACGAGACACACCTCACAACGAGTGACTAATACACGAACAAGGTGATGTGAGCAATTAGCCAGACACACCTCACAACGAGTGAGGATATAATTCGTTTAGGGAGACACACCTCACAACGAGTGACTAATACACGAACAAGGTGATGTGAGCAACCAGCCAGACACACCTCACAACGAGTGAATCAAAAAAGAGGAGGCCAGGGGGTTACTTACTCAGCGCTTCAACAACCACTTCGGGATCTCCAAGCAGACGATGTTCAAGATAGCTTCCTTCGCCAGGTCCTCCGCCCGTGTGGTTTGACTCTGTGATTCCAAGGAAGGCTTGTTCTTTAAGCAGTCTGTATACTCGGTCTTCAGAAAGCGGCGAACTTCCCTCTGTTGAAGCAAGCGAACAATAAGCATCGTAGACGTCATGTGTCCGGAATGCGCCCTTCCCAGGGTTCTTGGCGGTGAGCAATGCCAACGCCCGAAGTATATGTTGTACATGAGGTGTTGATCCAGTAATCAGGCGTTCAAATCGGTTTACCTCTGCTTTGTGGACGGCCTCATCAACGTGAGCTGCCGTCACAGTCTCAAGATTTTGTTTCTCTGCGAGTCGACCTGCCTCGTATAGTGTGTCAACTGCCTTTCTCGCATCCCCGTGTTCTTTTGCTGCGATTGCTGCGACTTTTGGAACCACACCATCAGCCAATACACCGTCACCAAATGCGTCAATACGGTGTTCGAGAATCGCACGAATCTGTGTGGCGTCATACGGGTCGAAAACTAACTCGTTATCTTGGAGACTCGAATCAAGGCGCTCGTTCAGTCGGTCGCGATATTCGATCTTGTTACTGATACAGACTGCACCGATGTGAGACGCTGCCTTCCCACTCTCACGTGCACGTGTGAGGCTGCGAAGTAATTCATCATCGTCGAGTTTGTCAATCTCATCGAGAATGACAACGAATGCGTCGACATCGTAGTCGTTCAAAATCTCCCACGTAATGTCCCGGTAGTCAGACGAAGAGATACCGATTCGTGGGACGTTGCGGTCAACACCCAGCGTATCAACCAACTGTCGAGCCATCTCTCTACTTGCCTTCGTCTCTGACTGATAATCTGAACAGTCGACATAAGCATACGCAAGTGTCGTGTCGTGTGACTTGGCTTCGATGCGTGCTTCTCGAGTAACGCACCGTGACACGAGTGACTTACCGGTTCCAGTCTTTCCGTAGATGATTGTTGTCTCTGGTGGGCCGCCACGCGTTGCTGGTGCAAGTGCCCCCCCGACAGCAGCAATCTCTTGATCTCGACCAACTACCCGGTCAAGCTCAGGAACGTGGCCAACCCGGAGAAGTTCACGATTTGAGAATATATCTCCGGTCTCAAAAAGCGACGACCGGTCATCAGTATCAACCATGCTTAGTTTCACCAATGCGGCAATGTCTCTTAATACTGCCGAACCTCGAAACGAGTGAGGACCTTCAAACACCGATATTCAGACGTTAACGACGATTTCAAGAGTATTTAAGTAATAGATGTTGTTCATGGACACACTACACACCGAGTGAGTGCGTCCGGATAGATGTAGGCCAAACCCAGATGTATCAGCCTCAGATGCAGCAAAACAGGATATTCTTCAGGTGGTTTGTCACTCGGTGTGAGGTGTGTCTCCCCTCAGTTAGACATTGATAACACTGAATCGCGGGAAGCAAGAACCAAACTGACGAACTTCATCCGTTCGTGCCACTACTCACTCGGTGTGCGGTGTGCCCCAAGGACGTTATTCAGGCTGTGATGAGTATCGGTGTTGGCCAGCCCACGTTGAGGAGACCCCCCGGCCGTAATAGCCAACTATGAGCCACGAGTGGATTCGCTCACGATGTCGGTCGAATCGTACGGTCCCACTCGTCCAGACCCGCTCACTCGGTTCATGGCCGCCTGTCAGGGTGCTGGTATCGCCTCCATCGCGTGTCCAACGGTCGGGAGCGCGTCAATTCTCGTCGTGAGTGCCGTCACCAGGTGGACGCCGAGTGAGCTACTGGGAGAGAATGGGAACCTCCTGTCGTTGCTGTTCGTGTGTGCAATCGCCGTCGGCTTCGTCGCGGGGTCGTACTGGCCGGTGGTCGATGGCCTCCCACAGAAACGCGAACACGAGCTGTACTGGGTTCGAAAGCGGTTCACCATGTGTCTCTTTGGCGGCCTGGCGTGTTACGGCGTGTTTTCGCTCATGTTCGTCGTGACGGTCACAGACCTCCTACAGAACATGGTCGGAATGGGGGCGGCGATTCTCGTGTGCACCTATCTGTATGCGTACTCCGCGGACCGACCCGAGGCGAGGTAAGCAGTCGAAGCCACGGGCCGAGACACCACAGCGAATCGAGCGATTTTGGCACCCAGTCTGACCGCCCGAATCTGTCAAAATAACCAGAATGTAGGGGTAATCAACAGCACAACCGCTGTTTCCTCACATCAGTCTGGGCACGAACGCCGTTCCGGTGGGGGGCCGATCCTCGACAGGTCGGCTTGGCGTCGTTCGGCTCTTTGATTTCGGTGCTCAGGGTGGAGACGACTCAGAGACCCACCCAACCATGGACTGCGGTAGCGACCTTCCGAGACGGCGCTGACTTATTTCACTGCCCGACCCGACACACGAGTACAGCGTGGCTAACACACGCGCGCTCGCCGAGACGAGCAAACGGCTCGGGACGTACGGCCTCATCGCCGTCGTCCTCGCCGCACCGTTCGGTCCGTTTTGGTACGTCGAGTCGGCGGTAGGCCGGCAGGCCTCACTCGCACACATCGGGGGTGCGCTCGTCACCGGGTCGCTCGTCCTGCTGTGTGGACTCGTGGTCCTCGAACGCTACGCGGGAATCCGTGCGCTGACCATCGCGTCGTTCGACGGGTTCTTCCTCGGCCTCTTGGGGAGCGCATCGGGTTTCCCGGACTCGCCGGGGGATTCGTGTGGTCGGAACTGTGCCGAAAATAGGAACGGTATGTGGGCGAAACCGAATCCCGCAGAAGGACCGCCATCGCACGTCAGTCTCCGATACCGCGGCGTCGTGACAAGCCTTTTCACCCGCGCCGTTGCTCCAGAATCTGCACGCAAATTTGACTGGGGAGATATCTCAGCCCCCACTATCCAAATTAGCTTAAAGGCGATATGATTAAACCGACGCAAACTATGTCTTAGTCAAAATGAGGACTCGAAAGCTTCCATCAGACGCACCCGGTCGTTATCTCGAGTCCCATCCGAACCCCTACTACATCCCGGACAAGTTACCCCTGTCGTCGAAAATTGAGATGGACGACGTCCTTGCGTCGTCCGTCGCGGATGCGACGTTCCAACTCGGGCGTATCGATGGTATCAGCCCCACCGTCGACTTCTCCCCGGTTCTGTACACCTCGCTGCTCCGACTCGAGGCAGTCGAAACAGCCGAAATCGAAGGTGCAGATGTCGATGTCGACGAGGTGTACGCGTATCACACGCGCAGTCGGTCACAGGGGACAGTCGACGTCAGCCGCGACCTACAGGAGGTACTCAACGCCGAACGAGCACTCAACGAGGGATTTGACGCGATTAGAGATGGTGAGTCGATTACGGTCAGTCTGCTGCAGTCGCTCCACGAGACACTCCTCGAAGGCGTTCGGAACGAGGGAGACGTCGTCGGCGACTGGCGGGAGAGCGACGTCCACATCCCGTCACCGCGTGGAAGTCAGCCGCCGTTTGTTCCACCGCCGCACGGCAACGTACCTGAACTAATGAACTCGCTCGAAGCGTACATCCAGATGGGAGGACAGCACCACCCTCTCATCGACCTCGCCATCGCACACTACCAGTTCGAGACGATTCACCCCTGTTCTGATGGGAACGGCAGACTCGGACGTATTCTCATCGTCCTCCAACTGCACGACGCGGGTTATCTATCGGACCCCTATCTCTACCCGAGTGCCTACTTCAACCGGAACAAACAGGAGTACGTCGAGAAGATGCGCGCAGTCAGCGAAGCGGGGAAGTGGAAAGACTGGATTCTGTTCTTCCTCGAAGGAATCGAAGAGCAGGCTAGAGACTCGTACGAGCGGACGTTCGAACTCATCGAGCTTCGCCGGGACTACGAGACGAGCTATCCGCGCTCGAAAACGAGCCACAAACTCGCCCGGAGCCTGTTCGACCTCCCGTATTTCACCGCGAGCGAGGTCGAAACGCGATTCGGCGTCAGTCGACAGACAGCGTACAACGCAATCGAGGAATTGGAATCAGACGGCCTTATCGTCGAAGCGACCGGGAAACAGCGCAATCAGGAGTACAAAGCAGTCGACGTCTTCGATGTCCTGGAACGCTCGACGGTGGGACGTCCTCCACACGACTGACGCCGTGGGCGTTCTCCTCGAATCGTGAACCCGGAACGGCCGAGCGAAACACACACCCGCGAGGGGTACGTTAGCCGTCGAGATACGGCTCACAAACCCGCTCGACACCCGCTTCGAACGAGACCTCGGGCTCCCAGCCAGTCGCCTCGTGCATCTTCGAGTAGTCGGCTTTCGTGTCGTGGACGTACACCTCGAACGGATTCTCGACGTACACGGGCTCGACGTCCGTCCCCAACACCTCGTTTATCAGCTCGACCATCTCGTTGAACGAGTAGCTCTCGCCCGTCCCGAGGTTGTAGATGCCCTGCAACCGCTCGTCGGCGGCGAGCTCCAACCCGCGGACGATGTCGTCGACGTGGGTGAAGTCGCGCGTCTGCGAGCCGTCGCCGAACAGCTCCGGCGACTCACCGTTGGCAATCTTGTCGGTGAACTGCGCGACCGTGTTCGCGAACTCGCCCTTATGCTCCTCTGCACCGCCGAAGCCCTGGTACACAGAGAAAAAGCGCATCCCGGCCAACTGCAGGTCGTAGTGGTGGTGGAAGTACTCCGCGTAGCGCTCACGCCCTAACTTCGACGCTTCGTACCCGGTCCGGGATTCGACGGGCATGTCTTCCGGCGAGGGCTCCGTCCGCGACCCGTAAATCGACGACGTCGTCGCGTACACGACGGTATCACAGCCGTCCTTGCGAGCCTGTTCGACCGTGTTGACGAAGCCTTCGATGTTGACGCGCGCGCCTTTCGTCGGGTTCTCCTCGTGCATCTTGTACGACGACAGCGCCGCCAGATGGAACACCGCGTCGACGCCCTCGGTCGGGAGGTCGTCGTCGAGGACCGTCGCGTCGTGGAACTCCACGGCGTCGTCGAGATTCTCGGGCGTCCCGAGGTAGAGGTCGTCGAGTGCGATGACGTCGTTGTCTTCGGCGAGGTGGTTCGCGAGATTCGAGCCGATGAATCCGGCACCGCCAGTAACGAGGACTCGTTTGCCGTCCATACATCGGGGCTCTCACGCAGTGACAAGAACGTATCGTCGGCGGGAGCGGAATCGGTGTGCGTTCGTTCCGCACTCCAGCGGCGGGGCGAGTGAGACGCTCACGTTCCCGAGCGTACCCGGCGACGAACCGCAGAGGTATCACAGCCTTACGACTGCCACAGCAGTCGAGCGCCGTCCACACCGCGAGACCGACGAGTGCGGTAGTCCGGGTCAGTTCGGCGGTGCCCCCGAAACCGGCGCGTACGCAGTCGTGAACGCGGGCGTGACGGCCAGTTGGGTTGGCACCAATCGTTCTCCGGGTGGGTCGGGCGCGATGCGCTCACTGAAGCGGACACGGCGGAGAGGGAAGCCAGCCACCGACAGGGCCGACACGCGCCGGACCGAACCGTGCTATCGACGCGGCAGAGACCCGTTCGACGTCGGTTCGGAAGCCCGAGACAGGGACGTTCCCAGCGAGCGACAATCACGACGTGAGTTGATACGGCGCGTGAGTGTACGACTACGTAGAGGTGAGAAAGATGATCGAAACGGCGACCGTCGTACTCCAGTGGGGTGGACACGGTCCGATGGGTCCCCACGGCGGCCACGGGGTCACCGCGGGCGGCGCGACGGCCACCGGGGGCATGGGGCTGTGGTGGCTCGCGGTCGGCCTCCTCTTGGTCGCACTCGCGGGGCTGAGTCTCGCGTACGTCAGTCGCAAACGGACGGGGAGTACCGAGACGGCTCCCCCGAAGGAGACCGACCGCGCCATGCGGGACCTCCGAGCGAAGTACGCACGCGGCGAAATCGACGACGAGGAGTTCGCGAACCGAGCGGCCACGTTGAATCTGGAGTGGGGGTAGACCGGAGTTCACTCGGAGAACCTGTCGAAAGTCCCATAAACTGATATGTTCTCTGAGTCAGACAGTCGAGAGCAGAGAGTCGATAGGATATTCATCGACGGGAGCCCGTGATAACCACAAGTCTGTCCTCGATATCGCACGAGACTGTCTCGCAAGAAATATTTAACCAGTTAGACAGTCGACGTTCTGTAACCGTGTTCGGTACTACTGACGAACTGGACGATCCAATCCGCGTCCTCTACGTGAACTCCGATCCCGCGTTCGCGGAGTTGGTTCAAACCAAGCTCCAACAGACCAGT
>ENA-ORCS01001103-ORCS01001103.1-marine-metagenome-genome-assembly--contig:-NODE-1103-length-12992-cov-3.375377_pt1 | contig 12992 bp, 9 predicted proteins | sample MGYA00237781_ERZ508513 | MGnify/ENA primary metagenome ERZ508513 (study PRJEB26184, sample SAMN06268793) | marine metagenome | isolation source: Eden Landing Ponds, San Francisco, CA, USA | place...
TGGCTCGTGGGAATGTGGCTGCGGACGACCCCACACGGTCGCGTTGCGAACTACCGGCAAGGCCGGTAGCGTCGAGGTCGAACTCCAGCCCGCCCCGCGCGGACTGGGGCTTGCCGGCGGTGAGACCGTTCGGCACGTGCTGGAACTCGCCGGCATCGAGGACGTCTGGACCCGATCGAGCGGGAACACGCGCACGACAGTCAACTTCGCGAAGGCGACGTTCAACGCCCTGCGCAACACTGCAGAGGCGCGCGTTCCCGAGCACGCCTTCGAGCAGCGTGAGGTGATCGAATAATGGAAGCGCTCGTCCAGTTGCGCGGGGAAGTTGACGTCAGCGACGCCGTCGTCGACACCCTCGAGATGCTCAATCTCGGACGTGTCAATCACGCCACGTTCGTGCCCGAGACCGAGGCGTACCGGGGCATGATTACGAAGGTCCACGACGTGGTCGCCCACGGCGAACCGTCGGTCGAGACGGTCGAACTGCTCCTCGAGAAGCGGGCCGAGCCTGCCGAGGGCGAGGAGGATATCGACGACGACTGGGTCGGCTGGAACACCAACTACGACGACATTTCGGCGCTGGCCGAGGCGCTTCTCGAAGAGGAGACGACTCTGCAGGAAGTCGGCCTGTCGCCGACGTTGCGCCTGCATCCGCCGCGGAAGGGTCACGACGGTATCAAGCACCCGACTACCGAGGGTGGACAGCTCGGCGATCACACGACCGAGGAGATCGACGACCTTCTGGAGGCGATGCGATAATGACCAACAAGAAAAAGCGCCAGCGTGGTTCACGCACGCACGGCGGCGGAACGCACAAGAACCGCCGCGGTGCGGGCCATCGTGGCGGCCGCGGAGCGGCCGGCCGTGACAAACACGAGATGCACAACTACCCGCCGATCGGTAAAAGCGGGTTCACGCGTCCCGAGAAGGCCCAGGAGGAGGTAGCCGAGATCGACGTCCGGAAACTCGACGAGGACGCGGCTCTGCTGGCCGCCGACGGCGTCGCCGAAGAGGACGGCGAGGGCTACCGGATCGACGCCCGCGAGGTCGTCGAGGACGGCCACGAGGCCGATGTCGTAAAAGTCCTCGGAGCTGGCCAGGTCCGTAACGAACTGACCGTCGTCGCCGACGCGTTCTCGGCCGGTGCCCGGGAGAAACTCGAGGCCGCCGGCGGGAGCGCGGAGTTGAGCGAGCGAGGCGAACAGCGACAGGATAAAGAGGACGCCGACGCCGACAGCGAGTAAGAATGAGCTGGAAGGACACCGCCGAACCACTGCTGACGCGGATGCCGTCGGTCGCCCGTCCGGAGCGACATGTTCCCTTCAAGCGCAAGCTGGGCTGGACGGCCGGCGTGTTGGTGCTGTATTTCTTCCTGACCAACGTCTACCTGTTCGGACTCGGCACGGGCGGTTCGGACGCGTTCGGTCAGTTCCGATCGATCCTCGCCGGCGGACAGGGGACGATCATGCAACTCGGCATCGGGCCGATCGTCACGGCGAGCATTGTCCTACAGTTGCTCGGCGGCGCGGACCTGCTTGGACTGGACACCCAGAACAACCCCCGCGATCAGGTGCTCTATCAGGGTCTCCAGAAGGTTTTGGTGATCGTGATGATCGTCCTGACCGGACTGCCGATGGTGTTCGCCGCGAACTTCCTGCCGGCGGAGCCGGTTTTGGGGCTCGGCACGACGGGGACAAAGTGGCTCATGTTCGCCCAGATCGCCGTCGGCGGTGTCCTTATTCTCTACATGGACGAGGTGATCAGCAAGTGGGGCGTCGGTAGCGGGATCGGCCTGTTCATCATCGCCGGCGTCAGCCAGAGCCTCATGGGCGGGCTGATCGCAATCCCACAGCTCTCGCCGACCAACGACTGGGGCTTTATCCCCTCCTGGATCGCGATGGCACTGGGGTACCGCGACATTCCCTCGGTGTTGACCACTGAGGGGCTCCTCGGACTGCTCTTCGGACAGGGCCAGATCATCGCCCTGCTCACGACTCTCTCGATCTTCGTGATCGTCGTTTACGCGGAATCGGTCCGCGTCGAAATTCCGCTGAGTCACGCCCGCGTGAAGGGTGCTCGGGGTCGATTCCCCGTGAAGCTCATCTACGCGAGCGTCCTGCCGATGATCCTCGTCCGGGCGCTTCAGATGAACATCCAGTTCTTCGGGCGGTTGCTCAACTCCCAACTCGGAGACGGTATGCCAGCCATCCTGGGGACCTATGGCTCGAGCGGGAACCCCACCGGCGGGCTGTTTTACTATCTGGCGCCGATCCAGTCGCCCGGTCAGTGGGCGTGGTTCCTCGGGGACGTCTCCCAGCCGGTCTGGAAGGTCCTGCTCCGGGTCGGGATCGACCTCACCGTCATGATCGTCGGTGGCGCTATCTTCGCCATCTTTTGGGTCGAGACGACCGACATGGGGCCGGAGGCGACTGCCCAGCAGATCCAGAACTCCGGGATGCAGATTCCCGGATTCCGACAGAGTCCCGGCGTGCTCGAGAAGGTCCTAGAGCGATACATCCCGCAGGTAACGGTCATCGGCGGCGCTTTGGTCGGCCTGCTCGCCGTCATGGCGAACATGCTCGGTACCATCGGTGGCGTCACCGGCACTGGGCTGCTGCTGACTGTCTCGATCACCTATAAGCTCTACGAGGAGATCGCCGAAGAGCAACTCATGGAGATGCATCCCATGATGCGCCAGATGTTTGGCTAACTTCGGCCCTACTGCTGTATCGATTCTTTCTGACTATCTCGATGCATCGTGAGGGCTGTTTCGTCGATCCCCGAGGGATTCATGACTTTTCGACCGAAGCCCCTCGACGACGGGAACGCCGAATACTCGATCACTCGAACGTCCCCGCCATTACCGCGCGTTCGGCTTTTCGGAGGTGATCCGAGATGGTACTGGCCGCACAGTCCAGTTGCGCGGCGACGTCGCTAACCGATGCGTCCCGTGGAACGTCGTAATAGCCCATTTCGACGGCGGTTCGTGCGACCTCCCGCTGGCGATCCGTGAGATCGAGTGCGCCCCTGGATGGCCCGCGATACTCGCCGATCGACTCGACCGTGACGTCGATCGCGTCCGGGAGTTCGTCGATCACGCGTTCGAGCGCCTCGGGTCGCCCCACAATCCGGAGTCGCGTGGTACCGTCGGCGTGGTAGACTACCGGTGGGACGAGTACGACGTGCTTGCCGTCGAAGGAATCGCGTAGCTGACGATCCATCTTGCGCGTTTCGTGTTCGACGTAGGCGTAGAACGAGTCGTCGTCGATCGGGGTGAGATCGTGATCGGTGACGAACTGTGCGTCCTCGATCGCCTCGCGATAGGGCTCGATCGGCCCGACCACACGAAACAACAGGACGTCCAGGGCATCGCGGGAGAAGTTCCAGATCAGCAACTCCGCCCGCTCGAAGCCGGGTGTCTCCGCGATGAAGGTATGCATCGGGTTGCGCCAGTCGGACGGCTCCCGCATGGTCGCCGCGAGAGATTTCACGACACCTCGTTGCCGCCTGCACTTCAAGGGGCTAGTGAATTCGGCAAAACCAGCTTTCCCCGATCACTCCTCGGCCGAGACATGGGCGCCGTCCAGCAGACTGGCCGCGAGCGACCGGGGGACTGGGAGACAGTTGTCGAGGATTGGGACGGAGTCATCGATCGTGAGACACACGGGAACGCGCCCGGGATCGTGGTCCGGGCCGACGCCGTGGCTGCCGTCCTCGAAGCGCTCCGGGATCGTGTCGGCTTCGATCATTGTGCCTGCGTCACGGCCCAGGAGTACGCCGATCGCTTCGAGACGATCTATCACCTCCGGAGTTACGACGATCCGACCCGGGAGCTGAGCGTCGTCGTCCCGACGAGCAGGGACGAACCCGTCAGCCAGTCCGCGGCGTCGGTGTACGAGACAGCCGACTGGCACGAGCGGGAGGCCTACGACTTACTGGGGATCGAGTACGGGGATCATCCGGATCTGCGGCGGATTCTCCTTCCCGAAACCTGGCAGGGTCATCCGCTCCGGGCGGAGTACGACCAGTCCCAACCACAGATCGTCACCTACCGGGAGAACGTCAATCCGCTCGAAGACGACCACGAACGGGCCAGTGACACGATGCTGCTCAACATCGGACCCCACCACCCCGCGACCCACGGCGTCCTGCACGTCCAGTTGACCCTGGACGGCGAGCAGGTCGTCGACGCCGAACCGGACATCGGCTACATCCACCGGTGTGAGGAACAGCTGTGCCAGGAAGGCACCTACCGCCACCAGATCATGCCCTACCCCGATCGCTGGGACTGGGGCGGTGGCGGACTGCTCAACGAGTGGGCCTACGCCCGTGTCGCCGAGGATCTGGCCGACATCGACGTGCCCGAGTACGCCCAGGTCATCCGGACGATGAGCGCCGAACTCTCACGGATACTCAGTCACTTTCTCGCCGTCGGTGCCTATGCCCTGGACGTGGTCGGGGACTTCACCGCGACGTTCATGTACGCGATCCAGGACCGCGAACGCGTCCAGAGCCTGCTCGAAGACCTGACCGGCCAGCGGCTCATGTTCAACTACTTCCGGATCGGCGGTGTCGCCTGGGACCTGCCCGAACCCCGCGCGGAGTTCCTCGACGAGATCCGCGCGTTTCTGGATTTCCTGCCCGATCGACTGGCCGAGTACCACGATCTGCTCAGTGCCAACGAGATCATCCAGTTGCGGACGCTCGACACCGGCCACCTCGACCCCGAGGTCGCGAAGTCCTACGGCGTGACCGGCCCTGTCGCCCGCGGCTCGGGGATCGACTACGACCTCCGACGGGATGACCCCTACGGCTACTACGACGAACTCGACTGGGAGGTCGTCACTGAGGACGGCTGTGACAACTACGCCCGAGTGCTCGTCCGGATGCGCGAGATCGAGCAGTCGGCGGCGATCGTCGAGCAGTGTGTCGACCTGTTGGCCGACTGGCCCGAAGACGACCGCCAGATCCAGTCGAACGTCCCGCGCACCCTGCGGCCCGAACCCGACGCCGAAGTCTATCGGGCCGTCGAGGCGGCCAAGGGCGAACTCGGGATCTACATTCGCAGCGACGGCACCGACAAACCGGCGCGGTTCAAGATCCGCGGCCCATCGTTCTCGAACCTCCAGGCCCTTCCCGAGATGGTCAACGGCGAGTACGTCGCCGATTTCATCGCCACGCTCGGCAGCCTGGATACGATCATGGGTGAAGTCGATCGGTGAGTTGCGGCCTCAATCGGTACTGTCCCGGGCAGTGGCTATCGCAACCTGTCCGTAAGCGATCCCGCCGTCGCCCGGTGGAATTCGATCGTGACCGAGGAAGTCAAGCCCCGCCACCTCGACTCGCTCACTGATCGTCCGGGTGATCGCGTCGTTGTACGCCACGCCGCCGGTGAATCCCACGGCGTCGACCCCCCGGTCCTCGGCGACCTCGACGGCCATGTCGGCCAGTCCGTGCGCCACCGTCCACTGGGCGGTCGCGGCCACGTCGGCGGTCGAGTGTTCCTCAGAAAGGGCATCGAGATCCCGGACGAGTTGCCCGGCGTCGAGCACGCGCGTCCCGTTCCGGCTGTCGTACGGGATCTCGTAGTCGAGGGTGTCACCACCGACCGCCGCACTTTCGAGTTTCATCGCGGGTTCGCCTTCGTAGGAGCGTTCGGTGCATACGTCCAGCAGGGCACTCACAGCGTCCAGCAATCGCCCGCTGCTGGTCGTCACGGGGGTGTTGACGCCCTGCTCGACCTGTCGGCGGACAGTCGCTGCCTCGTCTGCCGTCTCGACTGCACCGCCTTCGACCAGCAACTCGTCGATCCGCTCAACGTCGTCGAGCAGACTCGCGAGGATCCGGGCGGGCGTTTCGATGGCGGCCGTCCCGCCGGGGAGTTCGAACGTCGAGAGCCCGCCGGCACGTTCGAAGTCGGACAGCGTCGCGTCCAGTACTTCCCCGCCCCAGATCGATCCATCGGATCCGTAGCCCGTCCCGTCGGCGGCGATCACGATCGCGCGCTCGCGCTCACGCTCGGCCAGCAGGCTGGCGGCGTGAGCGTGGTGGTGCTGTACCTGCACGGGCCCTGCAATGCCCTCATCGCTGGCGTACTCCCGGGCTTCCCTGGTCGTCAAGAAGTCGGGGTGGGCGTCACAAGCCACCACGTCGGGATCGGTACCGAGCAGATCCCGAAGATGGGCAACGGTCTCCCGCAGATACGCGATCGTCTCGGGATCGTCAACGTCACCGATATACTGGGAGGGAACGACCTCGCCTGTCTGTGTGAGGGCGACGGTCGCGTCGAACTCCGCGCCGAGGGCGAGTACGTCGAGGTCGGTATCCACGGGCAGTGGCAGCGACTCGGGCACCCACCCCCGCGATCGCCGGACGAACCGTCGCTGCCCGCCCGAGAACCGTGCGACGCTGTCGTCACATCGCATCACGATCTCCCGGTCGTGAACGAGGGTAGCGTCGATCACTGCTCCGAGATCGGCGAGGATCGACTCGCGGTCGATCGCCATCGGCACACCGGGCATGTTGGCGCTGGTCATCACCAGCGGTCCGTCGACGTGATCGAAGACGAGATGATGCAGTCCGGAGTACGGCAGCATGACACCGACGGTATATAGCCCCGGCGAGACGGCGTCGAGCCATTCCGGCCGGTCGTCTCTCCGCCCGTCGAGCAGGAGAATCGGCCGACGGGTGTCCACGAGGGCATCGCGTTCGTCGGCCGAAACCTGGGCGAACGATTCGACCGTCTTCAGGTCAGGGGCCATCAGCGCGAAGGGCTTCTCCGGGCGCCCCGTCCGCTCGCGTAGCCTCTTGACGACTTCGGGGTCGGTCGCGTCGCATACGAGGTGCGTCCCGCCGACCCCCTTGATCGCCACGAGTTCGCCGCCAGCGAGCCGTTCGCCTGCCCGTCGGATCGCTCCGTCACCACCGGCGAGTTCGTTCCCGTCGCCATCGAGCAGCGAGAGCGTCGGGCCACATGCCGGACAGGCGATCGTCTGGGCGTGATACCGTCGATCGGCTGGGTTCTCGTAGTCGTCCCGGCAGTCCTCACACATCGGAAAGGCGTTCATCGACGTGGTAGGGCGGTCGTAGGGCAACTCCCGAATGACCGTGTACCGTGGGCCACAGTCGACGCAAGCGGTCGCCCAGTACTCCTGAAACCGGGAGTTGGGGTCCCGCAAGTCTTCGAGACAGGCGTCACACATCGCCGTGTCGGGCGGAATCGTTCCCGATCCGCCGGTCGAACCGGTCGAAGCGACGATCTCGAACCCGGCAAGTCCGGCCGGATCGTGTCGGTTGACCCGGACGTCTCCGACTCGGGAGAGGGGCGGGGGATCATTTCGAAGGGTAGAGAGGAACGATTCGACCCGCTCCTCGGTCCCTTCCAGGACGATATCGACGCGACCGTCCCCGGTGTTTTTGACCTGGCCGGCGAGGTCGTTCTCGACTGCCGTCCGGTATACGAACGGTCGAAACCCCACGCCCTGGACGACGCCCGTGACCGAGACCGTCGCGCGCGTCCGTTCGCTCATCACGTCGAACGCGGCCGCCCGCGATGTTGAATCTGCCGCTCGACGCAGTCACGCTTGGTGGCTCGGAACCCGATTGGACGCCGAGACAGATGGCACTAATGAGGGAGACGGCAGCGGGCTAAATCCACGATCGGGGGGTTCTTGATCGAGACGAAGTTCAGTACGTTTAATTTTACAACTCGAGAAGCTTCGATGGATGAATGAAATAGATAATCGCAAATATTGGCTCGTTGCGATTTTCGCCTTCCTCGGTCTCGGTGGCGCCGCTATCCAGGCGCGAGGTGCCTTGATCCCGACGTTCGAGGGTTATTTCGAGGTGAGCAAGGGGCTGCTCGGCCTGGTCACGCCAGTCGGGACCGTGGGGTTCGTCACCGCAATGGTGTGGATCGGCCCGGCGAGCGGTCGGATCGATCTTCGTCGGTTCCTGCTCGCCGGTAGCGTTCTCATGACCATCGCGTTGGTATTGATCGGTATTGCGCCGACGTTTTTCGTCTTGCTGGTGATGATCGGCGTACGCATGTTCGGGTTCGGCATCTTCCGGGCACTGGATCGACCGACTGTCAGTCACCTCTTCCCGGAATCACGCGCTCGCCTGTTCACGCTCGAAGAGATGGCGTGGGCGGTCGGCGCGACGGCGGGACCGTTGGTGGTTACCGCGATCCTGCTTCAGTTCTCCTGGCGATTGACGTATCTCGTCCTCGCCGCGCTTGCAGTACCGATCGTCGCGTTGATCTGGCGACTCGACCCGCCGCCCGGATCGGTACACGAGGAGTCGTTCGGATTCGAGGACGTTCGGTCGGTGTTGGGACACCCGAGTGTCTACGGCATGGTATTCGCCTTGATCCTCTCCGGGGGGATCGAGAGCGCCTTCTTTACGTGGTTGCCCTCTTATGCTCAGGAGACCTTCTCGGGCGGTGTCGCAGGTGTTACGCTGTCGATCTATCTCGTCGCCTATATTCCCGGGCGGCTGATTTTCAGCCGTCTGTCCGAACGCTTCCGGTTTACCGATCTGTTGATCGGTGTTGCGATCGTATTGACGGTCCTGTTGTACGTGACGTTCGTTCTCGTCGACGGCCCCGCATTACTCGTGTTGATCTTCGTTCTCGGACTGCTCGTCTCCGGGCTGTATCCGACGTTAATCTCGCTGGGCATCGAATCGAATCCCGCCTACACCGGACCGGTGAACGCGATCGCCAACGTCGCCACGCAGGCCGGTTTCTTTACCGTCCCCGCCGCGATCGGGTTTCTCGCAGACGCCTATACGATCCAGCAAGCAATGCTCGTCCAGATCGTGCTCGCCGGAGTGCTCGCCGTAGTCCTCCTGGGACTTCGACTCGGGCCGGTCGAAGACGCGTCGACGACCGCATGAGTGCCATCGTCTTTCGATCTTCGATCAATATGCTTAACCGGCAGAGTGGACGGGTTCTAGACAGTGTGTGAACGAACACATCAAAAATATTGGCTCGTGACGCTGTTCGCGTTCGTTACGCTCGACGGTGCATTGATCCAGGCCCGCGGAGCACTCGTGCCGACGTGGGGAGAGGCATTCTCGACGACAGAGAGCTACCTCGGGTTGATCACGCCCGTCGGGACGGTCGGATTCGTGGCGGCGATGGTCCTCTTTGGGTCGGCCAGCGGTCGGATCAATATCAAGCGATTCCTGCTGATCAGCGTCGCGTTGACGATCGCCGGCGCGTTGTTGATCGGTGCCTCGCCGACGTTTTTCCTGCTGCTGGCGTTCGTCGGCCTGCGGAGTTTCGGGACGGGCATCTTCCGGTCGCTCGACCGGACGGTATTGAGTCACCTTTATCCACACTCGCGAGCACGGGTTCTCAGCCTGCACACGATGGCCTGGGCAGTCGGTGCGACCGCGGGGCCGTTGCTCGTCACGGTGGCACTGTGGCAGTCGTCCTGGCAGTTCACGTACGTGGTACTCGCGCTCGCGCTCGTTCCGGTTTTCGTCGCGCTCTGGCGACTCGATCGACCCGCGACGCTTGAGAACGAGCGATCGTTCTCGCTTTCGGACGTGACCGATCTGCTCAGCGAACCCGCCATCTACGGGATGGCGCTGGCGTTGGTGTTCGTCGGCAGCATCGAGAGCGTCTTTTTCTCGTGGTTGCCGTACTATGCCACCGAGTTGTTCTCCCGTGAAGTTGCGAACCTGACGTTGTCGATCTATCTCGTAGCGTACGTCCCCGGCCGGTTCGCTTTCAGTCGCCTGGCGGAACGCTATCGGTTCACCGATCTGGTCGTCGCCGTCGGGTTCGTCTTGGTCGTCACGCTATATGCAGCACTCGTCCTCGCCGACGGATTCGTCCTGCTCGCACTGGTGTTCGTGATCGGCTTTTTCGTCTCCGGACTCTTTCCGACGCTCATCTCGATGGGCATCGAATCCCGCCCGTCCTTTACCGGCCCCGTCAACGTCGTCGCCAACGTCGCCGCCCAGACCGGCTTTTTCGTCGCTCCTGCGACGGTCGGAATCGTCGCCGAGGCGACGACAATCCGGACCGCAATGCTACTCCAGATCGCGCTTGCGGTCGCCTTTACCGTCATCGTGGTCGGCCTCAAACTCGGACCGCTGTCGACCGTGGGTACCGCTGGGGCCTCCTAATTCCCGTCTTTGTGCCCGGATCCGCATCTGCCCGGTGATGTTGGTTGATGGGTTCCTGACCAACGGAGTGACTGGTCAAGAACGTTCCCGGCTCGTGGGACACTCTCTCGGAACCGCTTCACTTAATACAAATTAATTTGGACTAGAACAATCCGGTTGGCAAAGTTTTATCGGGGTCACCCACACACCACATGTTACGGCTGATTCGCGCCGACCCCAACATATAGGGATTCAACGGGGGTTCAATAGTGACAACCATGGACTGTCCGGATTGCGGGAACGATCGCACGCGCGTCGTCGACACGGAGCCAAGCGCCGACGGAACGTCGGTCCGGCGGCGCCGGGAGTGTGGCCGCTGTGAGTTCCGGTTTACCACCTACGAACGCCCGGAGTGGGACTCTCTGCAGGTGCGAAAGTGCGACGGAACGATCGAACCGTTCGACCGGGTGAAACTCCGGGCGGGCATCGAGCGTGCCGTCGAGAAACGCCCCGTCGATGACGACGCCGTCACGGAGATCGTCGAAGCCGTTCACGACGACCTCGTCGACCGGGAGGGTCGTATCGTCGCCTCGACCCGGATCGGCGAACTCGTCTCCGAGCACCTACGCGAGCGCGATCAGGTCGCGTACCTCCGGTTCGTCTCGGTGTACGAGGCCTTCTCCGATCCCGAGGAGTTCCGGCGCGAACTCGACGCCGTCCTCGCGGCGGAGACCGATCCGCCCGAGACCGAAGACACATGAGTCAGCAAATAGCGAATACGACGGACCGAGCGGCATCGATACTCGACCGCGCCCTGGCCGATGGCCCGGGCGTCTCAGACGAGGAACGCGCCGACCTGCGCCGTGCCATCGAGGAGAACCTCTATGCCGGTGCCGACCTCGCGGAAGTCTACGAGGCGATCCTCCAGGTGCTGACCGCGCGCGTCGAGCGCAAGCCCGGGTACAAGCGCCCGGCCGCCCGCGTCTTCCGCCAGCGCTATTATCGGGAGGTCATCGGGGAGGATCTGACTGGCGAGGCACTCGATCGCGCCTATCGCGAGACCTTCCGCGAGAACGTCGAACGCGGCGTCGATGCCGGTCTGCTCGACGAGCGCTTGCTCGAACGGTTCGATCTCGAGGCCCTCGCCGAGTATCTCGCACTCGATCGCGACGATCACTTCGAGTACATGGCGATGGAGACGCTGTATCAGCGCTATTTCCTTCGAACGAACGACGGCGAGCACCTGGAACTGCCCCAGGCGTTCTGGATGCGCGTCGCGATGGGGCTGGCGATCGAAGAGGACGACCCCGACGCCCGCGCGAAGGAATTCTACGACGTGCTCTCGAAACTCGAGTTCACCCCCTCGACGCCGACGCTCTTCCACAGCGGGACGGCCCACCCGCAACTGTCCTCGTGTTACCTCACGACGGTTCCCGACGATCTGGAGGAGATCTTCGAGGCTTACAAGCACCACGCGCAACTCTCGAAGTGGTCGGGCGGCCTGGGCAACGACTGGACGCCGTTGCGGGCCGAGGGCTCGATGATCGAGTCGACGGGCGTCGAATCGACCGGCGTCGTGCCCTTCCTGCGCATCTCCAACGACGTGACGGCGGCGATCAACCGCTCGGGCAAGCGCCGCGGGGCCGCCTGTGCCTACCTGGCTATCTGGCACCTGGACTTTCCCGCGTTCCTGGATCTGAAGCGCAACACGGGCGACGAACGCCGCCGCACGCCCGATATGAACACCGCCGCCTGGATCCCCGACCTGTTCATGGAACGGGTCCAGTCCGGCGGCGAATGGACGCTGTTCAGCCCCGACGAGGTGGGGGACCTCCACGAGGCGACCGGCGAGGAGTTCGCCGATAAATATCGAGAGTACGAGCGGGCGGCCGAGAACGGCGATATCGAGAACTTCGAGACCGTCGAGGCCGAGGAACTGTGGCGACAACTCCTGACGCGGCTGTTCGAGACTGGCCATCCCTGGGTGACCTTCAAGGACCCCTGCAACATCGGCTCCCCACAGGATCACGAGGGGACCGTCCGCTCGTCGAACCTCTGTACGGAGATCACGCTCAACACCAGCCAAGACGAACATGCGGTCTGCAACCTCGGGAGTGTGAACTTCTCGACGCACGTACGGGGCGGCGAATTGGATCGTGACTACCTCGAAGAAACTGTCGAGACGGCGATGCGGATGCTCGACAACGTCGTCGACCTGTGTTTCTATCCTACCGAGGAAGCCGAGGATTCGAACATGCGCCACCGTCCGGTCGGCCTCGGGACGATGGGCTTTCACGAGGCCCTGATGGAAATCGGCGTCCCGATGGCCTCCGAACAAGCCATCGAGAAGGCCAACCGCTGGCAGGAGTTCGTCGCCTATCACGCCATCCGCACGTCCTCACAGCTGGCCGCCGAACGCGGTGCCTATCCCTCCTTCGAGGGTTCGAAGTGGGATCGCGGCATCCTCCCGCAGGACACCGTCGACCTCCTGGAAGACGAGCGTGGCGGCGAGATCCCGACCGAGCGGACCGAGACCCTCGATTGGGACGCCATCCGGGAGTCCATCGCCGAGTACGGGATGCGCAACTCCAACACGATGGCCATCGCGCCCACGGCGACCGTCTCGACGATCAACGGAACGACGGCCTCGATCGAACCCCAGTACTCGAACCTCTACGTCAAATCGAACATGTCCGGGGACTTCACGATCGTCAACGACCATCTCGTTTCCGATCTCCGGGAACGCGATCTCTGGGACGACGAGATGATCGACCGGATCAAGTACCACGACGGCTCGATCCAGGACATCGAGACGATCCCCGCGGACCTCCGGGAACTCTATCGGGGGGCCTTCGAGATCGATCCCCGGCATC
>ENA-ORCS01001105-ORCS01001105.1-marine-metagenome-genome-assembly--contig:-NODE-1105-length-12979-cov-2.960006_pt1 | contig 12979 bp, 12 predicted proteins | sample MGYA00237781_ERZ508513 | MGnify/ENA primary metagenome ERZ508513 (study PRJEB26184, sample SAMN06268793) | marine metagenome | isolation source: Eden Landing Ponds, San Francisco, CA, USA | place...
GGTCTCGCTGACGATGCTGTCGGACGCGGTCGACGCGCTGATCGAAGACGACGACGACCTCGCGGAGGACGTCATCCAGCGCGACGACGACGTCGACCGGCTCTGGTATATGGTCTCGCGCGTGTTCCGAACGGTCCTGCGGGATCCGACTGCGGCCAGGGACATCGGCTTCCCTCGTGAGACTGTCTTCGACTATCAGTCCGCGGCCCGACAGCTGGAACGGATCGCCGACCACGCGACGAAGATCGCCGAGATTGCCCTCGAAATCGATGGGGGCAACGAGGATGAGAGAGACGTGATCAGCGGACTCCGGGACGCAGCCGTCAGCGTACCCGAGCTCGGGATGGACGCGTTGTTTGAGGGCGACTCAGAGGAGGCAACCCGAATGGCTAACGAGGCGCGTGCGATGATCCCGGATATCGACGCCCAGGCTCGCGAGGTCGACAACGAGATCCGACAACTCGACGATCCACAGCGGGCACAGCGACTCGGTCTCGTCGTCGACTCGCTGACCCGAACCGCTGACTACGGCAGTAACATCGCCGAGAGTGCGCTACAGAAGGCCGCACCGCGACCGAACTAGGTCGCCGTCAGCTGCCGCGCGAACCGACCTCCTGCCGCGCGAACCGACCTCCTGCCGCGCTTGCGGTAAACGCACCGCTTAGTCACCCATTGGCCCAGACTCTCAGATCAGGGCGCGAGGAATGTTATCAGCCCGCATCTGGTGTCGATCTTGACTCCGGGCGTCTGCGTCACTCGGCCTGGAGACCACGCGTTCGATGGCCCTGTATCGTCTTCAGGCAGGCACCGATGTCCGATAGCACTGGTGCCGGCGTCTCCGGATCAGCGTAGAGATACTCGTAGAACCCGAAGCCGTCCGAGCCGGGCACGTGTATCTGATCAGATGTGCGGAGTTGCGTCTGGCGCTCGTTCGCGAGACCGAGACAGCGCGACTGCAGCGTCGTTAGCGTGTTGTCGATCCGGCTCAGTTGATGAGATCTGGATGCCGACTCGATCGCTGCGCCTGCCTCAACGACATCTCGCGCTCGACAGTATCCGCCGCACTGCCGAGTACGGTGCAAACGTTGCCGAAATAGCTATCCAGCAGGTCGCCCGCACCTGCGATTGTCTCGACTAACGATGTATACTAGTGGGACCACATGATGCCGTGCAGCCAGCCCGGGACAGACCGGGTAAGAGCCACTATCACTCCAGCAGAACTGCGTTGACCTGTCCGTCCTGACCTGGGCGAGAGGTGACGCGCGCTTCGCCTTCGCTGGTCTCGATGACCGCGCCCTTCGTGATGATGTTTCGACGGATGTAGTTGAGGTTCGCGGGGTTCTCGACGACGTTTTCGATCGCGGCTTCGGTAACCTCGTCGCCGTCGGCGACGCTGGCGACGTTCGTGCTGAGCGCACGGACCTTCTCGGTGTTGCCACGGGCATCGACCGTCTTCAGCGACGGTTCGTCGAGTTCGGTCTCGGTCGGCTCGTCACCGAGTTCGTATTTGCGCTTGTTTCGAGCGTGGCGACGGCGGCCACCGGTTCGCTTGCGTGTCGAACGGCCCTGGAATTTCATACCTGATCGAAGCACCAGCGGATACTTGAACCTCTCGACTCGCAGAAACGGTAGGATTTAGACGGCGGGGCTATCACTGTCACGCAATGAGTCTTCGGACAGCCGTCGCCGCGCCGTTCACCCAGAGCGGGACGGATCGGCTCGGTCGCAGTGACTTCGTCGTCGCGCTGTCGCTGGATCGGGACTGGTTCTCGCCGGATCAGGCCAAGCGACTGATCGATGTCGCGACTAGCGAGGGGCTGCTCGAAACCGACGACGACCAACTCGTCGTGACGTTCGATGTTGGCTCGGTAACGGTCCCGGAGGATTTCACACCCGAGGAGTCGATACTGCGCCAGCGGACGACCTTCGAACGGATTCTCGACGCTGTTGTCGAGACTGGTACTGACAAGCAGGACGCCGTCGCCGCGATCAACGGGCTGCAGACCGAACTCGGCGTGACTCTGGAGGCGGCCGCGGTCGTCTACGCACGTCGCCAGGGACTCGCTATCGACGAACACGTCCAGCGAGCACGGGAGGGACTCTAATGGTCAAAGAGGGGATTACTGACGGCAAGCGCATTGCTGAGTTGCTGTCTTCGGAACTGTCGGCCCGCGAGACCGGTCCACTGTCGTCGGTCAGCGTGATCGACGCCGACCGTGACGTGACACCAAGCACGGACGGGACGCTAGCATACGGGATCGCTATTGACGGGGCGAGAGCCGGCGCTGTCGCACTGTTCCCCGAGTATGCACGAGTGACGCTCTCGGTCGGTGTCGAAGCTGTTGTCAAAACGGCCAGCAACGTCGGCGTGCCGGCACGGCATGAGGACGGTACAGTTGTCCTGCGGGTCGAAAGCGGCGCAGCGGTAAAGCCTGCTGCAGACCTCATCGCCGCGACCGTCGAGTCCAAACGGTAACAAGCGAGCCGAGCCACCCGGTCGGCAATAGGGCCGTTCGTGCCGACGTTTGCCTTACACCGGCACAGGCCATCAAAAGATCGAAGCCTGCTGGTAGACATCGATGCCGTCAAGCGTGATATCGTACGGCTTGGTCGCTCGGGAGTGATTGGCGTTGCGGATCTTCTGGATCTCGATCGCCAGACGCGTTTCCTGAGTGTCTCCGCGGACGTACTGCAGGACGAACACGGCGTCGGTGAGGTACTCGATGATGCCGTGCCGGGAGGCGTAGGGGTTGTCCTCGCTGGCCTCACTGACGAGCATCGTCGTCACCCCAGCCTCCTTGAGCGACCGCGTAAAATCGAACACTTCTGTCCGGCGTTTGGCCTGCTCGTCGTACATCATCTCCAGCAGCGATACCGAATCGAGCACGAGTCGCTCGGCGTCGAACTCCCGGATAAGTTGTGGAAGCTCACCACGGATATTGTCCAGGCTGTTGGCCATCTCAACAGGGTCGAGATCAACGATCGCGAGTTTGTCCGCGCGCTCGTAGCGATCGAACTCCCAGCCGCGCTCGTTGGCGGTGTCGAGGATGGCCCGGCGGCTCTGTTCGAGCGTGATGAACACGGCGCTGTCGCCCTGCTGGAGCCCATGATAGAGAAACTGCAGACCGAACGTCGTTTTCCCCGCTCCGGGCGCGCCGATTGCAACCATCAGGTGTCGTTCGGGGACGCCTCCTTGAATCATGTCGTCCAGCCCCGAGATGCCTAGATCGATCCGCGGGATCTCCGTCTCGAAGTCCTCATCGTCGAAGCCATCAGAGTCGCCGCCGTCCTCTGAACCGGCGCTGCGCATCGCACTCGCGAAGTCGTCATCGAACAGCGAGCCGTCACTGTCGGACTCCTCAGACGCGAACGGATCGCTATCGCTACTGAACGGGTCGTCGGCCGCCGTATCGTCAAACGCGTCCGCATCAGGAGCGTCGGCCGCATCAAATGCATCCGTATCGGCCTCACTCTCGTCGAACGCGTCCGTCACGTCTTCGGGAGTCGTCTCGTCAGAGACAGCGTCTTCCGCAGCATCCGCATCAGCCTCGTCTTCGAACGCGCTCTCGAACCAGTCGTCGTCGCTCATCGACGGACACCACGGCCGTTGGCCATACCTACCTATTATCCCTCGACGAATTAAGCCTGTCCGTGATGAGGGCGGTTCGCCTGGCTTTATTGGTCGGGACGAACAACTGTCCCGGGTATGCAACTCGGGATCGTCGGTCAGAAGGAGAACCCACGCGCACAATCGCTCGTCGAAGCTATCGGCCGGAGCTTCCAGGACGACGAGGTCGAGGTGCTCGTCGATTCGGTGACGGCGAACACGCTCGCGGGCGAGCACGGCCAAGGCTATGGACCGAGCGGCAGCGAGCGGTTCGAGCCCGACGCGATCGCAGTCCAGGATCTCGACACCTGCGACCTGGTCGTCTGTATTGGCGGCGACGGAACCTTCCTCTATGCGGCCCGCGGCGTCGGCGACACGCCGATTATGGGTGTTAACCTCGGCGAGGTCGGCTTTTTGAACGCCATCGCACCGGACGACGCGATCGAAACAGTCCACGATGTCGTTGACGACCTTCGCGACGGCGGCGAAACACCGACACGAGAGATGTCCCGCGTGCGGGCCAGTGGCGAGGATTGGGAGCTACCGCCGGCGCTCAACGAGATTGTCATCCAGGGCCCACAGCGCGGTCACGGCAACGGTGTCGGCGTTACCGTCCGCGTCGACGGCTCACTGTACACCAGCGGCCACGCAGACGGTGTCCTCGTCGCGACGCCGACGGGTAGTACGGCCTACAACCTGAGCGAGGCCGGCCCGCTCGTGCATCCGGACGTCGATGCGCTGGTCGTCACTGAGATGGCCGCCGAACTGGAGATGCCGCCGCTGGTCGTCGAGGAGAGTAGCGAGATTGCCGTCCGCGTCGAGGGCGACGACAGCGCGACTGTCGTCAGCGACGGCCGCGTTTCTCGGGACATCGACACGCCGTCACAGATCACCCTGCAGCGAGCCGAGGACAGCGTCCGGGTGGCCGGCCCGCCGCTCGATTTCTTCACTGCGCTGGGCAAGTTAGAGTGAACTGCCTCGGGGTCAAGTGGTTCGAGAGACTTCGTCTCCCGTCATCTGCTCGCGGGTTCAGCCCGCTCGCAGGTTCGTTGGACTTTGTCCAACGCTCATCACGGAAGACCGCGTCTTCCGTACGACCCCGAGGCACTCGCCCTGCTCCGCCTGTAGACTCTTTAGCGACTACCGTCTGGCCGTGACATACAGGACCGGCGCGGCGAAGACGAGCACGAGTCCGAGGGACTTGTATGCGAGTGGCTCGCTCAGGAGACTGTTTTCGGCCGCAACGAGCATCGATGTCGGTGTCGCGACGAAGAGCACACCGAACAATCCTGACTGCAGCGCCAGCACCTTCCGCGAGCGGACGACCAGCGCGGCGACGAGTGCCAGCCCGAGAACCAGCAGTAACGCGTCACCAACGTTGTACTTCAGCAGAAAACTATCGATCGCCTGAAGCGGTACTGGCGTCGCCATGCCTGGTATGCAGTGGCTGCGTTTCGCTGTTTAAACTTCCGCTAGCGGCAACCAGTGCGAGCGCACACGTTGTTGGATCGACAGAGCGCACACCCATCACCGACCGTCTGACAGGAACGTATTTACGGCTCATTGCCCAGCAACGAATATGGAACTGACCGGCAAGCGACTGCTCGTGACCGGCGGTGCCGGCCTGATCGGGACGGCACTCACCCGGCGGCTGGTGACAGATAACGAGGTACGCGTGGTCGATGACCTCTCGAACGGGATCCGCGACGCCGTGCCCGAGGCGGCGACGTTCGTCGAAGGCGACCTCACCGATTCGGACGTGGTCGCGGACGTTTTGACGGGCGATCTCGACGCAGTCTTTCACCTCGCGGCGGACAAATACGTCGACGCCGACCGGCCGCGTGAGCAGTTCGAGATCAACGAGGCGATGACGTACAACGTGCTCGAACGGATGGACGAGGTCGGCGTCGACAACGTGTTCTTTACCTCCTCTTCGACGGTATACGGGGAAGCACCGCGGCCGACTCCCGAGGACTACGCCCCGCTGGAGCCGATCAGCGAGTACGGTGCGGCCAAGCTCGCCGAGGAGGGACTGCTGTCGGTCTACGCGAATACACGCGGGTTCACCGTCTGGAACGTCCGGTTCGCGAACATCGTCGGCCCCCGATACGGCGCGGGCGTCGTCCCCGATTTCGTCTACAAACTCCGGGAGAATCCGGACTCGCTGACCATCCTCGGAGACGGACGCCAGGAGAAGTCCTACATGTACCTCGCGGACTGCATCGACGCGATGTGCCACGTGGTCGAACACACAGACGGCGGGATGAACACGTACAATCTCGGAACCCGGACGACGACGTCGGTGACCCGGATCGCCAATATCGTCAGCGACGAGATGGGACTGGATCCCGAGTACGAGTACACCGGCGGCGACCGGGGCTGGGACGGCGACGTGCCCAAGATGCGACTCTCGATCGAGAAGCTGTCCGCGCTGGACTGGGAACCGTCGTACGCGAGCGACGAGACGATCCGCCAGGGAGTTCGGGATCTGCTCGACAGTCCCGAGACCGAGCCACACTTGAGTTGAACAGCGGGTGTGGTCGAATCGATACGGTCGACAAGCTATGGGACGAGGCGGAACGGATTTGGTGTTCTCGCCGATAGACCGAGCGTGGACGAGACGATCGACTGGCTTCGCGAGCGCCCGTACTACGACGGCCAGATCGCCGCCGAGCGAACGCTCCCCCCGGCGCTGACCCGACACCTGGAGACGCTGGGTGATTTCGCGGGCGGGATTCACGCCGCCGAACACGCGATGATCTCGCTGTTCCTCTGCGATCGACGGGACATCGGCGGACTCTCGACGCCGATACACCCACACACCGACCGGAGCACGATCTTCATCTACGACGGCTACCCCGGCGGCGTCGGACTGGCGAAGAACGGCTACGAGACGATCGGCGACCTCGCGTCGAGGACCCTGGAAATGCTGCGGTCCTGTGGCTGTGCGGACGGCTGTCCGGCCTGCGTGCAGTCGCCCCACTGTGGCAACGCGAACGAGCCGCTTGATAAGGGCGTCGCGACCGCGCTGCTGGAAGCACTAGTCGAATGACAGTCGGGGTGGATAGCGTCCGTCGGGTCCCTACCGCGTCACGAGCAGGACGCCGGCGCTGACGACGAGACCACTTGCAGTCCCGACGAGCAGGGCGAACAGGGGGTCGGCACGCATACCGTACGTGAGGACGAACAGTCCGAGAAACGTCGTGCCGAACGCGCCGCTTGCGAACGCGATGCGGAACTCCAGGCTCCCAGGCGTTGCGGCCAGCCCGACGTACGTGCTAGTCATGGTGGCCCCGCCGAACCCGATGCCGATCGGCATGCTGATCACACCTGGGTTGGGAAAGACCGTCCCGAGCGTGGTAGCGGCGGCCGCAAACACGAGCGCGAAGACGGCGATTCCCGCCGAAGTCGAGAGGACGGCATCGGCGTAGCTCATTAGTGGATACGTCGACCGACCGGGAGAAATACCTTCTGACGGGCGGGATGCCGTAGCTGTTTTGTACGCGCGAACCATCGCTGTATATGACAGGAATGACGGACGACACCCGTAGCGGTCGGGAATATGACCGCGTCGTGTTCGTCCTCGGGAGCGTGCTCGCGGTGCTGGTCGCCGGCGCGCTGTTGCCGACGCTGACCGGCCCACTCGGGGCGGCACCGCTCGAATCGCTCATCTCGCCCCAGAGCGGATCAGGGGGAGGTGGCGGGGGACTTGGAGCGCTCAATCCGGGCGACTCGACCGACGTCGGCGGGTTCAGCAGCGACGGTAATGTGAACGCGCTACAGTCACAGAGCACCGAGACGCATTTCACGGTTACAGCCACAGAGGGGGCCTACTGGCGGACCGGAGCCTACGATACCTACACCGGGAGCGGTTGGGAGCGCACCGGCGAGACGACTGCCTACGACGGCGAAATCGACACTGAGGGACTCGCTGGCGAGGAAATATCCTATCAGGTCGAGTTACAGCGGGCGGCGACGGCGCTGCCGACGGCCTGGCGGCCCAGCACAGTCGATGCCGGGACGCCGATCGAGGTGACCGACCGGCGGGCGATTACCGCGCCGCGGGGCCTCACGGCCGGATCGACTTACGAGGCGACCAGTGTTCGCCCGCCCAGAGACGTTTCGGCGCTCGTCGCGGCAGGCGATGACTACCCGACGGCGGTCGAACGGCAGTACACGCAGCTGCCGAGCTCAACACCTAGTCAGCTTGAGATATTCACCGCTCAGCTGACGGCCGACGCCGAAACGCCGTACGAGAGCGCGATCGCAATCGAACGGTGGCTGGAGACGAACAAGGACTACTCGCTGGGCGCCTCAGCGCCGGACGGCAACAGCGTCGCCAGCGACTTCGTCTTCGAGATGGACGAGGGGTACTGTGAGTACTTCGCGACGTCGATGGTCACGATGTTGCGCACACAAGGTATTCCGGCCAGGTATGCCGTCGGGTACTCGACCGGCAATCAGACCGGCGAGAACACCTACACCGTCCGGGGGATGAACGCCCACGCCTGGACAGAAGTGTACTTCCCAGATATTGGCTGGGTCAAGTTTGATCCGACGCCCGGCCAGGAGCGGCTTGCGACCGAACAGCGGGTGATCCAGGAGCAGGACGGAGTGACGAACTACAATCCTTCCGAGGAGGGGAGCCCGGGCGAGCAGTTCAGCCCCGATCAGTCCGGAATGCCTGACAATCCGACGCGAGACGACGGCGACCCCGGAACCGATCCAGGCGGCAACGGTCCGGGGATCACTCCGGGTGGCGGTAACGAGCCGGGCCCCGGGAGCGGGGCCGGTACTGATCCGGGCGGGGCAAACCAGTCGGGGCCATACGACGTGTCGCTATGGGGTGATCCCGTGCCCGGGACAGACGTGACGGTACGGATAACCCGTGACGGCGAGCCGGCGAGCGGCGTCATCGTGCGCTTCAACGGAGAGTCGATTGGAACGACTACCCGCGATGGCACCATCATCGGCCAGGTCCCCTACGAGGCATCGACGCTGAACGTGACCGTACGGGCCCCTCTGTCGGAGTCGATTGATGCCACCCCCACGATCGAGATGGACGACGGCCGCCAGTACGCGCTGGACTCGCCGATGGGAGACGAAACACTGCCGACCGCGAACCGCAGTTTCGAGGTGCCGACTAACGCAACGCTGTCGGTGTCCGGGACGATCGCGACAGGCGAGACGATCACGCTGACGGCGACCGTCGCCGGAGAGCCGGTGCCGAACGCGACGGTCTCCGTTGACGGGAAATCAGTTGCGGCAACTGACGACAGTGGACGCACAGACGTGACGCTGCCGGTGGATCCCGGTCCGACCACAGTCTCGGTTCGGCGAGGTGCGGTCGCCGGAAACCGGACGCTGCGACTCGCGGCACTGACCGTCGAGGCCGAGCCACAACTGCCGGTCGCGCTCCCATGGACCGGCGTGACCGTCACGGCCGAACTCGGTAACGAGACGGTCTCCGGTGTGCCAGTCTCGATCAACGGCGAGGTCGTCGCGACGACCGGCATCGACGGCACAGCTACGGCGTCGCTACCGTTCGCGGACAGCGCGTCGCTGGCCGTGAGCGTCCATGACCAGCGTGCGACAACGACGGTAGTGGGGCTCTGGCGGAACATGGGACTACTGCTGGGGGCGCTCGCGGTGGCGGTCGCCGGAGCCGTCCTCGGGATACGCCGAGTCGACGTTCGCCTCGGGGCGATATTCGACCGGCTCGTTGGGACCGTCCTGGCGTTGCCGCGCTATCTGCTGGTCGGACTCGTCGCCGGCGTCGACGGGATCGTCGACAGGATCGACCGCGCGCTCGAATCGGGACTCGACGGCCTGCGTTCGCTGTGGGCCGGGGACCGGCAGGCAATTTCGGCAGCGATCCGACAGCGGATTGGGGCAGTAGCTGCCAGGATCCGCTCGATGCGATCGGGAGGAGAGCCGGTCAGTCAGACGGAGGTGTCGTCAGCACAGGTGTCTATCCGCGAGGCCTGGGACCAGTTCCTTGGGCACGTGTCGGTCCGCGAGCCAGGGACGAAGACGCCAGGCGAGCTTGCGACACACGCGGTCGATCGCGACGGGCTCCCGGCGGACGCAGTCGCGACGCTCAGAGACAGCTTCCGCGCGGTCGAATACGGAGCCAGTTCGCCTGAGCGGCGTCTCGATGCCGTACAGTCCGCTGTCGAACAGCTCGACAGGGAACGCAAACGAACGGGCGATGACCGATCGGACGAGCAATGAGTCGAATCCGGACTCTCGTCGGCGCCGTTGGCCTGCTGAGCGCGGCCGTCGCGTTCGGGCTCGTGGTCGCACCGGGATCGTTCGTCTCGATACGGCCAGTTGCCGCCCTGACAGCGACGCTACCAGCCGGTAAGCAGGAGCTACTGTTGCTCGGACTCGGCACAGCCGCCGGGGTCAGCGCGGTAACGGTCGCCTACTCCGTGAGTAGCGACGGACAGGCCGGATCGCTGGTCGACCGCCCGCCCGAAACGGTCAACGCGCGGACACCGTCCCGGCCTGGCCGGGCGTTCGACCGTCGACTTGCCGGGGAAACCAACTCAATGGCAGACGTTCGAGCGCCGCTTCGGGAGACCGCTGTCGAGACGCTCGTCCGCCGTAAGGGCCTCGATCCGACGGACGCCAAAGAGATGATCGACCGCGGGACGTGGACAGACGACCGGGTTGCAGCGGCGTTTCTGGGCACGCCTACGCAGTCGGTTGGCGCACGGTTGCGCCGCTGGCTCGATCCGGACGGCGAGCGGCGACGGCGCGTCGAGCGAACGATCGAAGCGATCGAGCGGGTGAAACAGTGACGCGGTTCAGCCACCACCGCTGGAGCGTCGGCCTCGCGGCCACGCTGTTGCTGGTGAGTGTTGGACTACTGTATGGATCGGCAGCGCCGTTCCTGCTCGCGGTCGTCTCGCTGGCCTATGTGGCCTACGGGGCGCTATCGAGTCACCCCGAACCAGTCGTCGAGATTGAACGGTCGCTGTCCCCGGAGACACCGACGCCCGGATCGACCGTAACTGTCAGAGTAACAGTCACCAACGGCGGGGAGCAGACGCTCGCCGACGCGCGAATCGTTGATAGCGTGCCGGACGAGCTAGCAGTCGTACACGGGAGCCCGCGAGCAGGGGTGTCGATCCCGCCAGGGGAGTCGCGGACGTTCACCTACGAGGTAATGGCAAAGCGCGGGGAGTACGCGTTCGAGTCGCCGACGGTCAGGGTGCGGTCGATCAGCGGGTCACGTATCGTGACTAAAACCGTCGAGCCCAGCGGAGCAAGCACACTCACCTGTTCCACGACGGTCGAGGGAACACCGATCGAACGGACGGCACGCGAGCGGACCGGGACGCTTCCGACCGATTCAGGCGGGCCGGGACTGGAGTTTCACTCGACGCGAGACTACCGGCCTGGAGACCCGATCAACCGGCTCGACTGGCGTCGTCTCGCCCGGACTGACGAGTTATCGACAGTCAACTTCCGTGAGGAGCGTGCCACGCGATTGATCGTGCTCGTCGACGCTCGGCCGGCGACTCGGATCGCGCCCCGTCCCGGTTATCCGACCGGGGCTGGACTGGCGGCCTACGCCGGCGAACGCGTCTACGAAGCGCTCCAATCGGCCGGCCACCAGGTCGGCGTGACGGCACTCGGGATCGAAAACACCGACCTCGCGAGCGAGGGACGGCTACCGTGGGTCGAACCGCCGGCCGAAGGCGGGTCAACCGCGGCGGCGCGGACACTATTCGAGGCCGCTGCCCGCGCCGAGAGCAACGCGAGCGAGGTCCCCGACCCGACACGGCGGACGGACGACACAACAGAGAGCGCGGTCGGCGAGCAGTTGCTTTCCAGGCTGGCGCCCGGAGCGCAGCTACTTGTCGTGTCGCCGCTACTCGACGAGGAACCAGTCGCCCTGGCGGGGACGCTCCGGGCCCATGGTATCCCTGTGACAGTATTGAGCCCCGACGTGACGGTCTCGCACACACCCGGCGGGCGACTGGCGACGATTCGGCGTCGAAACGCTGTGACGACGCTGCAGTACCGCGGTGTGACCGTCATCGAGTGGCCGCCGACCGAGTCACTGGAAATCGTGCTGGATCGATCGCTCTCGACGGTGGTGCCATGAGCGGGACGACCACAGATATCGACACGGCAAATGGGGCGTCCGACGGTGCCGAAGACAGGGGGATAGCCAACGGTGTTGATGGCCCGACAACATCGAACGATGTCAAGAGTACAGTCGAGCAGCGGCCGACGCGGTTGAGTACGGCTGTAGTCGTCTCTCTCACACTTGCAGTGACGGCGAGACTAGTCACGGCAGTCGGACTGGGCCAGCGGGCAATGTACGGGGCGATCGGCGCGGTTTCGCTCGCGGCCGTGCTCGGACTGCTCGCGAGCGACCGGCTGGAGCCGATCGGCGTCGCGCTCGTCGGGCTGGTGTTCCCCGTCGTGTCACTCGCGGTGATAGCCGGTGCCGGTGTCACGCTCGTGACCCAGTTACGGAACGCGCTCCCCGTCGGTTCGGTGTTCGTTGTACTCGGAGCGACGGTCGCCGTCTTCGGGGCTGCGCTGGCCGTTCGAGACGTGCTCACCCACGACGCACTCGCCAGAGCGGTCGCTGCCGGTATGCGTGCGACGGTCGTTATCGCAACTGCGGCGGTCGGAGCAATCGCGATTCGGTTCGGGCCAGCCAGGAGCCGGGCCGGCCCAGTGGTCGGCGACATCGTGACGTGGGTATTCGCACCGACGGCATCGGTCCCGTTAGCGTCATTTCTGGCTCTTGTCGTCGCTGTCGTGTACCTGACTCGGATGACGGTCGTGGCGCTGCCACTGAGTGAACTGCTCAGAGACCGAGTCGGAACAGCCACACAAGAGAAGCTGGCACGACTCGATCATATCCTCAAACTGACTGCGCCACTGGCGCTCACAGTTATCGCCGCGGCAATCGCGGTCGAGACAGTCGTGACGGAGCCCTATGGGTGGCTTCCCGGCGGTCTCAAGGGGTTCCTCGGTGGGCTGGCGAGCGCCGAAACGCTACGACTGCTACTCGTGGACGCCGTCGTTGTCGAGGGGATAATCGCCGGCGCAGTCGTCGGCTTCAAGCGGGCGTATCAACGCTCCGGGCGGGCAACACTCCGCACGACGCTCCCGTATGTCAGTGGTATCTTCGTCGTCGCGATAGTGCTCCAGTATCGGGAACCGTTCGTCGCGGCGATGATCGAGGAGATCGAACGGCGACTGCCGCTACGGCTACTCGGTGACTTCAGACGGCTGTCGACCCAGGCCATCGACCTCTACGGCGAGGCCGCGATCGGGCTGATGGTCGTGACGCTTCTATCGGGGCTGACGCTCGCCGTCGTGGTGGCGCTGTTCGTGAGT
>ENA-ORCS01001106-ORCS01001106.1-marine-metagenome-genome-assembly--contig:-NODE-1106-length-12967-cov-3.221490_pt1 | contig 12967 bp, 15 predicted proteins | sample MGYA00237781_ERZ508513 | MGnify/ENA primary metagenome ERZ508513 (study PRJEB26184, sample SAMN06268793) | marine metagenome | isolation source: Eden Landing Ponds, San Francisco, CA, USA | place...
GTGGGCCTGATAGGAGTCGTCCGTCTGTAGGGCACAAACACCTCGCGGCGGACCCGGCGTGTGTTCTGTGAACGGTTGAAGTCGGCCGACGCGAAGTCCAACGGCCCGGATACGGAAAGTCGGTGGCTTCTCGCGTCGAGTCGGGTGTTGAGCTGGTGTCCAGCGACCACGGCAGATTTATGCTCGGCGGTTCTGGAATGGCAGACATGAATTTCGAGTTCCAAGAGAGCGAGGTCGCGAACCCGGCGATCGCGTTCGGAGTCGTCGGGATGACGTTCGTCGGTGTCGAGACGGCGATGTTCACGACGGGATCGGAGATCGCTGGATTGGGATTCTTTCTCGCTGCAGTCGGGTTCAGTTTCGCCGGCGCAGTCGTAGTGCTTCGAAACGACGGCGATAGAGACTGAGTAACTAGCGAATAGGGACTTCCCTTTCTCCCGCCAAAGTGAGGGGTTATTGCCTCTCGTGTAAAGTGTGGCGACCGCCTACAGCGTCCGGGCGACCTCGAATCCCGTCTCGATGGCGTCCTGGGCCTTGCCGACTGCTTCGGCGTCACCGACGGGATACAGCGGCACGTCGAGATCGGCTGCCGCCTCGAGGAAGGCGTCGTCGCTCTGGACGCCAGTCGCGAGGACGTACCGGTCGATTCCGCCCCAGACGACCTCGTGGCCGTCGCTGGTGGCGATCGCCCGGTCGCCCTCGACCCGGTCGAGATCCGTCTCCCGGTTGAGTTCGACACGGTCGTTTGCTTGAAGGCGCGCGAGTAGTGGCCCCTTCTCCAGGTCGATCATGTCGCCGCCGAGGTTCGAGAGGAGTTCGACGACGATCACCTCGTTGTCCGCGGCGGCGAGCGTGTCGGCGGCTTCCAGGCCGACGTACCCGCCGCCGATCACCATGACGCGCCCGCCGCCGATCACCATGACGCGCTCGTCGGTCGGTGTCCGTTCGGGGTCGAGCACTTCCACGCCATCGGGATCGACCGCGTCGAGGCCGTCGATCGGCGGCTCCATCGGCTCCGAGCCGGTCGCGACGACTACGCCGTCGAAGCCCGCGACGTCTGCCGGTTCGGCGGTGTGCTCGCGGATCTCGACATTGTCACTCGCGTCGAGTCGGTCGAGGAAATACTCGATCCCATTCCGGAGCGGTCCCTTGCCGGGCGGGAACGGCGCGTAGTGGAACTGCCCGCCGAGTTGGTCGGGTTCGAACAGCGTCACCTCGTGACCGCGGTCGGCGAGCACCTCGGCAGCGGACAGTCCCGCCGGTCCGCCACCGACGACGGCGAACTCGCGAGTCTCTAGGGCAGGATCGACCTGGAGATCCACGTCTCGGCCGACGGCCGGGTTGATCACGCACCCCAGCCCCTCGCCGGACTTCACGCCGCCGAGACACCCGTCATTGCAGGCCATGCAGGGTCGGGCTGACCCCTCGATCTCGCCGAAGAACTTCCCGAGGAAGTCGGGATCGGCGACCAGGGGCCGACCGACGGCGATGAAGTCAGCGAGATCACGGTCACGGATCGTCTCGATGTCGTCGAACTCGTTGATCCGGCCGACGGCCATCACGGGCACGTCGAGGTCGTCCCGGAGTTCGCCCGCATACTCCCAGGGTTCGCCCTTCTCGGCGTACATGTGCTGGAAGAACGCGGGCGGTTTCGCACAGCTCGTCCCGACAGTGACGTGGATCGCGTCAGCGCCGCGGTCCTTGAGTTCGCCGGCCAGCCACTGGGCCGTCTCGAAGTCGATTCCGTTCTCGACGCCGTCGTCGGCCGTCAGCCTCACGAGGACCGGCAAGTCCGTCGCCGCCTCGACGGCCTCGAACACGTCCAGGCCGAACCGGGCGCGATTCGCTCGACTCCCGCCGTAGTCGTCCTCACGGTCGTTGACAGCGGGCGAGAGGAACTGTGCGATCAGATAGCCGTGACCGAACTGGAGTTCGATCGCGTCGAAGCCGGCGCGCTCGGCCCGGTCGGCGGCCTCGGCGAACAACTCGATCGCCTCGTCGATGTCGCTGTCGTCCATCCGCTCGGGCGTGACGCCAGTTCGCTCACATGGCGTCGCCGAGACCGACTGCTGGACTGTGCCGTCGAGCTTCGTGTTGGCCATCCGCCCGGGATGGTTGAGGTGGGCGATCGCCGCCGCGTCGCCGTCGTGGATCGTCTCCGTCAGCGTCGAGAGGCCGGCAACCGCCTCGTCGGTGTCGTCCGTAGCTGATTGGGCAACTCGCGCAGACGCGGATCGAGCGCGAGCGGTTCGGGCGTGATCGCGCCAACGTGCTCGGCACGGCGGTCGTAAAAGTCCCGAAGTCGTTCGGTCACGCGTCCGTCCGCGTCCCCGTAGCCGGTTTTGACGGGAGCCATCACGAACTCGTTGTCCAGCGTGAGGTCGCCGATCTCCATGCTGTGGGTATCGTTGGTGATCGACTACTATCACTATTGTTCTACCATCCCAATACAACACATCGGGGCGGGCACCGCTGGCCGTCGATACCCAGGACTGACGAAAAACCCCCTGCTGTGAGTCAGCGGTCTCAGAACGGCGCGTCGGACCCACCGTCGTCGGACCCGGCTGGTTGGTCCGGGGCCGCCTCTTCGTCCAGTCCGCTCCAGTTGTCCTCCTCCATCGCGAAAAAGGTCTCACGGGTGTCCTCATCCATCAGGACGAACTGGACAGTGAGTTCGACGTCCATCGGGTCGAGTGCGTCCGCGAGCCGACGGGCGAGCAGTTGCTTGATCGCGTCGGGGATCCCGGCCATCGGGATCGCGACGTCGATCGTGACGTCTGCATCCTCAGTCCGGACGTCGTCGATCATTCCCAGTTCGAGAAGCGTCGCGTCGATCTCAGGGTGCGTGACGTCGGTGATCGCCGACTCGACATCGTCGATGGAGACTCTCTCGGTCATACGGCTCCGCTTGTCAGTCGGCAGGCAAAGCCGTTCCGATAGTATTCTGAATTCGCACAATATAGGTGGCGGAGCCGACCGCTAGGGCTCGGCCAGGCCCTCGGACGGGTGGTCGTCGTCGAGAAGTTCGCGTCCCGCCGCCGAGACGACGTACTGGGCCGTCTGGCTCGTCGGCGTCGGGCACGAATCTGCCATCGGGCAGGCCGAACAGCCAGTTTCGCCACAGTCGATCCGACGGACGTGGCCCTCCCGGCGCATGGATTCGAGGATGGCCCGGACGGCGTCCTCGCGCCGGTCGAGGTCGTCGGCGATCCGCTCGGGGGTGGCCCCCGTTTCGAGTCGAGCCAGGATCGTCCGATACGTGCTCACGGTTCGTCACCGTCCGAGTGTCTGTATTTCAGCGCGACGAGCGCGAACGGGGCCGCGAGTAGGGCCGGGCCGTAGGGTGGCCCGAGCGCGGCGACGACCTCGGTCGGGCCGGCGATCCAGATGTCCGGCCCGCCGGGGATCGCGCCGAGGAGTCGCGAGAGGAGGTCGGCCCCGGCGACGATCCAGAGCATCAGGCTGGCCATGACGACCGTCGCCTGGTTCTCCCGGTCGTCGAGGCCGTCGGTCGCCCCCGTGAGGAACAACCACCCGGCCAGTACCAGGATGATCCCACGCCACACCAGAAAGGTCCCGGCGACGGTCACGAGCGGAGCGATTGCGTGCGGGTCTGTGATACCGATGCCGACACCGCGAAGGACGGCGACGACACCCGCGAGGGCGACGGCGAGGCCGAGCGCGCCGAAGTAGACGTCGTCGCGGCGCATGTCAGGCCACCCCCAGTGCGATCCCGATCAGGCGCAAGAGTCCGCCCCAGAGGAACAGGGCGGCGACGAGCGTCGCGAGCGCGCCGCCGAGTACTTTCAGCGCGCCGCCGCTCTCCCGGCCTTCCTTGAGCAACATCGCGAACGTCGCCACGCAGGGGAAGTAGATGCTCACCATCACGACGGACATGATCGTCTGGAAGGGCGTCATTGAGACGGCACTCAACTGTGCGACCGCGAGGTCCTTGCGCATGAAGCCGGCGACGAGCGCCGGCACGGTCTCGCCGGGGACGCCGAACCAGCCCGAAAGCACTGGACGGAGCGCGTTCGCGAGCCACTCGATGGCCCCGCCGAGATAGAGGACGTTGACGACGGCGACGCCGAAGAGGACGAAGGGGACAGCTGTCGTCACGAACGCGCGCAGGCGCAGCCAGAGTTTCGTCGCGACGTTCTCGAGGCGAGGCTGTCGCATCGGCGGGATGTCGATGGCGACCGCTGGCAAGGAGCCGGGTACGAGGCGATTCAAAATCGCCCCGAAGACGAAGAAGCCGGCCAGCAAGTAAAGCAGGATGTACCCAGTGTATTGCGGGATGAGCGAGAGCATCACGCCCAGTTGGGCGCCACACGGAATGAACACCGAAAGCAGCGTCATCGTCATGAAACGCTGTTTGTCGGTCTCGAGAGTACGGGTCGCCGCGACCCCCGGCACGTTACAGCCAAAGGAGAGGACCATGGGGACGATCGCGAAGCCGTGGAGCCCGATCCGGTGAAAGACCGTATCCAGCAAGACGGCCAGCCGGGCGACGTACCCCGAGTCCTCGAGTACCGCGAGGAGGAGATACAGCGCGAGGATCGCCGGCAGGACGACGCCGATTGCGACGAACAGCCCGCTGGTGAGGATGCCGAAGGCCTCGAAACTGTTGGTCGCTGCAGGGTCGCCGACGATCAGAAAGTAGAGCCAACTGCCTTCCATCGGAAAGACGTCCTGAAGCCAGGGCAGCCAGAGATCGTCGAACAGCGGGACGAAATAGCCATCGGTGAAAAAGCCCGCGACCGCACTGAAAAACGACCACATACCATAGAGCACGGCGACGGCGAAGGGTAGGCCAGTCTTCGGCGCGACGGTGAGGCGACCGAGCAATTCCGATAGCGACGGCTCGGTGTCGTGGTACGTCACGCACTCCTCGACGATGGCGTCGACGAGATCCCAGCGGGCGGCCGGTGTGAGGAGGTCTTCGTCGGTCGGTGCGGCTGCCGGTTCGTCCCGAGTCGATGCGGCCGCCGGTGCGTCGCCGGTCGTCTCCGGGGCCATCGGGAGTCGCTCTCGGATCGCCTCCGCCGAGGTAGCACGCGCACTGGCGACTTCGGCTCGCAGATCGTCGACGCCGACGCCCTCGGTCGCGACCGTGGGGACGACCGGAACGCCGAGCAGCGAAGAGAGGGCGTCGACGTCCACCTCGACACCTTTCTCGCGAGCCTCGTCCCACATGTTCAGGGCGACGACGGCGGGATGCCCACGTTCGAGGACCTCGAGGACGAGATTGAGACCGCGCTCGATCCGGGTCGCGTCGAGGACACAGACGGTCACGGCCTCGGGGTTCGAATCGAGAAACTCCACTGCGACAGCCTCGGCTCGATCCTTCGGGTCGAGCGAGAACGTCCCCGGTACGTCGACGAGCCGCGCAGGGTCCCCGTCGAGGTGGAGCTCGCTTTCAGTGTAATCGACGGTGGTTCCCGGATAGTTCGACTCGGTGATGTTCGCGCCGGCAAGGCGGTTGAACAGCGCGCTTTTGCCGACGTTGGGGTGGCCGACCAGCAGGACCGTCGATTGACCGGTCATTCCTCGGGGATGATCTCGAGTTCTCGTGCCTGCGAGCGACTCAACGAAACTGTCGATCGACCGATCGAGACGACGACCGGCCCGTCGAAGGGTTGCTTCGAACAGACCTCGATCTCCTTGCCCGGCCGGATCCCCATCGAACGAAGGTACTCCCGGAAGCGATCGCCGATGTGCTCGACGGTCCCCTCTTCGCCACATCCGACGTCGGCGAGGTATTTACACGTCCGCTTTCGGCAGCGCTTTCGCCGCCGACGCTCCCCGTTCGTCCGCTTCTGTCCCCCGGAGTCATCCGTGCGATCGGATCGAGTGTTCTCCACTTAGTCTCACCTAATTTCGGCGCGCCGAAAAATCCGGCCGAAGTACAGGTAAATGTTGCGCTTTCCTGGGGCGAGTTTCGCTATCGGGAGGTCGCCCTCGGGGCTCTCTGTGTTGTAGTTCGTTTCGAGGTAAGTCCCTCATCATAGGCATCCTGATAGATTCATTTTATTTTTGTTTGTATAATACTAATTCTTATTAATTTCTGACCCCGAATTATTACAAACGTCGTTGGGACGACCAGAAGTAGACGGCGTTTCAGACGCCGGGAGCCCCCCATGATAGCAATTAGAACCGAACGACTGCGGCGTGATCGCATCGCACGGTTGATCTGTGTCGTCACCGCGATTCCCTTCGCCGGCGCTCTGATAGTTGGAGTCGTGACTGATCGCTCGACACTCGTAGTCGTCGTCACCCTCGGCTTCCTCGCGATGGTCGCGGGCGTAACGATCAGTCTGTTCGTGGATTTCTCTGCGCCCGGCCGCCAGGTTTGGGCCTACGGGCTCGCCAGCGGCGCGATTTTCGTGCTGTGGCAGGCTCTCGCGATGGGGTAATACGCTATCGAAGTTCACATATCTCACCGTATCTTTTCTAAATTAAAAAATGAAGTTCCCATATCGACATCGAAATTTTTAATATTGGAAGGCGAATACAATATAACGCAATGGAATCCGAGACAGACGACACGAGCGGCATCCCGTTGATCGGCGATGCGTTCCCCGATCTCGAAGTCGAGACGACCCATGGAGAGATCTCACTGCCGGAAGAGTACGCGGGCGAGTGGGTCGTGCTGTTCAGTCATCCGGGTGACTTCACGCCGGTCTGTACGAGCGAGTTCGTCGCCTTCGAGGATCGACGCGAGGAGTTCGAGGCACGCGATGCCAACCTGATCGGCCTCTCGGTCGATCGTGTTCACTCCCACCTCAAGTGGGTCGACTGGATCGCCGATGAGATCGGCGTCGAGATCGGTTTTCCGATCATCGCCGACGAGAGCGGCCGGGTCGGTGAGCAACTCGGCATGATACAGTCCGGTGCCGGCACCAGTACCGTCCGGGCCGTCTTCGTCATCGATCCCGAGGGCATCGTCCGGCAGGTGCTTTATTACCCCGAGGAGATCGGCCGCAACATCGACGAGATATTGCGCTCGCTGGATGCCCTCCAGAAGAGCGACGACGAGGGCGTTGCCACGCCGGCAAACTGGCCCGAAAACGAACGCTTCGGCGATCGCGTCCTCCTGCCGCCGCCGGGCACTCGCGGGGACGTCGACGCCCGCGAAGCCGAGGCCGACGCCGAGGGTTACGAGCAGTACGACTGGTGGTTTACCCTCTCCGAGCAGTAAATTCAGGACCGACAGCAGTTGCCCGATCCGGGAGAGAACACTACGGATTTCTCTGCTCTCTCTTTCCGAAAAATTCGGCGTGGAGGTCTCCTCTCCATTGCGGTTTTGGATCCTATGAAACGAAGTGTCGGTGGGGTTTCGAATCGTCCGTCGGACAGGTGCGATCAGTGCCGGTATATCGGGGACAAGCGTCGTCTTTCGGCAGGAATTTCGACGTATCTACGGCGTTTCCCTCCGTTTTCCGGATTCGAGCGATAGAAAAATAAGGGACGGGCTGTTAAAACCTGTCAAGCAAGATGTCGAATCCGGCTCCCAGTGGTAAAGACGTCGCAATCGAGGAGAAAGCGTGTTGTAAAGCGGGGCGGACCGCCGCGAAGTATGGCTTCAGCGACTTTCTCGACGGGACCCTGGCCGAAGAGTGGGCTGCGATGGACGGACCGGGGCTTCGGACAATCGCGAGTCGCTTCAACAAACGAGTCATCGAGGTCACGCTCATCGAGCAGGGAGAGCCGCCTCTGGAGGGTGAAGAGGATCTCATTTACGACCAGTTGACCGCGGACGGGGACAATCAGTCCGATCGCGTCGAGCGGCGACTCGAGAAAAATGGGATCGACCCCAATCGACTCAAGGAGGACTTTATCTCCTATAAGACGATCGACCGGCATTTCAAGAACTGTACGGATTTAGAGCGTGAGACGACCGATCCGCTCGATCGAGCGGACGCGATCGATCGGGTCCGGGCGATGAATCGTCGCGTCGAAAAAGTGGCAGAAAACACGCTCTCGGAACTGAACGAACGCGCCTCTCTGGGCTTCGAGGATCCGGAGGTCTCCGCGTCGGTAACAGTCGCCTGTCCCGAGTGCGACGAGCGGAAGTCGTTCACAGCCGCCATCAAACACGGGTGTGAATGTTCGACCGACCGAGGATCGGATGGCTCCGACGACGCCTGGGTGGACGTGCCGGATTCGGTGGAAATTGACGAGTCATGACTGAGACGGAGGGGACTGGACCGACCGCAACCATCGAGATCGAGAACATCGGCGGCATCGAACGTCGCAGAATCGAATTCGGCGAGGGGATAACGCTTCTGGCCGGGGAAAACGCGACCAACCGGACGTCCATCCTTCGGGCGATCGCCGGCGTCTGTGGGAGCGACCTCGCGACGTTGAACGCGAGTGCCAAGGAGGGCTTCGTTCGGCTCTCGCTGGACGGGGAGACGTATACGCGTCGGTTGACTCGGACGGACTCCGGAACGGTTCGCTTCGAGGGCGACCCGTATCTCGACGATGCGACCGGCCCGGACCGCTTTGCGTTCCTGCTCGCGAACAACGAGACGAGACAGACTGTCGTTACGGAAGGGGATCTGCGGGAGATCGTAATGGAGCCGATCGACCTCGCGGAGATCGAACGGGAGATCGACGAGCTTCGGGACGAGATCGACGCCGTCGACGAGCAGCTACAGCGCCGGGAGCGTCTGAGGGACGACCGACTCCCCGAGCTGCGTTCGCGACGCGATCGCGTCCGGACGGAGTTCGACGAAGTCGAGACCGAACTCGAAGCTAAGCGGACGGACCTCGCGGCGGCCGACAGAGATGTCGCCGAGTCGCGGTCACAGCGGGAGGCGGTCGAGGAGACGCTCTCGGAGCTCCAGCGAACCCGAAACGAGCTCCGGGAGGCTGAACAGGAACTCGACGCCGAACGGGAGTCCCTCGTGTCCGCTCGGGACCGACTCGATGAGATCGAGGCCGAGCTACGCGATCTGAACCCGCCGGATGCCGACCGTGACGAACTGCGGCGGCAGCGATCGGAGCTGTGGGACCGTAAAGAGCGGCTCGACGACCAGATCGAGCAACTTCAAACGCTGATCGACTTCAACGAGGAGTTTCGTTCGGGCGACGCGTCACTGTTCGACGCGATCGAAACTGCGATCGACGTCGATGTCGACACGGAGGGGAGCCGTGCGGAACAACTCACGGAACAACTCCGGGATCCGGACGAGGAAGGACTCGTCTGTTGGACGTGCGGACAACCGACCAGCCGGGCCGGTATCGAGGAGACGGTCGACGCACTCGACCAGTATCGGGCGTCGCTGTACCAGAAGTACACCGACATCGACGAACGGATCGAACGGATCGAATCCAGAATCGAACGGTTGAACGAACAGACGGCCGCACGCGACCGGTTGGTCGAACGTCGTGATCGAACCGAACAGGAGATCGAACGGATCGAACGGACGATCGGCTCTCTGGAGGAACGCAAGGCCGATCTGAGCGAGGACGTCGACGATCTGGAGGCGAAACTGGAGTCCCTCGAGACGGACGGGGAGCACCAGCGGGTGATCGATCTCCACAAGGAAGTCAACGAACTCGAAGTCGAGCGTGACTCGCTGCAGGAACGCCTCTCGGAGGTCGAAGACGAGATCGAAAGCGTCGAGTCGGAATTGTCCGAGCTATCCGATCTCGAGGCGACGCGCTCGCGGATCCGGGACGAGCTACAGGAGCGCCGCACGCGGATCGACCGCCTCGAACGACAGACGACCGAATCATTCAACGAACACATGGAGGCGTTGTTGGAGCGGTTGGACTTTGCAAACATCGAGCGCGTCTGGCTCGAACGCAAAGAGCAGTCGACCACCGGTCGTGGTGACGACGGGACCGTCTTCGATCTCCACGTCGTTCGAAGCCGGGACGATGGCACGGTGTTCGAGGACAGCGTCAGGAATCTAAGCGAGAGCGAACGGCAAGTCGTGGCCTTAGTGTTCGCCCTCGCCGGCAATCTGGCCCACGAGGTCCACGACCAGGTTCCGTTCATGTTGCTCGACTCCCTGGAGATGATCGATGCCACCCGGAAAGGACGGCTATTGGAGCACTTCTCACAGTACCATCCGTACCTCGTCGCGGTCGTCCTCTCCGAGGAATTGCAACCGGTACTGGAGGAACTAGAGCCGACTAACATCATAGAAGTAACAGGAAGCACTGCCGAGTCGACGACGCGGGCAGGGGAGTCGGGTTGACAGGTCGTCTGAACAACGAGCCGAGTCGCTATGCAGGGAAGTACAGGCAGAAGCCGCCGTTCGACTGCACGCTGATGGAGAGTTCGTCGGTCGGGTCGACCGTCAGCGACTCACGGCGGAGTTCCTCGCCGGTGTCGTCGTCCCGGAGTATCGTCCCGGTTCTGGAATCGGACAAAAACGACAGCGGGACGTCAACCGTCTGCTCGCCGCCGGCGGTGATCGAACCGACGAACCACTCCGTCCCCGATCGGCGGGCGAGGGTCGCTCCCGATCCCGGCTGTCCGTCGATGAATCGGGTTTCGTCCCACACGGCGGGGACGCGTTCGAGGAACCACTCCGCATGTGGCCGAGCGGCGTACTCGTCAATGCTGTCGGCGAAGTGCTGGAGGCCGGATTCGTAAACGACCGAGAGGGCGAGTTCGTGGCCGACGGTCGTGTGTCTGTTTTCGGCCGAGAAGGTTACGGGAGTGTAATCCATCGGGCCGACGACGTTTCGCATGTAGGGAAGGACAGTGTTGTGCGTCGGCATCAGTGTCGCCCAATCGTAGTGTTCGGCCCCTTTGACCGCCTCGTAGGTCAACACGTGGGGCCAGCGGGTCTTCATCCCGGTCGGGAGCAGGGAACTGTGGAAGTTGACCAGCAGCTCGTACTCGGCGGTCACCTCGAGCAATTGGTCGTAGAACTGCATTCGACCCTGTTCGTTTTCGTCCATGACGTCGACCTTGATGCCGTCGACGCCCCAACGACTCCAGCGGGACAGTTTCCTCTCCCGTTCTTCCGGATCGTAGAGGTCCGTCCAGTGCGTCCAGAGGAACACGCCGACGTCTCTCTCGGCCGCGTACTCGACAAGCTCCGGGATCCACTCCGGCTCCCAGCCCTCGTCGACGAGGACGTATTCCCACCCGCGATCGCTGGCGTAGTCGACGTAATCCTTCTGACGCTCCGGGTCCGCGGTGCTGTCCCACTCCGACCACCACGACCAGGCGACCCGTCCGGGTTCGATCCAGTCGGTGTCGGCGATCTGGGGGTCCTCGACCAGCGCGGGGACGAGATCGGATTCCACCACGGTTTCGAGGGCACCGAGAACGATCACGCGCCAGGGTATCTCGAAACCGCTCGTGGTTCGAACGGGGAGTTCGGGATGCTGGAAGTGGATCCGGTCGTCCTGCGGATCGGCACCGAGTTGGGAGGGCATGAACGAACCGTCCACGTCAGCTTCGGTGAGCAGAACCCACTGGTCGTCGTATATCTTGAACAGCCCCGGCATCGAAAAGGTCCCGTCGGCATCGAAGACCGTCGTCCCGTGAATGCTCGTTTCGTGACCGGCCGCGTACGGGGACAGCCACGCGATCGTCCGACGCGGGAACCGAATGCTCGCCTCCTCCTGGAAGGTGAGCAGGACACTGGTGTCGGGAAATCGGAGTCGAAACGCGACGCCGTCCGCCGAGACGCGGACGTGAAACTCCAGACGCTGGCCGTTCGAGAGGTCACAGGAAAAGACGCTTTCGGTCGCTCGATAGGTGTGGTCCCGTCGCTTTCCAGTGATCGTCGAAAACTCGCGGCGGATTCGACGGTCCGTCCGACCTACCGCGATGATCGAGATCGCCTCGTCAGCTCCCGTCTCCTCGGATACCGGATCGGTCAACCGCAGCGGTGAAGGCTTGATCAGTTGCCGGCCGTCCTTGGAGACAGCTAACGTCTGTACCGTCCCACGAAGAGAGAGATCGACGGTGATGTCCGTTCCGGGACTCTCTACCGCTGGCATACCTTCAAAAGGGTGCAGTGACATAAAAATCCACTACTACCCGAGACGGATGTGACGCATCCGCCCGACGGCCGTTCAGAAAATGAAATATTTTTGAATATTTCTATGACTAGTCGGAATAATAGTCTTTTATCCGTCCGGACGAGGCAGCGGTACTACGATTCTTCGATCATTTTATATCGAATCGAGGGTCGGTCGTCGGACTAGCGAGAAAATACGGCTTAGAGCGCTTTTCGTACACGATATTACTGGTGTAGACGCGTCGACTGATCCATCCCCGGTCGTCGTCGGGGTCCGTCCCGAAGCTAGTTCTATCCCCCCATAAAACTGCTTTCTCTGCCGTTTCATACGCAATACTCGGCCGATAGGTACCCGTTCGGATCCAAGACGGTACGCTCCATCCGAATACGGATTCGACTCCATGTTCGACAACGTTCGACCGCATTTATACCATACCTTATTATTGTATTTTTATTAGTTAATTAATGATAAATATGGGAAATGTGAAGCGATCGTTTCGTCATTAGCCGGCAAGGTGTGGTGGTCGCACCCAACACTAGCCGTTTTTCGGCAGCATCGAGAGGGCTGGTATGAACGTCGGCGTCTGTTCACTTTCCGGAACACTGCCCGTCAGAGAAGAAAAACGGACGGACAGCGAATGGGCAAGGCAGGAATCGAGTACATTCGCATGGCGGAATTCGCGACAGATATCCGAATGCGCCGGAAGCGGACGACGGAGCGATCCGCGGGTTTGGAGGTCGCCGTCACTGACAGTCCTCTCTCGACTGGGCGTCGAGACGGCTGCCTGATGGACGGTCGGGGATCCAATATTCTCCCAGATACCCGTCCGCTGTCCTGAAAGTGGCGATGATCGGTATTCTTTTTAGGGATGCTTGCCCGTGTTATCCCTAGACGATGGACTACACATACCGCGTCCGGTCACCCGGTCGGGTGAATCTCATCGGCGAACACACCGACTACACCTACG
>ENA-ORCS01001107-ORCS01001107.1-marine-metagenome-genome-assembly--contig:-NODE-1107-length-12923-cov-3.631481_pt1 | contig 12923 bp, 12 predicted proteins | sample MGYA00237781_ERZ508513 | MGnify/ENA primary metagenome ERZ508513 (study PRJEB26184, sample SAMN06268793) | marine metagenome | isolation source: Eden Landing Ponds, San Francisco, CA, USA | place...
GCCTGCGCACGAGAAACAGCGGTGTCGAGCCGACGGGCTCGCCGCTCTTTAAGTAGTTCTGGCGACAAGGGATAGATACGAAGAGCTTCTCGGAGACACTGACCGCGCAGCCGGCGGCTCGTCCACCGGAGCGCCAGCGGGAACCCCCGGCAACGCGGGCCTTTTCGGCGAGCGCGTCCTACCCGCGGGTGATGAGCGACGCCGAAGCAATCACGGTGTACTCGGACTACGTCTGCCCGTTCTGTTATCTGGGTCGTCAGTCCCTCTCACAGTATCAAGAGAACCGCGACGAGGAGCTCGCGATCGACTGGCGCCCGTTCGACCTGCGGAGCCAGAAGCGCCGCCCGGACGGGACGATCGACCACTCCGTCGACGACGGGAAAGACGAGTCGTACTTCGACCAGGTCCGCGAGAACGTCCGGCGACTCCGCGAGGAGTACGACGCCGAAGAGATGCTCGGCATCGACGAGGTGCCCGACGTCGATTCCTTCGACGCGCAGGTCGCCGCCCGCTACGTGAAGCGCGAACACCCCGAGTCGTGGCTCGTCTTCGACGAGGCTATCCTGTCGGCGCTGTGGGTCGACGGCCGCGACATCGGTGACCCGGACGTCCTCGCCGACCTCGCGGAAGACGCCGGACTCGACGGCGCGGCGATCAGAGACGCTATCGACGACGAAGACGAACGCGAGGGACTGCGCGAGGCCTTCGGCGAGGCCCAGGCCCGCGGCATCACCGGCGTCCCCACGTTCGTCTACGACGGCCACGCCGCCCGCGGGTCGGTCCCGCCCGCACACCTCGAACGACTCGTGGAGGGCGAGAGCCGACAGTCGGTCTGAGTCAACTCGTTCTATCGACGGTTTCGGTCACCGAGCGCGCGAATTCGCGTACCGGTCCCACGGCGCGGCCGGCGTCGGGACCGATCCAGACGAGGTGGTCGGCCTCGACGCGGTGGAGGTCGGCGTCGGGCACCACGTCGGCGACGAACTCTGCGTGGGAGACGGGGACGGCCGCGTCGAACTCGCCGTGGACCACGAGCGTCGGGCACTGTATCTCCCCGTAGTCGACGAGCGGGAGCTCCCGACACCAGCGTTCGTCGTTTCGCGTCCCGTCGATGCGCACGCTCGTCGGGATGATCGTCGGGACGAACGCGAGCGAGCGTTCGCGTTGCTCCGGGGTCGTCCTGACGAACTCGACGTACTCGTCGAGATCGGCGCCCTCTAGCGTCGACAGACTCCCGTGCGTGAACCCGATGAGGCGGTCCGGATCCACACGGCGGAGGACGTCAACGAGGGCGGAGATCCCGTCGAGGGCCGGTGTAGACGTGAGTATCGGGTCGACGACCAGGTTACCCGTCTCGAACGTCCGGTCGTCGATCGCCGTGGTGATAGCCGACGCGAGGACGAGACCCGTGACGCGTTCAGGATACTCGGCCGCGAGGTGGAGCGCGGGCGGGCCGCCGGCCGAGAGGCCGACGACCAGCGCCGCTTCGACCCCGAGTTTCGCCAGCACTGCGTCGAGCAGGGCCGCCTGGTCGCTCGGCGTGCGAACGGCTCCAAGCGTCGTCCGCAAGTAGCCCGGTCGAGAGGGTGCGACGAGTTCGACTTCGTCGCCGACCAGCGCTTCCCCCGACACGAGCGCCTGGTCGTACCCGCCCGGAGCGCCGTGGACGACGAGGACGGGTGGACCCGATCCCCGTCGCGCAACTTCGACGGTCCCGTGGTCGGTCTCGACGAACGCACTGCCGGCTGCCAGGTCCGCGAGTCGCCGTCTCTTCCAGCGCCACAGCGCACCGCCTGCCGCGCCGACGGAGAGAGCGACAGCGCCCGCGACCTGTCGTCTCGTGGTTCGCCTCATAGCGCGTCGAGAGACGCGCCAGACGGACAAATCGCGACCGGTCGTTCTCACGCCGTGGTAACGACTGGTCACGCTGTCCCGGTTCTCTCACCGCTCACTCCCTCCCCCGATCGCGTTCTGCGGGCCTCCCGTGGTCGCGACCGCGCTACCGTTCACGGACCACGACGAACTCGGCCAGGTCCTGTAAGTACTCCATGGCCTCGGTATCCGAGACGTCCACGCGCGAAAGCGCCGTGAGCGCGGCCTCGGACTCGTCGCGGGCGCGTTCGTTGGCCTCCTCGTGGGACAGATCAGCGACCTGCACCAGGGACGGGCGTTCCATCGCGGCGTCGTGCCCGGTGGGCTTGCCCAGGTCGGCCGAGTCGGCCGTCGCGTCGAGGACGTCGTCGCGCATCTGGAAGGCCACCCCGACGCGCTCGGCGTAGGTCCCGAAGCGCTCGACGGTGTAGGCGTCGGCGTCCGCGGCGATGGCCCCCAGTTCGGCCGCCGCACGGAAGAGTGCGCCCGTCTTCCGACGAGCGAGATCCATGTACTCCTCTTCGCTGGTCGGCTGTGCGACCAGCTCCGTCGCCTCGCCCTCGCCCAGCTCGACCATCGCCTCCGAGACTGCCTGCATCGCCCGCTCGTCGGCCGAGAAGAGCGCGAACGCCTCCCCGAGGAGGCCGTCGCTGGCGATGATAGCCGGGCCGTGACCGAACTCCGCCCACGCCGAGGGGGTCCCACGGCGCAGTTCCGAGCGGTCGATGATGTCGTCGATGACAAGCGACGCGCTGTGGACGAGTTCGATCCCCACCGCGAAGTCCACCGCGTCCTCGACGTCCCCGCCCAGGGCCTCGCAGACCAGCACCGTGACGGTCGGCCGGACCCGTTTGCCCCCCGAGAGCACGACGTGTTCGACCTCCTCGCCCAGTTCGTCGGGCTCGACGTCCGCGAGCACCGCCTCGATGCGGTCCTCGACCCGCCCCCGACGGCGCTCCAGGTACTCCATCTCACCGGCACTCAGGAGCGCTCTCCCCTATAGCTGACGAACCACCTTTTTGCCGGAGGGGTTTCCTCGCTCACTGCGTTCGCTGCGGGAACCCCTCCGGCAAAAACGTGGGCGAAAAAGCCGAACCCTCGCTTCGCTCGGGTTCGGTCAACCGCGCTCGCTTCGCTCGCGCGGACGTTCACGGGCTATTCTCGACGGCGTCTCGGCGACCGACCACCGCGCGGACGTACCGTTCGACCAGCCCGGCGACACCCGCGACCACGAGCACTGCGGGCCAGCCGACGAGGTAGAGCTGGAAGGGGTCGCCGGGCAGCAACACTGCCGGATTCTGCAACGCCTGCCACAGGTCGTACAGGACGAACGCGAACAGTCCGACGACGACGGCCGTCGGCGAGACGAGGTCGTACTCGGCGACTGACACCGCGAGGACCGCACCGACGAGTGCGGCGCCGCCGAAGGCGTACACCAGCCACGGACCGACCTGGAGCGTGAACAGCCCCTCGAGGAGGCCCGGGCCGCCGTACGCCAGCACCCACACGACCAGGACGACGGCGACGTACGCCAGCGCGCCGCCGAGTGCCGCGACCCGCGCTCGTCGAGGGTCGTCCGGTGACCACGAGCGGAGACCGACTGTCATGTGACGCGGTACTGGCCCCGCGCTGAAGTGGTTTCCGCCGGTGGGGGCGATGAATGGCTCCAACATCCGTTTGAGCCACCACGAAGCATATATCCGTATCCCCGAAACGATCGGGTATGGCCCCCCGTCCCCAGATCACCGACCGCGAGCGCGCCCGGGCCGCCCTCGAAGCGGCCGAACAGGTCCGCGCGACGCTCGAACGCGACCGTCGCCGCCCGCAACCGCGTCGCCGCTGAGCCACGACCGCGCCAGCACCGCTCGACCGCCACGTTGCACCCGCGTCACCCTCCGCTCTCGCCCGCCCAGCGACGCGGTTCGACCCGAAGAGGACCGTTTATTGTCCGCGGTGCCCCTCTCGTAGTCAATGACCGACCACGCGGCGCTGGTGCGGCGGGCGCTCGCCCCGGCGGCGGCCGACGAGTTCGACCGTCGGGTGCGCGAGCAGGGCGACCGCCTCGTCGACGCGATCGAATCGGGCGCGTTCGACAACGACGCGCTCACGCTCGGGATGGAACTGGAAGCCTACGCCGTCGACGACGACTGCCGACTGGCCGAACTCCCCGGGGACGTCTTCGACCCCGCCGCGAAGGAACTCGGCCTGCACAACGCCGAGGTCAACGCCGACCCGACGCCCCTCTCGACCGATGGTATCGCCGCACAGGCCGAGACACTCGCCGCCGACCTCGCCGAGACGCGCGAGCGAGCCCGCGAACACGGCCTCGAGGTCGTCCTCGACGCCATGTGGACGGTCCCCCCCGACGAGGGAACCCTCGACTACCTCAACGACGTCGAGGTCGACACTGGCGACGCCGATTCGAACGACCGACCCGCCGAACCACCGGTCGTGCCCGGACCGGACCCCGACGACCCGGTCGTGATCGCCCGAAACATGCGACAGGACCCCCGCTACGGCGCGCTCGACAACGAGGCGCTCCGCCGCGGTGAGGGGACCCTCCCGCTCGACGTCCCCGGCGCCTCGCTCGACTTCTACAGCATCCTCTTCGAGTCGTTCGCGACGTCGATCCAGCCCCACGTGCAGGTGCCCGACACCGACGCCTTCCCCCGGTATCACGACCTCGCGACGCGGACCCTCGGCCCGCTGGTCGCCCTCTCGACCAACTCGCCGTTTCTCCCTGCCGACTGCTACGGCGACGCCGACCCGGAGCGCGTCGTCGCCGAGAGTCACCACGAACTCCGTATCGCCGCGTTCGAGCAGTCGATGAACCAGGCCTGTGAGAAGGTCCGGGTACCCGACGACCTCGACGCACCGACAGACGTCGTCGAGCACGTCGTCGCCGACGACACCTACGCACCGTTTCTCGAGGAGTGGGTCGGCGAGGCACCCACGGAACCTGACGACGGTCCCGTCGACATCGGGTCGTGCTGGGAGTTCGACTACAAACGGGGCACGTTCTGGCGGTGGGTCCGCGGCGTGGTCTGTGGCGACGCCGTCTCGGGCGCCTGCGACGAGCGCTCACTCCGCATCGAGTACCGCCCGATCCCCACCCAGCCCACAGTTCGGGACATCGTCGGACTGCAGGTGCTCACGGCGGGCCTCCTGCACGGCCTCGCGACGAGCGACCACCCCCTCCGCGAACTACCCCACGAGGCCGCCGAACGGGCCTTCTACGCGGCGGTCGAGGACGGTCTCGACGCCGACCTCGCGTGGGTGACCGCCGACGGCGAGCGCACCGGGGACAGCGACGTCGTCTTCGCCGAACTTTTCGAGTACGCCCGGCGCGGTCTCGCCGAAGCGGGCGTCGACGCGGCGACACGCGACCGGTACCTCGACCCCATCGAGGCGCGCGTCGACCACGGTGTGACACCGAGTGTCTGGAAGAAACGGCGCGTTCGAGAGGCACTCGACGACGGGGCGACGCTCGAGGAGGCACTCACCGAGATGCAACGCGAGTACGTCCGACTGAGTCGCGAACACGAGACGTTCGCCGACTGGCTGGCGTGACGGTCACTCACCGGGGTCACCGGTCGCCGTCTCCTCCCACCGCGACACGGTGACGACGGTCTCTGTCGACCAGTCACCGTCCTCGACCAGGCGGATCTCGCCGTCGCAGGCGTCGACGATCCAGCGGACGAGCCAGAGGTCGAGACCGGTGCCGTGTGAGAGCTGAGTGATGTCCCGGTCGCCGACGACGGTCTCCCACTCCGAGGGCGGGATACCGGGACCGTCGTCGGCGACGCGTATCTCGGCGCGGTCACCGACGGACGTGGCGCTGACGTGGACGCGGGCGGCGTCGTTCAGTCGCCGACGACCGCGCGGTCGCCGTAGCCGAAGGCCTCGACGAACGCGTCGTTGACGGACTCGACGGTGTGGTCGGCCAGTCGCACCTCGACGACGGGGTCGGGGAGGTGCTCGAACAGGTGGGTGAACCGCCGACGTTCGGCGGTCACGCGCTGGCGCGTCTCGACGAGTTCGCCGATATCGCGGACGACGGCGACCAGTTCTTCGGGACCGCCCCCTCGCAACCGCGAGACGTCGACCGCGACCGGTCGTGTGCTTCCGTCGCCCATGACGACAGTCGTCTCGAACGCGCCGGTCCCGGCGTCGGTGTCGAGGTCGGCGACGTGGGACTCCCAGGGCTCGCCGTCGCCGAACACGTCGGTGACCGGCCGGCCGACGAGCGACTCGCGGTCCCACCCCAGAAACGACGCGAGCGGTTCGGTCACCAGCGAGAACTGTCCGTCGTCGACGACACAGACCATCCCCTCGATACTCCGGACGACGGCCTCGTAGTGGCGCAGTTCCTGCCGGCGGCGGACCCGCTCGACGGCGGCGGTCGTGACGGTGGCGAGCAGACTCGCCACCGACAGGTCGAAATCGTCGAACGCCGCCGGGTCGGTCGCGCCGATCGAGAGCGTGCCGTACTCGCCCAGCGGGAGGACCATCGCCGACTGGATGGGGCTGTAGTCGCGGTCGCTGACCGCACCGAGGTCGTCGAAGACACCGGCCTCGCCGCGCTCGAAGACCCGACCGACGTGGTCCTCGCCGGGGGCGAGCACCGGCGGGTCGACGACGTCCCGTGCGGCGGCCGAGAGCGACGCCACGACCAGCGCGTCCCGGTCGGCGTCGTAGTATCTGACGGCGTTGAACTCCTGGCCGAGTACCTCGGTCGCAGCGGCGGTGACCTGGTCGGCGACGTCGGTCTCGGTCCGGGCGAGCATCAGGTCCCGTGCGACGTCGAGCAATCCGCCGAGGACGTCTTCCCGGCGTCGTCGCTCGCTGACGTCCCGGAAGAACACCGAGAGGCCGTCGGGTGACGGGTACGCGTCGACCCCGAGTTCTAGGTCGAGGGGGTCGTAGACCGCCTCGAACGTGACCGGGTCCTGTGTCTCCATGGCGCGTTCGTACTCCCCGTGGAAGCGAGACTCGACGGCCCCGGGGAACTCCGTCCAGACGTTCGAGCCGAGCAGGTCCTCGGCCGACCGGCCCAGCAGTCGCTCGGCCTCGGCGTTACAGAACGTGAACCGCCAGTCCCCGTCGACGGCGAAGAAGGCGTCGTCGACCCGGTCGACCACTCGCCCCAGCGTGTCCCGGGTCTGCTCGTAGCGCTGCTCGAACTCGTGGCGCTCGGTCGTGTCCCGGACGAACGAGAGGACCACTGCCTCGGTCCCGACGACCGCGGGTTTCAGCGACACTTCGACCCACTGCGTCGACCCATCGCTCGTCCGGTTGCGCCACTCGAAGACCGTCGGCCCCGCCTCGCTCGCCATGCGGATGCGCTCGCGGGCGGCCTCGGTGGTGAAGTCGCCGCCGCTGGCCACGATGTCGGCCAGCGTGAGGTCCGCGTCGACGTCGAAGCCGAGCATCTCCCGCAGTCAGTCGTTCGCCTCCAGAACCGGGCCCGTCTCGGGTCGTGGACGCTGATCCCCTCGCTGGCCTGCTGGACGATCTGTCGATAGCGGTCCAGCGACCGGCGCTCGGTCACGGCGTCGCGCAGTCGCGTCGCGAGCAGGTCGTAGTCGACGGCGTCGCCGGTCGGGGCGAAGTCGGTGGTCCCCGCCCGGAAGACGTCCTGTGCGACGTCGGCCTCGCGAGCGTGGACGAGCACCGGGACGGACGCGTCTTCCTCGCGGATGACCGACAGCGTCCGGACTGCGTCGAGTTCGGGCGGGGCGTGTTCACAGGCGACCGCGTCGAAGTCCGTCTCGGCGAGCGCCTGCTCGACCGCGTCCTGACCCACGGCGACTTCGGGTTCTATCCGTACGTCGCTCTCCGCGAGGGCACGCACCAGCGGTTCGGGTTCTGTCGACCCGCTCTGGGCACAGAGGATCCGAACCGGCGCGCCGATCCCGTCCGAGTCGGCGCGGTCTGACTGCATTCACCGAACGGAAGGGACCACTCCGGTATTGCTGTTCGGGTCCAGGTAGTCCCCCACACGCTGTCGGTTTCCGGGGACTCGATCATCCGTCCGACCGCTCGGTCGCCCCCGTCCCCGGCCGGTCCAGCGCCGCCAGGTCCGCCTCGGTGCCGTCCATCGGGGCGCCCTCGACCGGGTCCGCGGCCAGCAACAGCGACCCGTCGAGGTCGGCGTATTCGAAGAGGGGGGCACAGTGCCAGGCCGCGGCGATCGAGGCGTTCGATTCGACCATACACCCCAGCATCGCCTCGCAGTCGTGGACGTGAGCGACGTGTGCCACCCGTCTGGTCTCCCGCAGGCTCCCGCATTTCAGCACCTTCGCGACGACGATATCGACGGCGTCGGCGACCCGTGGGACGTCACTGGCCGTCACGACCGACTCGTCCGCTGCGACGGGCACTGCCCCACGCTCCCGGACGAACCGTAACCCCTCGATATCGGTCGCCGACACGGGCTGTTCGAGGAACTCGACGCCGTGCTCGGCGAGTCGTTCCGACATCGCGACGGCCTGCTTCGGGGTCCACGCCGCGTTCGCGTCCACGCGGATCCGGGCGTCGGGTGCCCCCTCCCGCACCGCCGCGATTCGCTCGCCGTCGCGGTCGTCCCCGCCGCCGAGTTTCACCTTCAGCACGTCGAATCCCCGCTCGGTCGCGTCTCCTGCCTTCGTGCGCATTTCAGCTGGATCACCGATACTGACGGTGAAGGACGTCTTCGGCGTCGCTCCGGGGTCCAGTCCCCACAGCCGGTAGAGGGGTGCGTCGAGTCGTGCTCCGGCGAGGTCGGCGAGCGCGACGGAGACCGCCGCACGAGCGGCGGGGTTCCCTCCAACCCGCTCGCGCATCCGACGCTCGATACGCTGGCCGGCGTGTGGGTCGCCGACCTCCTCGACCACGTCCAGCAGATCCGGGAGGACGGCTTCGACCGTCTCGGCCGTCTCGCCGTAGTACGCAGCGGGCGCGGCGCCGCCGAGACCGAGGTTTCCCTCGTCGTCCCGAACCCGGACGAGGACGTTCTCGGCAGTCTCCGTCGTCCCGCGAGCGATGGTGAAGGCGTCGGCCAGCGGGAGCGAGACTCGTTCGAAGTCGGTCTCGAGCACTGTCTCACTCCAGTATCGCGTCGAGGACGTGATCGACGCCGAACCTGACAGGGTCCGTCGCCGGCGCGTCGATGGCTCCACTGTACTCCGCGACGGCCTCCCGGGCGGCTTCGTCGTCGTCGATCCCGTGGGTGTCGAGCGCGCCGCCCGCGACCCGCGTCGGTGAGACGGGGTCGGCGACCGACTCGTAGATCTCGGCGTACTCCCCGGGCGGGGGGATCGGGACGTGTTCGTAGCCGTGAACGACGTCGCGGCCGGCGACGTGACAGCACACGAGCGCGTCGGGCATCGACCCGTGGAGGATACTCGCCGTGACGCCCGAGTAGGCGGGGTGACAGAGCGCCCCCTGTCCTTCGACGACGAGCAGGTCGTGGTCCCCGCGCTCTTCGACCATGCGCTCGACGGCACCGGCGGCGAAGTCGGCGACGACACGGTCGACCGCGATCCCGTAGTCTGCGACCGCGATCCCGGTCTGGCCCGTCGGGACGACGGCCGCGTCGATGTCACGCTCGCGGGCCGCCGTGAGGAGTTCGAACGTCGTCGTCATCTTCCCCGACGAGCAGTCCGTCCCGACCGTCAGGACCACGTCGGCGTCGACCTCGCTGGCGGTCCCGTCACTGACGGTCAGATCGTCGGGTGGCCGGCGCAAATCACGGATATCGGCGCCGTGTTCGGCGGCGAGTCGGGCGAACTCATCGTCGTCGGCGAGGAAGTAGTGGAGGCCGGCGACGACGTCACACCCGCGTTCCAGCGCCCCGCGGACGTCGGGGCGCCAGGTTTCGTCGAACCCGCCGCCGATCGGGGCGATGCCGACGAGGAGCGCGTCGATGGCGCCGACCTCGTCGATGGAGTCGACAATGGGCGCGTCGGGCACGTCGGGGACGTACTCTGCGACGTGGTCGCCTGCGAGCGTCCGGTCGAGGACCGCCGCCACCTCGTGGTCGCCGTAGCGGAGGACCCCCACCGCGGTCTTGGCCCGGTCGGGGAACTGCTCGTGGGCGAGGATGGCGATTCGCATGGACTGGTTTACCGGCGTCGTCGGTTTAACTCCCCTGCTCCCCGTAAGGCTCGCACCAACCCGGAGGAAGAGCCGTCGATCCCTGTTCACGCGTCGGAAGTGGAGCGCGAGTGGCCGCCGGGTCGTCGACACGACTCGGTGACCTGTCGTCACCAGCGGGCAACCGACAGCGAGGGATTCGCACGGATCGCTGTCGCGTCGTCCCGCACCGACCGCACGCCGGCGTGTGGTCGATCCGGGACTCGTGTCCAACAGTCCGTGTCAAACGTTTTGTACAGGCCGGACGCAGGGAGTGCCATGGCACTGACGCGGCGCCAGCAGGTGCTGGGTGGGCTGCTGGTGGGGACCGGGCTGTTGACACTGGTGTTGCTGGCGAACGTCATCGAGACGGTGTTTTTCGCCATCACCGTGGCGTACGTGCTCTACCCGATACGGCGCAGACTCTACGACCGGGGGGTACCCCGCCGGATCGCGGCAGCGGTGGCCGCGGGCGTCGGGTTCGTCTTCGCCATCGCGGTGGTCACGCCGATCGTCTTCGTGCTCTATCTCCGGCGCGACGAGTTGCTGAAGTTCATCCAGAACATCCCCGGGGAACTGACTATCGAACTCCTGGGCTTTTCCTATCCGGTCGACATGAGTCTGTGGCTCGTCCGGGCCCGCGACGCCGTCGTCGAGGCGGGCATCAACATCGCGGGCGCGGCGCCGGTCCTCGCGCTGAAGGCGTTTCTCTTCGTCATCCTCCTGTTCGGGCTCTTGCTCCGCCCGGGGAACGTCCGGCGGGCGGCGGTGCGGATCGTCCCCGGGGAGTACCACGACGTCGTGTTCGCGCTCCACCACCGGGTCCGGGACACGCTCTACGCGCTGTACGTCCTGCAGGCCGCGACCGCCTTCGGGACGTTCGTCGTCGCCTACGCCGTCTTCTGGGCGCTCGGGTACGAGGCCGTCTTCTCGCTGTCGGTTTTCGCCGGCGTCCTCCAGTTTATCCCCGTACTCGGCCCGAGCATCCTCGTCGCCGCCATCGCCGCCGGGCAACTGATGGCCGGTGACGTCGTCGCCGCAGTACTCGTCGTCGTCTTCGGACTCGTCCTCATCGGCTTTCTCCCCGACGCCGTCATCCGGCCACGCCTCGCGACGGTGACGACAGGCATGCCCGCGAGCCTCTACTTCGTCGGTTTCACCGGCGGCACGCTCACTATCGGCGTCGTCGGCGTCATCGCCGGCCCACTCGTCGTCGCCCTGCTCGTCGAGGTGGTCGAACTCGTCACGAACGAACGCACGACGGTCCAGCAGACGCTCGGCGACGCGACCGGTCGCGAGGAACCGCCCGACGACGACGCGGACCCCACGGACGACGATACGGATCCCATGGGCAGCGTCAACCCGGCCGACGGGTGAGCGGGCGCCGGTCAGGTGCATCGTCGTTACCGCCCACACCGGCCGTCACTCCCGGACGCTACGGTCGCCAGCCGTCAGTGCTCGTTCTCGTTCCCAGTCTCTAGCTCGCGCCCAGCGGCTTTCCACTCGGTGAGACTGCCCTCGTAGAACGCCAGGTCGGGATAGCCGAGGTGGCGCAGGACGACGTAGGTGTGACTGATCCGCCGGGCGGTGTTGCAGTAGAGGACGACCCGCCGGTCGGGCGTGATCCCCCGCTCGTCGAGGATAGCTTCGAGTTCCGCCCGGGGTTTGATCCCCCTGGTTTCGTCGTCGACGAGTTCGCGCCAGTCCAGGCGGACCGCCCCCGGGAGGTGGCCCTCCTCGTACTCCCAGTCCTCGCGCGTGTCGACGAGAACCGTCTCGCCCCCGGCGGTCGCCGAATCGACGGCCGCCGCGACCTCGTCGATACCCACGAGCGGTGTCGAGTCCGGCTCGCGCGTCTCGTAGGTCGCGGGTTCGACGGTCGGCGTCTCGTTGCTCGTCTCGTGGTCCAGGCGCCACGAGGAGAAGTCGCCGTCGAGCAGGTGGAGCCGCTCGAAGGGGTGACCGTACAGCTCTGCGGTGACGAGCAACCGGGCGGCGAAGACGCCGTGGTGGTCGTCGTAGGCGACGACGTGGTCCTCGCGAGTGATGCCGGCTTCACCCATGAGATCGGCGAAGACGTCCGCACCCGGGAGCATCCCCTGTCCGTCCCCGCTCTTTGTCTGCCCGTCCCCGTTTCCGGTCTGGCCGCCGCTTTCGGTCGGTTCGTCCCTCTTGCCTTCGGCGGCGTGGGCGTCGGCGCGAAAGGCGTCGAAGGGGATGTTGACGGCGCCCGGGAGATGCCCCATCGCGTCGAACTCCCAGGCGTCGCGCACGTCGACCACCCGCACCTCCTCGAGTCGGTCGGCCAGCCAGTCGGCCGCGACGACGGTGTCGCTCATATCCAGTCGTGGGGCGGGTAGCCGCTTGAAGATGTCCTTCGCGGCGTCGACACGACTGCAGAACGGAGTCGGAGACAGTGGCAATAAACGCCGCGAGGACTCGCCCGATCCCCTCGCTCGACAGGCGGGTCGCCCGCCGTCGTGGCGGTCGAGAGTTGTGTATTCAGGCCGTGAGAAGCATAGTCACGCCGATCTCCGGATAGAATTGCCGGTATCGTCGTGAAGGGGCCGGACATGCCGTTGGAAGCAGGGATATATATCGGGTAGACTAATGGTTCAGTGTATCATGAGCGATTACGCCAAAGACGTCCTCGTCTCCGCGGACTGGGTCGAGGACCGACTGGACGAGTTCCAGAGCGACGATTCCGACCACCGACTGGTGGAGGTCGACGTTGACACCGAACTGTACGACGAGAGCCACGCGCCCGGCGCGATCGGCTTCAACTGGGAGACGGACCTGCAGGACCAGGTCGAGCGTGACGTCCTCTCGAAGGAGGCCTTCGCCGAGACGATGGGCGCGGCCGGCATCAGCGAGGACTCGACGGTCGTCCTCTACGGTGACAACGCCAACTGGTTCGCCGCCTACACCTACTGGCA
>ENA-ORCS01001109-ORCS01001109.1-marine-metagenome-genome-assembly--contig:-NODE-1109-length-12911-cov-3.160667_pt1 | contig 12911 bp, 13 predicted proteins | sample MGYA00237781_ERZ508513 | MGnify/ENA primary metagenome ERZ508513 (study PRJEB26184, sample SAMN06268793) | marine metagenome | isolation source: Eden Landing Ponds, San Francisco, CA, USA | place...
AGCGGTCACGGAAAAGACCGGGCGAACAGGCATCTCCGCAACCCCGAGATCGACCACAAGGTGGAAATCGTGGAGGCGACGACGGAAGCCGTCGGTGATCGGGCGGACGTCGCTTTCGACTGCCACTGGTCGTTCACCGCGGGTAGCGCGAAGCGCCTCGCGCGTGAACTCGAACCCTACGACGTCTGGTGGCTCGAGGACCCAATTCCGCCGGAGAACCACGACGTTCAGCAGAAGGTGACGGACTCGACGTCGACACCCATCGCCGTTGGCGAGAACGTCTACCGGAAGTTCGGCCAACGGACGCTTCTCGAGCCACAGGCGGTCGACATCGTCGCGCCCGACTTGCCCCGTGTCGGAGGGATGCGTGAGACCCGCAAGATAGCCGATCTTGCCGACATGTACTACATCCCGGTCGCAATGCACAACGTCTCCTCACCGATCGGGACGATGGCGTCCGCGCAGGTCGGTGCCGCCATCCCGAACGCGCTCGCCGTTGAGTACCACTCCTACGAGCTCGGCTGGTGGGAGGACCTCGTCGAGGAGAACGTCATCGAGGACGGCCGCATCGAGATTCCCGAGACGCCCGGTCTCGGTCTCACGCTCGACATGGATGCCGTCGAGGAGCACATGGTGGCGGGCGAGACGCTGTTCGACGAGGCGTAGCGAAGCGGATCCTCGTCGAGCACGCAGGACGGAGTCCTGCCCAGTTCGACGAAGCCTGAAAGGGTTCGTCGAGCAAGCGGGACCTAGTCCCGTCCAGTTCGACGAGAAGTGAAACCACTCGGCGGGCAGTTTGACGAGATGCAACCGTTGCGGGCGAACGTTCTTCGGCGGCGAGGGCCTGTTCCTGCTCGAACTCTCCGGGACCGGCCGGACGTTTCTCTCGAGTTACGGCGCGATCAAGCGCATCGATCTCGATTCCGGCGAGAGTTACACCGTCGATACCGGGCACATCGTCGCCTTCGAGGGGTCGACGACCTTCGACGTCAGCAAGGTCGGCGGGCTCAAGTCCACGCTGTTCAGCGGCGAGGGGCTAGTCTGTGAATTCGAGGGGCCTGGTTCGGTCTGGCTGCAGACCCGCAGTACCGACGCCTTCCTGTCGTGGCTCATTCCCAACCTTCCGAGCAACGGGGGCGGCGATCACGATAGCGGATTCAGCGTTGATTTCTGACGGGCCTGGGCGGTCCGTTGTGCCCGTGAGCATCGACTGGATTCAGAGCGCGTTCTCGACTGCGCTCGCCACCTCGCGGGCCTTCTCGGCGAGGGGTTCGGGGACGTGTGCCGCTTCGACGGCCGCGTCGAGTTCGTCGTCGTCGACCCGTTCGACGGTCCCGTCGGCGTGTTTTACCACGTCGACGTGCAGGTCGACGTACCGGATCTCGTGGGGAAACACCTCTATGGGCGTGCAGACGTTGACGTACGTACCGCGCGTCTCCCCCTCCGAACTCCGGTAGACGGTGGGATACCACCACTTACCCTCTGTGAATTTCGTGGCGGCCACGTCGCCGGCCCGTCGCTCGACTCCCAGCGCGTCGTATGTTCCACCGGGTGACATCTCGCGCTCGACCCGCACGGTCCCGTCGGAGGCGCACTCGATTACCTCGCCGCGACCCAGGCTAATCGTTCGGCCATCGGGTTTCCCGTGGGCGATCGCGATCCTGTCCCCCTCCGTGGGGCCGAACTGGCGAGTTACCACGTCGAAGGGAAACGCGCCGTCCAGGTCGGGCGCCAGATCCTCCACGAAGTCGACCGCGGCACTCGCCCGTTCGTCGCCAGCCTTGATGCGGTGGTGGCCGGGCATCGTCGCAGTCACGTTCCGGCGGTGCTCGTCGAGGGCGAAACGGGACTTCCGGCCGAACAATACCCACGTGGTTGCCTTTCCTTCGTGAACTACGCCGGTGTCAGTCCGATCCGCAGCGTCGGCCAGGGCGGCGTCGAGTTGCTCCGCACGTTCGATCTTCTCCTCCAGTGTCGATTCCAATACGTCGAAGCCGACGTCCTCGGCGTCCCGACCCCAGGAGACGCGCCATCCCTCCGGAAGATCGACCGAAAGTACGTCGAGCAAATCCGGGCCGGCAGTGCCGCCGGTCGCTCGCTCGCGAACGAGCGCAGCCAGGTGCCCATCGACAGTCACTGTCGTCGCCAGTTCTGCTCGGTCGTTCGTCCAGGGGGCCACGGGGGTTGTCACTTGGACGCGCAAGCGATCGTCGGTTTCGACGTGGGCGTCGGTCGCGCCGTACGGGAGAAACCCCTCGCTCCCCCCGAGATCGACGACTGCTCCGCTCCCCAACGTCTCGGTGACTATCCCGTCGAAGACTGCCCCACGAGGTGTCGGATCGCCCCAGGAGAGAGTGTCTCTCGCCACGTCGATTCGTTCACGAACCGTTTCGACACCGCTCGGATCGCCGACGATCCCGACCCCGAGGCGATCGTCTTCTGGAACTATCGAGACGTCGGGGGATCCCGGCGGGAAGTCATCGTCAAACCGTCGTTCGATGGGCGGCGAGGCCCCCACGACCTCAAAGGCGCTGTCGGTTTCGAGCAATCGCGTCAGCGCGGTGGCGTAGATGCCTCGACAGCGGACAGCAATCGGCCCGCTGTCTTCCGGCTCGGTCATAACGCGCTCCGGCCGTGTGCGAATCGAATCCGATCGTCGACCGTCGGGCCGGGAGACAGTTCGACAAGCGTTCCGTCTTTGAGCACTCGTCCGTCTTCGACGGGCGCTCCCCATCCATCCAACCGGACGTGTCCCCGGAAATCTGCGACGTCCGGGGAGAGGTCGACGTATTCCGGAGCGTCTTCGGGATAGTTCCCGTCCGAGTGAGCCGGACTCATATCCGGGAGGGCTGTTTTCATCCACTCGAAGGAGGTTTCGAAGAACATGGCCCCCTCACGGATCACCCTGGAGACCAGTTTGGCGACCGTTTCGATCTCGGGCGTCGAAAGAGCGACCTCGCGAAATGCGAGCCCCGTTCGCGGATCGAAGTGCATGGAATCGCCTACTCGGGCGCCGTTTGAAAACGTCGCGGTCGCAACTCCAGTCACACGACGATGTTCAACACGAGGACGAGAACGCCAAAGAGCGCGCCGAACGCGACAATCGTCTTGGGATCGATACGGATGGCGTTGCTGTCTTCGGCGTCGAAGTACCGGACGAGGCCGGCACTCGACATGAGTCCGCCGCCGTCGTTACTGCTCATGTCACACTCTGGTCGGTCGATCCGCCTAAGCCTTTCGACACGTACCCCTTTCGACGTGACGAGCGACTTCGAGAGTTCGACGACCGATCGGAAGAACACGCGACGTGAAACGTCGCGGTGATGGTCGTCGTGACCACAGTTACAGCTGTAACGTTTGCATGAAGCGAGTTGAAACGTGAGAATAACGGGTCGGTCGGAGTCGGTGGTTTGTTTCCCAGTTGTCGGCTGTATCCAACCCGTGAACGGGGGGCTTTTGCCTCGCTACCGCTGTAACATGCCGGGTGGACCGTCTATCACCGGAGACCTTCGAATGTCACGCTGTCCGCACTTCGTCACCGGTCCAGCAGCGCACACGCGTACAACCACCGTCGTGACCAGAGTTGGTAGGCTGTCGAGAGGGCCAGGACGACCAATAATACGGTCGCAACTACGAGCGTTTCCCCGAGCGCGAACGGTGGGAGACCCGTCTCGGCACCGACGATTGCGAAGAGGCCGAAGACCCCCACCGTTCGGTAGTAGGTGCTCCAGGAGATGCCAATGCCCGTCACGACGTTCATGTAGGGCTCGATTTCCCTGGCTCGCTTGCGCAGCCGGACGCGCTTTCTGTCCCTGTCGTACTGTACGATGCCGAGCGAGTCCAACTTGGGCAGGTGCGTCTGGTGAAGCGAATTGTAGACGCTCTGTCTGATGTTCGTCGGCGGCGGTGAGGATCCGGTTTCCCGGGACGCGATCCGCTCGGCCAGCGTCCGCAACGGCACCGGATCAATATGCTGCTTGAGATACTCAAGCACTCGGCGGCGGCGGTCGTTTCGGAGGACATCGTGGACCTCCTCCGGATCGATGCGTGTCTGTCTAACTGCGAGCGCTCCCATGGTGTCCCACTCCCAATGTTTCACCTCACCCCAATCGAGTGAGGCTCGGAGCGATAGAGAACCGTATTACATATAAAATCCCCTTATAGTTTCCCTAACAATTGATTAGTGGAAGATGGACCCGGATTGGGCCGGACAGCGAAGTTGTTCAATCGGTGATTCAGGCCGGCCGTGGCGTTGGTCGGAGAGACAAACGGGTCGTTTAGCTGTCCGAACGCCCGGTTCTGCGGGGATGATCCGGCGATTAGCTATGTGGGATGGGAGCATGGGGTGAGATACGTTCGGTCCGTCCTGGGTGGGCGGGACGAACGGGAGAAACCATGTCAGAACGATACGAACTGTCCCGGCGGAAAGTGCTTGCGGGGTTGGGGACGATCGGCCTCGCGGGCGCCGGTGCCGGGTTCGGCACGACGGCGTATTTCAGCGACACTGAATCGTTCGAGAACAACACGCTCACAGCGGGGACGCTCGATATGAGCGTCACTGCGAGCGTCGAAGCGGCGAACGAATATTGGGCGGAACAGGTCAACCTGGAGGAGCTCGAAGTCACGGCAGACGGTGAGATCGAGACGGGACTGCAGGTCGAGGACATCAAGCCCGGCGACTGGGGTATCATCTGTTTCGAATTCGATATTGGGGACAATCCCGGCTACGTCCGGACCACGGCGTCCGGGCTTACAAGCAGCGAAAACGGATACTCCGAACCTGAGCCCGAGGACAGCGAGGCCGAGAACGACCCGAACGACCCCGAGGGTGACGGCGAGTTGCAGGACTTCATGCTCGCGGAGGTCTACCAGTCCTTCGACTCCGACGCCGACAGCGATCCGCCGCGGAGTCACCTCTCGCCGGACGGCGGCGATCCAGCCGCCCCCGAAGGGTCGACGCTGCAGGAGACTTACGAGGAATTCGAGTCGGGCGTGCTCATGCGCGACGACGAGGGCGACCCGCTGGTGGTCGGATCCAGCGAGGACGAGGCCACGGCGGAGTGGTGCCTGCTGCTGTACCTGCCCGAGGACGTCGGCAACATCGTCCAGGGCGATGGCGTCTCCTTCGACCTGACCTTCGACGCCGAGCAGGTCCGGAACAACGACGATCCGTTCAGTGGCGGAAACACGACGACGCTGTAAACCACGGAGACGCCAAGTAGTTAAACCTGAAGATACCCCGACAGCTCACCGGATCGAACGCAGACACACCGGCCCACGATGGCACGGGTAGTCACGACTGCGTGACTCCCGTCGGCGGTTCGACTCCGCCGGTGGGTTTCCCCGGGAGGGGGCCTCACATGACGGACGACAGACTCACACTCACGCGACGAAAGCTCCTCGCCGGTGTCGGAGCGATCGGTCTCGCCGGCGCGGGCGCGGGCATCGGGACGACAGCGTACTTCAGCGACACCGAGTCCATCGAGGGCAACTCGCTGACTGCGGGCGCGCTCAACATGCGCGTCACCGTCGACAATATCGCACACAGCTCGACTATCGTCCGGGACAACACGACGATCACGCCGAGCGATACCGCTGACGGAGCGGCCGTGACGATCACCGTCGGCGACGTCAAGCCGGGCGACTGGCTCATCCTCGAGTGGAATCCGGAAGTAATCGCTAATCCGGGATACGTCCAGGTCACGTCAGTCGAGGAGGACTACGAGAACGCCGAGGGAGAGAACCCCGAGTCCGAGACGAACACAGCTGCTCCCGGGGACCTGGGGGACGCACTCCTCTCGACGATCTGGCAGGAATACTCCGACACATCCGGCGGGACGAGTCGGGCAGATCTCACCGACCTCGACGGGACAACTGACCTCGCTGATTCGGCCCTCTCGTCGTACGAACAGCCGAATCCGGACGGCATGACGTCGGGTGGTGCCCACTACACGACGATGAACGAGGCCCACGGCGTCTACGAGTCGAGTGTGCTTCTGCGAGACGCCGCGGGGGATCCCCTAGAAGTCGGAACCAACGGCGACGCCGCGTGGTTCTACCAGCTGCTGGAACTCCCGCCGGCGGTCGGCAACGACGTCCAGGGCGACGAGCTCGCCTTCACTCTCAGATTCGACGCAGAGCAGGTTCGCAACAACGAGGATCCGTTCGCCTCGACGTGACCGATGACCCTATCCTCGCCCACGCTGGCACTCGCGGCGGTTCGACTCCGCCGGTGGGTTTCCCCGGGAGGGGATCGACAATGACGGACGACACCATCGAACTGACGCGGCGGAAGATCCTGGCCAGTGCCGGTGCGATCGGTATGGCGGGAGCCGGTGCAGGGGTGGGGACGAGTGCCCTGTTCGGCGACACTGAATCGTTCGAAAACAATACGCTCGCGGCCGGCAGCCTGGACCTGAAGGTCGACTGGGAGGAACACTACTCCTTCCAGAACGGCGAGGCTGACGCGGGACTCGATTTCGGAATCAGCCGAGCCGAACCGGCCGAGGAAGTCGGGGAGTACGTTGGACTCCCGGACCCCGAAGATCCGGTCGTCTGGGTCCACGAGGATGACCTGTCCCAGTATATGGACAACACGGCCATCGAGTCGTTCCCGGATCCGAACGGCGATGGGATCCAAGAGATGTCTCTCGAAGGAGAGGAGGGTGTCGAGTTCGAGTACGTGCCCTGTCGAGACGGGGCCGACATCGATACCCACTTCGACCCCATCGAGGGACTCCGGACGACGAACACAGACACATTCGACGAGGGGGCGGAAAACCCGGTTCAGCCGCTGATCAATCTCGCGGACGTCAAGCCGGGTGACTTCGGCGAACTCACACTGAGCTTTCACCTCTGTGACAACGCCGGCTACGTCTGGCTCCAGGCAGGCAACGTCACGGAGTCGGAGAACGGACTGACCGAACCAGAGGCGGCGGTCGACGACTCACCCGAGGACCCGGAACTCGCCGAGAACATCCAGACGGTCTGGTGGTACGACACCGACGGCAACAACGTCGTCGACTCCTCGATCGGTGCGGTCGACGTGATGGTGGCCGTCGACACGTCAGGCTCGCTGTCAGGAGCCGACGTGGACGACCTTGAGGACGCAGCCAACGACTTCGCGAGCGATCTCGACGCCAGCACCGACGCCCGCGTCGGCGGGCTGAGCTTCGGCGACGATTCGATCGGGAACTTCACCGCGCTGGCCGATGGGCCGGTCTCGTTCTCGGGTCTGACGGCGAACGGCGACACGCCGATGCCCGCTGCTCTGGATATCGCAGCCGCGGAGCTGGACGCCAACGGTCGGACAGAGGCGGAGACGTTCATCGTCCTGTTCACAGACGGCGGGCCCAATTACGAGAACCGGACCTACACGGCCGGCGGTTACACAGCCGGAAGCGGGTACACGGGCGGGAACCCGAACTCGACCGTCAACGATAGCGAGATGGACGAGACCGCGGCCGTCGCCGATGCGATCCGAGCCAACCACCGCATCCTGACGGTCGGCGTCGACGCCGAGAAGGAACCCACGGGCCGGGAAGGTGAATCCGGTGTGCCGCTTCTCTCGACGTACCTCCGGGACGAGATCGCCGGTAGCGCTGCTGACTACTTCAGCGCGGACGATCCGGGGGCAGTCTCGGATCTTCAGAATGCGATCCTGGACGCGGTCGCCATGCCGGAGGAAGTGTTCCGCCGTGGCACGCTCGCAGACGATCTGGAGGCGCTGTCTTCGGGTGCCGGAATCCCCCTCGATTCCGGTCTCGAAACGGACTTCGACGAACTATCCGATCCCGGCGACAGCGAGAACCGAGAGTGTTTCCAACCCGGGGTCAATCACTACGTCGGATTCGGATGGTGGCTGCCGAGCGACGTCGGCAACGAGGTCCAGAGCGACTCCGTGGGCTTTGATCTCGGGTTCTACACCGAACAGTGCCGGAACAACGACGGCGCCGGCTCCAGTTCCGCGTGACGCGGCAATCACGACGATGCGAACGGGGCGACAACGGGAGCCATGTCGGCGGGATCCCTGCGCCGGACGCCTTCCGGGAAAGGAAATAGATGTCAAAATGAAAGAAACCCAACGGCGGGATAGAGCCCGTTCGGGACGTGCAACTCGGGAGTCCGACTACAGGTTGACCGGCGAATTCAGCAATTATCGCGTGACTCGATCGATCGGCATCCGGATACGTGACAAGCGGCCACCGGCACGGAGCGGTTACCGTCACGTCCGTTTCGCGAACCCTTCGCCCCGATCGGCGGCACTGCGATCGATCGACGGGACGATAAGTAAGAAAATATTGCGGCCTCCAATAGATTTATATTTCCCCTCTTTGACAAATGATACACACTACCGAGCGGGTGGGGGGCAGGTGTGGGGCCTGCTGCGCCCGCGGGGGTGAAGAAGATGGGTGACCGGGAAGTTAGTCGCCGGCAAGTACTCGCGGGTATCGCGACTGTCGGCGGTAGCGGTGTCACGCTGGGAGTCGGGAGCGGCGCACTCCTCAGTGATGGCGAGATAACGCCGTCCAATACCCTCGCTGCGGGGAGTCTCGATCTCCAGGTCGATACGGAGAGCGGTCGACGCACGGGCGGATCGGCGGCGATCGACATCGAGTTCTCGGCCGACGACCGGACCGGGAGCGAACGCCTCACCGTCTCGCTACCGGGAACGAGCAGCCCCGCAGACGTCTGGGTGAGGGCGACCTGTCTCGGTGACAAAGAACTCGCCAACGCGCTCGCCGTCACGCTGTCGTCCGTGAACTGTGACGATGGGGATCAAGAGGCAGTCGTCGCGTCCGGGAAAACCTTCGAGGAATTCGCCGACAATCTCGCCGGCGGGATAGCGATCGACGGCGATTCGGAATCGGACGGAACATCCTGTCTGCCTGCGGACGATACCCTCTGTCTGGAACTGTCTTGGACGCTCGAGGAGACGTTCAGCGGCGAGATCGCATCCGGGTTCACCCTCGAGTTCGTCGGCCGACAGTGCCGGAACAACGACGGCCACTCGAGCCCGTTCGTCTCGACCGCCGGTTCCTGTGGGGGGTCAGAACGGACTGGCAAAGATATCAGCTGGGTGTCTTTCTGTGCGAAGGACGGAGAGACGCTCGGGGCGGGCGAGCTCGATTTCGAGGTCGAGGGCGATACGTTACATCTGAGCGATGTCCCACCATCACTCGAAACGATCCTGCTCAAGTACGGGACTGAACTGCGTGTGTTCGAGGAGCCGAACGGCTCGGTCTTTCGGACGACCACTGGCGGACGGACCTACGCTCAGGAGGGACCGGAATTCCAGGGAACCAGCCCGCCTCGTTCGAACTCGACGCCATGTCCGGGGACCTGCGGTGTGAAATACGAGATCGAGGACGGGGAAGCGAAGTTGGATGACGAGGGGTGTTCGTCGTGACTGAAGACGGAAATCCCGAGGACGATGGGACGACGCCACTGTACCGACGCGTCCCGTGGCGACGTATCGCGAGCATCGCGGGCGTCGTGTTGCTCGTCGTCATCGTCGTGCCATTCGTCGTTCACATGGCCCCCCAACTCGTCGGGGGAGACCACAGCTACGTCGTACTCTCGGGGAGTATGGAACCCAGTATCAGCCCGGGGGACGTGATCATCGTCGGGAGTGTCGATCCGGGACAGATACGGTCCGGTGACGTCATCACGTTCAGGCGGTCCAGCGAATCGCGTCCGACGACCCATCGCGTCGTCGAGGTGGTCGAGCGTGACAGCGGACTCGCGTTCAGAACGCAGGGCGACAACAACGAGGATCCGGATCCGGAACTGGTTCCGTCCGAACAGGTTGTCGGAACGGTGCTGACTGTCGAGGGGCATCTCCTTGCCATTCCGCTGGTCGGCCGGGTTATCATGTTCGCCGGGACCCGAGCCGGGTTCCTGTTGCTCGGACTGCTCCCGATCGGCCTGCTCGTCCTGAGCGAAATCTGGAACGTCGTCACCACGGCCTCCGTGAGTGACGTCGAGAATCCGACTCGAGATGGGAGCGACACCGATCGAGCCACAGACGTCGATATCTCCGAGGAGGACGCAAGCGACCCGTCAACAGAGGGCGAGACGGAAAGCGGGATCGCGTTTAGCGCGACAGAACTCAGGTTCGGGCTGGCGGTACTGGTCGTCTTTCTGGGATACAGTGGATGGGTCGCCTATGCGATCGTCGAGCCCTGGGCGATCGGTGTCACCGGTGCGGTCGGTGCGGGCGTCCTCCTGACAGGAGGATTGTTCGTCTTCGGCGGAGGCAGTACGACTGACGAAAGCGACGACGATCTGTCCGACGGATCGCCGAACCGGACAGAGGACGCGTTCGCATCGACTCCGGAGACGACCGACGATCCGATCCCGGAACCGCCGGGCGATCTCGTCGACAGATTACTCGAAGCTGATCCCTCGACAACCGGGGACGACTCGAACGGAGACGGTGACGTCACTCCGGAATCTCAAGGACAGACGGGAGGTATAACTCGTGTTGGGGGTGGCGAGGACGATGACTGAACGTAAGCGGCTGGCGTTGGTTTTCGTCGCGGTGCTGGGGATAGCTGCCCTTACTGGCTCGGGGACGTACGGCATGCTTTCGGATACAGACTCCGTGTCGGTCTCGCTTTCCGGCAACATCAGTGGAAACGAGTCGATGGATAGGAACCCCCTCAACGAGACGGTGAAAGACCCTGGTAACGAGACGGTGGAAGATCCGGGTAACGAGACGGTGGAAGACCCGGGTAACGAGACGGTGGAAGATCCGGGTAACGAGACGGTGAAAGACCCTGGTAACGAGACGGTAGAAGATCCGGGTAACGAGACGGTAGAAGATCCGGGTAACGAGACGGTGGAAGATCCGGGTAACGAGACGGTAGAAGACCCGGGTAACGAGACGGTAGAAGATCCGGATGACGAATCGGTATCTGCCAACACTACGGACGACCAGAGCAATACAGTAGCGACACTCCCTGCGGATGTACGATCATAGTGCTGTTTCCGGAGCTTGATTGCTCGCCCTTCGACCGGAGTTCTCGTACGCGAATCAGCAACTACTGTAAAGCCGTGGGTCGCTGACGGAGAACGCGATCGTAGTGAAAACGCTTATTTCTCCTCCTCGGCAACGTTGAGGAGGTACATGACTGTCACCCTCAAGGATTTCCAGGCCGACTGGTGTGGTCCCTGCAAGACGCAAGATCCGATTCTGGAGGACATCGAACCCGACTGGCCGGACGTCGAGTTCGAGAAGATAGACGTCGACGAGAATCAGGACGTCGCCAACGAGTATCAGGTGCGCTCGCTCCCGACATTGATCATCGAGAACGAGGAGGGGATCGTCGAGCGATTTATCGGAGTTACCCAGGCCGACGACATCGAAGCGGCGCTCGAAGAAGCCTCTGCCTGAACGGTACTCGAAAAAGCCTCCGCTCGAGTTCGTTTTTCGACGTCGTCACTCGAAGCGGACGCCGACGTCGTGAAGTCCGTCGTTGTACTCCGCGAGGTTGATCAAAAGCGGCGTCAATGACTCGACTTCCGCGGCATTGTCTATCGGCCCCGCCTCGAGCGCTCGGAGACCGTCGATCGCGTCGGTCAGTGCCGCGACCGTTTCCCGGGCGTCGTCGTCCTCGCCGACTAGAAGGACGTCCATCGACAGGTCGGCGTCGAGGTTCGCCAGTCGCCCGGCTGCGAGGTTGTGAAATCCCCCGACTACAGGGACGTCTTCCGGTGTGGCGTCGGCGGCCAGGGCAGTGACGCTGCCTGCACCCGGTCGGTTGTAGTGCATCCCGGCCTCGTCGCGTCGCATCCCGACTGCCGGACTCACGAGTACTGTGCCCGCTGTCAGTGACTCCGTCACGGACTCGATAGTATCGACCAGGTGGTAGGCCGGCACCGCCGCGACGACGACGTCGGCCGTGGCTGCCGCGTCGGGGTTCTCCAACCCCTCGATGGTTACGTCGACGCCGCGACTCGAGAGTTCAGTCTCGTACTCTTCGGCTTTCGTCACCGCGCGGTCACGCTCGCGTGATCCGATGACGATCTCGTGGTCGGTGTGGAAGGCCCACCGGAGAGCCAATCCCTCGCCGATGTCGCCCGTTCCGCCAAGGATAGCGATCCGCATGTGGGTCCGTTGTAACGGATCGTGTTAAGCCCCTACGGTATTGGCAACCGACCGATCTAGCATACAGCATTCGGCACCGAAAGGTCGGGCACGTCCGGGTAGCTCGACCGGATCACTCTCGGGATTCGAGCAGTTCGGGCAGTTCGTTGACCGACCCGACGACGGCGTCGGCACCGGCACGTTCGAACTTCTTGCGGCCCTCTTTGCCTGTGAGTCCGCCGGTCAGCACACCGATCCCGTGATACGTCCGGTCGGTATCGGCCTCTCCGGCGTTGACCACCGTGCGGACATCGTCGAGCGTATCGCCGGCAAACGCGACCGTGTTGGCCCCGAAGCGTTCGGCAAGCGTCACCAGTGCGTCCGGGTCCGGTTTGGCGCCCTCCCAGTCGTCCATGGTGAAGCGGTGTTCGTCGGGGATCGACAACCCGGCCCGCCGGAGGGCGATATCGGCCTCTGCCGCCGGCCGGCCGGTCACGACGCCGACAGCGAAGCGCGCGCGAAGTGCGTCGACAGTGGCCGGTTCGATCAGTACCGGTTCGTCCTCGATGAAACCGGGCTCGGCGAGCGTGGGTTCCTCTCCCTCGATCTCCCGGTAGCGCTCGCTACCGAGGTACAGTTGCTGAAACACCTCGCGGTTGTACTCGCGATCGAGAGCCGCGTGAACCCGTTCGCGGGCGTCCGCGGGGAGTGAATCGTCGACCACCGACCGGGCCCCGCTGAAACCCCCACCGGACCTGGCAACGCGATCGGTGAACGCATCGACGCCACAGTCCAGTCCCTCATCGCGGGCCAGGACGTA
>ENA-ORCS01001112-ORCS01001112.1-marine-metagenome-genome-assembly--contig:-NODE-1112-length-12888-cov-3.549606_pt1 | contig 12888 bp, 9 predicted proteins | sample MGYA00237781_ERZ508513 | MGnify/ENA primary metagenome ERZ508513 (study PRJEB26184, sample SAMN06268793) | marine metagenome | isolation source: Eden Landing Ponds, San Francisco, CA, USA | place...
ACGCCAGATCGTCGAACGGTTCGAAGGTAGCGTACAGTTCTGCGAGATCCGGCGTTCCGGCCTCCTCGACGTGGTCGACGGCGACCAGGACCGTCTCGCTCGTCTCGGTGACGTCGGCGATCCGTTCTCTGAGCGCGTCGGTGCTAATGCCGCGCTTGGGGACGCTCTCGACGAGGAGGCTGTCGAGTAACTCCCGATAGAGTCGGAACCGACTCGTCGCCCGCCGCGCGTCCAAGTAGACGAAGAGCACGTCGGGACGGTCGCTTCCCCCACGTGTGGCGGTGTAAAACGGCTTCTTTCCGGTCACTTCCGCGTCGAGCGCCGAGATGAGCGCTGTCACGATGGCGGACTTCCCCGAGCCCCGCGGCCCCCAGACGTAGGTGTTGGGCGGGACTGCTCGGTCGAAAAGCGGGTCGACCGCGTTCAACAACGCCTCGAAGAGCGTCTCTCGGCCGACCGGTTCCGACAGCTCGCAGAGGCCGCCGCGGACGACCCGTGGCTCGCCGACCATCCGCCGACGTTCGAACGCTTCGGCGTCCAGTTCGACTCGGCCGAGATCGGTCCCGAAGAACGGGTCGTGGCCGCGCTACAGGACGCATTACGTGTCTCGGGCCGGGACGAGAGCGCCGTCGCACCGGTCGGCGAGACCTACGGGAGTGACGCCCGCCACTTCGTCGCGGCGGGCATCCCCGCGGTCGTCTTCGGCCCCGGTCGTATCGAGGCGGCACACTTCCCCGACGAGTCGGTCCACTGGCCCGACGTCGAGGCGGCCGCCGACGTGTTCGCCGAGACCGCGCGACGATTTCTCACTGCCGACGGAGAGAAGTAACCGACCCTCCCTACTCACTCACTTCGCTCGTTCGTTGAGGAAGGGGGATCCGCACTACCGCTATGCCGACGGCGGGGCTTGGAGAACGGGGAACTACGGAGCGAAGGGCCAGGGAGCTACTGAAGGGAGACAGGGACCCACAGGAGGGGGGTCGAGAAGGCTCACTCCTCGGTCGCCGACGCCTCGTCCCCGGCAGGTTCGATGGCGACGGTTTCGATGCGGGCGCCGTCGACGGCCTCGACGGTCAGCCGGTAGCCGTCGACGGTGACGGTGTCGTCGACTTCGGCGGGTCGCCCGAGTCGGTCGAGTACGAGTCCGGCAACCGTCCCGTAGGCGGCGGTTTCGAAGTCGGTGTCGAGTTCGTCGTTCAGCAGCGGGAGCGGGATGGCCCCGTCCGCGACGGACTCGCCGTCGCCACGGCGCTCGACCGACGGTTCCAGCGCGACTTCGTCGAAGTCGTCGCGGATCTGGCCGACGACCACCTCGACGGCGTCCTCGACTGTCGCGATCCCTTCGAGGGCACCCCACTCGTCGACGACCGCCGCCATCTGGCGCTGCTGAGCCTGGAACTCGGCCAGCAGCGCGTCGACCCTGGTCGTCTCGGGGACGATCGGCAGCTCCCGCGCCAGGTCGGCCGCCGTCGCGTCGGTGTCGCCGGCTTCTTCGGCCTCTATCACGTCCTTGACGTCGACGAACCCGACGATCTGGTCGCCGTCGGCGTCGACGACCGGGTAGCGAGTGTGACTGTACTCGACGACCGCCTGCCGGAGGTCCGCCAGGGACGCGTCCGCGTCGACGCTCACGACGTCCGGTCGCGGGACCATCACCTCGCGGGCGGTGACGTCGTCCAGGTCGAACACCCGCTCTATCATCTGGACTTCCGCCGCGTCGAGGTCGCCCTCCTCGCCCGCGCGACTCAGGACGAGGAGGATCTCCTCCTCGGAGAGCGTCTCGTCGGTCTCGGAAGCCGGCGGCACCCCCAGGGCGCTGGTGACGGCGTTTGCCGTCCCGTTGAACACGACCAGCCCCGGCAGGAACAGGTAGTAGAAGAACTTCATCGGCGGCGCGAGGACGAGCGCCGCTCGTTCGGCCTCCGCGATGGCGACGGTCTTCGGAGCCAGTTCGCCGAACACGACGTGGAGGAACGTGACGACGCTGAACCCGACGACGAGGGCGACGAGGTGGGTCGTCCCCGGCGGAAGGAGGGTCCCCAGCACCGGTTCGAGTAGCGCGGCGACGGCCGGTTCGCCGATCCAGCCCAGCCCCAGCGAGGCGATGGTGATCCCGAGTTGCGTCGCGGCGAGGTAGTCGTCGAGCGACCCCAGCGCCTCCTGGAGCGTCTCGGCGCCGGCCCGGCCGTCCTCGACCATCCGGTCGACCGCGGTCGAGCGGACCCGCACGAAGGCGAACTCCGAGGCGACGAAGAAGCCGTTGAGTCCAACCAGCGCGAGCGCGCCGAGCACGCGCGCACCCGACGCGACGAGGTCTACCATACGACCGCCCCGAACGGGCACCCACTGACGTGTCGTTCGATCATACGCTCGCTTACACCGCCGCCTATCTAACGCTGGTGGCCCCTCGGTCGAAGGAGCGTCCGACCGGAACCTGGGCCACGGGAGATACCGGATCACACCGAACCACCCTGGGAACAACTCACATGCTCCCGGAAGACTCATCCCAGGCGCGGGCGACCCCCACCGCCCGCTCGATGCTCGTCCACCGTCAGAGCTTGCTCTGACGAGCCTTCGTTCGCTTCGCTCACGAAGACCTCGAGCGGCTTCGTCTCGCAGCCCTCACGATGTTCGGGCACGACTCGACGACGCGCACCACGGAGGCTGGTCGGTCGATGTGCGCCACGGTGGCTGGTCTGGGCAGAAATAGCGGCTACTCAATCGTCACCCGAAGCAACCTCGCCCACTTGCACGCGCCAGAGGTCGGCGTAGTCGCCGTCGCGGGCGAGCAGTTCGTCGTGGGTCCCCTGCTCGGTGATACGGCCGTCTTCGAGGTGGACGATGCGGTCGGCGTCCCTGACCGTCGAGAGGCGGTGAGCGACGACGAACGTGGTGCGGTCCTCGGTGATGCGGTCGAGACTGCGCTGGATGAGCACCTCGGTGCGGTTGTCGACGTGGCTCGTGGCTTCGTCGAGGACCATCATCGCCGGGTCGGTCAGCAGCGTCCGGGCGATGGCGATGCGCTGGCGCTGGCCGCCCGAGAGCTTCACACCGCGTTCGCCCACCTCGCTGTCGTAGCCCGCCTCCAGGTCGGCGATGAACTCGTGAGCGCCGGCCTCCTTCGCGGCGGCCTCGACAGCGGCGTCGTCGACGCCTTCAGCCGCCGCTTCGCGGCTCGCGGATCCTCTCTCGCCGCTCGCAGTCGAGGTCTCTCGTCGGTCGGCCTCGCTCACACCGTAGGCGATGTTCTCGCGGATCGTGCCGGTGAAGAGGAACGGGTCCTGGGCGACGTAGCCGATCGACCGCCGGAGGGCGGCGCGGTCGAAGTCGCGTACGTCGTGACCGTCGACACGAACTGCCCCCTCGTCGGAGTCGTAGTAGGCCAGCAGGAGCTTCAGGAGGGTGGACTTGCCCGCGCCCGTCTCGCCGACGAGTCCCACCGTCTCGCCGGGTTCGACGGCCAGGTCCACGCCGTCGATGACGCGCTCGTCGGTGCCGGGATAGGCGAACGAGACCCCGTCGTACTCGACGCGACCCTGGGGGTCCTCGAGGGCCACGTCCCCCTCGTCGCGGCGCGGGGTCACGCGCTGGACGCCCACGATACGCCGGGCCGAGGAGGTGGCGGCCTTGTAGAGCCCCGTCACCCAGGCGGCAAAGCGGACGGGCAAGACGAGTTGCTGGGTGTAGTACATAAAGGGGACGAGCTGGCCGGCGGTGATCGTGCCCGTGATACCGAAGAAGGTGCCGTCAAGCACCCACTCCGTGCCGACGAACAGCGTGGCGACGAAGGCGACGCCGGCGATCAGGCGGAGCGCGGGCTGGTGACGCGCGCCGACCATGTGTGCGTGCCAGGAGACGTCGCGCTGGGTGGCCGACTGGTCGGTGACGCGGTCGGTCTCGTGGGTCTCGCCGCCGAAGGCCTTCACCGTCTGAATGCCGCTGATGTTGGTTTCCAGCAGGGCGTTCAGGACGCCGGTCTCCTCGCGGACGTCGTCGTTGCGGGTCTCGTGGCGCTGGCCGAACCAGTGATTGACGCCGAAGATGACGGGGGTGATGGCAACGGAGATCAGCGCGAGTTGCCAGTTGAGCAGGGCCATGTAGACCAGGGAGCTACCGAACATCCCGACGGCGACGACGGCGAGGTTCGGGCCGGCCTCCAGGGATTGCTCCAGGGAGTTGACGTCGTTGTTGAGGACGCTCATGATTTCGCCGGTCTGCTGGGAGTCGAAAAAGTCCATGTCGAGGCGCTGGACGGTGTCGAAGGCGTCGACGCGGATGCGATGGAGCGTCCGCTGGGCGAACAGGAAAAGCGACCACTGGGCGAAGATGCCACAGCTCATGTCGATGACTTTCACGCCGAGCAGGAGGGCGACGGTGAACGCGAGCTGTGGCGTCGGGTCGGTGGGGATCCAGCCCGCCGGCACCAGGGGCAGGTCGTAGACCCGGTCGTTGAACATCGCGTCGAACGCCAGCCCGATGACGAACATGTCGAGGTTGCTCAAAAACTGGGCGACCAGCGACGAGAGCGACCCCGCGGCGAGATAGCGGAGGTTACCACGCCCGCCCTCGCGGACCAGAGTCAGGAGAGGCCAGCGCTCGTCGTCGGCGGCCGCGGCGATCTTCCCGCGACGGCTCGCGCCGTCGGCGTCCGGATCCGCGCCCTCGTCGTCGTCACGCTCCGCGTCGTTGCTGTTCTCGTCGTCGCTCATCGTGACACCTCCCCATCGACGGCCTCGCCGAGCAGTTCCGCGTCGCCGTCCCGGGCCCGCCGGAGGAACGCCTCGGAGACCGCGTCGGTCTCACCCACCTGCACGCGCCAGAGGTCGGCGTAGAGCCCGTCGAGTGCCACGAGTTCGTCGTGGGTCCCGCGCTCGACGATGCGGCCGTCGTCGACGACGACTATCAGGTCGGCGTTTCGCACTGTGGAGAGTCGGTGCGCGATGGCGATCGTCGTCCGCTCGCCGGCGAGCGTGTCGATGCTCTCCTGGATCTGGCGTTCGGTCTCGTTGTCGACGTGGCTCGTCGCTTCGTCGAGGACGAGGATCTCGGGCTCGCGGAGGAGGGCACGGGCGATGGCGACCCGCTGGCGCTGCCCGCCGGAGAGACTCTCGCCGCGCTGGCCGACCTGCGTGTCGTACCCCTCCTCGAGGTCGGTGACGAACTCGTGAGCCCCAGCCAGTTTCGCCGCGCGCTCGACGGCGGCGTCGGTCACCGACTCGGGGTCGTCGGTACCGTAGGCGACGTTCTCTCGAACTGTGCCGTAGAACAGGAACGGGTCCTGGCTGACGTAGCCCAGGTGCTCTCGGAGACTGTGCCGCGAGACCGTCGCGAGGTCGGTGCCGTCGATCTCTACGGTGCCCTCGTCGGGGTCGTAGAACCGGAAGAGCAGTTTCGTGACCGTCGATTTGCCGGCGCCCGTGGGACCGACGACGCCCACCAGCGACCCGGGTTCGGCGGTGAAGCTCACGTCCCCGAGGATCTGCTCGTCGGAACCCTCGTAGCGGAAGGAGACGTCGTCGTACTCGACACGTCCGCCCGTTACGACGAGATCCTCGCCCTCGTCCGCGTCGTCGTCGAGGCCTTCGAGCACGGCGACGATGCGCTTGCTGGAGGCGAGTGCGTTCTCGTAGCTGTCGAGCACGTCGAGCATGAGCTGGCGGATCGGGCCGTAGAAGGACTTGCTGTACAGCAGGAAGGTCAGAAGCGTCCCTGCCGAGAGCGACTCGCCCATGAACGCGGGGGCGCCGTTGAGATTCATGTACGCGCCGAGCGCGAACAGGCCGATAAAGGAGAACGAAGCGACCGTCCAGCTGCTGAGATTGAACGCCAGACGCAGACGGACGACCGACCAGTTTCGGTCACGGTACTCCCGGGAGGAACGAGCGACGGCGTCGCGTTCGCGGTCCTCGCGGGCGAAACTCTTGACCGTCGCGATGCCGTCGATGCTGTCTTCGAGCCGGGCGTTGATCTCGCCGACGCTCTCGCGGACCTCCTCGTAGACGTCCTCGACGCGAGTCGTGTACCACCGGCCGAGTGCGGCGAGTCCGACCGGGAGGACGAGCAAGAGCGCGGCGAGTTGCGGGTGGAGCGTCGCCATGAAGACGAACGCGACCAGTATCTGGGTGACGAAGCGCAGCCCCTGGACGGCGTTGTTGGCGAAGCCGTTGAGATTGCCGACGTCGTTGTTGAGGACGCTCATCACGTCGCCGGTCCGGCGGTCGTCGAAGAAGGGCAACTCGCGCCCGACGACGCTGCCGAAGGTGTCGACGCGGATGTCGTGCAGTGTTCGGAGGCGAGCGGTCCCGGCGACTCTCCCGGAGATGTAACTCAGCGTACCGTCGAGCAGATAGGCGGCCGAGAGCAATCCGATCGTGAACCAGACCTGGTCGGCTGTCCCGGTCGGGATCCATCCCTGGGGGACGCCCGGGAGCGTGTAGGGCGTATTCGAGAGGAGGATGGCGTCCAGGGCGACCCCGACGACGAGTGCCGGGAGTCGCTGTGGGATCTGGGCGAGGAGGGTCCCGAGGACCGCGACGGCGTATCGCCCGGTGTAGGGCCGGGCGTACCGGCGGACCAGCAGCCAGAGCGGGTTGTCGACGTGCTCGGGGACGTCGACGTCGAGTGAGCCTGTCATCGATAGCGGTGGCGGGAGGGGTCGTGACGACGCGAAGTCGGTTCACCGGCGACTCGCCGGGATCCCCGCAAACGGAGTGGGCGGGGAGTCGGCGAGGGGACGAGACGACCGCGGTGAGTCGAGTGAACTCGCCGGGATTCGGGGATACACTGTCGTGTGGCGCGGCCCCGTATCGGTCTGGCGGTGGGTCGTGAACGGGTGACACACTCGGTCGTGTCGGGGTTCGGGACCTGCATCGGGACAGGAGGTCGTCGACGGGTCGGTGTGTCGCCCCTCATACTGTCGGACACAGGTACGTGAACGTGTTTGCCGGCGTTCGGGGATGTGACGTCTCGAAGACCCCGAACTGACCACCGAGCGGTTGCATCGCTTGTGTCCGACAGTATCACGACTCGTCCTCCAGGAGGTAGTCGTCGACGAGCGCTTCGAGGCCGGCGAGAACCGGTTCGACGCGGTCGAGGTCGCCGAAGACCGCCCGGCGGTTCTGTCCCGCACCGATGGCTGCGACGTAGGTCGCCGCGAACGATTCGGGGTCGACGGCGCGGAACTGGCCGGACTCGACACCCTCGCGGACGGCGTCGGCGACGTAGGATTCGAGGAAGTCGTCGTTGTGCTCGACGGCGTCGCGCAGGCGGTCGTCGTAGGGGGCCTGGGCCTCGACCTCCAGGAGGAGTCGAGCGAAGTCGACCGCGGAGGCCAGGTCGTCCATCCCTTCCCCGCGAAGCATGTATCGTGCGAGTTCCAGCAGGCGATCGCGCGGGTCCGTGGCGTCGGCGCGCTCCTCGACCGACCCGGTGAGGTAGTCGACCCCGTTCGCGAATACCGCGTAGACCAGGTCTTCTTTCGTGTCGTAGTAGTAGTGGACGAGCGACTGACTCACACCTGCCTCGTCTGCCACTCTCTGTGTCGTGAACGCGTCGAACCCCTCCTCGACCAGCACGCCGTAGGCCGCCCATCTGATCTCGTCTTCGGTCGAGGGCTCGCTCTCCCCTGTGTCGTCGGTGGGGCCCTCGCTGGCGTCCTCGCTCATGCATTGATTGAGTACTCAATCAAACAAGTATCTGATGATTCCTGTCGGTGCTGTCGAGGGATCCTCACGACAGTCGCAGTCCCGGGGACCGAGCTTCCAGTCAGACCCCGTACAGTTCGCCGAACTTCTCGCGGGCGTAGTCGATAAAGTACTCCGCGGTGAGCGGTTCGCCGGTCGCACGTTCGATCAGTTCGTCGGTCGGATAGCGCTGACCGTGTCGGTGGACGTGCTCGTTCATCCACGAGCGCAGCGGCTCGAACTCACCGTCCCGGACGAGTTCGTCGACGTCCTGGTCCAGGTCCTCGCGCATGGCGGCGTCGAGTTGTGCGGCCAGCACGCTCCCGACGGTGTAACTCTGGAACCCGGCGAACCCGCTCGTCCAGTGGATGTCCTGGAGACAGCCCTCGCTGTCCGTCTCGGGGCGGACCCCCAGGTACTCGTCCATCCGATCGTTCCAGACCCGGGGGACCTCGGAGACGTCGATCTCCCCGCGGACGAGTCGCTTTTCGACGTCCGACCGGAGGATGATGTGGAGGTGATACGTGAGCTCGTCGGCCTCCACCCGGATCAAGTTCTCGGGGTAGATCTGGTTGACGACCTCGTAGGCTTCCTGCGGGGTGAGGTCGGTCCCGAGGTGGTCGTTGAGCGTCGGCACGAAATACTCCCAGAAAGGGCGGGTCCGGGCGACGTGGTTCTCCCAGAACCGGGACTGTGACTCGTGGATCTCCATGCGGGACTGGCCCAGCGGTGTCCCGTAGTGTTCCTGCGGGAGTCCCAGCTGGTAGGAGGCGTGACCGTACTCGTGGATGGTGGCCATCAGCGAGTTCATCGGGTCTTCGGGCTTGACCCACGTCGTGACGCGGCAGTCGAACTGTGTCCCCGACGTGAACGGGTGGGGCGAGGTGTCGAGGCGGCCGCGCTCGAAGTCGTAGTCGAGTTCCTCGAGGGCCGCCCGGTCCAGGGCGAGTTCGGTCTCCTCGTCCCACTCCTCGTCGGGGAGTGTCGCCAGGTCCGGGTCCGCAGCTTCGAGGTCCTCGATGAGCGGCGGGAGCGCCTCCCTGAGGTCGTCGAAGACGTCCTCGACGGTCGCGAGTTCGAGGTCGGGGTCGACGCCCTCGAACATCACCCGATACGGGTCGCGGTCGGGGTCGACGTGTTCGGCGCGTTCGACGTGTAACTCGCGGATCTCCGCGAGCGTCGGGGCGAACGACTCGAAGTCGTCCTCGGCTTTGGCCTCCTGCCAGACCTGCTGGGCGGCCGAGGAGGTCTCGGTGATCGTCTCGACCAGGTCGCCGGGGACGCGGGTGGCCTCCTCGTAGTCTCGGCGAGTCTCGCGGACGACCGCCCGCTGCTCGTCGGTGAGGTCGGCGTCGTCGAGTTCGTCGAGCCACTCGCCGACCTGCTCGTCGGTCTGTAACTCGTGGATCTGGCCGGAGAGCGCCGACTGCTGTTTCGCGCGAGCCGGTGCGCCGCCGTCGGGCATGGTGACCTGCTGGTCCCAGCCCAGGATACCGCCGGCGTCACCGAGGTGGGTGAGCCGCTCGACGCGGGTCAGTAACTCGGCGTAGGCGTCCGGCGTGTCGGAACCGGGATCAGAGTCCGAGTCGAAGTCGGAGTCGGAGCCGGGATCGGAGTCGGACATGCTCGTCAGATCGGGCGGCCGGTACAAACAGCCTTGGGTCACGGACTGCAGACGCCTACCGTGTGGCCTCTGTCGTCACTCGTCGACCGGGACCGGCGGAACGTCCCCCTCGGTGACGACCTCCCGGGCGACGTTCACTGTCAGCGAGCGGACGTCGTCGTGGGCCTGCACCGCCCTGATCTGTGCGTTCATCGCGTCCGTCGAGGCGAACTTGCCGATAGCGACGACGTCGTCGCTGCCGGTCACCTCGTAGACGCCGACCATCCGACCGGTCTCGCGCAGGTCTTCGACCACGTCGGCCAGCCCCTCGCCGTCGACGTCGAGGCGAAAGACCGCCGTCACGTCGTAGCCGAGCGCGCCGTAGTCGACCTCCGGCCGGGTGCCGCCGACCACGTCGGCCCCTTCGAGCCGGCGGAGTCGTCTGGTCGCCGTCGAGGTGGCGACGCCGGTCGCGTCGGCGAGGTCGCTGGCACTCGCCCGGCCGTCGGCCTGGAGCGCCGACACCAGCCGCTCGTCGAGGTCGTCGAGCGTCCCGTCAGAGTCCATAGAACGTGAATGTAGGACCGTTAGTCGTGGGTGGCTTAGACCGCGTCCTGGCCGGTCTTGCCGGTGCGGACCTGGTGTGCACTGTCCACGGGCAGGACGAAGATCTTGCCGTCGCCGGGCTCGCCTGTCTGGGCGGCGTCGGCGATGGCGTCGACCACGTCCTGGGCCGGGATGTCGGCCACCACGCACTCGATTTTCACCTTCTGGTGGAGGTCGACGACGTACTCCTCGCCGCGCCACTGCCCCTTCTTGGCGGGCTGGGAGCCTCGCCCCGAGACGTTGGTCACGGTCAGCGAGGGGGCGCCGGTCTCCGCCAGCGCCTGCTTGACGTCGCTCAGTTTGTCGGGCCGTACCACTGCCATTACCATCTTCAGTTCGCCGTCGTTGGGTTCGTCAGTCATCCTTGGAGCCTCCGGAGATGCCGCTGCCGTCGGTACCGGCTTCGTCGCCACCGGTCATAGTCGCATCGGCGGGGTCGCGGCCGCCGTCGGAGCGGAGCTCCGACGAGGTATCGTTCGCGTCGCTCACGAGACCGCCATCGGTGACGGCGGTCCCCTCGTCGCCGAACTCGGGGTAGGTCTCGACGCCGTGTTCGGAGACGTCGAGGCCCTCGTTCTCGTGTGCACGGGAGACGCGGGCCTGGCCGACCGCCTTGAACGCGAGCCAGACGAGCGCGGTCGCGGTGATCGTCCAGCCGGCGATGACGAAGACGCCGACCGCCTGGGCGAACAGGCCTTCGAGCATGAAGCCGACGTTCGGCGTGAGCCCGTCCCAGCTCCCGACGGCGACGAAAGAGTACATGAGCGTCCCGAGCACGCCGGCGCTGCCGTGGACCGGGAAGACCGCACAGACGTCGTCGATCTTCAGGCGCTTCTCGACGAACTCGAAGACGATGGGGAGCTGTGCGCCGGCGAGGCCGCCGACGACGAACGCGCCCTGCCAGATCGTCGTGTTCGGGATGGCCGTGATGCCGACGAGGCCGGCGAGCAGGCCGTTGGCGACGTAGAGCGTGTCCACCTTGCCGGTCTTGGCCCAGGCGACCGCGCCGGCACCCATCGCGCCGGCTGCCATGGCGATGGTCGTCGTCATCGCGACGCGCCCGAGCTGGTCGCCGAGGAAGGCGCCGTCGGACATCACGCCGGAGGTACCGACGTTGAAACCGTACCAGCCGAAGGCCAACATGAGCGTGCCCAGCACCGCGAACGTCATCGAGTGACCGGGGATGACGTTCGAGGAGCCGTCGTCGTTGTACCGACCCAGACGCGGGCCGAGCACCGCCGCAGCGGTCAGGCCGGCGATGCCGCCCATACCGTGGACGATCATGCCGCCCGCGAAGTCCTGGAAGGCGACGCCCTCACCGAGGACGGCCTCGGTGATGATGAAGACGAGACCGTCGTTCCCCTCGGCCACGCTCCAGGTGAAGCCGATGACCATCGGGTAGATGATAGCCGCGAGCAGGAACGTGTAGCCGATGTACGCGCGGAGTTTCGCGCGGCCAGCGACGGCCCCGGAGACGATCGTCGCCGCCGTCATCGCGAAGACGGCCCCGTAGAGCCAGTCGATCCAGCCCGTCGGACCGGAATCGAAGGCGGCCTCGAACCCGCCCCCGCCCATCAACGACGCGAAGCCCGCGCCGACGACGAAAAACACCGACACGCCGACGCTCCAGGTCAGCAGGTTCTTCGTCAGCTGGTTGGAGACGTTCTTCGAACGTACCTGCCCCGCCTCCAGCATGGCGAACCCGGCGTGCATGAAGAAGATCAGGAACGTGACTACCAGTATCCACGTGTAGTTGAGCGCCGTTTCCAGTACCGCGGGGTCGGTCTGCAGTATCGTCGGTTCGATCATGTCGTTCTCGTTTTTTCGATTTTCGCTCGGTGTCGCCCCGGATCGTCCACCCAATCCGGAATCTGAACCGTGATCGTTGTTCTCGCTACGGGATATCCGTCCGACATCCCACCACATAAAAGGATGGCTTTACGAAACTCGCTATTCGAGGTCTTTTGTGGACGTTCGTCAGAACTACTGCAGAGTATTATCGATATAAGGTTGTAATGCGTCGACAAAATCGACGTTTGTCTCGCCGATTTCTGGACGATCGTCGACCGGGGTGGGCGGGAGAACCGGGCGAATTCGTCGCGCGCGCCGGGTGTCACTGGACCGGATGGGCCGGACCGGTCCGGAGACGCCGTGTGCGCCACGACCGACACCCCTTTTTCTCGCCCGCCGGGAGACACAACGGATGTCCGACAGGTCACTGCTCGCACCGGCGTTCGCCGTCGGCGCCACTCTCCTGCTGGTCGCTGCCCTCGCCGGCCTCGCGATGACTGCGTCGGCACCGGAGAGCGCCAGCGGAGACGACGGCGCTGGCGACACCACCGGGGCCGGGACTGCGACGGGACTCGTGCCGGCGAACGCGACACTCGACGCCGTCCACGGGGCGGGAGTGACGGGCGAGAACGTCACCGTGGGCGTCGTCGACGTGACCGGTATCGACGGTGACGATCCGGCGCTTGCAGGACGGGTTCACGGGACGCGCGCGTTCGGTTCGGACGCGACCGTGACGGCTGACGAGTCCACACACGGGACCGCCGCGGCGCGGACGGTCGCCGCGGCCGCGCCCGATGCCGACCTCTATCTGGCGTCGTTCGACGGGAGCGACGACTTCGCGTCGGCCGTCCGGTGGCTCGTCGCACAGGAGGTCGACGTGATCGTCGCACCCGTGTCGTTCTACGGGCGGACGGGCGACGGTCGCGACGCCGTCTCGGCGGTCGCCACGACCGCTCGCGAGGCCGGCGTCGTGTTCGTCGCACCCACCGGCAACGTCGCCCGCGGTCACTGGCGGGGGGCCTACGACCGCGTCGACGAACCGGTCACTGCTACCCCCGACACGGGACGCCTCGTCTTCGACGTCGGCCCCCGAAACTACCTCCGGGGCGAGCGCGGTCGCCTCTCGGTGTGGCTCTCCTGGACGGACCCCGGCGAGGACTACAGCGTCGCACTCTACTGGACGAACGGCGAGGCCAGTTCCCGGGT
>ENA-ORCS01001115-ORCS01001115.1-marine-metagenome-genome-assembly--contig:-NODE-1115-length-12859-cov-9.988030_pt1 | contig 12859 bp, 17 predicted proteins | sample MGYA00237781_ERZ508513 | MGnify/ENA primary metagenome ERZ508513 (study PRJEB26184, sample SAMN06268793) | marine metagenome | isolation source: Eden Landing Ponds, San Francisco, CA, USA | place...
GATGGGCGACGACATCGGGAAACTCCCGTACCTGTACGATCTGTCGCATACGGCCAACGGTGTGATCCGGCAAAACATCTGGGCCAGCCTCGGCGTGAAGCTCCTACTCGCGCTAGGCGTGCCGCTGGGCCTGGTCAGCGTTGCGCTGGCAGTCGTTGTCGGAGATATGGGGATGAGCCTCGGCGTCACCGGGAACGCGATGCGGTTGTCCCGGATTGAGCCCGATCGAATCATCGACGCCTGATTCTGCGGCGGGAAGTGCGGGCAGGACGCTCTTTTTTCGGGACTTACCTCCGCTACATCGAGACAAGTTGTGGTTTGTCTGGGGCAGAAAGGACTGAGCCCCACCGTGGGCTCGTGATTTGATGCCCGAGAATCCAGACGACGATCCATTCCACGATTGCGAGTTAGGTCCTGACGCAGTCCTCGGGACGCGCACCTTCCACGATGTCCTGTTCACCGACGACACGGAGACGCCGATGAACGTGCTAACCGGTGAGACGCCCGCCCATTCGCAGGCGACCGTCAAGGAGGCAAAGGAGTTCGCTGCGAGTGTTGACACCGACACGCCACAGATCGCACTTCCGGCGTCAGTCGAAACGCAAATCGAGACGCAGAGTAAGCCCTACACGTCGGCTGCGTTCTTCCACTTCAAGGCGACAGGCTCGCTCGAACGCCACCGCGCCTACCACGCCGCCTACGAGGCGGACGGGTTCGCGGTCGACTTCGAGGCCGACTACGCGTCGGGCGATCTAACCATCACAGTCGACCGAGCGAACGAGTCCTAAAAATCGACCGCTAGATCAGGTTTTTCGAGCGCCGGCGATGGGTGCCGGCGCAGCAGGAGTGAGCGAGCAATCATTCCCGGTGCGTCGGCGCTTCGAGGTGTTCGAGATGCACATGGTCATTTACAGTCTGGTAGAAGCATCGACAGAAGACGAAGCACTATCCACCGGAAAGACGGTGTTCGACCGCCTAGTCGGCGCCGACCCACACGCCGGCGCAGTCTTCGACTACCACGTGACTTTTGATGAGGAAGACACGTCCGTTGCGGGGAAGGCCCGATGGGGTGATCTCCCGACCGCGGCCCCCGTCGACTCCGACGATGGCCAAGATATGCTTGAGCGTGGCTGGGAGGCGACGAAAGAAGAGTTCGAGCGCAATCTCGACCGGGTGAAGGAAGCACTCGACGAATTCTCCGACGAGGAGATTATGCGCGACGAGGATCTCGCCCGCCACGCGTTCCATCAGGTGGGTGCGTACGACGGTCCGACGATCTTTCTGTACAACGAATACGCGAACGGCATCCGTCACCGTGAACAACTGGATCGAGTCCTCGAAGAGAGCGAGGAGCTCTGGATCGTCCCCGCAGACGTCCACTTCTAACGACGATGCCACAGATCACCAACTGGGCACGAGAAAGTCGCACGCCGACGCTCGCGTATCGAAACACCGAGACCGGTTCCCGAGCCGTCCTGCACCGATCCCCCGACTCCTACCGGTACAAGTGGCGTGGCGCTATCCTCGTCGAGGGGTACCCGGTGTGGTCGCGGGGGTACGAGATGAAGGACGCGAAGTCGTTCCGAGATGAACTCCGGAAGCGGCCTGCGCCCAAGCTGAATTGTCCGGAGTGTCCGAGCGAGGACATCCTCGTCGGTGAGAAGTCAGCAGACGGGGCGAAGGTCCAGCGCTGGTTCGACTGTCCGGACTGTGGGTATGAAGCACCATCACGCATCGTCTACGCTACCGAGCGGTGACTAAGCGGACGTCCGTCGTGTTGTTTTTCGTCCGGGCACGAGGGGTGGCCCGGTTCGACTGGGTCAGTCCAACGATGAGTCTCGAAATACTCAACCGACACAGTGAGGCACTGTTCGAGTTCCTCTGGTGTCCCGTCTGCGGGCACGAGAAATTCAGTCACATTCCCTTCGAGGGGGTGTTCTGCAAGAACTGCAACACACAGGTCGAACTTCAAGAATCCAGAGAAACACGCGGCTACGAGGAGGCCATCCTCGCCAGTTTCGATACCACGACGACCTGGAACCTCCACGTCGATGAAAAACTGCGTCGCGACCTGCCTGATGGGTCGGCTCGGGTGAAGGTCTTCGGCGCACCGGGCGCCTATGAGGTCGACTGGTGGAGTCCCGAACCGGGTGAGGACTGGAAACCTGTTGAGCGGGGAGAGTTCGACGACGTCGAGGAACCAGACGAGGTGTCGCACTTAGCGTAATGGTATTCATCACACTCACCTACCAAATGTCCATTAATACCTGATCCAGGCCGGCGGTAGTTACACGTAGCTCACTTCACTACCCCTGTCTATGTCTCAAAATCCTATGGAAACTCTTATCGGCCAATTTTCCCGGTTTACCATCGGCACAGACTTAGACACTAATGACTGGGTGATGGCTGCGACAGAGTTCGGCGTCAATGACACTCTGAAAGATATCGACCGCTTCCACGCCAGCTGGGACCACAGGGACAATGACCAGCAAGCCAACACAACCCAGTTCCTCAGAGAGGTAGCCGAAGAAGACGAAGACAAAGCCCTCGGAGTAATGCGCCGAATCTATACCTTGGCCGAAACCGATAGTGACACACTGGAAAAATATCCTGCCCTGGAAATCCTGGAAAACAAAAATCCTGAAACAGGAATTCTGCACTCAACGTTCCGCTCTGAACAATTCCTCGATCTCGACAACATCCCCGGTACGTTCTACCCCGATCTCGTCGACGACATCAACCAGTGCTACAATATCGGAGTCAACGACGCCACTCTCGTACTGACACGGAAACTGCTGGAAAACCTGCTCATCGACATCCTCCGAAAACAGTACGGGAAACAAAGAATAAACCTGTACTACCTCCCTGAGAACCACCGATTCAAGAACTTCAGCACCCTCCTCAACAGCTTCGAGGAAAACCTCAACGACTTCCGACATCTCTCTGGAGGCCTTGGCAGTGACTTCATAGACGAACTGAACGCCTTCCGGCAAAACGCCAATGCAGAAGCCCACTCCATCGAGACCAATATTAGCGAAGACGAGATGGAAGACTACCGGGAACAAGCCCGACACGCCTCCCAAATTCTGTTCCAGGTCAAAGAGAATCTTTAAAATCCGATTCCAGATCTCGTCTACAGGTGCTGGTCCTTCAGGCTTAATTGCCCTGGCCTACTGAAGATCTCCTGTATCTGATTCTGTCCATCGATTAGATCGATGAATTCAGCCGGGATCTGATCCGCCACATTCTCATTATAGACCGCTTCCACAGCGGACTGCAGCATTACATTTCGCGCCTCCTCCGTCACCTCATCCAGAACCACATCAGTCATCAAGACAACGGCCTTAACCCGGTTCTCGCGGTCGGGGTTAGCGTATATCCCGATGATCTTCTCCTTCAGACGCTCCCACTTACTCACCCTTTCGTCCCTGTGGTTGACTGTTTTCTCCCTCATCATCTGGTAGACAAAACCGGGAGGAATTTTGACGAAGATTATGATATCCGGGTAGTCTGGAAACTGATCTGTAACCCCGTCAATCGTCGAGAAGATCCAGGAGTCGTACGGGTTCTCCCACGGGATATTGAGAAGGAAAGCGTACGTACTGAAGATCTCGATCTCATTATCACCCGCTTTTTCTGCATAGACAGTCCCGTGGCCATCCGTATCCAGGATGTCAGGGTTAATTCCTAGATGTCCATACGGATTAATGACTTTAGCCAGATTAGCCCGCTTCTTCACGGCGTCCATCTGTTCTTCGGAGAGAGTGACTGAATGGCGACCGCGGTAGTACTTAATCAGCTCAACCTCGAAATTCGCGTCTGCAATCTCGACCTCTGCCTTCGAGTTCCTCTGCTTAATCAACTCAGCCAGTTCTCCGGCGACCTCCTGAATCACCCGTTCTCTGAAACTGGAGTTCTCAATTACCTTTTCCGAGATTTCATCGCGGCTGGAAACCCTTACTGCAAAACTGTCCTCTCCAACGTCATCCTCCAGATCGTAGTCCAGCCAGAGACTATCCGCTATCTCACGTCCAAATCTCTCCAATTCCCAGCCGTAGCTCGTAGTCTCCCTCTTGTTCTTGCATTCCACCCAGAAGTCTCGATCTTCAGCCCTGTAGAACACGTCAGAACCAGGGCCAGAAACCGCAGATTCATCGATGGGGTTAGCATCTAACCCCTCGAGGACAAACTTGTGCGCAACCTCCATCTCAAAATACACGTCCCAGAAAGAGGTGAAGTCGTTCACGATATCCTCGCTGTAAAGATCTACTATATTCTTAGAAAGTGTCTTCCCGGTAGGATCGACGATGTCAACATCTTCTAAGATTTGAACGAAGAAGCAGAATCCCATCGCATTATACGCCTCAGAAGATATTGCATTTGGCCTTCGATCTGAGGCATGATGTAGCGAGATCTCGGCCTTGAGAAGGAGGGGGAACAAGGCGTTGTTCTGTTGTTTGTCCAGCGAAGTCCTGCTGACTTCAGGAAAAGGATCCAGCTGTTCTTTCTTATACTCGTTGTACTTTTTCCGGATCTCTGGATCCTTCTGTTCCAAGAAAGATAGGATCATTTCGTGAGGAGTATCCATCTCAGCCATTAGTTAGAGGTTGACAGTCACCTTTTTGAACTTTTTCTGCAGCCACGACCTTGTTGAACCCCCTTTCTCTGACATCCAAGATAGTCTCTCCTCACCAATCAAGGTCAGAACTGTTCTAATTAGTCACTACACGAAGCCACTCTTCGCGATTTTGCGCAGCTGAAGGAACTCCTCGATGCGACCCGCACCGAGCGAGGACCGGGCGACACGGCGGCGACGTTCGTGTTCCTCGACAAGCTCTCGACGATCGACCTATTTCTGGATGGTGGCCCAGACCGAACGATCGACGCAGCACAGCCAGCGGATCTCCTTGATCCGTCCAATATGGAGCATCTGGACCAGCCGCTGTTCCTGCTGGGGCACGGAGTCGAGAATCCGGCCGACGGTATCCACGGTGACGAGGAGTACCTCTACATTGTCCAACTCCCGACCCGGAACCCGTTCGAGGCGCCATCCGAGTGGACCGTCAAGGTGAGTGGTCATTCCGCGTTCCCCCGGTGGGATGGTCCGACCGAGAAAGCCTTCGAGCGGGCTAGCTGGCAGTTCCACGGCCCGCTTGAGCACGCGCTCGAAGAACTGGTCGCTGAGCCGGCGTGAACGCGTAGCCCGCTCAGATGATGCCGCCGATGACGAGTAGTCCGACGACGACCAGCAGCGTCGCGACAACGCTTCCCCCGGCCAGCCACTTGTTCTCCATCGCCTTCTCGTGAAGCGGCATCGCGGCGTACTCCTCGCGGAACGCTTCGAGGTTCTCCTCGTCGTAGAAGTACTTCGTCTTCAGCGCGAACCGTTCCGTCCTCGCACAGCCCGTACAGACCGGCTCGCCTTCCAGCCGCTCCGTTTTGATGTGACTGGAGCAGGCGATAGCCCCGCAGTTCGGACAGTAGGTGTACGTCTCGTCGCCGCCGCTCGTGTCACAGTGGACGCAGCGGTGGATGCCGTCCTCGGCTGTTACTCGTGACGGGCCTGCCGCGTAGTACTCGTAGGGGTAGGTGTACTCCTGGAGGTCGGTCGTGTGCCGAACCTCGGGGAGGTACACTGGTTCGATCGATTGGACGGAGATGTCCGAGCGGTTCGGCTCGCAGGTCTTGTCGTACGTGACGTTGTTGTCGCCGGTGTAGGTGACCGTCGTCGTGTGGTGTTGCTGGAGGCGCTCGACGGCCCACTCCTTGTACTCCGTTTGGGTCTGTCCGAACCGGCGCTCCTCGACGTCGTCGAACACCTCTCCGAACTGCTCGGCATCGAGGTCGACCGTCGCGTGGAGATTCTCGGTGACCAGCGTCCCGACGTCCTCCTCGACGACCTGCGGCTGCCCGCGTTCGGCGTGGGCGACGAATCGGGTCCGATCGTTAATCCGGTGGATGACGCCCACCGACGTCTCGAAGACGACGTTCGTGTCCGCGGTGACCGCCACCACCGGCCGGAACGTCACCGATGAGTGTGGGTCTGGGAGGTCGGCGGCCTCGATGTTCTCGACGTCGCGGAACGCCTCTTCGACGGCCGCGTCGACGTCGGCGGCCGGGTCGTAGGGACGTAGCGTTTCGTCGCAGAGAATCTCGATGCGACCGTTGTAGAGATCGAGGCCGATCTCGTCGGCGATCTCCCGGAGGTCCTCGCCATCGAGCAGCTCGATTGGATGGGGGTCGTCGTTCTGCTGGAGGCGGTCGGCGTACTCCCGAGCGGGGTTCGTGAACCGGCCGGTCGTGACGACCATTCCGCGTTTGGGGCCGTCGAAGTCGAAGGTCGCGATCGCCGAGTGGAGCTTCTGGACGACCGGCCGCCCGACCGTCCCCGTGTGCTTGCACTCGACGATGATCGCGCGCCGCGTGCCGTCGACGACCTCCTCCATAATGACGTCGCGACCCTCGTCAGCCGTGCGGTCGGCCTGGCGGACGTTCTCGTAGCCGAGGTTGCGGAACACGTCCTCCATCACGTCCTCGAACTCGAACCCCGAGAGATCGTCCAGTACAGCCATCCTCAATTATGTGGACAGTACGTTGCAACTGCCAAATACGTTGCCGAACGCTACGCCATCCTGTTTGTTGAACCCCTGAGAGGGTGCGGCCGCGGCACCGGCAAGGCTGAGGTTACATCTGAATCCTCTGTAACCAGTCCGTCACTTCCGTCCTGACTTCCTCTCTCCGATCGTCTTGGATTGCCAAGTACACACCATCTCTCTCCAACCCACCCCGAGTAGAGAAGCCCTCCCGTACGTCGGCATCTGGACAGCGATCTTCGATCGTTTGAAAGCTACTCCCGACGCCATACCCACCATTCGTATTGAAGGGGACCACAGTTTTCCCGCCTAAATCGTGTTCATTCAGAAAGGTCTTCATCGGCGGTGGCAACTGCATATCCCACGTCGGGGCACCGAAAAACACGGTGTCATACGCCTCGATATCCTCCACGTTGCATTGGAGAGGCGGTGTATACCCCTCTTCGTTTTCTTGGTCTACCTGTGAGACGAGCGTGTCGTAATCGACGGGGTACGGGTCTGCCGGCAACACTTCGAACAGCTCTCCACCCACTTCTTGCTGAATGATTTCAGCGACAGCCTGAGTGTTTTCCGTACGAGAGAAAAACACGATCAGGACGCTGTTCTCATCCGCAGTTTGGGAGGGGGTAGTCTGCGCTTCCGTCTCGGACCCGCTCTGGTGTATGCATCCCGTAAGGAAGCCACCGCCTGCCACTGCAGCTGCCCCTAGCAGTTTACGCCGACTCGTTCTATCGATCTCGAAATCGTCCGAAGTGCGTAGGGTATTTTCTCTCATTGTGGAGTGACTGAGTCCTCAGATTACTGAGGCGCTAGTTGGCTTCCGACCCAGGGACAGGAGCGCCAGCAATCGGCAGGGGCTCGTACGGTTCTTCCAAGTACTCTAGCTCTGAATCCGTCAGGTCGATATCGAGTGCTTCGACGGCTTGTTCGAGATGTTCGACGCTCGTGGTGCCGACGATCGGCGCATCAACGACGTCCTGGTGGAGTAACCACGCCAGCGAGAGCTGTGCCATCGTCACCCCCTTCTCCGCAGCGAGTTCCTCGACACGCTCGTTGACGGCCGGTCCGCCGCCCATCCGGTACTCCTCATGCGTCTCGGTGAGCTCTTCGCCGCGGGTTGTCGCCGTCATCTCTTCGTGGGGGCGGGTGAGGTACCCTTGTGCGAGCGGACTCCACGGGATGACGCCGATGTCTTCTTTCTCGCAGAAGGGGAACATCTCCCGCTCGCCTTCGCGGTAGACGAGATTGTAGTGATCCTGCATCGTCACGAACGGTTCAAGATCTAGGTGCTCGCTGGTGTACAGTGCCTCGGCGAACTGGTGAGTCCACATCGACGACGCGCCGATGTATCGAACCTTCCCGCGTCGAACTGCGTCATCAAGGGTACGCAGCGTTTGCTCGATGGGTGTCTCGTAGTCCCACCGGTGGATCTGGTAGAGGTCGATGGTATCCATCCCCAGTCGGTCTAGCGAATTCTCCAGTTCTTGCTCGACAGTCTTCCGGGAGAGTCCCGACGCGTTCGGGTGTGGTTCGTCTGCATCGGAGAAGAGGTTCGTGGGGAAGTAGCATTTCGTGGCGACGACGTGTTCGTCGCGGTCGTACTCTCCGAGAACGTCCCCGATGATCTCCTCGGACTCCCCGTTCGAGTACGCGTTGGCCGTGTCGAAGAAGTTGATACCGAGGTCAATCGCGCGTTCGATGATCTCGCGCGAGCCCTCCTCGTCGAGCGTCCAGTCGTGCAAGTCGCTCACGCCGAAACTCATCCCGCCGAGACAGATACGGCTGACCTCCATTCCGGTCGAACCGAGAGTAGTGTATTCCATGGTTATGGTTCTTCGAGGGCAGTTACTTCAGATCCGTCCGGTTCAGCCATGAAGGCGAGGTGGCTGAACGGCGAATCGGCATTCCGTGTGTTCCCGTGCCAGTGCTCTTCATCAGGCTCGAAGACGATCAGGTCGCCCTCCGAGACCTCACGTTCTCCGTTGCGGGTCGCGACGATTCCTTCGCCTTCAGTGACGTACAACACCTGTACGCCAGCATGCGTGTGGAATTTGGTTCGTTCTCCCGGTCGGAACGTAACTTCCACCGAGCGGACGGTATTCCCGTCGAACTCGCTCGAAACACCATCCGAAACGAGCGCCGTCGTCACTTGGGCCGGGTGATCGGATTCTTCTCTATCAGCGGACGGAACGTTTGTCACATCCATATTTTGTACGTATGCGAATTGCGGGTTTGATATCCAAGACTTCGATGCTATCTGGAAACCGTATTTAACTCCCGTCGTCTCTGAAGTGGCGAAGGGGATACCGAAGATCGCGTCTGAAAGACGGATAGGTCACGTAGGGAGAGCGCTCAGATCAGCTCACGTGTCCCGTTCAGCCTCCCCCAACCACTTCACCATCTCCGGGTCTCGGTGGTCGAAGAACTGGCTTTCGCCCTCGTTTAGTTCGGCGATCGTCTCCATTTCCTCCTTGGTGAGTTCGAAGTCGAAGACCTCGAAGTTCTCGGCGATCCGGTCGGCGTGGACCGACTTCGGAATAGCGACGATGTCGCGCTGAATGAGCCATCGCAGTGTCACCTGTGCAGCGGATTTACCGTGGCGGTCCCCAATCGTGGTCAGCACGTCGTGCTCGAAGATGTTGTTCTGGCCTTCGGCGAACGGCCCCCACGACTCGTGTTGGATGCCGTGTTCCTCGAGGAATGCTGCATCCTCGGTTCGCTGGTAGAAGGGATGCGTCTCGATCTGATTGACGGCTGGGACGACATCGTTGTGGACCATGAGGTCCATCACCCGGTCGGGGTGGAAGTTGCTGACTCCAATGGCCCTGATCTTGCCGTCCTCGTAGAGGTCTTCCATAGCCTGCCACGAACAGTGGACGTCGCCGTAGGGCTGATGAATCAGAAACAGGTCGAGGTAGTCGAGGCCCAGTCGGTCCAACGATCGCTCGAACGCGTCCAACGTAGCCTCGTAGCCGGTGTCCTGCACCCAGAGTTTTGACGTAACGAACACCTCGTCTCGCGGCACGTCGCTCTTCTCGATTGCCCGCCCGACCGCCTCCTCGTTCTCATACGACGCCGCAGTATCGATGAGTCGATACCCTGTTTCGAGGGCTTCCGAAACACTTCGTTCGCACTCGTCGAGGTCCTCGATTTGATACGTGCCGAATCCGAGAATCGGCATCTCTACACCGTTGTTGAGTTCAACTGTCTTCATAGTAGGTCTCTGTCTACAAAATCAGAGGGACTACGGCCAGATAGCGACGGTGCTAATTGGAAACCGTGTTTAAGTGCTCCTGTGTTTGGAGTGCCGAAGAGAGTAGCTGACGCTCACCCCGCCTGAGGAGTCTCGAGAGCGAGGGTTGTGAGATGCCGAGTTCCGTAGCGAGCTCCTCAGTCGAGGTCTGGCGTGGGCTCTCGTAGTAGCCACGAGAGAGAGCGAGTGTCAGCGCCTCGTATTGCCGTTCAGTCAACCCAAACGGGATAGCATCGTCCGATGCAGCGGAAGTGGAGGTCATCGAAATAAGGTCGAGCGAAATCCCGTAGTTCTCACAGCGGGTCCGGGACTCCATGAACGCATCACGGTCCTTGTACACTTTCCTCTCGTACCATCCGTCCGGTGTGACGACGGTCGGCTCGAGTTTGGCCGCTACGGAACTGCCCCCACTGAATACTTCCGAGATCGCGTCGGCGAGGTCTATCGTAAGGTTGTGGACGGTTTGCTCGCCCGCGTAGCCGATCGTTGTCGCCTCTTGGACTTCGTCCAGCGCTTCCAAGTCGGCTTCTGAGACGTTAATCTCGGAATCAATTTTGACGATAAACATCCGGGCGTCCTGCTCGAAACAGAGTCCGTGGACGCACTCAATTTGGTCCGGTGGGAGTCTCTCAGTGATACTGACCAGCGGGAGAGACGGTGAACTGAGGGAAAACTCAGTCGTAATTGTCATACATAGACGTGTGCTTCCCCGGTAGTTAACGTTCGGGACTCCCGTGTTTACAGCGACTCTTCCAGCAGGAGATGGTCTGGGCAACCCCATTTCCCGTAGAGCAAACCAGGTGATCCGACCCTTGGCGCGTTGAGTACGGCTGATGGATGAATAGTCTTCGGCAGTTCTGGTGGGTAGCTGATCCGTTGTATCTCAAGGACGATTCTGGACTGGTAGTGTTTATCGCCCCTGAGAGGGGTGCGGGGGTGATCAAACGAGCCTCCCGCGAACCAAACAATGAGTGGAATCAGCGACCCACGTTCGCTCGTACAGTCACGGACCTCGGCTGATCCCGACGTCATCTACGTCGGTTACCGTCGTCGAGGCCGCGCCATCGTCGAGAAGCAATCGGATCAAGAAAAGCTCACCCCAGAGCGGAGTCTCGAGCTGGCGAATCACAGTCCTTCGGGCTTTGAATGGGGATATGGCGGCAGCGGGCCGGCCCAACTCGCACTCGCCCTTCTGCTCGATTACACTGACAATGAGGAGGTGGCACTGGGGGAGTACAAGGCGTTCAAGACCGAAGTGGTGAGCCAGCTAGAGTGTACAGGACCTGACGGCTGCTGGCGACTCACCGGACACGAGATAGATGCAACCCTTCGTGAGATAGTCGACGATCCAGTCGCACCGTCCGTCAACTAACGATCACAGAGCGCAATCAATGTCAGAACACACTCAGCAGCCTCGTGCGGACTCAGAATCGCAACAGAACCGTGAGCGTCAGGTGCCAACCGAGTACGTCGAGCGAAGCGATGTCGGCGTCTCACTCACCGTCAAACTCACTCGCGGTACTGGCACCCGCGATCAAGACAAGATCACGGCCAAAGTGAAGGGTAAGACGCTCGAAGACGCCCGCGAGGATATGGAAACCCTCCGCGAGTATATCCACGACCTCGCTGAGGACACTCGCCAGATCCAGCCAGCCGACCCACACGAATAGTACTTTTTTGACTATTGCACAGAATTGTGTAGCCGCAGGATGTACGAAGTGTGCGGTGAGAAGGAACTCAAGGTTATCCTCGCGCTTGATCCGGGCGATTCTATCTCAGGCGTCGCGCGGAAGATCGACGAGAACCGGGAGACGATCCGTCGCGTCGTGAATAGCCTCGAGGAGGCGGGATACGTCGCGTACGACGATGGGCTTCATCTCATCGATCAGACGCTCCGAGACGCCGGTCTCGAGTTCCTGACAGCGTCAGCGGACATCTCGCCACCGTCGATCTCAGAAGCCTATGTCCTCCCGCAGTTCGCGGGGATGGAGTATACATACACTGGCATCGATGCGGTCTACGTCTGGACCCGCGGTGGCTACCAGGTCGCTCGCGACCCAGAGGACTATCCGCTGTTCATCGCCGTCCACGAATCCGAACTCGACGCCTGGGCGGAGTTCTTCGATCGGTTCGGAATACCGACTGCAGAGGATCGCCAGCCCGCTGACGACCTCGATGGTTCGATACAGGTGGTCCTCCAGTCGGAGGCACAGATCGAGGCCGAGATGGTCGACGGACGGCCCGCTATCTCCCTCCAAGAAACCGTAGCGTTCGCAAACGAGCACTACGCACACTTCCAGTCAGCCCTCGACATGCTCGACCGTATGTACGACGAGGTCGACACTGACGCGAACTACCGTCCCAGCTGACTTGGAGTTCTGACAAGAAGTTCTTTGACTGGGAGTGGCCTGGCCGCTGTTTGTTGTCGCCTTGAGAGAGCGGAGGCGAACAAAAATGAGCGATTCGTTGAATTCATCCGTCGAATCAGACGGTCTCACACCGGAACAGCGTCTCGAACCGCCAAATACCCGACTCATCAATGCTGGTATCGCGACGATTCATGACATGGAGACGCTGCGAGCCTGCGTCGCCTACGAGAATGCGAATCAGCAACGGATCCCGATTCTTCGCCGGCTCAAAGATCGGGCCAGCGAAATTCGCGCAGAAGACAATTGACGCAGCACTCGGGGATGTCTGTCGGAGCCTCGGTGGGTGGAGGCTCGAATGAGATGAGCGATCAAGCCGAGATCGAAATTCAACGACAGACCGCATTCGGCGACGATGGCCAACTCGAAGTAACTGAAACGAGCGTCGAGACCTCACTCGAGGACTTCGGTGCTGACGTGGATCATCGCGACCGGGATTCACGTCTTGATCGGCCCGAGGCCAGTGTGTTCGGCGTCGACGATCGACCCGCAGTTGAGCAATCAACCGAAGGAGATCAGTCAACACTCTTCGCTGATACGGACGAGGATCAGCAGACCCTCGCTGGCGACGATGCAGCCGCTCGCTG
>ENA-ORCS01001116-ORCS01001116.1-marine-metagenome-genome-assembly--contig:-NODE-1116-length-12855-cov-4.652371_pt1 | contig 12855 bp, 13 predicted proteins | sample MGYA00237781_ERZ508513 | MGnify/ENA primary metagenome ERZ508513 (study PRJEB26184, sample SAMN06268793) | marine metagenome | isolation source: Eden Landing Ponds, San Francisco, CA, USA | place...
CCGATCTCCATCGTGTCGGCGTAGATCTTCATCGGGACCGTCTCCCGGTTCAGCCCGAAGTCGCGGGCGTAGTCCTGCAGACGCCGGGCGACTGCCTCGGGGACGCGCCCGAGCGGGTCTTCCCGCTGGTCGATCCGGTTGAAGACGACCTCGTAGCCCTCCTGGCCCTGGCGCGCCCAGCGCCCCATCGCGATGGGCGCGTTGTCCTTGAGGCTCCCGAGGATCTCGGGGTCGTAGACCAGCGGCGTCGACCGCTCGGCGACGTTGGAGTCGATGACGTTCCGCCGGTCCATCTCGTCAAGGACGTCTCGGTCGACGCGATCGTCGTCGTCCGCGGCCGCCGCCTGGGCGAACGCCCGCCGGGCCATCCCCCGATAGACGGGTGCGTCCTCCATGTCGTTCTGGTCGAGTTCCTCGCGGTCGGCTTCGAGTCGCTCGACGAACTGGCCACGGTTGTAGACGGGCGTGACGCCCTTGTCGGTACCTCGGACCGTCCGTACGGTCGGGATACCGTGCTCGGTCCACTGCGATTCGAACGTTCCGCTCGGGTCTTTCGTCAGGTCGCTGGTGCTTTTCATGGTCACTTGCCCCCGAGGCGCGCGGCCTCGTCGAGGGCGTTCCGCGGTCGGTTGCTCGTCGATGCGCCATCGTCGCCGGCGTCGGTACCGGCCTGCTCGCCGTCGCCCTCACCGTCAGCGCCGGACCCAGCCGCGGGTGACATGCCCTTGCGGCCGGCCGACTCTCGGCTTTCGGACTCCAGGCGGTCGATGGTGGCCTCTTTCTCGTCGAGGCGCTGTTCGAGTTCTTCGTTGCGCTCCTCGAGGGCGTCGAGGCGGTCGACCAGGTCATCGACATCGTCCCGCCCGTCCGGGTCGGCGCCGGACTCGGTGTCCAGGTCGACGTCGGCGGACTCGTCGTCCTCCTCGTCCTCTTCGTCGTCCTCGTCATCGTCGTCGTTCTCGGCGAGTTCGCTCCGGATGGCGTCCTGTGCGGCGGAGAAGACGCCGGTGACGACCGTCATCACTTCGTCGACCTGCTCGGAGTCGAGGTCGCGCGTTTCGGCGCCGTCGGTGGTGCCGGCGTTGGCCCCCTCATCGGGGTCCGTGCCGGAGTCGGTACTGTCGTCGTCTGGTGTGTCAGTCATGAGTGAGGATTCGAGTCCCTCCCGGACACTGTTCGCGAGGGTCGTTGCGAGTTCGGGCCCAACGTCGACGTCGGCGCGGTCGAGTTCTGCGGCGATCGCGGCGATCGCCTCGGGATTGTCGGGGATGCCCACGGAGCTGGTCTCCCAGAGGTCGACAGCGTAGATGTGACGCGTCTTGTCACCTTCTTCTCCGTCGTCCGCCAGCATCTCCTCGTCGGTGGGCTTGTAGCCGACCGAGAAGCCGACCGGCATGTCCTGCTCGAGTTGGTCGAGCAGCGACGCCGTCTCGTCGCGACCGGTCATCAGCTCGGCGGTCGCCCAGAGGACGTCCCCCTCAACGTCGCCGTCGACCCAGCGACCGTACATCTCCTCCCGACGGTACTCGCGCCAGCCCGTCTTCGGGGACAGCCCGTGGTCGTCCCACAGGCCGATTTCCCCGGTCGACAGCTGGTCGGCCATGTCCTCGAGCGCCTCCTCGGTCATGACCTTCCCGTCAGAGCGGTGGGGCTCCGTCGACGAGATGGGGATGCGGATCTGGGGCTTCTCGCCCTCGCCGCGGCGGTCGACCGAGACCTCACCGAGTTCGGCCGGGGCGACTCGATCCCGCTCCAGGTCGTCCGGCGCGTCAGCGCTGGCCGGCGAGCGGACCGCGTCTGGTACAGTTGACATTCGATGCTCGTCGCCGGCTATGCGACCACTGGCCTACAGTACAGCGCGGGCCTCAGTGGTGTACTTAAAAGAGTCAGCGGATCCCGGCGTCCTTGAACCAGCGGTAGAGGCTGTTTTTCGACACGCCGAGTTCGTCGACGAGCTGGGTACGGGAGTGTTCCCGGTCGAGTCGTTCGAGCATCGCGACGAATCCCTCGCCGTCGCGAGCGTGGTCGCGCCACACCTCGAACTGCCGGTCGGACACCTGCAGGTCGACGTCGACGCCGCGGATGTCGTCGAGCGCCTGTAGGTCCTCGGGCATGTCGTCATCGAGCACGTTCAGCTGGGCGCACCGGCAGTTGTAGGGCTGGTCCTCGCCGACCGTGTGCGCCGTCCGCGGGTAGTCACTGGGCTGGTAGTCAGGCTTGCCCTGCCACCCGCTCGGGACGGTCCAGGAGTCGTCGACCTCGATGATGACGCCGTCCATCGCGTCATGCCACGGCCGCGAGCGGCTATCACCCGTCGCGTCCCACTTCTTGCCGCCGACGACGTCCGTCGACTCGGCGAGCGCCTGCGACCCCTCGCGACTGGCTTGGGGGACCTCTGTCCGTGCGATCGTCCGTGCCCGGTTGTGGGAGATCTCGTCGCTGGCCTCCTCGAGGCGGTCCTGGACCTCGTCGAGCGGCGCCCCGTCGGCGGCCGCCTCCAGGAGGACGGACCGGACCTGGTCCTCGACGGTGCCCTCGATAGTCACGGCGTTTTGCTGCACCCGCCGCCGCATCGCCTCCCAGGCGAACGTATCGACGACGTCGAAGTCGATAGAGACGTCGGCGACCTCCGGGGGCACGCCGTATCGCTCTTCGAGTTCGTCCTCGAGACGGGCGGCTTCGTCCTCGGCGGCGGCCTCCATCGCCTGGGTGTTCGCGTCGAGGACCGGGTCCTGGAGCGCGTCGGCCACGTCAACCGTCGCGAGGCCGTCGACGTCGAGCAAGAGGCCACCTTGGTCGCTGCCGTCCTCGGGCCACTGCTCGTCGACGGTGTCCTGGACGTCCGCGAGTGCGTCCTCAACGAGCCGGCGCGACTCGTTTTCGAGGTCCCGGATGAGCGTCGCGAGTCCCTCCACCTCGTCCTCGACCTCGCCGGCGTCGTCAGCGCGGATCGCCGGCGGGGTCCAGTTTCCCTCTTCGTCCTCCGTTGCGTTGTGCGTAACCTCACCGAGCGGGACGTAGCCATCGGCGTCGGCTTCCTCTTGCAAATGTTCGTACTCCGGTGGGACCTCGCCGTTTTCGTTCGGACCGACGTACAGCTTCGGTCGGTCCTCGTCGACGTCGTCCTGGGACCCGGTGTCGCCCTCGAGGGCGGCAGCCGCCGGCGAGGCACCCTGGCGACCGCCTCGGGACAACAGATCCAGGTCGCCCAGCCCTGAGTCGGGCAGGTCGTCGGGGTCGATATCGGCCCACTGCTCGGCCGCCCACTCGGGATGCTTGCGGGCAAGCGCGGTCCGGAGCTCCGGCGGCATATCACCCCACGGGAGTTCTTCCTTCTTGCCGCGCTCCTGGCGCACCTCGTTCGGCGTGGTCAGTCCCTGCTGGAGGTCCTCGGTCTGGCGTTCGCGCTCCAGTGCCTCCATCATCTCGTGGTTGAGGTCCGCGAAGAACTCCAGCTCACCATCGACCCGCCAGTAAGCCTCCTTCTTCGGCAAGATCCCATCGTTGAACATCCCGACGATGTCGTCGATGATGGGGCGCGTGGTCTGCCGGAAGACCTGTCTGGAGTGGTACTCGCCCATCGAGCGGTTCCCGGATTCGAAGTCGCCGATCTCGCCCTGGTTGAGCCCGAAGATGAACCACATCAGTTTGTGGTACCACTGCTGGGAGTCGAGGAACTGCAGCTCCTCGGGGGTGCCCTGGATGGGGATCCAGTCGATCTGGTCGGGCGACGCGTCGAACATCGGCGCGACGTGGTCGGTCTCACCCCTGATGGTGTCGCGCATGTACTGACGGTTCCGGCGGAGCTCCGTCTCGCTCCCCGACTGGATGGCCATGATCCCCTGGGGGATCTCGTTGTCGCTGAAGTACGTCGCGTTCGAGAGGTCGACGTTCAGGAGAATCTCCGCCCACTTGCGGACCTGCTGGACCTTGCCGAAGCCATAGTTTGTCGCCGACTGTGGGTTGCGCTCCAGCCAGACGACCTGGTCACGGGTGAACGGGATGGACTCGTGCTGCTGCCGGCCGTAGGCCCGGAGGATCGACGACGTCCGATGACTCCCGAGCGCGTCGAGGACGTCGTTCCAGTCGTGGCCGCGCATCGCCGACCGGGGCGCGAACTGGTAGTACGCCGGCTCCGGCGGCTCCGGGATCACCCCGTGCTCGTCGAGCTCCTTGCTCATCGTGATGCCGTCGAGATGGTAAATCTCGGCGGCGGCGTGACTCCCGTCGTCGAAGACCGCCGACTCCGTCGGGACCAGTTCGAGCGTCCCGGTGTCCGGCGAGAGCAGGTCGGTGACTAGCAGTTTGAGCAGGTTCTCGAAGGACTGCTCGTTGGCGTTGAAGTTGCCCTCGAGCCAGCGTTCGAGTTCGTCGGCGGCCTCGTTGTGCGCGCTCGTCGGGTTGTCGACTGTCGGACGCACGCCCCAGTCCGGCGTGGTGACCTGTGTCCGGACCGTGTTCATCGGCAAGGAGATCGTCGGCGAGCGTTCGAGCACGCGCAGCGAGAGGAGGTCCTCGAAGCGCGGGATGCCCTGGTTCGCGCTGAACGCGAACTGTCGGGGGATCTTCCCGCGGCGCGGGTCGTCCTGGTCGACCGACCCGGCGCTGGCGCCACCGCGCGAGGGTGAGAAAACCGGCATTTACGCCTCACCTCCTACGAGTTGCGGGTCGACGTAGGCGGCCAGGTCGTCGCGGTCGAACTCCCGAAGCCGTTCGAGGTCGGCCACGACAAAGTGCGCCGCCCGGGGTTCGCGCCCGTACTCCCGGCGGTACTCGTCGTGGATCTGCCGGGAGAGCTGGGCCTCGGCCTCGACTGTCGCGACCTCCCACACGTAGATGTCCTCGTGGTCGTCGTCGAGGTCGTGGAGGACGTCGACCGGGCCCGCCAGGTGCTCGTGCTCGTCGACGTAGTCGTAGACGTCGATGGCGTCCCAGTTGAGCGCGCCGGCGAGGCGATCGTCGTCGACGTGGTCCCGAAGGTCGACCTCCACCCAGTCCAGCGCTGCCGCCAGGCGCTCGTTGCTGAATCGGGCGGCGACGTCGACGTCGTCCCAGTCGATGACCTCGACGAGCGCGGTCATGAGCAGTCGAGCGGTCCATCGGAGCAGCGTGGTTCGTAGTGTCATGAGTCTGGTTCGTAGTAAGAACTGGCACCACCGCCGGTCAGCGCGGACTCCCAGTCGGCGGCCGGCTCATCCTCGTCGCCGTAGTAACTGCGGACACCGCGGGGTCCGCCCTCGGCGTCGCGGGCCCAGATGGCCATGTAGGCCGCGTCGAGCAGGTCCGGTGACCGACCGAGGCGGTCTTTCAGATCGCTTTTCGGGGTGAGCTTGAGGACCTCGGCGCCGTCCTCGCCGCGGCTGGCGAGGTGGCGCTCCTCGTACTCGAGCGTCCGGGCGGCGACGGTCAGCTCTTCATACAGCCCACGGTCGCCGATACGGCCGCCATCGCGGAGCCACTTGCCGAGCAGGTACATCCCTTCGGCCCAGCAGTCGTAGAACTCCGTGCCCGCCTGGGGCTCGGACCCGGCGCCGAAACGGATCGTCGACGGGAACGTCTCGGCGAGCATGTCCTCGAGGCCTGACCCCTCACCGACGGCGTCGACGGCGATAGGGTGGTCCGGGTCGTTGACAAGGCCGTGGAAGTCCCGCGTCCCGTGCGTGAGGTCCTCGGCCTGCTCGACGTGGTTGGTTCCCTGCTGTTTGTACCGAATCTGGAGGATGTCTCCCGCGACCGTCGCGGCGACCGTCCGGTCCCCGCTGCGGGCGACGTCGATCCCGGTCGCGAACTGGCCCGACCCGGCGAGCGTGGAGGTTGTCGGGTTCCACGCCTCGTCGACGTCCTCGACGGTGAACGGCCGGTGGGCCTCGGCACCTTCCGGTGGGATCACGCCGGCGCGGCGCCGGTACCAGCGCTCGTCGAGGTCCTCCCGAAAGTCCGGGCTGTCGGGGTCCGACCACGCGCGGGCCTGGTCGAGGCCGGGCCACTCCTCGTCGTTCCAGGCTTCCCAGTCGGCGATGATCGTGTCGAGCGAGGTGAGGTCGGGGATCCGCGGCGCGTCGATCTCCCCGGCGTCGACGCGGACGTTGTGCGAGTCCAGCGTCGAGAACTGGATGACGTGCCAGCGGTCCTCCCGCATCTTCTCGGCGACGACGTTCGTCTCGTCGCGCGGCGGGTTGCAGATGGCTATCATCCGGTCGGCGTCGTCGGTCACCGACGAGCCCGCCGAGTCGAAGTGCTCGGGTTCGATGTACGCCTTGTCCGCCTCTTCGATGACGACGAGCACCGCGTTGGCGTGCCGGCCCTCGAGGTCGCCCGGGTCCCGCGGGGAGACGACCTTCGCGAACCAGTCGTCGCCCATCTCGAGTGTGGGCTGGCCCCCGTCGAAGGTCTCTCCGGGTAGGCCGACCCGGCGCTTGGCGTCCTTGTGGAGTTTTTTAAGGGGCCTCCAGACCGCGTCGACGTACTGACTGTACGACCCGCTGGTCCCGAGGACCGTGCTGTCAAGGTTGGTCGCGACGAACGCGAGTTTCGCGACGGCCACGCCGAACGACTTCCCGACGCCGTTGCCCGACTGGATGAGGATCCGCTCGTGCTCAGCCAGTGCCCGGAGGATCCGCTTCTGTTCCCGCGACAGGGTCAGGTCGAGAACCTCCTCGGCGAAGTTGACGTACCGCTCCGGGCCCTGGGTGTAACGCGACGGGTCGACGTCCTGGGGCATCGAGCTCATCGTGGGTCTTCCTCCGACGTCTCCGAAATGTAGCTACCCTCATCGGTCCAGAAACACGGGGTCTCCACGTGTCTCCCCCAGCGATAGGCGAGCCAGTGGGTGAGCACGAGTGCGGAGCCGACCGCCATCCCGACTAATAGCTCACTCATCGCTACCACCTGCGAGCATCTCACGCCAGCCGACCTCGACCTCCTCGGGCTCGGCCGCCCCGACCAGGTCGACGAGCTGATCGAGGATGTCCCGAACTTCGCTCCGAGCGTAGTACCGGGCCTGCTCGTCCGGCAGCAACTGGATGTCCTGGACCTTCGGGATCTTCTTCGTGCCCTCACCCTCCAGTTCGACGTGGTCAACCTCGACCTCGCCGCACTCGTTCTCGTAGACCTTGACCGGCTTCTCAGCCGTCTTCGCGCGGGAGCCGGCAGCCTGGAGTTGGTCCCGAAGTTCCGCGACCGCGACGAGACGGACCTCCGACTCGACGTCGTCCATCTGCTCTTGGACCGCGTCGGTCGGGCCCTCTCGGACGTACTTCCGGATCGTCTGTTCGGTAACGCCGAGCGCCTTCGCCATCTCGGCGCGTGTGTACTCCGTGGTCCAGTTCCAGTGTATCGCGACCGCTCGTCGAGTCTGTGGTGTACCTACCGGAGCGTCCGGGCGGTCGTCGATACTGATGCCGTACATACTTTATTTGATTTTTAAATCCCGGTCGTGGCTACGATGTGTAGTAGCCGAACGACGATCGGGACGAGAAACGCCCCGAGCGCGTACCAGGGTTCACGTCTGACTTCGAGCAAGCCCCTCGACTGAAGGCTGCCGAGTTTGGCGCCCAGCGTGACGAACACGAACAGTGCGGCGAGTTCCCAGCTGTTAGTCATCACGACGACCACGCCGACGGCCAGGCCGATCGCGGTGGCGTGGATCTCTCTACGGGTCGAGAGAAACCCATCTCGCTCTGTCTCGGACTCGTCGGAACTGTCAGGTATCAAGTCGAACATGGCTCTCAGTCGTCGGGCCGTTTGACCTCCTCGTAGTCGACGTAGTCCTCGCGGACCAGCCACCATTCGAGGATGTCCGGGCCGCTGATCAGGACCGCCGAGAACACCATCGCCAGAACAGGTTCGACGTCCTGGTACTCGAGCAGATACAGCGTCAGCCCGAGTGTCGTGATGTAAAACACGTATTTGAATGACCGCCAGGTCACGATACCAACTCCCAGATGGGTACGACAGGCGTGCTCGACCTGCCGATTGTACGCGCGAATGTCTCGTTTAACAGACATGGCATTGCTCATGTACCGAAATAGGGGGGCCGCACCGGGTGCGGATAATTGGACACTGTCCAGACCCTCCCGCCGAGCCAGCGTCCGGGTTTTGGTGGGTGGGGTGTGGGGTACGCTGGTGGCGGTCATCGGGTCGCGTATGTATCAGTCCCAGAAAAGGTTAAGTCCGCTTTCAGTCCCGGATTTCGAGGACTATCTGTCTGGCGTTGCCAGGTTTGCGGTTACGAGAGACACGACCCCGCTTTTCGAGGTCATTGAGGGCTTGGTCGACGGCCGTTTCGCACCGGTATGTCTCGGCGAGGAGTTCCTTGCGAGTCAGCGGTCCCTCGTATTCGAGTATCTTGAGGACGATCTCGGTCGTCGGTGAGGGGACGTCGGTCTCGCTCATGAGTTTACCCGTGGCTGATGGACGAAGGGTGAGAGACCGGTGTACAGCCGGTCAGACCGTGTCATCTGGCGGTGGATCACCCGGATTCACCGCTCGTCGATCGCCAGTAAGTCCGAGTTCGTCGCGAGCAGCACGGAGCCACGCACTCGCCGAATCGAGTTCCTGCGCGAGAGACGCTAAACGCCGTTTCATCGCCACTTCGACACCAGCGTTACTGGTTAGAATGGATAATGCTTGTGTCAAAGTGGGAGTATCGGCAGTAAACGAGACTCCTGACCGGGATTCGTACTCACCGGCATCGACGAGACTCAACTCCTCGAGGTCCTTGACCCACCGTCGGACCGTTCGCTCGCAGACGTCCAGGCCCGAGGCGCGGGCTAGACGATGCACTTCGCGGATCTTGAACCGGATACTCTCTCCCTGGCGTTCGACGAGCGCGCCGGCACGGAACCCATCGGCACCCTCGCCAGCGCCGACGTCGACGAGGGCTTCGGCGAGATCGAGCGCTCCATCTGCGACCGGAAGCATCGCGGCGGCCGGTTCAGCGAGCTCCTCGAGCGTGCATACCTCGTCGATGGGGAGGTCCGTCGGGACGTTGGTGATGAGGTACGCGTGTTTCAGTTCGTCGGCGAGCAGCGGCCGGATCCGATGGAGGACCTGCTCGAGTTCGTGCTCGCGGGCCTCCCGGAACAGCGCGCCGACCAGTCCCGTGTAGTGCTTGGTCGCGACGGCCCGCCCGGTCCCGTGCTCGTCTTCGTAGCGGAGTTTTCGGTAGACCGGGTCGTTCCGGCAGTCACGGCGTGTGGAGTGTTCTTCGCCACCGACGCGGAGGTCGTCGCGACCCTGCGCGAGCAACCGGGCGGTTCGCTTGAGGTCCGGGATGTGCGGGTGGGGGGCACCGATGACGACGACGGCGTCGCACTCTTCGAAGTTGAGGCCGCGCGCACCGTGGAAGTGGATGAACTCCGCGTTGTCGGGGAGGTCGAATAGCGTGCGCACTTCGCGCTGTCCGACGATGAGCGGGCGGTCGTGAAGTTCCCCAGCCCGGTCGAGTTGCTGCTGGATCCGCCTAGCTGTCGACCGGTCCTCCTCGACGGCCTTGGTGATCGTCGAGTAGTGATACTGGCCGTCAAGACACTGCGTGATATGGACGTTCCCGAGGGCGTGCTGGGCGTCCCCGTAGACTGCGACGTCGTCCTGGTCGGCTCCATAGAGCGCGGCGATCTTCTCGGGGGTCGCAGTCGCGTCCAGGACGACCGGGTCGTCGGGAAGGTCGTCGGGGGTGGGGATCCGGCGCCGGACGAGGCCAGCTGACTCTCCGGGGTTGGGGTCGCCGTCCACCCACGCCAGGATGCGCGCTTCGGTGACGTCGCCGGCAGTGTAGAGGTCCTCGGCCTCGTCCCAACCGCACCGGTCGCACAGTCGTCGGCCGTCGGCGTGCTGGAGTTCGGCCTCACAGACCGGGCAGGTGACCAGCCGCGTTGGATGGGCAGCTGCGCGGCGAACGGGCTCGCCCTTGAGGCCAGCCTCGGCGGCCGCGGCGAGCAGCGCGTCTATCGCGAGCGGCGTCCCGTCCCACTCGTCGTCGTGAATCTTCGCGAGATGGTGGTCGAGGAACGCCCGCTTGGCCTGAACGAGCGCCTCGGTATGCTGCCAGTCGGCGTCCGGGGCAACGTACTCGGCGTAGTGGCCCGCCGCGTCGTCGTAGGTTTCGTAGGCGTCGAAGACGGGCTCGGGCGGGTCCAGGTCGGCGAGAGGTCGTTCGTCGATGACCGCGTCGACGATCTGCCGGGTAAACTGCCCGAACCGGCGGAGCGTCTCCCCGGACGCCGTGCGGGCCGTCCAGTCGGCGAGCGTGTTCGCGAGACGGGTGAGGTCCTCGACGTCGAGGCGGCGATCGTCGGCGAGCGCCCCTGGACTCTCGTCGACGAGGACGTCGCGCTCCTCCTCGCCGGGCGAACAGACCGTGTCGAGATGTTGGTACTGGTGGACGCCGACGAGCGAGTCGACGTCGGGAGCCGCCTGGAGAGCCGCGAGCCAGGCGCAGTCGTCACCGTCGTGGGGATCCAGGATGACGTGCGCGTCGACGGGGCCGACCTCACTGGCGATCGCCTCGAACAGCTGCCGGAGATCGTCGTCACTCGGGCGGTCGTAGATGGGACACATGCGCGGACAGTCCGCCGTGTGGCCGTGCTGGGAACACTGGTCGTCGGCGTAGACCGCCTGGGCGCAGGTGTCGTCTCGAGGTTGGGCGGCTCCGCGAAGGTGGAGCTCGACGTCGGGGGTGACGTCGTCAGCGCGGTGTTCGTGCGCCTTCCGGTGCTTGTCGAACAGGAACGCGAGCGACCGGTCGCGGTCGTCGGCCGCCAGGTGTGCGGTCGTGGTCTTCCCGGCGCCGGGGTCGTGGGCCAGCACCGTTGGCGCGTCGTCGTGGTCGATAGCCGCGTCGTAGATACTCGTCCGGATTCGCTCGCGGATCGCGTCGACGTCGGCAGTCTCGAGATCGTCGAGCGGCGGTTCGCACTCGACGACGCGCTGGTGTCCGTCACCCGTGCTGTCGTGGAGGGGGCAATCGCAGGCGGTGGCATCGGGGAGAATCCCGATATCGGCGAGCGTGTGCGCGCTCGGAGGATGGCGGTCGCCGCTGCGGACCTGGGGTGCGAGCCGGCGGACCTCGTTGGGTTCGCGGTTCGGGTCGAACCCGTACGGCGGCGCCGGGTGGGCGCGGAGGTCCTCGATGATCGAGGCGTTGTCGAGGCCGTGCGCGGCACCGAGCATCGTGGCGTAGCCGATGAGTTCCCAGTTCGCGAGATGGTCGGGTGGGTCTGCGCGAGCCTGGAGCGCGGCGTGATAGCAGGGTGGCCGCTCCTCCGTTGGTTCGAGCTCGAACCCACCGAAGGCCGCACCCTCGCCGGGTTCGCGGTCCGGGTCGTCGGCGAACTCTGCGACGATGTCGTCGACGACGTCCTGGTTGGTGGCGACGTCGTCGGGTGTGCCGGTTACGTGTCGCCCGGTCATCGCGACGTGGCGGCCGCCGTCGTACACCTCGACCTGCGGCAGGTTATCGCCGACCCAGGGTTCGTCGTCGATCTCGGCGATGAGCTTCCCCCGGTCGGAGAGTTCACCGACGACGAACTGGTGGGCCCCACCGTCGCTCTGGGAGATTTCGGCGTACGTGTTGCCGATGTTCAGGTAGGCAGCGGCAATCGGATGGATCTCCCCGGTGTCGGGGTCGCGAACGTCGTCCCAGTCGATGAGCGTGATGCGCTCGCCGGCGTCAGGGCGGTCAGTCGGCAGGATGAGCCCGAGCTCGAGGCGCTCACTCTGAACGTCGTCGGGGCAGGGCACGTCGGCCGTGCTGAACCCGGTCCACCGCATGGCAGTCTCGAAGTCGGTCTCCGGGCGCTCCCCGTCCTCGAGGGTGTTACGCCACTTGACCGGGTAGGCGTCGCCGCGCTGCCAGGGGGCGACCGGGCGTTTGCGGCCCTCGCCGTCAAGGATCCAGCAGACCCACCACTCGCGCTCGCGGAGTGCGTCAGGGAAGAGCTCACGGTCGACCGTCGCGACGGGCCCGTCGGGCGACATCTACGCGAGCACCTCCACCGGGTCGGACTGCGGGCGCGTCTCGAGGGCGTTCTTCCCGAACCGCTCGGCGACGTCGGCCATCCAGGCGTCGACTGTCCCTTCGGCGACGTCGCAATGGGTCGCGATGCCCGAGTGGCTGTACCCGAGCTCGCGATACGCAAGACCGCGGGCGACCGGTTTCCGGAGGTCAGCGACCCGGACCAAGTACTCGGCGCGCTTGTCGACATACCGAGCCTCAGCGTCCGAGTCGCCGGCACAGTCGGGGACAGTTTCGAGAGCGAAGCCGATGTCCGTCACGCCGACGCACCCTCCTTGAAATGCAGCTCGCGCCGACGATCGCTGATTTCCCCACCGTTACGAACTGAGTAACAGTCGAAGCAGAGGCTGGCGTGCGGATGGTCGGGGTCAGCCGGGCACTCGTACTCCTCACGGTCGGTCTCGTCGGGATCGAGTTGTCGACCGCACAGCGTGATGTACCAAAGGCCGGACTCGAAGTGACAGCCGTAGCCGTCGTCCGCCCGAAGAACCATCCGGTTCAAGCCGACCACCCCCAGTCGCCCCAGGTGGACTGCCCGTCGACGTCAGGGCGCTCGACGCTGTCGTCGGGAACCGAAACGCCCTCGACGCGTGCCTCGCCCGCGGGTGTGTCGTCGACGACGTCGACGGTCTCCCCGTTGGGGTCGGAGTAGACCTCCGAGAGATGGGTGTAGGTCCCGTCGAGCGCGGGACCATCGTAGGAGGCCCCCATCAGGCGACACCTCCCGGTGATCCTATCGCGAGATGCGGTGTAACTACCGACTGCTCGACAGTTGCAGCACCCCTACCATGTGGGGGTTCTGCGTTGACTTGTTGGCAGAACCAGCATAGCCAGGGCAG
>ENA-ORCS01001117-ORCS01001117.1-marine-metagenome-genome-assembly--contig:-NODE-1117-length-12848-cov-2.678725_pt1 | contig 12848 bp, 14 predicted proteins | sample MGYA00237781_ERZ508513 | MGnify/ENA primary metagenome ERZ508513 (study PRJEB26184, sample SAMN06268793) | marine metagenome | isolation source: Eden Landing Ponds, San Francisco, CA, USA | place...
GGTAGTCGTGACGCCGCGCGGTCATCGCCCCCCCCATCAGGATGAGTTCGACCTTGTCGACGGGGTGGCCGATGTGTCGCAGTTGTTCGAGCCGGAGCGTCACCTGCCCGTAGGGGTCGTAATCGTTCTGTTCGCCGCGAGCGGCCGCGGGTTCGTGGCCGGTGTACGACTGCGAGGAGTCGAACTCCGACGCCGGCCCCCCGGGGCAATACAGGCACTTCCCGTGCGGGCACATATGCGGCGACGTCATGATGGCCACCGGCGAGACGCCCGAGGCCGTCCGGACGGGCTTCCGCTGGACCACCTCTTTCACCTCCTCGCGACGACCCTGCGGCGCGTGCTGGAGAATCTCGGCGTTCTTCGGTACCTTCGGCGACGAGTGCGTCGAACAGGCGTCGAGTTTCGCCGATTCCAGGTCGTCGCGGCCGACGTCGCCGTCGAGAATCCGCTGGACGAGGTCCTCACAGGTCCGGCGGAACGCCGCGCTCTCGGTGGGATCGGACTCCTCGACGTCGGACTCCGGATCGGTGTCCGTGCTCACGCGACGATCACCGCCGGCGGTGGCGACGAGCGACGATTCATTACGCGTCTATCGACCTGTTTCGGGGTTAAGCGTGTCGCTCCCGGGAGTCGGGCGGGAGACGAACAGCGGTGGCTCTCAGGCGATGCGCGCGAATCCGGAGCGGGACTGCGGGAGCCTCAGCGCTGGGCGACGACGGCGCCGACGACGGCGTCGACGACATCGTCGCGGGCCCCTGAGAGGAACTCGATGCGGTTCTGGCGGACGCCGACCGCGGTGACGCCGCCCTCGGGGACGGCCTCGCTGGCGGATGCCGCGACCGCGCGCACGTCGATGTCGGCGTCGGTTCGGACGAACAGTTCGTCGGTGGCGTAGACCACCGTCGCGGCCGCGTCGTCACGCCGGGAGAGCGTGTCCGCGAGCAGCGACGTCGGCGGGAAGTCGAAGCGGTGACTGTAGGAATCCGCGTCGAGGACGGCGACGTCGACGCCCTCGACCGCTCGGGACTCGACGTTGGCCTTGGCGGTGGCGACCTCGTCGTCGAGTTTCTTCCGGAACTGCTCGGAGACGTGGCCGGCGAGTCCACCATCGTCCTCGAACAGGAGATCAGTGATGAGTTCGCGCTTGTCCTGGTAGGACTGGTAGTAGGCTTCGAGCGCGACGGCTTCGCGGAGTTCGCGCGTGCGGGTGCGGTCGTAGCCAGCCTCGTCAGCCAGATCGAGGTACGCCTCGGGGGTTCCCTCCCAGTAGCTCACGGCTGGCAGGTGCGAGAGGTCGTCCGTGACGTCGGCGTTGACTGCGGCCGCGAGGTTCGCGCCGAGTGCGCCGGTCGAGAGGTCGGCCACGTCGGTGTCGGTAAGGTTCGGCGAGACCAGAACGCTCGCCTCGTCGACGACTTCGCTGTCGACGGTGTCAGCGTCGACGACGACGCGCGAGGCCCCGTAGACGCCGAGGAGGCCGAGTCCGTCGAGAGAGTCGGTCGTCCCGCCGACGCCGACGAGGACGACGAGGGGGAGTTTCTCGTCGTGGCGCTCGTTGTCCTGCAGCATCCGCGTCACGTCGTTCGTCGCGGCGTCCATCCCGTACACCGGGTCGTCGAGGGGTCGCCGGGTGAAGAAGTGGTACTCGGCGTCGGCGCGCGCGTGCTCCTCACGGATGAGCGGGAGCACCGCCCGCTCGACGGCCGCGCCGGCGACGTAGCCGTCGGCGGTGGCGGCGTGCCTGACGACGATCGGTCGGGACTGCAACACGGCCGTGCGGACCGCTTCGGCGGCGTCGGTCAACTGTTCGGTCACTGCTGCGACCGCCTCGTGGTCGGCGAGCGGTTCGACCGTCTCGGGGCGGGCCTTCTCCGAGAGTGCGTCGACGAGGCGCTGTTCGACCGCGTCGGCCTCCTCGTCTGTGAGTTCGGTCAGGTCCTCGGTCTCGATCTGAAGCTCGCCGCGGCGGAGTTCGACCTCGCCGTCGAGTCGGACGACGTCGCCCTCCCCGACCTCGGGGTACGCGCGGACGCCGGCCTCGACGAACGCGGCGCAGTCGACGACGGCGGTCTCGTCGCGGACCTCGAAGATGGTCGGGCCGCCAGTCTGGCGCGCGCCGACGACCTCGCCCTCGATGCGGACGCGGTCACCGACGCGGTCGCCGAGCGATTCGACGGCGACGCGTTCAGGCTCCGGTTCGGGTTCGTCCTCGCGCTCGTCCGCTTCCTCGTGGTCGTCGTGGCTCCCGTCGCTCACGGTGTCGTCGGCCTCAGCCGACGCCTCTGCATCCGTTTCGACGGGGTCGGCCTCGTCGCCCGTGGAGTCAGTCTCGCCACCGGCCGGCTCGGTTTCGTCGCTCGCCGGCGCAGTTTCACCGCTCGCGGAGTCGACGTCGTCGGTCTCGGTCGCTCCCGCGTCCGATTCGGCCGTCGTGTCGGCTCCGAGTTCGTCGCCGGACTCCGTGCCGTTCGTCGCCCGCGACTTCGTCGAGACCCCCTTCGGCGTCTTCTTCACCGGCTCGGGGCCGCCGTCGTCGGCCTCGATGGGCTGTCCGTCCTCGTCACCGTCGGGGTCGTGGACGCGGGCCCCGCGGAACTCCGACTCGGACTGGCGGATCGACCAGCCGAGGTCGATGTTTCCGTTACTCCGGACGTTCTTCACCTGTACGAAGACCGTGTCTCCGGATTCCCAATCGAGACTCTCGAGCCGACGGTCGAGTTCACTGCGGTGCAGCAGGCCGGTGACGCCCGGCGCGAGGTCGACGAACACGCCGAAGTCGGCGAACCCGTCGACCGTTCCCTTGTAGAACCGTCCCGGAGTGAGCTGCTCGGGCGAATTGCCCCTGAACTCGAACCAAACGTCCTCGTCGTGCGTAATCCAATCCATTATGAGCATCAAATATGCCACGACTAAAACGATTGTCGAATCACGGCTGCCGAACCCCCGATCCGACTCGTCCCGAGCGTCGCGGGAAGACCGTTCGACCGCTCGACGGCTATCGAACGGTCATCGCTCCCCGGGCGACCGATCAGATCAGTCCGGCCGCGCGGAGCAGCGCCTCGCCGGCCGGGATACCGCCGAAGGCCGTTCCGAAGAGCAACACGGCGGGAATCGCGCCTGCGAGCAGCGCGCGGGCCGTTGTCGTCTCGTGGACTTCCCGGAGGCCGATCACGAGTAGCGCCGCGGCGTAGAGCACGCTGACGAACCGGACCGCTGGGACGTCGACGCCGGCGACGACGCACGGCGCGGCCGCGTACCCGATCACCTGCACCGTCTCACTCACGCCGGCCCGGTCGTCGACGAGCAGGATGAGTATCACGGTCTGCAGCGCGGCCGTCAGGTGAAGCGTCGCGGGCGCGATCACGAGCGTCACTGCCGCGATCGCGATGGCGGCTGAGACGCCGGGACCACCAGCGAGGCTCGGAATCCGCCCGGGCACGAACCAGAACAATCCGACCGTATACGCCACAGCGACGGTGACGGCGAAGACCAGTCCGGGTGCCTGATCCCCGGGGGCGACCCCGTTCGTGAAGAACTGTCGGGGGCGAACGAGTACTTCCACCCACGCGCGTGCGATCCCCCGCGGTCCTCTGTCCCGTCCGCCCTCCGGATCCGCTACCCAGGTCGTCACAGTATACCTCAGTTAGTCGCGCCGAAGGGTATGACAGTTCCGGCAGCGGGCCTCGTAGGACTCCTCGGCGCCGACGACGATCGTCGGGTCGTCCACGTGCGCAGGTTGCCCGTCGACGAGCCGTTGATTCCGCGTCGCCGGCTCGCCACACTGCGCACAGATCGCTTGCAGTTTGTCGACGTACTCGGCGACGGCCATCAACTGCGGGAGGGGCTCGAACGGCTCGCCGCGGTACGTCTGATCGATGCCGGAGATCAGTACGCGCCGTCCTTCGTCGGCCAGCCGCTGACAGACCTCGACGAGTTCCGCGTCGAAGAAGTTCGCCTCGTCGATCGCGACGACGTCCTCGCCGTCGAGCGCCTCACGGATCTCCCAGACGCCCTCGCCCTCGCCCGGAACGACCGTCGCGTCCCACTGCCGTCCGACGTGCGAACCGACGGTCGCCTCACCGTAGCGGTCGTCGACAGCGGGTTTGAACGCCGCGATCTCCTGGCCCGCGATCTCTGCCCGCCTGAGTCGTCGGAGGATCTCCTCGGTCTTGCCCGAGAACATCGACCCCGTGACGACCTCGATCCACCCGCTGTTGGTGATCGCGTGCATATCTCTCCGAAGCGCCATCGAGAGGCAAAACCGTTGTTGATTGGCGCTGGCTGGCCGGCCCACGGCTGGAGTTTCCTCTCTCGTCGAAGCGTCTCGACCACCGTTCTTCGGAGGTCGACCCTCGCGAGAACACCCCTATGGAGCCCGCCGGGGTGCCCCCGGGACGTGATCGCTACGTTCCCGAGGGGTCCGGGAGATCGCGGAAGGCCGCCGCGAACGTCTCCTCGTGCATCAGTTCTGCGACCGCCTCGGTCTGCTCGCTCAGTTCCGCAAGCCGCTCGAGGAGCGCGTCGTACTCCTCGCTGGTTGCGAGTTTCGATGGGTCGACGCCCGCTTCGACCGCCACTCGGATCTGCGCGAGTCTGAACTGCTCCCGGATGCGTCCATCGTATTGGCCGACCTGCACCAACTGGTCGACCGCCTCGACGAGGTCGGCCTTGGTGACCGGTTTCGTCAGGTACAGATCACAGTCGAGCTCGAGTACGTCGAGCTGTGGGTCGACTGCGGTGATCAGTGCGATCTGCCCGTCGTATCCGCGGTCTCGGAGCCGCCGGAGCACCTCGTCACCAGTCAGGTCCGGCATCCGCCGGTCAAGGAGGACGACGTCGATCGAGTCGTCGACCGCCGCCAGCGCAGACTCGCCGTCGGTTGCCGTCTCGACGTCGTACGCTTCTTTCAGGTAGATCGCGTACGCCTTCGCGACGTTCGGTTCGTCGTCGACGGCGAGGACGCGGGGCCGCCCGTCCTCACTCATTGGGGGCCACAGGCGTTCTCGCCGGGTCGGCACTGCGCGTCGCACCGACGACTGGGTCGAGCGGTCCTCACCATCTCCCCCAGGCGCGACGTGACGTCGGCAGACGCCTCCCCGTCCGGACGTTCAGCGTGCGTGATACCATTCATCACGACGGTTCATCCCGCGTCCGCAAGAAAGTTCGCGTCCCGGTCCGAACGCGTCGGCGGCGCCGGTTCGGCGACCGCTCGGCCGACTGGGGCGATCACCTGACGGGTAACTTGAGTCGCGTCACGAGGAGAGATCCTTCATCGAGGACTCGATCAGGTTCTTCATCCCGCGATAGATCCGTCCGCTGGCTGCCGTGGTGGAGATATCCAGGGCGTCTGCGATCTCTTCGAGCGTCGTGCCGCGGGGCTTCTCGAAGTAGCCGTTGTCGTAGGCGTATAGCAGTGCAGTTCGCTGTTTGTCCGTGATGGTGGTGTCGTCCTGCCCGTTGCTCTCAGAGATCTGGTAAACCTTGTGAATATCGAAGTCGAACGACTGATCGTTCGCGTACTCCCAGACGGACTGCAAGGACTCTCTGTCGGGCAGTTGCCACCGTTCGATCCACCCGCCCTCGTACTGGTACGCATCGAGCGCGAAGCCGTTCTGCTCGGTCACGACCGACCCGAGAAGTAGCGTCTCGGGCGTGAACCTGATGCTGTAGACGGGCCAGTCCTCGTAACTCGACACGCGCTGTGCCTCTTCGACGGTGTGATCCGCGGAGAGTTCACGTTCGAGGGCCTCGGTCTGCTCGGTTTCGACGACGAAGAAGGAGTTGTCACTCACCGGATCCGTGCTCACTTCCTGTAGCACACGGATGTTCGTGTCCGGGAATGACGAGATGACGTTTGCCAACGCCATATCTGGGTGTGAGAAATACACCTTCGCGATGATCGGCATACGTTCGATAGTGTCGTCCATTTCCAACTCACCAAATATATGGATTTGGGTCGTGTCGTAATCCGGTCAGACGCGCGGGCACCCCTTCGTTCACCTGTTCTCTGACGATCCGTCTCACGCGCAGGACCGGGTGCCACTGTCGCTGACGGCTGTCCGCCGTCCCCGCGAGTGGTCATCTCTGACGGCGCTGGGCGTCCACTCCGCAGAGGGTGACCGAGGGGCTCGCGGGGGCTGCGTCACCCCCCGGGCGACGGAGAACTCATCACCGTGACGAGACGATGTCGCGAGGGCCGCGAGACCGTCGGCTCAGAGGGCCTGCGCCGCGTGGAGAGATCGAACGGTCTCAGGCATACTTCCCACTGACCGGAGTGATGGGTCCGCTATGCCGTCCGATACGAGGTACCGAGGCTCGCCACCCAGCCACCGACGCGACCGCAACCGAGCCCGAATATCGGAGCGACGCAGAGCACCACCCCGCCCGCGACGACGAAGAAGGCGGTCCGCGCGGGCGACCAGGTCGCCGCTATCCCGCTGGTGCCGAGAAAGACCCCTATTGCGACGATGCCACCCAGGAATCCGGTCCGCAGGCCGACGGCACCCGGGTCTATCGAGCGGCGCGCGGCGATGGCGCCGGCGACGAACGCGCCGAAGATCATCACGCTACCGCCGAGGGTCGCATCAGCGTTCGGCAGCCCGTTCAGCACAGCCGTCACGGGGGAGGGAGGCGATCGCGCCGAGCAGCGCGGCCCGCCAGTGGGGTGGAACGTGAGTCATATGGAGGGTTGATCGCACACTCGCCGCCGGAGTTATGTAAATCCAGTCAGCCGCTGTTCGTCGAGAAACACGGAGAGAGACCCCTCGACACCGAGTGAACGGTCAAATACATATTGTATTCATCAGGTGCATTATCCGCTTCGCTGCCGAAGCGGGAATCATCCGATGTTCGACAACGGTCTCCCCTCCCTCCGTGACGCCGACCAGTGGCGGTACGCGCTCGTCGGCGGACTCGCTTCGCTCCCGTTCACCACTCTCAGTTACTGGCAGACGGGGTCCGAACTCTCGTTAAACGCACTGGTGTTTGGTGGAATTCTCGCCGGATACCTCACCGTGCGGGCGGACTGCACCCCGACCGGCGTCGGAGCCAAGGTCGGCGTGATCGGCGGCCTCCCGGTGCTGTGGGTCGTCTTCGACATCGTCGCGGCGACTGCGGGGTTGGCCGGACCGGCGTGGTTCCTGACGAGCGCGACGCTACTCACTGGTGGATTCGTCATCGCCGTCGGCGCGCTGGGATTCGGCCTCGCGGCGCTCGTCGGCGAACTCGGTAGTCGAATCGGTGCGTGGCTCGCCAGCAACCGCCCCGGCGACTCGCGTGGGGGTGCCGAGTGCTGAGGGCTGACCATCCCGGCACGTGTGTGTTCAGGTGTCCGGTACAGACGCGATATAACGAGAAATATATCTATTCACTGATTCGATACGATACGCAAATTTTCTCTCAGATATCGGCTATCTGGTGTCTTTGATCGGGAATTATTAGATCATCTAGGGGCTGACAGTAAGTATCGAACATATGAACTTTCACGGGTAATCCCGGAATAGTGAGAGAACGTGACTTCGATTAAGACGGACCGTGGGTTCCCGAGAGGGCACAGGGAGCATCTAGTAGCGTTTGCAACTGATTGCGCAGCCGATCGCATGCCGTTGTGCGATCGTGCGAGTGAAGACTTGCACACGCTACTATACCTGCCGGATTTATGTCGGGCCGCCTGAAATTCTGGTGTAATGGCCTCGTACGAAGCGTTTGACCCGGACGTCGAAATCAACGGGCAAACGGTCCTGACAATCGTGAAAGAAGGGATGGGGAAGTTCTCCGCGTCGTATCAGGAGCGCGCGTTGCGTGCCCTCGCTGAGGAGGGGATCACGGACCCAGCACCCGACGAGTGGTATCCCCAACAGGCGTGGTTGAACGCGTTCGAGGCGATCGCCGACGAGTTGCAGCCACACGTCTTGGATCGGCTCGGCGAACAGATTCCCGAAGTCGCCGAGTGGCCGAACGACTTCGATACGGTTCCAGCCGGGCTGCAGTCGATCGACGAGGCGTATCAGCGGAACCATCGAGGCGGAGCGATCGGGTGGTATCGCTTCGAGCAGACGGACGACCAGGCCGGCACGATGACGTGCCACAATCCGTATCCCTGTCCGTTCGATCGTGGGCTCATCAGAGGGGTGGCAAAACAGTACGCGTCGATGGACTCGTTCGTGTTCATCGAGGAGACCGGATCCGGCTGCCGGCGGAACGGGGACGACCGCTGTACGTACACCGTCTACTGGTGAGCGACGGCGCGGGCGAGCGCCGACGGGACGGCCCGACCCCCACCGTCGAGGCCGGTCACCGCTCGTACGCTTCGAGTGCCGCTCGAAGTTCCGCGGCGGAGAGATCCGTGGCCAGTCGGGTGATCTCTTCGAGGTCTTCGTACGTCGCACGGAGCTCCCTGATTCGCTCCCCTTCGTGCGACTCCGGTTCCGACAGTTGCGCTTCGGCTCGTTTGATGGTCCGCAGCGTCGTCTGAATTTCGCGCTGGATATACTGCTGAAAGACGTCCTGTAGAATGAACCAGATCTCCTGTTCGGCGCTGAAGCGGACGCGCCGGCCACCGCCCTCCGAAGAGCGACGGTGGATCAGTCCGATCCGTGTGAGCGTCCGCGTCACGTTGCTCACTGTCGATTTCGCGTACCCGGTCTCTTCGACGAGTTCAGGGATCGAGAGCGGATCGGTGGCGAAATAAAGAACCCCGTAGATCCGTCCAGCGCTCCGACTCAATCCGTACACTTCGGCCGATTGTTCCAGCGATTCGATGACGCGTTCACGTGCGAGCGGACGGTTCCCTTCACTCATATGAGGCCCCTTGGTTCCCGACGTGATGAGTTCTCTCTTGGGTCATATCTCTCGTAAGGGCTCCGTAAGTATTAAATCGTTTGATTCGTTTGTTCGGACTGGACCGAACAAACAGAACGATAGAGCCCTGCAACCAATGTCCAGCGCATTCCCCCACGAACCGACAGTCGAACACGCCCCGCAGAAACAGACCGACGTCGTCCTCGACGGAGAGACACACTCCGAGCTGCTACAGGTGCTCTCATCGGACACTGCCCAGGAGATCCTGAACACGCTCGAGGACGAACCGGGGACGGCTTCGGACGTCGCCACCGCGATCGGGCAGTCGATTCAGAACGTCACGTACCACCTAGATCGGCTCCACGAGGTCGATCTCGTCGCGCCGGTCGGGACGTGGTACTCAGAAAAAGGCAAAGAGATGACCGTCTACGCAGTTACGACGGAGGAACTGGTCGTGCGGTTCAGCGACTCTCCCGACCAGGCCACGAGCGACACGCCGAATCGTCACTGAGGCCCGCCTCGCGAAGAGTGGCTCCACCAGTCGGCCGATCTCGCGTCCTAACCGACGGCACGATCAAGGAAACACCGCTGTCCGGATACGACACTCTTGCTCCTCCACGATGCGGAGACACGGAAGCACACCCAAACGCCGCACCCGGTGCCTCACCCAGTGGCTGAACGGCCGACGGGTGAGGACGAATTGGCGTTGTCGAAGGTCCAATCTCCACCGTCGGCCGCGGCACGCGTGCTGTCGGCGCTCCCCGCATCGACCGTCAGCGAGTCGTCCTCGTCGGCACCGGCTTCGATCTCGAACGTCGCAAGTTCGTCTTCGAGGGTCGAGGCTCGATCGGCGAGGACGTCGACGCCGGTCGAGACCTCGCTGAGGGATGCCGCCTGCTCCTCGGCGGCAGCAGAGACATTTTCGGTCTTCTCGACGGTCTGTTGGCTGTCCTCGACGACCTCGTCGACCATCGCGACGACTTCCTGTGCCGAGGCGGCCTGTTCGTCAGTCGCCCGACTGACCTCCTGGATGCTGTCGTTGATCGATTCGACGTACTCGGTGATGTCGCCGAGCGCCTCGACGGTCTCTTCGATCGTGTCCGCGCCCCCGGTCACCTCCGAGCGCATCTCCTGAATCTCGTCGACCGCATCCGAAGTCGATTCTTCGACGTCCCCGATCCGCTCTTCGATCTTCCGAGTTGCCTCGCCGACCTCCATCGCGAGATCTTTGATCTCGTCGGCGACGACGGCGAAGCCCTCGCCGGCCTCGCCCGCACGAGCGGCCTCGATCGACGCGTTCAGCGCCAGGAGATTCGTCTGTTCGGCGATGTCGTCGATCAGGTCCACGATGTCGCCGATGGCGGTCATCTGCGATTCAAGCGACTCGATCTCTTCGACGGTCCGCTCGCTCGTCGCTTCGATCTCAGTCATCGCTTCGATCGCTTCGGTCGCGTTTTCGCGGCCGTTCTCGCCGCGTCTCGTCGCCTCTTCGGCCGTCGTCGCGACCTCGTCGGCCGAGGACGCGACCTCTTCGACGGTCGCCGAGAGGTCGTTCATCTCGTTGGAAACCGTCTCGAGGCTCTCGGTCTGTCTGGAATTGTTCGTGGCGATGTCCTGCACGGATTCGCTGACCAGTTGACTGGCCGATTCGACCTCGCGGGCGCTGTTACCGACGTTCCCGGCCTCGTCGACGACCTCAGTGGAGAACTCCCGGATCCCTGCCATCGTCGACTCGAAGTCCGCCATCATCGCGTTGAACGATTCGGCGATCTCGGTCATCGCTTCGCTCTGGCTCTCCCGATCCATCCGCTGGGTCAGATCGCCGTCCGCAGCCGCCGACATCGTCCTGCCGAACGCGGTCGCCTTCGATTCGAGCGCCCGGTTCAGGTCCTGTGCGTCCTCTTTCGCTCCCTGCGCCTTCTGCCGCTCGCGCTCGACGCGCTGTCGCTCCGTCTTCAGCTCGACGACCGACGACAGCGACCCGGTCGAGGTGATCGCGAACACGCCAATCGTGATCGACAACAGGAGCAGACTCAGCAGGTCCCAGAAGGACCCGCTGATGCCGAGCCACTCCAGCGCGACGACGCCGGTCCACATCGCCCCCAGGAGACTCCCGAAGGCGACGTTCGACCAGAACCCGGCCTCCAGCTCGAAGTCACGGTAATTGCGAATCGAAATCACCACGGCGGCTCCGAAGGCGGCGACCGCCACGATGTCTATGAGGGCAACGATCGAAACCATCGGTTATCCCTCCGCAACCTCCGTCGCCTCTGGGGTCTCACTCCCCGCGCTTCCCGCACCGAGGAGCGACTCCCGACGCTCGTAGGCTGCGTAGGCGAACGCGAGCCCCGATCCGAGCAACCCGACGCCGTGTTCGACGAAGTTCAGCAGGTCACCGAGGAAAAGCGCCTCCGCGTTCGTCGCGATGGCGCCGATGACCAGACAGCAGTATCCGACGGTGAACCACTTGGCCTCGTCACTGTATCTGAGGGCCACCGGGATTACCCCGACGAGTGCGACGGTCAACAGTACTAGTTCTCCGGGTTCGAGTGCCCCCAGTGTTACCATACCCGCTAGTTAGAAGAGACCGTGATAAACATTACCCCTGATACTCAAATTTGATATTCGAAGACCGATAACCGATAGTCAGGCCCATACGTATCGAAGTTTCGACACAAAGAGTGGCGGGAAATGGAAACGGTTGGCAAGCGGGCAGTGGATATCGTACGCCTGGCTCAGGGCGTTGTCTTCAATGGGCTCCTCGTGACCAATTCGGGCGACTCGACGACAGTCAGCAGTGAATACCCGAGCGGCGACGACGTGGCCCGTTGGCGTGTCACGACGGAGCACTGGAGCGTGAGCGATTGTGACCGCGTTACTGGGAGGCCAACCAGTCTTTCGCTTCCTCCGCAGTCGGGAACACACGGAATTCGTACTCCGGATGGATCGCGCTCAGTTCCTCTTCTACCTGTTCCATCTCCATACTGGCGAGCGTCGATTCACCGTAGACACCAGCACCGCGGCGAATTCCGATATCGACGAGCGCAGGCACCCAGGTCTCCGCAAGCCACTGCTTGTCAGCGTCATCGTGCGCGTCAATTTCCCGCGTGTCGACGATGTACCTTTCGACACCACGATCCGCCATAATCTCTTCCCACCGACGGGCGTTCTCCCGGAATTCGTCTCCGGCGACGAACCCCTCCCACTTGAAGATCGGAATCTCGAGTTCCGGGTCCCATTTTGCGGTGTATGCGTCAGCTTCTTCGAGTACAGTCTCTGCCATACATTGTCGAAATACGAACAGACCCTGAAAATACTACTTATCCATTATCACAGCTGAAATATGGGTCTATGCGACGGGGATGATCGTCCGTCACTGACCGCGCATCTCGAGGGTCGCACGACGGCCTCACGGTGACCGAACCTGTCGCCGTCTCACCCACCGGCGCAGAACACTCACCCTGTCGGGCGTCGAGTGCTGGCGGGGAGTCCGACGGTTGTGTGATCGAATCGCACGGGCAATAGTGTATTAAGACGGTTCCGTCCGTGGGGAATGATAATGATCCAGGATCAAGGACCCCTCGCGGCTCAGGACGCCTCGAGCGTCCTCCGCGACCTGCCCCCGAGCGCGAAACTGGTCGTGAAGACGCTCGAATACGAGGGCGACAGCACACAGTCGGAACTCGCCGAACTGACGCTCCTCCCGCCGCGCACCGTTCGATACGCGCTCACCCAACTGGAAGAACACGACCTCGTCACGTCACAGATTTCCTTTGTCGACGCCAGACAACGCATCTACTCGCTCGATCTGTCTGACACCTGAGCCGCTCGGTCGGTGCTCATCGTCCGCCGAATCCGCCGCCGACCAGACGGAAGTCGACGACGGTGCGAAGCGCCACGACGAGGAACCTGCGGGCCCCTTCGCTGGCACCGGCCCAGAGATGTTTTCCCCCGATGACGCCGAAGTGGCCGGGCGGCGTCGAGGTCGCGGGGCCATCACTCGGCGGTCCGGAGCGCTTCCAGTTCCGCGCGCAGATCGTCGATCTCGG
>ENA-ORCS01001118-ORCS01001118.1-marine-metagenome-genome-assembly--contig:-NODE-1118-length-12824-cov-17.749745_pt1 | contig 12824 bp, 8 predicted proteins | sample MGYA00237781_ERZ508513 | MGnify/ENA primary metagenome ERZ508513 (study PRJEB26184, sample SAMN06268793) | marine metagenome | isolation source: Eden Landing Ponds, San Francisco, CA, USA | place...
CGGAACTTCCTGCGGTGGGGGTTGAGTATATAAACTGCGTACCTTTTCGCGGGGTCGTAGAAAGCACTACCTTTCTGCTTTTCTTACTTTCTGGCCTGAGTGTTTACAAGATACAGTTGAGACAACCACACAAACGACTACAAGGCTTCCTCGACACAGAACCCGGCTGCCCACTAATGACTCTGATTTTACTTATACTCTCCAATCGTGTGTAGTTTTATGAGGTCCTAGTAAAAGATAATCCCATGGATACACTCCAGCAGATTACAGCGAAGGACATCGCTGGCTGGGATTCACTATCTGATGTCGCTTCTACCTTCGAAAAACGGGGTTTGAAAGTCCGTAACAACCTCGGGGACGACAACGAGCTCGTCCTCCAGCTCACTGACCGCGAGTTCATCGTCCTCGTCGAAGCTGGGCCAGGAGAATCGGCCTCCGACTTCAAACCCGACGACCGACGACGACGAACTAACCTCGTCGCAACCAACGACTACGAGGAGTTCACCTTCCTCACCCGGATTCGGGCGCTCGATGGACAACAACACGGGCGTATCAAGCACCAGAAGCTCTCTTTCACGAAGGAGCAGATGACCAGCGAGACTGGTGAGAAGAACACCATCCTCCAGAAACTCAATAGTCTTGAGTTCGGCTCGGCGGCAGCGATCTACGACGACCTCTACGACACTAAGCAAGTCGTCAAAGAGTTCTACCAGCAGTTCGAGACTCTTCGAACCGATCTCGTGCAGGAAGTCGCCGGCATCCCCGACAACCGCGGGGACGCCAAGCAGCGCTACGTGCAGGTCACACTTGACCGGATGATCTTCCTCTACTTCATCCAAGAGAAACGCCTGCTCGACCGCGACCCGAACTACCTCCACGACCACCACAAACAACGCGTAGACGAGGGCGAGAACGTCTACGAGGAATTCTACGAACCGCTATTCTTCGACTACCTCGCCGAGAACAAGAAGAGCACCGAGTTCGGTGCACTTCCGTACCTGAACGGCGGGCTGTTCTCGAAGAACCCTATCGAGGAGGAGTTCGAGGACGCTCGCCTCGGGGATACGAGCGAGCGCACCAACGACCTGTTCGGTGACATCCTTGACTTCCTCTCGGATTGGAACTGGAACGTCGACGAGCGGCTCGACATTGTCGATCCGAAGAATCTCTCTCCAGCCATCCTCGGCCACATTTTCGAGCAGACGGTCAACCAGAAGGAGATGGGGGCGTACTACACTCCTGAGGAGATTACCGGGTTTATGTCTCGGCGGACGATTCATCCATACCTCCTTGACCAGCTCAATGAGGAAGTGGGTGCTAACTACGAAGAAATAGATGATGTGTTCGGATTCCACGCTTCAGATACTGAGAGCGGTGTGGAGGCACTAGCCGATGGTGGTGCGGTTACGACACAGCTTCCGACCGAAAACGTCGAGACGCGGCACGTAGAGACGCTTTATCATGACTTCCTGAAGCAAACTCGAGTCCTCGATCCGGCGGTTGGAAGTGGGGCCTTCCTACTTGCCGCTCAGGAAGTTTTGCTGGACATCTATATGCAGTGCATCGAGTTCTTCCAGCAGATGGATGATGAGGGGAAAACGTGGGAACTGGAGGAGCGCACTGTCGAGGAACTGGAGACGATTGGAGAGGGACACGGAGGTGCTTCTCTGTACGCGAAGCGCTCAATTATCCTCAACAACCTCTATGGAGTGGACATCGACGACGGGGCGGTAGAAATCTGTAAGCTCCGTTTATGGCTCTCGATGGTTGCTGACATTGAGGACGAACCAAGTGAAGTGGAGCCGCTTCCGAACATCGACTTCAACATTCGACAGGGGAACTCTCTCATCGGCTTCACGGAATTAATTGAGGTCACCGACGATGGGGATGCATCGCTGACGAATTGGGGCGGTGGGACTGGCAGTGGGGTTCAGGAACTCTACGACGATGTCATTGAGGCCATTGAACGGCATCAGAACGCGACCAGCGGTGCTGAGGCACAAAACGCCCGTAAACTGGCAGAATCGCGGATCAGCGAGCACAGTCTGGAACTGAATGAAAAGGTCTTGGATCAATTCCACGCGGCAGGTCTGGAAGACATAGACTCGGGAGAAGTTGGACAGTTCAGCCCCTTCCACTGGGTGTTGGAGTTCGCACCGGTCTATCGTGACGGAGGATTCGATGTAGTCATCGGGAATCCGCCGTGGGATCGGCTGAAGCCGCTCCGAGACGATTACTTCTCGAAGTATGACGAGACATTCCGCACCAGGCCCCCGGATGAGAAAGATCAGAAACAGGAGGAACTCCTCTCAGACGAGAGTATTGCGGCGGGCTGGGAAGCGTATCAGGACGAGATGGAGAAACGTTCGGAGTACTTCAAAAACAGCCCCGAATATAACCTCCAGCGTCCCGAGATTGATGGTCGAATCAAGCCCAACCCCAACGACCTCTCGGCGCTGTTCTTCGAGCGTGTGTTCGATCTCGCCGGAGACGAGTCCTACGTCGCACAGATCCTGCCTGGTGCTATTTTCAACGGAGCATCTTGCAAAGACTTGCGAAACCACCTGCTTGACAACACGCGGGTGGATGTCCTGAACATCTTTGAGAATCATTCAATCTTCGACCAGATTCATCAACAGTACAAGTTCGGTATCGTCTCATTCAAGAATGGAGGCACTACCGAGTCGGTCGCAGGAAAATACTCTGAAGGGAATCTAGACATTCTGGAGTCATTCGAGTCTGACTCCGTCAGCGTACCACGTTCTGTTTTAGAACGATATTCACCAGAGGCAGGCATCTTCCCCTATATCGAGTCTAAGCAGAAGTTGAAAGTTCTACAGAAGATTATCGACAACCCACCACTTGGTGATAGAGATGCCTCTGGGTGGTACATGGAGCCATATCAGGGGCTACGGCGAACGAGCGATTCCGACCGCTTTGTCGATGAGGAAGAAGGCGAATATCCGGTCTACGGAGGAAAGAACATCTATCAGTTCAGTTATTCGCCGGAGTTCATTGATGATATCGCTCCTCCCGAGTTTTGGAGTGTTGAGGAGGATACTGACCCCAAGCGGAGCGCAAAGCAGCGAATGCGTGAGAAGACCCTCCGTGACCTCAAGTCGGCGATCTACGAGACATTTGACGGGACTGGCTCACAGAAGGGTTTCGTAAATGAATTGCTGGAGGAACACCGAGGTGAGCCGCTAACTGATGCGGATGTTCTTCTTGACTGCACGGAGTACCGCATCGTGCTCCGCGACATTACGAATGCGACGAACGAGCGGACGCTGATCTCGGCGGTCATCCCGAAGGGAGTGGTCTGTCACAATACACTCCGAACTATCCGGAATTACAAGATAGAACCGTACGAAGAGGGACTCAGCAACGAATATCTTCATGACTTCTACCAGAGAGTGTTTACGGATGAAGAGCTGTTTGTCGGGGTTGGCCTGATCAACTCGCTACCGTTCGACTACTTACTCCGGACGAAGGTGGACACTCACGTCGTCACTTACAAATTTAAGGAATCACAGGTGCCGCACCTCACGGATGGCGACGACTGGTTCCACTATATCAGTGAACGGGCGGCCCGTCTGAACTGCTACGGCGAGGAGTTTGCAGAGATGCGCGACCGGCTTGGTGGTATAGATCCCGCAACAGACGAGGAGGAACGCAGCGAACTACAGGCCGAGATTGATGCTGCTGCATTCCACGCCTATGGGCTGGAACGCCGTGACGTAAAGTTCGTCTTGGACGACTTCCACCGAGTCTCGAACCCCCGCATCATGACGGACGAGTACTTCGACAGAGTGTTCGAGAAATTCGACGTTCTGGCAGAAGAAGGGCCCTTCGAGTAGTCACAAACTCAGAGGAATAGGATGGTCTACCACGTCAACAACAAGGGTGTCACTGCACTCGAACCCACCAGCTTCGACGCTCTCGATCTGACCGAGGCAGACATCGAGGAGTGGATCATCGAGACACCATCAATACTCGGCGAAGACCTACTCGTGGTCGCGTCCCAGTACGCTAAGTTTGACCGCACAGCTGAACGCCCCGACGTTTGGCGCTTGACCCCGATGGGAAGCTCGTCATAATCGAACTAAAGCGGGATAGCGCAGACAAGACGACCGATCTCCAGACTATCAAGTACGCAAGCTACTGCTCAACGATTAGTGCAGAGGAACTCCAACAGGATTACCGAGCGTTCTGGAACAATCGCCGCGACGAAGACGATCAACTCACGCCTGAAGCCGTCGGCGAGCAATTCAGTGAATTCCTTGGCGAGGACGTCGCCACCACAGAAGATGGCTACGCGGACTTCGTCCTGGATGACCGGCCACGGATTTTGCTCGCCGCGGGCAGCTTCGGCCCGGAGATCACAACCCCAGTCGTATGGCTCGAACGTGAGTACGGGATGGATATCACCTGCATCGAACTGGACGTCCACCAACGTGACGAGGAGGTGTTTGTAAGTGCCCGACAAGTGCTCCCCATCCCAGAGGCCGAAGAGTACATGGCCAAGCGCCGGCAGAAGGAACGTCAGCAGAGTCGGTCGTCCAGTCGCGCTGAAAGGGCGATCACAGTTCTGCTCGAGGCGGGGCTCGTCAAAGAGGGAGACGTCGTCCTGTTCGACGGGGGAAGCCTACCAGACGATGCTGAGCTCAAGTACGACCCAGAGGACGACTTCTGGCGAGGCCGAATTACGGGGAAGACAGGACGGAGTGACAACGTGGAGTGGCTGGAAAACGGTGCAGAGTACTCGTTCACTGCTTTGGCTCAGAAAGTACTCGAACAAGCGACCGGTCGTGAGTTCAACGTCAATGGATACCCGTACTGGCTACACCCAGAACACGAAATGAGCCTTTCCGAGCTCCGGCGATCGAAGGTCGGCGACATTGATTGGTGAATGTGGATATGCAGTGTGCTGAAATAGGAGACAAAGTTCGGATCGACATCCCAGACAAAGACGACCCGGACTATCGATATCATAACGAACACGGCGAAATTGCTGATGTCAGACGTGACGATGCAGGTGAACCTACCGAAGACGACCGAGATTCCTATCTCTATCGTGTTCGGCTAGCATCCGGAGAGCAGATTGATGTACGGTGGCGAGATCTCCGACCACCGATTGAATAGACTGGGGGGATTCGGTTACTGACCGATGACGCCCCAGCAGATGAGCCGAGCTTGGACGGCGCTCTCCCCTACGAGAGTGGTCTGATACTCCGCAGATGCTTCGATATTGTCCTCGAGGAATGTCTCTAGTTCGACGAGGAACTCCTCAACCGGCCAGTCGCCGAGAGAGGTGTAGTCCGGGTGTTCCCGGAAGGTCTCCCGCAATACTCTGTCTTCATCTGTGTGTTTGAGCTTCACTCGATCCAGCCGATCGAACAAGGCATTCGCCCACTCCCCGACCGTGTCATGCCCGTCTACAGGTGCGGGTTGGTCACCGTACTGTGGGAGGATTCGCATCTGCATCATGTCGAGTAGCATCTCCTGTGTGGCCGACTGACCACCGCCGCTAAACACTTCCTCGACCTGCCCTTCACGGATCTCCTCTAACCGCTCGGAGAGATGCTCCTCGATCGACTCCCTGTTCGCGATTACCCTGTCGGTGTTCCCGGAAAGTTGTTCACCCTGGGTTTCCGGTGCGATGGCCAGTGAACCAACGGGTCGCTCTTTCAGATCACCACTGAACGGTTTGTAGTACAATGCTCGTCGTACACGCCCAAGCGGTGCATCTTCGGGTTCTCCGGTCTCGTCGTTCTCGAACCAAAGATGGACAAGACCAAACACACCCGGACGCGGGCCGGTATCGTGGCCAATAGCGTTCGTGTAGAGGAACTCTCGTTCATCGGTGGGTTCCTCGAAATAGCCCTCTGCAAACTCGAAGTCCTCCGAAGAGAGTCCATAGTCTTCATTCAGCTCCTCCTTGAGGAGCACACGCTCGAATGCCGCGTTCTCGTCACTTCCAGCGTTCCTTAGCAGTGGATTCTTCGAGGTGTCGTCCAACTCGTTATAGTCGGTCACATCACGGGACTCTCGAATCGACGACTCAATCTCCTCAATCTCCAGTTCCCCGATAGTCTTCTCTGTCTCGACTCCCGCCCTCTCCAGCACCGCATCTTCGTTCGGATCGAGGATGTTATTCTCTTTTCCGACGATGAGTGCGATATCGTTGATTTTCGCCTGCAAGCGCTCTAGAAGTTTGATTGCAGCCTCTATGTCTCCGTCAGGGTAGAAATTGTGTACGTACTTGTCCGCCGTCGAACCGATTCGGTCAATACGACCAACCCGCTGGACGATGCGCATTGGATTCCAAGGCAGATCGTAGTTTACGACCACTGAGATGTCCTGAAGGTTAACCCCTTCACTAAGAGTGTCTGTCGCGACCACGTACTGCAACTCCGTCTCGTCACTTTCGGCCAGTATCTGCTGGTACCCTGACGCCTCTGGGGCGAACCGTTTGATGATGTCTTGTTTGTTCTCGTCTCCACCCTTTACGACCGCACTGTTCTCCATCGTCATGGGTGACGACTTGTTGTCGACAAGTGTCCGGTGGACGTAGTCTGCGGTCGCGCGGTACTGAGTAAATATGAGAACTTTCTGGTCGTATCCGTTCAGAACTTCGGCCAGCCGCTCTATCTTGGGGTCACGGAACTCCCGGAGCGCGAATACGGCTTCATAGAAGTCCAGTGTGGCAGTGTCGGCTTCGCTTAAGTCGTGCTGGGGGTAGAGGATAGGATTCGGGTCATCTTCCGGTACGTCGGGAAGAACTGCTGCACCGTGGTCAGCGAGCCACTGTTCCAGTTCAACTTCCATGTCCGCGATAGAACCTGAGTCTCGCGCTACACGACCGATGAACCGGGAGAGGAAGTACGCAAGGAGCGTCAGGTCTTCGCGAATGTACGTTTTCACCTCCCCCACCGTGGCATCGGCTAATTCGTCATCTGCATCGCTCCCATCTGTTTGAAGCGCACCACTATCGAATCCAAACTCTTCGAGCGTTTGCTCTAGATCTTCAGCTGCGTCCTCCCCTTCAACGAAATCCTCTAGTGTCGTTTCTGCTGCATCGTCTCCCATTGTACGCAGTACATCGATATCTTCGTCCTCAGGAAGCCCGTCAAGGAATCCAAGGAGCGAACGCTCACTCTCGTGTAGCGTCTGGACTGACTGGACGAAGGCATAGGTGGAGGACTCGAGGCGTTTCAACAGATTTAGCTTGTAGAGTGCTTTCAGTGTTCCTCCTGCCTGTGGATTCTTGATGGTGATGTGTGGGAGGTGGAGCGCATCCATCACGTCCGGGAGCATCCGATAAATGGGCTGGTAGGCGGGAGGGAGGGAATACTGCTCCTTGTTGAGCTCGGGAGGTTTGAAGCTCATATCGAAGTCATCTTGATCGGTAAGCGTCTCTTTGACGTGCTTTCGAGTTCGAAGTACCATCACTTCGTTTAGTATCTCGGAAATCTCGTCCGAGTGGCGCTTGAGCTTCTCTGTCATCTGTCGCTGCTCCTGCTCAGAGGCTTCTTCTTTACCGGCAGCAATTCGCTTCCGCTCGGCAGCAAGGTCGATGTAGTCGTCGAAGGCACTGAATTTCAACGACGCTTTATTCATCAGCTCGTTTTCGTCTGTGAACAACCCGATGAGATTCTTGAGATCGGTCGCTGAGTTATTTATTGGCGTCGCAGTCAGCATGATCATCGTGTTGTTCCGGAGGAGGCGAGCGTTCGCATGTCGCCGAGTTCCCGTGTAATCGTCATCGTCGACCGGATGTGGATTCCACTTTCCGTGATTTCGGAACCGATGTGCCTCGTCGATAAGCACTACGTCAAATCGGTCGTCCAGGGCGTTCACCTCTTCGTATGTGAGGTTCTGGAATTTGCTGATGCTCATGACCTGCAAGTGTTTCCCATCAACCTGAAGGCCGAAGAACGGGTCTCCATCTTCGTCTGTCGCGTCTTGGAGGAGATCGCGCCACTGGTCGGTTAGGTTGGCTGGGACGATGAGAAGACAACGGTCACCTTGTTCTCGGTAGTCGTAAAGAAGTTCGCTTCCGATGAACGACTTCCCTAAACCGACTGAATCGGAGATTATACAGCCACCATATTGAGATAGCTTCGTCTTTGCACTCTCGTATCCGAGTGTCTGGAAATAGTATAGAGGGCTGTCACGAATGCTGACGTTGCCATTCAGTTCATCATACGCAAGGAGTTTATACATCTCGAATGGTTCGAGATATGTCCCCAAATCTTCGGGTGTTTCGTCGTCCTCTGACTCTTCTTCCTGCTGTTCTTTCCAGTCTTGATACCGGCCGCTATTCTCGATAATCTTGATAATCTCTTCGCTGAAGTCCTCTGCGTTCGCCCACTGGTTATCGTACCAGTCTTCGAATGCTTCCGCTTCAGGTCGGTCCTGGCTTGTGAGGTTCAGCTCGATGTTGTTCTGGTGTCCGCTGGCAGTGAAGTTTGATGACCCAACAATGGTAGCGCATGGACGCGTATCGGTGTCGCCGTCAGTTGCCCAGTCGTCATCGTCGTGTGGTGCTCTGAACGAGGCTCCTTTAGCGTGGAAATAGCCGTTTTCTGGATTTCGCACACGGACGCTAACTTTGTTTTCCGCTATGAAATCCCGGAGCCGATCAAGCCGACCCAACTGCGCGTTATTGAGTTCTTCAATACTCTCCTCAACCTCATCTTTGAGTTTGTTTCGTAGGCTTTGTCCCTCTCCTATTTCCTCAGCTGTGCTGCGGTTCGTTTGCCGACCCATCAAGATGCGAATCGGCGCATGGCCGAGTCCGTCTGGGTCAGCCAATTGTTCGAGATCGTCCCGATACAGGTCAAAACCAGAGAGATAGAAGTACCCAGTGGCGATTCTAGCCTCTTCGATTTGCGGGATGATTTTCTTGTAGACATCTTCGACCGTCCGGTTGGCGTTATCGACGAGAGGAGGAAGAGAAATCATCGTACTACCCATGGTAATTTATACTGAAACTTAACTATCAGGGAATAGCGGTACAGTCTATTTCTGGACCTTCTAGGCTGTCGTTCTATTTTAGGCTTGATTGGGTCGTTCGTGGTTGTAGTGGAGTCTGAAGCGTCTTAACCACTATTTCGCGCTGGATTGACTGCTCCTCCAGTGGGGGCGGAACCGGTCGATTCGCATGGTGACAGTCTGGAACCATTTTTTCGAACGCTCATCCGTTGCACATTGTTTATTTCATAGCGTGGCCCGAACAGCGTGTTTGAGAGCGTCTCGGCCGGGTTTCCGAAACAGCTCCCGACGTAGTTGGAATGGCCTGAGATACTGTGTTAGCTTATTTTTGGAGATACCTCAGTGGGGCGAGAGCCACCGTCGCACGGTCAGAACGGCAGCGGGGACAGGTAACACCGTCACGCCAGTGAACCTGTTGCAGCAGGTCCGCTGCGGCCGATTCCGACCCAAACACATCGAGCGGCATCATTCGTGTTGGCCACCGCTGACGCGGTGCCCTTGTCCTCTTCGACTCCACAGCTACCGCTCAGTAGTATCCACAATCTCCTATCCAAGAGCGTTGGCTTTTAATTTACTAATGTCGGAGCCACACCTATAGCGACATCAAACACCACCACTCCTACTAATTATAATAAGAACTCAAAAACGCCACCAAGGCAGATATGGATGGGAGCACTAACCTTCACAACGACTTTGTCAGTGGCTTGGTGATTTTTCAAACCAATACTGTCGGTAGAATTTTATAATACAAATCTAAAAGAGATATCATGCATACAGAGCAGTTCTTGAAAGCTGCTCTTTTATTAGACGGTAAAATACGGGGGAGAAGAGAAGAGATCAAATCAAATCTTATCAAACTCACTTTGTCTGAATTTGACGAAGGAGATGAGATAACATCTAAAGATATTCGATTAAAATTAAAATCATCTCATAATCTGCAAATACGTGAGGAAGCTATAGAAGAAATATTGCATGATTTGCAACCAGGTTATGTCAAGTCCACGGGGAATGACAAATATATAGTTGCAGAACCAATGGAGTTCAAAACTTTAGACCAGAGGATAGGCTCTCTGTGGAATGAATTTCAGCCCATATTATCAAGTCAAATCGGTGAAATTGATCCATACGTACAGAGGCGATTCAAATCTGGGTTTTCGGATTTCTTTGAAGAATTCATCTCGATCTTAGCAAGCTCTGTTGAAGAACTTGAAGAACATCAAAAAGATGTGCTTATTTCCGATTGGGGAAAAGCAGAAGAAATTTGTAATGAAGCGGCAGAAAAAAATAATATAAAGCAGAGAGCAATCTTCCGTGATTCTATAAAACAATATCTCAACGACCCAGGAGATGGACTATTAGAACTCGTTGACTCTTGTTACACTACAGCAGTCAATATTGATTTAATATCTAAAGCGGATTCCATTGAGTTTCCTGAGCTACCAGAACGAAATAGCACGCTGATCTTGGATACAAATGTTTTAGTATCTCTGTTGGCGGAAACTGACCCTCAACATGAGCTTGCAAGAATAGTCTGTGAGAGGACACCAGAATTAGAATTTGACCTGAGGTTCACTAAAGGGACTGAAGACGAATTAGAGGCCCTGATAAAACGCTGTGAAAGTGAAATGAGCGGATTGCATACGGGGAGTGGGAATATAGAGTTAGCAAATAATCAGTTTGTGGAAGATTTTGGTAGGCAGAGAAACCGGGAGTGGCAAGATTATATAAGATACTTAAAGAACTGGAAAGAAGTAGTTGAAGAAAAATACGATATAATACGACTAGAAAATCAGAAATCTCCAAACCAAGAGATAGTAGAAGCCTGCACGGAAAAGTTTCTTGAGAGAAATTCCTACGAAGTGAATCGCCACAAGTTAGGGAAAATTGACACTGATGCGCAAAATCTTGGCCTAATAGGCAGTTATCGAAAGCACTCTAACTGGGATTTTGGTCCATTCGTTCTTTCATTTCATAACTCTCTGACGGAGATCGGGATAGAATTAGCTAAGAGTGGAGAATTTGAAAGTATAATTGGAGACCGGCCCACTGCAATACAACCTCGAAGTTGGTTAAAATATATAATGGCCTTCACTCCAACTGAGACTACCACTGACAAGCATAATGAAATTGCAAAATCTATAATCCAGATATCATCTAATTTTGAAGACGATATCTCAGTAGATGAGTACATGCATACGTTAGCGCCTAAATTGGGTGTAAAAAATAACAACGAGCAATATCTGAAAAAGATTATCGTAAATCATCCAACTCTTTCAGAAGATTTTGAAAAAGCCGTAAGTGATGATGATGGTAACCAAGCAGAGAAGTTGGCACGCGAGATTCTAACCGATAAGGAATATTTGCAGGCAATAGAAGATGAAAAGGAATATGAGGAGACGATGAAGGACGCAAGCTCACGGATACAAGAATTACAAGAGGAAGTGCGCGAATTAGAATCGGGTACAAGTTCAGGTCATTCAGATTTTAGAAGCGAGTATGCAAGAGCAGTTGAGCAATTTCAAGCTGCTATTAACACATCCATCGAAGATTCGGAATACTCCAGTCCTCCTTCAGAAGATGCTGACCTCAGTGAAATCAAAGAGTGGGTAGAGATTACTATCGGCCAAATAAATATGGCAGATATAAAGCCTAAGCGTATAGTAGAGGTCAAATCTGAATTAGAAGATGTTTTGGTGGGGATAATTGAGCAGCAAAATAATTAGTTGCTAGTCCCAGATCTCGGCCAAGGTCAATATTGTAAAGCATATCGTCCCGACAACTAATCCAACCTGATACACTATCAAGATGAATCCGCTTATTATGAGGTCTTTTGAAATAGGTTCAATCAGAGCAGACAGTGGTAGAATAATCCCAAAGATCACCATTAAGCCACCATATAAACTGGCCCGCCTATATTGTTGATCATTGTTTAATATAGTCTGTTCTGCCTTCATAGATATATTACTCATGTCCTCTCTAAACTCCTTAAAAATATTTGAGATGGAAATTAAGTTCGATCCACTCAGATTCGATTTCCGATTTTTGCCATTTATATTATTACTTATCCATTGGTCGATCTCTTCATATTTATGATTGTCCGAATTCTGAAATATTTCATCTGATAGGCTAATATCATTTACCTCCGATTGAGACTCAATTTCACGTATCAAAGCCCCGTCGGGCTTTGAAGTAATATCACTAATGTATTCCCCAGCTCGTTGCAGTTCTGTAATTTGGGATTGTGATATGAGATTATCTTGTTTTGCACAATCGGAAGGCGATATTTCATCCAAAATACTGGCACACCTGTATGCAAGCATTGATATTTTAGAACATAAGGGCCTGTCAAATTGTTCATTCGACATGTCTATTATTTGATTTACGTCTGTCTCATTTATCGCTATGCCGTAATCATCAGGCACGAATTTGTTCTGAAAAGGTAAGTCGATAACTTCAATAATCTCTAGCATAATATTATTATACTTGTCATTTGCATCTATCAGCGACGTTCTCAATTCATCAGTGCGTTTCCTTTTTTCGCGTATCTCTAATTGGTGAATTGCTACAGCTAAGGTTATGATGAACCCTAACAGTGCAGCGCAAACCTGAGCCAAAGTAGAAAAGAACCATGCCGGAGAGATCATCTATTCGACAGAGATATTATATCGAATGTACGTATAGTCTATGGTAAATTCGCCGGTCGGTACCGGGCTACAGGGCGTGCTAATTCAGCACAGCCACTGGTCGTGATTATCCCTGTAATCAAAGCTATATAGGCGGGTAGCACAGAAAACTCGCTGAAAAGTTCAACAAATCCTACAAAAGTG
>ENA-ORCS01001120-ORCS01001120.1-marine-metagenome-genome-assembly--contig:-NODE-1120-length-12776-cov-3.245531_pt1 | contig 12776 bp, 9 predicted proteins | sample MGYA00237781_ERZ508513 | MGnify/ENA primary metagenome ERZ508513 (study PRJEB26184, sample SAMN06268793) | marine metagenome | isolation source: Eden Landing Ponds, San Francisco, CA, USA | place...
ACGCGCGTCCCCGACACCTACGCCGCCGAGTTCGTCGTCTTCGAGTGGCTGGAGTTTCTCCTCATGCACTCGGGCTATCAGGGTGCGACCGACGCGATCCACTACTACGAGTCGATCGAGTGGGTCGACGAGGACGTCGCCTCCCAGCTCGACGACTACCTCCTCGGGATCGGTGACGAGGCCACGACCGAGACGACCGAACTCGACGTCGACGACCACATGCTGAGTCTCGTCTACGTCGCCAAACTCGCGGCGATGCAGTGACGGACGCCGTGACGAACGCGCAGTGACGCAGTCGCGACCGCGCCACGGCCAGTAGTCCCGCGGTCCTGGGTCGACTTCTCCGCCATTCGTTTTCGCGTCACAGTTGGTTCTCGACCGGTCCGTCGAGGTGACTACCCAGCAACTGGATCAACACCGTCGCGAACCCCGTATCGGAGCTCCAGATGGCAGTCTCCTTGCGCACGCCGGGGAGTTCCTCGGCGCCGAGGACGCTCAGGAGGATCGTCTCGCCGTCGACTGCGAGGAGGCGACCGGGGCTGTCTTTCTCCCCGGACATGGTCTCGGGCACCGGCGCGACACGGACGTCGCTGTCGGCGAATCGCTCTCGGAGTGCCTCGTCGGCACTGAACACCCATACCTCGATGTCGGTGGCGCGTTCGCGCAACACCGTGGCGACGCCGTCGTCGAGGAGGTCGGCCGACGAGCCGTAGAGGACGCGCTCCTCGGCGTCGGCGACGATCTGCTGGACCCGCCCGGAGACGTTGTCCCGGCCGTGGACCGTCCAGACGCCCTCCTGGTGTTCCTCCCGATGGTCGGCACCCTCGCGAGCGGTCTCGAGGAACTCGAAGGCGCGGTCCTGTTCGGTCTCGAAGCGCTCGCGCAGCGTCTCGCGGGCCTCCTCCAGGCCCACGGCGCGGTACTGCTTGGGGTTGGATTGCTGGACCTCGACGAGGCCGCGAGCCTCCAGGTCGTCGGCCGCGCCGTACACCTGCGAGCGGGGAACGTCGGTCATCCGGTCGACGTCCCGGGCGGTGCCCGTCCCGAGCCGGGTCAGCGCGATGAACACCTCCGCCTCGTACTGGGAGAGCCCCAGGCGCTGGAGCGACTCCGCGGCCGCGTCGGCGTCGGCGGCGTCGTCGCTAGACACGGTCGAACACCCCTCGGTCATACTGTCGGACACAAGGACGTGAGCGAACTCGTCGGCGGTGGGGGACGTGCCGTCTCGAAGTCCCCGAACTGACCACCGAGCGGTTGCATCGCTTGTGCCCGACAGTCTCAGTCATCGTCGGCCTCCTCGGGTGCGGTCGCCGAGGCGTGGTCGTCCAGCCATGCGTGATAGGCGCGTTCGAACGCCGCGGCCGAGAGCGTTCCGGCCCCGAGGTGGTGGCCCGCGTCGGCCAGGTCCTGGTCCGAGACGCTACCGTCCGCGAAGATGCTGCCCGCGATGTCGGTGGTGACGGTCACCCCGCCGGCGCCGGCGACGTCGACGACGTGGTCCGGGAACAGTGCCTCGCCCGCGAACGCGAGTGTCTCACCGTCTGCCACGTCCACCGGCACCGTCGTCTCGTACTCGACGGTCGCGCTCGCGACCTCGTCGAGGTCCCAGGCGACGTACACCTCGTCGTCGGTGGCGACGGCCTCGACCGGGTCGGGCGTCACCGCCCCGATCCGGGTATCCGTGCCCGGCGGTGATTCGTCCAGGACGGCCCGCCCACCGACGCTGGGGAAAGTTACCGTCACCGAGACGGTGTCGCCGGGTCGGACCCGCGACGGGTCGACCGAACGGGTCGCGAACAGTCGCCCGTGGCCGTTCGTCCGCGGGCGGGGCGTCGGTGCCGGCGCCCCGTTCGCGACGGCAGCGTCGCCGTCGGCGGTCGACCCTGTCGGGCTCTCGGCCCCCGCACTGGTGGCCGCTGGCGCGTCCGGTGGTCCGCCTGCAGCGGACTCTGGGACCGCCTCACCCGGCGTCGCGCCCTCGTCCGGCCCGCCCACGTCCGAGGGACCGAACACGTCGTCGGGGCCGAGATACCGCGTCCAGACCACGAGCAGGCTCGGCAGCACGAACACGCTCGCGAAGAACGCGTAGACGATGGTGAGCCCGGTGATGAACCCGAACTGCTGGAGCGGTGGCAGGATGGCGAACACGAGGACGCCGAAGCCACCGACGGTCGTGGCAGCACTGCCCAGCAGCGCGCCGCCCGTGCCAGTGACCGCGGTCCGCATCGCCGGGAACGCCGACCCCTGTCTGTCGAGTTCGAGGCTGTAACGCTCGCTGATGTGGATACTGTATGCCACCCCGAGTCCGATGGTCAGACTCGTGATCATCCCCGTCAGCACGTTGAAGGGGATCTCCAGGAGGTACATCGTCCCGAGGATCCACGAGACGTTGAACACGACCGGGAGCAGCGTCACCAGTCCGAGCGTCGCGCTGTCCTCGATGAGTCGATAGACGACCATCAGGAAGACGAACGACGCGACGAGCGTGATGACCAGACTCTCGACGACCGTCTGGAGCAGGTCGTCCTGAACGATCTTGTTGACGATGGGCGTCCCCGTCGCGGTGATCGTCAGGTCGCCGCCCGTTCCACGAGCGACGCTCGACTCGACGTCGTCGAGCTGGTTCGTGATCGCGTCACCGGCGGCGCCGCCGCGGATCGAGGCCGTCAGGCGGAGCGCGCGGTACTCGCCGTCCTCGCGGTTGATCACAGTGCTAGCCTGCTCCGGTGCGGTCGCGAACAGCGCGTCGTAGACGCCCGCGACGTTCCGGTCGGGGACGCCGTCGCCGTCCGTGTCCGAGGTCGCGAGCGTCGCGTTGAACGTCTCGTTGGTCGCCGCGACCGACTCCATCACCGTCAGCGGACTCCGGATGTCGGGTTCGCCGTTCGAGAGTGTGACCGTCACTGACTTCTCGGCGACGCCGGCACGAGTGCGGTCGACACGGTCGAGTGCGTCCGGGGTCGCGACGTCGCCCTCGTAGAGGAACTCGGCGGTCGAGTCCTCACGGAGGAAGTTGTCGTTGACGTACTCGAAGGTGGCCCGCATGGAGTACTCGCCGGGTTGCATCCCCTCGGGGAGCGAGTCCATCCACTCGGGCGGTTCCTCCGCGATGAAGTCCTCGTTGGAGAAGGAGGTGTCGACCTGCGTCGCGCCGTAGGCGCCGGCCGCACTCACCAGTAGCGTCAGGACGATGACCACGGCGGGCGCCCGGCGTGCGACGGTCGCGCCGACTTCGAGCAGTTGCCCGAACCGGCCGCCACCGGTCCCGAAGGCGGCTTTACGCCGATCGAAGCCGTAGCCTTCGAGCAGTTCGTCGACCCCGACTTTCACCGCGGGGATGAGCACCCCGAAGACGACCAGCGCGCCGACGATACCGACCGCGCTCACGACGCCGAACTCGCGGATCGGCCCGACCGGACTCGTGAGATTCGAGAGGAAACCGATGACCGTCGTCGCCGTGACGAGTATCAGCGCGGCTCCGACCCCCGCCAGCGCCGTCCGCATCGACCCCGCCGCCGTGGTGTCGGCTGCCGTCGCAGTGTCATCTGCCGGCGTGGTGTCGGCTCCGGTGCCGTCGGTGGGTGAGGACGTCCCGCCGTCGGCGACCGCTTCCAGGGGTGTGCGCTCCTCGCGATGGCGCATGAAGACGTGTATCGCGTAGTCGATAGAGAGCCCGATGAGCAACACGGGGATAGCGACGAACAGCTGGTTGAACGCGACGTCGAACCACCCCATGAAGCCGAAGGCGACCGCGAGGACGAGCCCGATGCCGGCGACACCGAGCAGGATGTCGATCACGTCGCGGTAGGCGATAGCCAACACCAGCAGGACGAACAGGATGGCGATGGGACCGACGACGACGAGGCTGTCCTGCATCGAGCGGCTCATCTCGTCGGCGATGATCCCCGCACCGAAGACCATCCCCTCACTGTCGAGTTCCGCCCTGGCGAGTTGCTGGACCGCCTTCTGGGACTCCTGGATACGCTCGCTGGCCGAGCCCTGGGAGGTCTCCGTCTCGGTGGTCTGTGTCAGGACGATCATCGTCGCCCCGGCACTCGTCGACCCGGGTTCGTAGCTCGTCGGCATCAGCGCGAACGCGCCGCTCCCGCTGCCCTCGCTCAGAACCCCCTCGACGGTCCCCTCGACCGCCGTGGCGTTCATCGACTCTAGCTGGTCGATCTGTGCGGCGAGGGGCGGCGTCGACCCGTTCGCGACGCGGTTCTGGAGCGTCGCCTGGTCGGCCTGGAGCCGTTCGGCGCGTTCCTGTAGCGCCCGGGCCTGGGGCGCGAGCACCCGCTCGATGCCCGCGTAGACCTCGCCGAAGCCCTGCTGGATCCCCCCGGCGCGCTGGCGGTAGGTCGACTGGTTGATCTCGCCCCGTGCGTAGGAGGCGTTCAGCGAATCGAGACGCGACTGGAGGCTCCGCGTCCGCGTGAACAGTTCGCGGAAGGTCGCCGTGCTCTCGGCCGAGAGGTTCGTCGTCGCTCGTTCGCGGGTAGCCGTGAGGTTGCGCTCGATGGCTGTCGCCCGCTCTCGGTAGGTCGCGTCGTCGATCTCGCCGCGTGCGGCCGACCGATTGAGTTCCGTGTACCGGTGTTCGAGCCGGCGCGTCCGGTTCAGGGCATCACTCAGCGCCGCCCCCGTCCGGTTGAGCCGGGCCTGTTCGGCCCGGAGTTCGCTCCCCCGTCGTGAGAGGTTCGTGGCCTGTTCTTCGCGTATCGCAGCGGTCGCGACGACCGTCGCGATGCCCGCCGGCCGCTGTTCCGTCGAGAGGGTACTGTTGACCGTCCCGTTCTCGGTCAGCGTTCGCTGGAAACGCAACTGGTCCAACAGCGCCGACCGCGAGAGGACGTTCTCGTCGCGGACGATCACCTGGGCGGTCGTGGTGTTCGAACTCGTCCCGAAGTTCGACTCGATGTAGTCCAGTTTCGCGGCCTCCGTCGAGTCGGTCTCGAACTGCGAGAACGACGAGGACTCCTCGACCTGCGCGGCGCCGGCACCGACCGCGGCGATCACCACCAGCAGTCCGACGACGACCAGCCACCGGTGATCGACGATGCCGTCTGCGACGTCTCGGATACCTACCATCGACTCTGCCTCCCTGCGTCCCGGGGACCATTCCGTATCATACCAACAGTGCTGTTAGTAGAATCCTACTGACTCCCATACATAAGACCATCGGAACTGCCACGGCGGATGCGAAGGGTGGGGAGCGGTCCGGCGCTCCGGACGGTGCGTGCGGTTTGGCGGTCCGGATGGGGAACCCGGTTCGGTACTCCGGACCGGGGATCCGGTTTGGGATCCACACGGCAGAGTGGGTTCGGTACTCCGGACTGGGGATCCGGTTTGGGATCCTCACGACAGAGCGGGTTCGGCACTCCGCAGGGTGGAACCGGATCGAGGCCGTCGCGTCCGGTATTTTCCGATGATAGATATATTTACAGAAACGATAATCTGCGCGGTAACTTTATCCGGTGTGGCCGAGGATCCGAGGCCATGAGCGACGACGAGCCGGTGCCCATCGGTGTCAAGCTCGGTAGCACGCGAACAGTCATCGCGTACCCGGACGGAGACGACGTGGAGACGGTCCGGACACTGACCTGCCTGGCCTCCTACGAAGACGCCCTCACGGGTGAGGAGAAGGTCCTCTTCGGCGAGGAGGCCGCCCGCGAGTATCCCGACAGGGTGCAGTTCATGCTCCGTTCGGGCCTCCCCGAAGACGAGGAGCGGGCCGAACTCACGAAGACGTTCTTCGAGGAGGTTATCGACGCCAACGATATCCCGGAACACAGCGGCGTCGTCTACGCCATCCCGACTATCGACAACCCCGAGGGACTCGAAAACCTGCAGGACGTCATCGAGAATTCCTCGATCGGCGAGGCGCTGGTCGAGAGCTACCCCGAGTCCCTCTGCGGGGCGATCCCCGCGGCCGGCGACGACCTGGAAGCGATCGACGACATCTTCGTCGCCGTCAACATGGGCTCGACGAACCTGGAAGCCTCGGCCTACCGCCGTGGCGAGCAACTCGCACCCTTCACGACGGGCGCCGTCACCGGCAACGAGGTCGACCGGATGATCGCCAACTACGTCGAGGAGGAGACCCAGGGACGGGTCAACATCGATACCCAGACCGCCCGCGAGTACAAGGAAGAACACGCCGACTTCGACGACTTCGAGGCCTTCACCGACATCATCCAGCAGCCCGGTGGTGGCTCTCACGAGTTCACGATCGAGCGCAGCGTCATGGAGGCCTGTAACGAGTACCTCGACGACGCCGTCCAGGAGTTCTGTAACACCTTCCTGCCAGAACTCGCCAACGACTACATGAAAGTCTACCAGCTCGCGCTCGATAGACCGATCGTCCTCACCGGCGGGATGGCCTGCATCCCGGGCATCGTCGACCAGTTCGAGGAACGCGTGAGCGACGAACTCGACAGGGAGGTCGAGGCGACTGCGGCCGACGCTCCGGACCTCTCACCGTCCCTGGGCGCCCAGCGCATCGCCACCCGCCTCGTCGAGAACCTGTGACTCGCCGTCGATCCCGCCGGCTTTCGTGCGTGATAACCGGGGCCGAGTCTTTACGTGGACCGACGGGAACCGCTTGGTATGCTTCGGGTCGACGGTCGGGTACTGGTCGGGTCTGTCGCGCTGGTCTTTCTCGTGGGTGCCGGGATCGGGTTCGCGGTCGCGGGCACCGTCGGCGGGCCAGCCACCGACGCCCCTCCGACGTCGGGAGCGTCGACGCCGACACCCGACCCCGCATCGGCAGGCGGGGCTGACATCACACCGACTCCGACTATCCCACAGACCACATCGTCGACGGTGACGCTACCCCGGACCGGGACCGTCACGCCAGCACCGACGGCGTCACCGACGCCAACGGTCACACCGGGTTCGACCGAGAGTCCGACTGCGGCGCCGCCGGCGACGCGAACGCCGATGCTGATCCGGCGCTTCGAGGCCAGGGAGATCGAGTCCGAGATCCGACGACTGGTCAACGAGTGGCGCGAGGAACAGGGGCTGTTGCGGTTCGCGCTGCCCGACGGGAGACTGGTTGCCGACCTGAACGCGATGGCGCGAAGCCACAGCGTCGCGATGGCCGATGTCGGCGAGGTCGCACACACTATCGACAACCGCTCCAGTACCGACCGCTACCACGAGTTCGACCTCTACTGGAACTGCCGGTTCAAGCGGGCAAACCACGATTACATCGTCTCTCCCGAGCGCAACCGACTGGAGGTACTCGCACAGACCTACGCCGGTCGGGCCTACACGACAGCCGGCGGCGAAACCGAGTACAACGCCGACGAGACGGCCGTCGCCAGGGACGTCGTCGAGACGTGGACGAGCGACCCGACGTTCCGCGAGCGACTCTCCTATCGGAACGTCACGCGTCTCGGTGTCGGCATCGAGACGACCCGCGACAACGAGGTGTACGTGACGGGCAACCTCTGTGGCGTCCGGCCGCAGGACCCCAAAGGGTCCGACCAGTAAGTCGGTCACTACTCGCCCAGATTCGAGCGAGCGTCCGTGAACGCTGGAAACTTTCAATACGGACCCACCAGAGTGGGCACATGTATGAGCGACGATAACACGCCACCGGCCGACGACTCGGGGGAGGGGGGTGGTGACGGACCAGAGGGGGGGCCAGACGCGGTCCAGGAGACGGCCGAACCCGCCGAGGCCGATGCAGGGGCACCCGTCCGCGACGAGACGCTCGCCGAACGGGAGACCGCTCTGGCCGAGCGCGAGGCGGAACTCGACCGGCTGGAAGAGCGGCTCAACCAGCGCGAGGAGGGGCTGGACAAGCGCGCCGAAGACCTCGGCGAGCGTGCCGAAGCGCTCGACGAGCGCGAGGAGCGCCTGCGCGAGCGCCGCGAGGAACTGGTCGATCACGAGGACGAACTCGACCGGCGTGAGGCGGCGATCGAGGAAGCCGAAGAGGACCTGGCCGACCGCCGGGCGGCGATACAGGAACGCGAGCAGACCCTCGAGGAGCGTGCGGCCGAACTCGACAGGCAGGAAGCGACGCTGGAGCGCTACGTACAGGACCAGGTCGGCGACGTCGAGGAGTCGCTGTCGAGTACGGTCCAGGACGCGGTCTACTCGGCGATGGACGGCTACAGTACCAGCGAGGAGAGCGGCCGACTCGGGACGGTCGGGAACCTGCTGCTCGGACTGGTCGGACTGGTCCTCGTCGTCGGCGGTGCGATGAACCTGGTCGCGATGGAGACGGGGGCGCTCCCGGCGCTGTTCGGGAGCAACCCGGCGAATATCGGTGTCAGCGCCCTCCTCGTCCTCGTCGGCCTGGCGGCCAACCTCGCGGCGGCGGCCAGTCGCGTGTGAGACGACGATCAGCCACGTTCTAGTCGCCGGCGCGCTGGCGCGCGACTTCGGCGATCCCGGCGTTTGCGGTACAGCTCGGACAGGCGTGAAGCAGTCCCGTCTGGTCGGCGAAAACGCGGGCGAACCGGTCCGAGACGTGCGCACCACAGTGGTCACAGCTCGTCATCGTCACTCTCCGAGAGAACGTGTGCGGGTTTCGAGTGCCCCGGTGCCGCGTATTCTGGTATCGTGTGTCTTGGTGTCATATCCCTGCGTCAGGAGTCGGCCGAGCACTCAAAGAGGGTTTCCCGAGTTTCGACCCAATTTCGTGCGACATCTCTCCGGAATCGACCACCTCGGAAGCTCTCAGGAAGTTTCGGCTCTCGACCGGGCACCCGAGAACTCACCGTTCGTTCGACGGTCCTCTCTCGTCCGGATCGCTTTTGCGGGGCGCCACCCGACGGGCGACCATGGACGGGGACCTGGACACGCCGGTACTGGACGACCACATGCACCTCGACCCGCTGTACGGCCGCGGCGTCGAGGCCGCCGCCGAGTTCGCCGCCCAGGGTGGCACGCACCTCCTCGTCGTCAACAAGCCCTCCTGGCACCTCCTCGACGGCCTTCCGGCGGACCCCGGGGACTTTCGAGAGGTGTTCGAGCTGACAGTCGGCGTCGTCGCCGAGGCTTCGGACGTGCTCCCCGGCCGTGCCTGGCCGGTTCTGGGCGTCCATCCCGGACTCGTGAGTCAGCTGGTCGACGACGGGCGATCCCCCGAGGACGCGCGGGACCTGATGCGGACCGGCCTGGACGTCGCTGCCGAGTACGTCGCAGACGGGACGGCACTCGCCCTGAAATCCGGGCGCCCGCACTACGAGGTCGACGACGCCGTCTGGGACGCCTCGAACGACGTGATGAAGCACGGCTTTTCACTCGCCGCGGAAGCGGACTGCGCTATCCAGCTGCATGCCGAAGGTGGCGAGGACCTCACCGAGGTCACCGAGTGGGCCGAGGACCGCGGCCTCCCCGCGAAGCGAGTCGTCAAACACTACTCCGGCGGACGACTCGCGGGCCCGACCAAGAGCGTCATCTCGAACAAAGAGGACCTGGAACTCGCGGTCGAACTCGCCGAGGAAGCGGGTGAGCCGTTCATGATGGAGACGGACTTCATCGACGACCCCGACCGACCCGGGGCGGTGCTCGGTCCGAAGACCGTCCCGCGACGGGTACGCTGGCTGCGCCAGGAGGGCCACGACGAGGCGATCCGCCTCGCTCACGTCGACACGCCGGCCGAGGTGTACGGCATCGACACCGAGACGACGCTCGAAACGCAGTGACCCGATGCGGTTCGACGCCCCCGCTGCCCGCGTTCCGTACCGAAATCGTCGGAACCGTGCCACACGCGTGGAAACCCAGTTATTTGTTCTCAGACCCGACGCGAAAATAACGGATAGTACTAATTCGATCAATAAACTACAGACGTGACCGTGAAAGCGAGTCGACTGCCGGGAATCAGACGATTCTTCGTTGTCGTCGGTCTCCTGTTGGTCCTGTCAGGACTCGCGGGCAGTCTCACGTACGGATTCTGGTTGGTGGGCTTTACAGTATTGATACTCGTTTTCTACGCGGGTTGTAGCTTCATCGTCTGGCGGATCATCCGTGGCCGTGCCCTGTCGACTGTCGACCGGGAACTGGCCGAGACGCGCAAGGAGATATACGCCTACCGAAACGACCTCCCGCTGTCCGAGGAGATATACGAGACAGCCAGCGCCGCTCTGGAGAACGGCGACCCGGTCCGAGCCGAGACGCTGGCAAATATCGCCCTGGAACTGCCAGCGGCCGAGGACCCGGTCCGCGCGTTTATCGCACGGGTTCGCCCCGAGGGCCCGGCAACCGGGACGCTCCCGCCGGAGTACCGTCGCGCTCTCGAGACGGCTCTGGGCCGTCTCTCGGGCTATATAGACGACGATCCGGGGGAGATACTCCCGGAGTTCGAGCGGATCCGCGACAACCTCGACGAGCAGCAGTTCGCCGTCTGTGACGCTCTCTGCAATACCTTCGAGGCGATCGAGGGGACCACAGACCCCGAGACGCGGGCGACTCTCTGGAACGATGTCTCGGAACAGGCCGCGCTCGTGGCGGTGTTCGCCGAGTCGGGTCTGTTTCCACCGGGCGAGGAGTATCCGCGCCGGGGTTCGGAGCCCGGTTACGCGAGCGACGCCGTGTCGGCGAGCGGGTACCGTTCTTCGGCGGCGGTCGAACCACGAGCCTGTGAACGACTCGACTCGCGCCTCGACGACGTCGTCGACCCGGGCCAGCGCGACGCCCGGTTCCGGTACGCGTCGGTGTTCGCCCGGGTCGAGGAACTCCGGGCGGAGATCGACCGCGCGGAGGCGCTGTTGAACGACGGGCAGGGTTTCGAGAGCCAGGACCGGTTTCGCGCGGCCACGAGCGGTCTCGAAGCAGTCCGGGACACCGCGAGCGAACGCGGATTCACCGACCTGGCTGCGGAGGCCGAGGAGTTGCTGTCCGCGAGCCGTGACGGCCAGAAGCGCGCCTACCGGGCAGCCGGGGGTGGTGGGCAACCGGCGCCCGGGCAGGCCGACCAGACCACGACGGTGTCGTTCGACGGCCAGCCGTCGGCCGCCCAGACACCCGGCGGACAGGTATCGGACTCCCTCCAGGCGGAACTGCCCGAACACGAGGTGCTCGAACACGTGGGCAGCGGCGGTAACGCCGACGTCCACAGGGTGCGTCTCGAGGAGAGCGGCGAGGTGGTCGCGCTGAAAGTGCCACAGTGGCAGGGGACGCTCTCGCGGACGGCAGCCGAGGCGTTCGTCGACGAGGCGCGGACCTGGGACCGACTCGACGACCACGAACACGTCGTCGCAGTCCGGAATTTCGGGATCTCCCCCTATCCCTGGATGTTGCTCGAGTTCATGAACCGGGGTAATCTGGCGACGCACATGGACTCGCTGTCGCCGGCGCGGGGGATCAGAGCCGTCATCGACGTCTGCGAGGCGACCCATCACGCCCACCAGCACGGCGTCGCACATACTGACATCAAGCCGGAGAATATCATGTTCACCGCGACCGACGACGGGACTACGGTGAAGATCGGTGACTGGGGACTCGCACAGGTGATGCTCCAGCACTCGAAGAGCGTCGAGGGGATGACGCCCTCCTACGCCGCTCCGGAACAGGTCGACCCGGAAACCTACGGCAGCACCGGTCCTCGCACGGACGTCTACCAACTGGGTGTGACCACGTACGAGGTGCTGACGAAGCGGGTTCCCTACGACTTCGACTCTCCGACGGCGGTGATGAACGCCGTCGTTTCGAACGATCCCACGCCGCCGTCGGCACACAACGAGAATCTCGGACAGGGCGTCGACGAGGTAGTGCTGACCGCGATGGCCGCCGAACAGTCCGACCGATACGAGTCGGTGCTGTACTTCCGTGACGCACTTCGGAAACTGCTGTCGTGACCGTCCCGCGGCGCGTCCGCTCTCTGCCAGGAGCCACGAGGAGTCCGCCTCGCCCACGTCGAGACGTCCGAGCGCGTCTCCGGCATCGACACCGGGGCGACACTCGAAGACTGAGTAGCTTCTTGTCGACAGAAGGACAACGGCGTGGCGTGTATCACCGCTGTCCCGACTGTGGCGTGACGATGGAAGAGGTGAAGTTCGGCATGGCCGATGCCTGGAACCCCTACGTCAACACCGGGGAGAAGCGTACCGGCCTGCTGGGCAAACTCGGGATGAACGAGCGCAAGGAGGTGGCGACAGTGATGTGTCCCGAGTGCGGGCTGATACGACACTACGCAGAGTTCGACGAGGAGTGACGAACCCGCTACGCTGGCAGCGCCAGATCGGTGCTGCACGAACGTCCGCGCCAACGGAGTGAGCGCGGTTCACCGCCGAAGGGGGCAAAGCCCCCGGAGGCGGCCTTTTTTGACCGAGATTTTTTCGGTGAGCGGGTCGCGGGCCGCCGGCCCGCGACCGTCTGACGTGGCGGCGGAGCCGCCACACGGTTCCCACAGCGCGCTCGGAGAGCGCGCGAGGAAACCCGAGCCGAAAAAAGGTCGTGGCGAAAGTCATATCCCCCGAGCGACGAACCGAGTGGTATGAGCAATCAGCCGGGGGAGTACTACACGCCCGAACGCTGGCAGAACTGGCTCGACAGGATCGGCGAAGAGAGCGTCGACCCCGAGGACGACGACTCGGCCCAGCTCCTGTGGAACATGCAGGACGACACCGCCATCGCGGTCGCGAAGGTCATCACCGATTTCGACGACGGCGAACTCGACGAGAACGCGGCGCTGTCGGAACTCGAAGACATGCGCGAGGTCGTCCTCGCCGAACCGGACTTCGACGACGAGGAGCGCCTGATGCTCGTCGACAGCGTCCAGACGTCGCTGGTCTGTGTCTTCTACGCGGCCGAGGAGTACA
>ENA-ORCS01001123-ORCS01001123.1-marine-metagenome-genome-assembly--contig:-NODE-1123-length-12726-cov-3.984188_pt1 | contig 12726 bp, 7 predicted proteins | sample MGYA00237781_ERZ508513 | MGnify/ENA primary metagenome ERZ508513 (study PRJEB26184, sample SAMN06268793) | marine metagenome | isolation source: Eden Landing Ponds, San Francisco, CA, USA | place...
TCGATAGCTGTCCCCTGTGACTCCGACTCCCCTTTCAACGCCGCGGCGACGCGCCCGAGCACGTCCCGCACGCGTCCCAGGATCCCCAGGCCATCGTCGCGTCCGTCGTCCGCCGACGACCCACCCTCACGTGGCTTCCTGTCCGACTCGTCGAGCGGGGTGAGGCTCATACCTGAAGGTGGGGACGGGACGTACTAAACCATTGTGCCAACGTATCCCATACTCGTGGTACTACCGGTTTCCTGTCACTTCGGCCACCGATGACAGCCGGAACGCCCGCGCCGCGGGTTCGGAACCTCGTTATCCGTCGAATTCGGCTGGTAGGTCGGTCAGTCGCTCGGAGTGGGGACCGACTCCGGTGCGGGTTCGAGCCGATAGAGCGAGAGGAAGGCGACGGCGGCGACGACGATGACGCCGCCGACGGCGGCGAAGGCGGTGAACACGTCGGTGGCGTCCCAGAGTGCGCCGATCGTGACGGGGCCGAGCACCTGGCCGAACTTCCAGGCCAGCGAGCGAAGCGAGAGACTGCCCGCTACGGCGTCGAAGTGTTCGCCTTCCTCGACGAACAGCGCCATACTCGCGGGGAGTCGCAGGCTGTCAGCGACGCCACAGATTGCGAAGGCACCGAACAGCGGGAAAAACGCCGCCGGGAGCGTCGTCGCGAGACCGGCCACGCCCACCGTGACCGGCGCGAACAGTCCCGCCGCGTACTCCGCGAGTGGGATCGACGCGGCACCCACCGCGTAGAGAACGGCACCGACGAAGACGAAGTAGTGTTCGTGACCCCACGCGTCGGTGTAGGACCCGACCAGCCCCTGTGTCAGCGATTTCGTGAGTTTCCCGCCGGCGAGGATACCGCCGACGAGTATCGGACTCATCCCGAAGGCGGTCCGCGCGTAGATGGGCAAAAAGAGGATGACCGCCATCTTCCCGAAACTGAACACGAGCCGGAAGACGACCAGCGCGCGGATCGCCGTCCGGCCCATCAGCAGTCGGAGGGTCTCGATCCCCGTCGACTCGTCGGGGTCTGCCTGGCCGCCCGGGTTGTCACGGAGAAAGAGCAGGACCCCGACGCTCGCGAAGATAGTCACGCCCGAGAGGACGCCGTAGGTGAGCGTGAATCCGCTGGTCGCGAGCAGGATGCCCCCCACCACGTCGCCCGCGAGACTCGAGAACGCGCCGACCTGGTTGTAGGTGCCGAGCCACTGGCCCCGACTGTCTTCGGGGCTGATCTCGCCGATGACGGTCGAACCGGTGATCCACAGGAGACTCGCCCCCAGCCCCTGGAAGACCCGCATCAGAATGACGTGAGCGACGCTGTCGACGAACGCGAAGCCGACGAAGACGGCGACGTTCAGCGCCAGGCCGGCGAGGAGGTAGCGCTTGGCGTTGCCGGTGTCGATCGCCCGGCCCAGTGGCAGGACGATGAGCAACTGTATCGTCGCGAACGCCGTCCCGAACAGTCCCTCGACGGTCCCGGTGGTGCCGAACATGTCGGCGTACAGCGCCAGCGCGATGGCGATGGTGGAGTAAGCCTGTGCTCGCGCGAAGGCCGTGCCTGCCAGCGCGAGAAACTCACGGTCGCGAAACAGCGACAGCGATCCGCCGGACACGGATCGGCGTTCGATTTCCCGGTCAAAGCCGTTTCGTCTCGGAGAGAGATTCGCCGGAAAGACCGGGGTTCCCAGACACCCGCTGGCCGCCTCGGCGGGGCAGACCGCTTCGCCGGATCAGAGTTCGATGCGCTCGACGATGCTGTCGCCGTCTTCGCCGACGTTGAGTGCGACGATGCGGACGTGCTCTTCGAGGCGCGAACCCCTGAGTTTGGCCTGGAGGAGTTCGTCGACCTGGTAGACGCCGGCGGCGTTGCGCATCCCGATCTCGACGAGGACCGGCTTGCCGTCGCCCGATTTGAGCGTCACGGACTCGATAGCCTGGCTGGAGACGGTGTTGATGCCGCGGCGACCGGTCTCGTAGGGGATCCGCGAGCGGCCCCGTTCCATGTCGAGGCCGTCTGCGAGGCGGACGACGCCCGCTTCGGTCGTGAGCGGAGTCTCCTCGGTGTGGTGACAGAGGATGGCGTGGAGCGTCTCGGCTTTGACGCGGACTGCCGCTTCCGTGTCGTAGAACTCGGCGAGGATCCGGTCGAGGATATCGGCGGCCAGCGGGATGGAGTAGTAGGGGTGGTCGTCGCGGTGGACGACGTGGCCGATGTCGTGGAGCGTCGCGGCCAGACAGACGATGACCGCTTCGTCGGCCTCGTTCAGTCCCTGTTGGGTCGCACCGTTGAACGTCACGTCGCCGTCTTTCAGCAGTTCGTAGAGAGCGAGAGCCCGTTCGCGGACGATACTGACGTGTTTGGCGCCGTGGTCGTTGTACCCCATCCGGTCGACGGGGTTGACGTTCTGGGCCTGGAGATAGGTCTGGACCTCGGGGTCGGAGTCGAGAAAGGCCAGGACGTCGTTGAGTCGGTCGTCGGGGAAATCGTGGTCCGCCGACGGTTCGTATCCCTGTGTCTCGCGCATGTTCGCTCTGACGCAGTCCGTTCGCAAAAACGTCCGGGTGTACTGTTCGGGACGGTCCGAATTAGCTCGATATAGGCGCTACGCCCCACCCTCGGCGAGTACCGCAGTCCGCGCCAGCGGACACGGAACGCAGTAGGGTGGGACACAGTGCGTCAGCGTCTGTGTTACACGTTCTGTTACTGACCCACAGGTCCACGCAAGCATTTATACCACTGAACGCCGAATCGACGGGCAATATGGGCGTTCCGACCCGTCGGCTTCGACTCGTTCGTCGTTCTGCACGGAACCACTCGCTCCGTGCGAAGGTGACGGGGACGGACAGCGTTCAAACGCGACAGAAAGCGTGCGCTGTCCCACGGAACTTCGCCGTCGAGCAACGAGGAGGGCGACATTTAGAAGAAACGCCTGTGGAGACTGCGCTCCCTGTGGATACATCGGTCTCTGCAAAGCACGCCGTGGAAGCAGGAAGCCCCGCCCTCGGCGAGCGCGTCGGCGCGAGCAGGGCTGGGTAGTTCACGGAGTCAGTCGGCCGTTCGTTCGAACTGGCCCGGTCCGAGCACGACCGGACCGAAGTCGAACAATCATGTCGGAGACAGACCGTCACCCGCTCCGCCGGGTCGAGGCCGTCGCACTGGTGGCCATCGGCGGGTTCGCCGGGTCGAACCTCCGCTATCTCGTCGACCTGCTCGCGGGCGGGCTCACGGCGACTCTCGCCGTCAACGCTGTCGGGAGTCTCGCGCTGGGGTTCGTTCTCTACGAGGCCCGCAGGTCGGACGTCCTCGCGCCCGAGACACGCTCGGTCCTCGCCACCGGCTTTCTCTCGTCGCTGACCACGTACAGCACGTTCGCGCTACAGAGCGTCCAGTCGACACCGGTGGTCTTTCTCGCGAACGTCGGCGCCAACTACGCGCTCGGCTTCGCTGGCGTCCTCGCCGGCCGCGCGCTCGTCGGTATCGTCCACCGGAGGTGGGGCTGATGGTCGAACTCGACCCCGCGCAGGTCGTCGGTGTCGGCGGCGCCCTGGGTGCAGTCCTGCGGTACCTCCTCACCCAGCGGATCGACGTCACCGGGTTCCCCGCCGGGACGTTCGTCGTCAACGTCGTCGGGAGCTTCGTCCTCGCGTTCGTTACCTTTCTCGGCATGGACAGCCAGCTTCTGCTGTTCGTCGGCACGGGCGCCTGTGGCTCGTTTACCACCTTCTCGTCGTTTTCCTTCGAGACCGTCCGGCTCTGGGAGGCCGACGAGCGAGTTCGGGCGGTCGCGAACGCCCTCGGGAACCTCCTCGGTGCCGTGGTGGGGATCGGCCTGGCCTGGCTTCTCGCCAGCGGACTCGTCTGACTGGTCCCGTCCGGTCGGAGTTTCGAAACCAGTGATAGTCGTGTCGCGAGACCCACCACGGACTGATGTACAACGACTGTCAGTACCTCCTCTCCTGGCGCTCGAACAGCCGATTCGCTTATCTCTGCCAACGACGTTCAGTAGTTAGGCACCGTGCCAACAGCTACCAGACATGGACCGGAGTGAGCAATCGGTGGTCGGTGACGTGCGTCCGGGAATGACTGCTCCAGCTGACGCCATCCGCGTGCTCCACGTCGACGACGAACCCGAATTCGCGACGACCGCCGCGAGGTTCCTCGAACGCGAGGACGGCCGCCTGGCGGTCGGGACGGAGACCAGCGCGAGTAGTGGACTGGAGCGACTCGCCGAAGAGACCTTCGACTGCGTGGTGTCGGACTACGACATGCCCGGGGAAGACGGGATCGAGTTCCTCGCCGCCGTGCGCGAGGACGACCCCGAACTTCCCTTTATCCTCTACACCGGGAAAGGAAGCGAGGAGATAGCCAGCGAGGCCATCTCCGCGGGCGTAACCGACTACCTCCAGAAAGACTTCGGTACCGACCAGTACACCATCCTGGCAAACAGGATCACGAACGCAGTCGGGCAGTACCGTGCCAACCGCGCCGTCGAGCACCAGCGCCGACACTTTCGCACGCTGGTCGAGGAGTCGAGCGATGCCATCCTCATCGTCGACGCGTTCGCCGAGATATCCTTCGCGACACCGTCGGCGGAACACGTCCTCGGTCGCACGCCCGAGGAACTCGTCGGGACGAACGGTCTCGACCCGATCCACCCCGACGACGTGGACCGCGCCGCGGCACTGTTCGCCGAACTCGTCGAACACCCGGGCGAGCGTCGGTCCGTCGTCTTTCGCTATCGCCGGCCTGACGACACGTACATCCAGGCCGAAGCGCGTGGCCGCAACCTGCTGGCGGACCCTGTCGTCGAGGGGATCGTCATCTACACTCGAGACCTGACGGACCGCGTCGAACGCGAACGCGAACTCGAGGAAACCAACGGGTTGCTCTCGTCGCTGTTCGACACACTCCCCGCAGGTGTCGTCGCCGAGGACGCCGACAGGACGGTCATGGCGGTCAATCGCCGGACGTTCGACCTGTTCGGCCTCGACGGGAGTCCCGAAGATATCGTCGGGTCCGACTGTGTCACGTTCGCCGAGGCGGTCAGCGACCAGTTCGCCGACGGGGCGGCGTTCGTCGAGCGCATCGAGACGGTCGTCGACACCGACGAACCCGTCGACAGGGAATCGATACGCCTCGCCGACGGTCGGACCGTCGAGCGGAGTCACAGACCTATCGAGCTCCCGGACGGCAACGGCCACCTCTGGACCTACCGCGACGTCACAGAACGCGACGAACGTCGGCGGATACTCACCAGACAGGAGGCGTTCCTCCACAACAGCCCCGACCTGTTTTTCGTCCTCGACGAGGCGGGCGTGGTCACCTACCAGAGCCACTCCTCGGCGGATATCCTCGGCTACGAGGTGCCAGACCTCCTCGGGGATGCCCCGCTCGACTACATTCACCCCGCAGACAGGGACAGCGTCGAGGCGGACTTCGAGCGGTTGCTGAGAGAACCGAACGAGCCCGTCACCTCGGAGTATCGCTTCCTGACGCCGTCGGGCGAGTACCGGTGGTACGAGAACCGCGCCGTCAACCGCCTCGACGACCCGGACGTGGCGGGGGTCCTCGTCGTGAACCGCGACGTCACCGAGCGAAAACGCCGCGAACGCGAACTGCAGCGACGTAACGACCGCCTCGCCGAGTTCACGAGTATCGTCTCCCACGACCTCCGGAACCCCCTCCAGGTCGCCCGCGGTCGACTCGAACTCGCTCACGACCCTGGCACGGACGCCGACCTCGACGCCGTCTCCGATGCCCACGGACGAATGGAGTGCCTGATCGAAGACCTCCTCGCGCTGGCACAGGATGGCGATGCGATCGCCGAGACCGAACCAGTGCCACTCGATGGACTGGTCGCGGAGTGCTGGGACAACGTCAGTACCGCCGGGGCCCGACTGGTCGTCGACACCGACCGCGTCGTCGAGGGCGACCGGTCCCGCCTGCGACAACTCTTCGAGAACCTCTTTCGCAACTCGGTCGACCACGCCGGCGACGACGTGACCATCACCGTCGGTGCGTTCCCCGACGGCTTCTTCGTCGCCGACGACGGCCCCGGCATCCCGCCGGAGCGACGCGAGGTGGTCTTCGACGCGGGCTACTCCACCTCCCCGACTGGTAGCGGTCTCGGACTGCGGATCGTCGAACAGGTCGCCCATGCCCACGGGTGGGCCGTCTCCCTCACGGGAACCGACGAGGGCCACACTTCGAAGGAGCCCCGTGACTCGACGCTCGAATCGTCCGCACGGTCTGACTCGTCTACATCGCCCGGCGCGCGCTTCGAGTTCACTGGCGTCGCTATCGTCGAACAGTGACTCTATCCCGGGAGACGCTAGCCCGACCGGGCTGACGGCCCGAGCGGCCTACTCGATGGACATCCCAGTGATCTCGAATCGTGCGCCGCCGCTCGCGCTCTCGGTCACTCGAATCGTCCAGCCGTGTGCCTCGGCCACCTGGGCCGCGATAGGCAGCCCGAACCCCGTACCCGACTCCGAAGTCGAGTAGCCGGCCTCGAAGACTTTCTCGCGTTCCTCGGGCGGAATGCCCGGACCGTCGTCGGCCACGTAGATCCCGTCGTCCAGTTCCCCGACCGTGACCGTCACGCCATCGTCGCCACTCCGAGAGCCGTGCTCCACCGCGTTCCGGTAGAGGTTCTCGACGAGTTGCTTGAGGCGGTTCCGGTCGGCCGCGACGGTGGTGTCGACGTCGACGACGAGTGTCGCCGCCGGTGTCGCGACGGTCTCCCAGCAGTCCTCGAACAGCGCCCCGAGATCGACCGGTTCCGGGTCGTCGACCGTGTCGCCTTCCCGAGCCAGGGTCAGGAGGTTCTCGATGAGCGCCTCCATGCGGTCGTGTGCCTGTGCCACCTCGTCGAGTGCGTCGCTGTCACACTCGGCCTGGGCCAGTTCCAGTCGGCCCGAAGCCACGTTCAGCGGGTTCCGCAGGTCGTGACTGACGACGCTCGCGAACTCGTCCAGACGGTCGTTCTGGCGCTGTAGCTCGCGTTCGCGCTGTTTCTGTGCCGTCACGTCCCGGTACACCCAGAGGTGGCCGTCGTCGTCCGGGAGTTCGATAGGTCTGTGACTCCGCTCGACGGTTCGACCGTCCCGGAGTGCCAACTTCTCGTCGTAGACCGGTTCACCGGCGTCGAGGATCTGATTGATGCGCTCGACGAACGCCGCCCCGTCGGCGAACTGGTCGCTGACCGCCTCGGCGAGAGACTCGCAATCGGCGCCGACGGCGTCCGCGGGCGTCCCCGGCACGTCGAGCAGTTCGAACAGTCGCTGGTTGACCGCCAGCACGTTCCGTGACCCGTCCTCGGCGAGGACGCCGACGGGCAGCGTATCGAACAGCGACGAGAGCAACTCGTTCGTCCGTTCTGTCTCCCGCTGGGTGGCCCGCTGTTCGGTGATCTCACGGGCGACGCCGACAGCACCCTCGGTCTCGCCGTCGACGACCAGCGGCGTAAGTCGGTACGACAGTATCTCGTACCCCACACCGGGGAACTCCCCGTCGACTTCACCCCGGATCTCCTCGCGTTCGCCCGCGAGTAGTTCGTCGTACGGGTCGCCCTCCTCTGTCTCCCGGACCCGGGGAATGAGGTTACTCTGCTGGCCCTCCAGGGCGTCGGGCGTCGTCCCGTAGAAGGTTGCCAGGTAGTCGTTGACGACTTCGAAGTGACCGTCCTCGTCGTAGATACAGGCGGCTTCCTGCATCGTGGCCACCATGCGTTCGTACCGGCGCAACTCCCGCTCGCGTTCCGTGCGCTCGCTGATGTCGCGGCTGATCACGACGAAGCGGTCCTCGCCTTCCAGGTCGAGCCGCCGGATGTGTACCTCGACGGGGAACGTCGACCCGTCTCGTCGGCGGAACTCACTCCCCAGCTTGTACCGGTCGCCGGTGTCCATCTCCCGCCAGAGGCTCTCGGCCGTTTCCCGGTCCAACCCCTCGTCGAGCTCCCAGACGGACATCTCTTCGAGTTCCGCCGCGTCGTAGCCGGTCTGCTCGCAGAGACGCGGGTTCGGGTCGATCAGGTTCCCCTCGGTGTCGTGGACGTTGATCATGTCCGGGGAGTTCTCGAACAGCGCCTCCAGGCGAGCGCTCGTCTGTTCGAGGCGTTGCTCGCGCTCCTTGCGGTCGGTGATGTCAGTGATGAACCCTTCCAGGACCGCCGGGTCGGACTCCGTTCCGAACGCCCGACGGCCGCGCTCCCAGACCCATCGTGTGTCTCCCTCGGCGGTGACGATCCGGTAGGTAACCTCGAAGGACTCGCCCGTCGAGAGTTCTGCCTGGATATCCTCCCATACCCGCTCGCGGTCGTCGGGGTGGACGACGTCTCCACCCCACGTCACTTCGTCGCGTTCCAGCGCTTGCGCGGTGTGGCCGGTGAGGGACTCGGCTTCTCCCTCCACGGTTTCCATCGGCCGGTTCGGTTCGTTCCGACACCGGTAGACCAGTCCCGGGAGGTTGCTGATCAGCGTCTCCAGTCGTCGCGTCCGCTCGGTGAGCATCCGGCGGGACTCGGTGGCGTCGACCGCGTTGCGGATACGGTTCGCCAGCAGTTCGTACTGTTCGCTGCTGGTCCCTTTCTGGAGGTAGTCGGTCACGCCCGCAGAGATGGCCTCGCTCGCCACTTCCTCGCTACCCTTGCCCGTAAACAGGATAAAGGGGATCTCGGGGTAGTTCTCGCGGACAGCGTTGAGGAACTCGACCCCGTTTTTCCCCGGCATGTCGTAGTCCGACACCACGCAGTCGAACGTCTTCTCCCCCTCGGTCAACCGCTCGCGTCCCTCCGCGGCACTGGTCGCCGTCTCGACTGCGAACCGCTCGTCCTCACGTTCGAGGAACGTCGCCGCAAGGTCCGCGAAGTCCGGTTCGTCGTCGACGTGGAGCACGCGGATCACCCCCGGGACGGAATCGATCATGATCTAGAACATTTTCGCGTCGGTTGATAGCCGTTTGGGGACCATTCTCGACACTGAAAGTGGGCCAGCTGGCTCGGCATCGGCACCGACCCCGAACGACACGCCGCCTTCGGCCGAGTCCCCCGGCGTGGACGTCTCCGAAGCGATCCAGACGCGTATCGAGGTGCGTTCCCATCGCGACGAACCCGTCGACCGTGACACACAGCGAGAGACCATGAACGCCGGCCCGACTCCAGATGGTGGGACTGCGAGGCGGAACTCGCGTTTTACAGATGATAGGAGAAAGCCCACGAGTTCACTCGTGTGGAGGATGTCAATGTGAAGTGTTCGGCTTCGAACCGGCCGGACGACCTCCCCGGCCCTGATCTGTTGGCAGATCACAACTCATCGTGTCTTGTTCTCTCTATCCGGCTTCAGAGATCGAGTGCGAAACCATTTGCTCTGGAAATGAGAGAGTCATGTGAAAAGATATCACACTTAACTTCCATTAGTCACAGTACGATAGTATGGGCGAGACGCTGAGTCGGGTAGCTGGCACAATCCGTGTCCTCCACGTTGATGACGAGCCAGACTTTGCAGAGCTGGCTGCGACGTTCCTCGAACGTGAAGACGAGCGATTCGAGGTCGAGACAGCGACCAGCGCCAGCGATGGACTCGATCAGTTGAAGCAGTCGACCTTCGATTGTATCGTTTCGGATCACGATATGCCCGGGCAGACTGGGATCGAGTTTCTCGAAGCGGTCCGTGAGACCTATCCTGAACTCCCGTTTATCCTGTATACCGGGAAAGGAAGTGAAGAAGTCGCCAGTGACGCCATCTCAGCGGGTGTAACAGATTACCTTCAGAAAGAAAGTGGGACAGGCCAGTACACCGTCCTGGCAAACCGCATTCTGAACGCAGTCGATAATTACCGCGCTCAAAACGAACTTGCGGAGAGAGAAAAACGCCTCACCCTCTTTTTCGAGCAATCGCCGCTTGGAGTCATTGAATGGGATGAGAACTTCAATTTCAGTCGTCTGAACGCCGCTGCCGAGGGCATTCTCGGATACACCGAAGACGAAGTTGTTGGCCGTTCGTGGGAGGTGATCGTCCCCGAATCCGACCAGGATCAGGTTGCTTCCAACGTTTCGGACCTGCTCGAAGATTCGGGCGGCTATCGGAGTGTCAACGAAAACGTTCGGAGCGATGGTACACGGGTTGTCTGTGAGTGGCACAACCGCGTCGTGACCGACGATGACGGGGATGTCGTAGCGATTTTCTCCCAATTTCAAGACATTACGAGAGAAACCGAACGGAAGGCTGAACTTCGACAGAACGAACGGCGGTACGAGGCAGTATTTAATGATCCCAACATTCTCGTCGGGTTGATCGACACGGAGGGCGCCGTGCTCGATATCAACGAGACAGCGATGGACTATATCGACGGCACGCTCGACGATGTGTGCGGTGAACCGCTCTGGGAGTCGCCGTGGTTCAATCACTCGGAGTCCCTCCGCCACGAGGTCCGGGACTGGGTTGACCGCGCTGCGGATGGCGCTTATGTTGAGTTCGAGGCTGACCTCGTCCGTCCGAACGGTGAACCATATGCTGTCGAAGGAGTCGTCAGACCAGTCACGAACGAGGAAGGCGATGTCGTGTCGTTACTGATCTCTGAGAGTGATATCACGGAACGACGTGAACACGAGCGCGAACTAGAACGAACGAATGCGTTGCTCTCGGCGCTTATTGAGACACTTCCAGTCGGCATCCTCGCTGAAGATACTGACCGGAGCGTGCTGGCGGTCAACGAGCGATTAGTTGAATTGTTTGAGATCTCTGGCTCAACAGATGAGATCGTCGGTGCCGATTGCGAAACCCTGGCGAAAGAGATCAGTGAGATGTTCACGGAGCCGGAGGACTTCGTCGAGCGACTGAACGAGTTGGTACAGGAACAGAAGTCAGTCTCTGAGGAAGAACTGTCACTCCAGGACGGACGGACGGTTACTCGAACCCACGAACCGATCGAACTCCCGACCGGTGACGGCCATCTCTGGATGTACAGGGACGTCACATCCCGAACTGAGCGTGAAGCACGCTTGGAAGCGCTCAATAGAACGAGTCAGAGGTTGATGGCCGCAAGCACACGAGAAGAAGTCGCTGAAATCGGTGTTGAAGCAGCACGAGAGATCCTTGGTCTGACAGCGAACGCGATACACCTCTACAACGACGAGCAGTCAGGTCTCGTACCAGTCGCACAGACAGAAGCTACCGAGGAGCTCGTTGGTGAGCCACCGACTTTCACCGAAGGTGATAGTATCGCCTGGCGGGTCTACGAATCCGGCGAACCGCTCGCAGTTGACGATGTCCACGCTGATCCGGACATCCATAACCCGGAGACACCCGTCCGGAGCGAGCTCTATCTCCCGATCGGCGACCACGGGATTTTACTCAACGGTTCGGAGACGTCCGAAGCGTTTGACAGACAGGACCTCGTTCTCGGCGAGTTGCTGGCCAGTAACGTGGCTACCGCACTCGACCAGATCGAAGGAACTGAACAGTTACGCACCCGAGAGCGGAATCTGGAACGACAGAACCAACGCTTGGAGGAGTTCGCGAGCGTCGTCAGCCACGACCTTCGCAATCCGCTCAATGTCGCGCACGGACGCCTGGAACTTGTTCGTAAGGAGTGTGACAGCGAGCAGTTCGAAGCAATTGACCGGGCACTCAGGCGAATGGACGATCTTATTGATAGCCTCCTGATGTTGGCCCGCGAAGGCGAACGGGTGAGCGAGACAGAACCGGTCAATCTCTCGGACCTGACTGAGAGTTGCTGGCAAAACGTCGAGACGGCCAACGCGACGATCCGTACCGACGTCGATGCGAATATTCAGGCGGATCGGAGTCGGCTGGCACAACTGTTGGAGAACTTGATCCGAAATGCAGTCGAACACGGCGGTCAGAATGTCACGATCTCTATCGGCACACTGACTGATGGGTTCTACGTAGAAGACGACGGTTCCGGCATTCCCGAAGACGAGAACCCCGACGTATTTGAGGCGGGCTACTCGACCGACGATGACGGCACCGGTTTCGGGCTGAGTATCGTCAAACAAGTGGCCGATGCACACGGGTGGGACATACAACTGACATCCAGTTCCGATGGCGGTGCACGATTCGATATCACCGGTGTTAGATTCTCCTGACCGTCGGGCAATCGAACTATAGTAGAATTTGAAAGCGTTTGCACGATCGATCGCACGCTATCGTGCGATCATCCGAGCGATGTTTTTTCAAATTCTACTATAGCCGTAATAGGTGATACTGCGGGGAAGAGACAGGTCCACAGGACAATCGAAACCTCCGTTCGGCGTTCTGAGCCACTCGACGAACTCCCGTCGATGCTCGCGATAATCGACGAGTTACATTTCGTTCAGATGTCCTTCGTTCGGTTCAGGTATGATTTTGCTGCTACGCGCAGGCTCGATTTGAATGGCACAGTGTTCGTATCGCTTGGCGGTCATATTCGCTAGCACAAGAAAAACCACAGGACTGCGAAAGGATCGAAGTGCGCGGGACCGGATTCGAACCGGAGCGAGACGTTGTGCTCGGGTCTGCGGCCCTGCGCGCACTGCGACTCGCAGGATTCGAATACGTGCCTGCTCGTTCGTCGCTTCGCTCCTCACTGCTCACGGGTCGCTACGCTCCCCGTTCGCATCGATGCGCTCACACCGTTCGCGCCTCGCACTGCGCGGGACCGGATTCGAACCGGCGGACCCCTACGGGACAGCGTCCTAAGCGCTGCGCCTTTGGCCTGGCTCGGCA
>ENA-ORCS01001124-ORCS01001124.1-marine-metagenome-genome-assembly--contig:-NODE-1124-length-12726-cov-3.393233_pt1 | contig 12726 bp, 14 predicted proteins | sample MGYA00237781_ERZ508513 | MGnify/ENA primary metagenome ERZ508513 (study PRJEB26184, sample SAMN06268793) | marine metagenome | isolation source: Eden Landing Ponds, San Francisco, CA, USA | place...
GTGCGCAATCCGATTGAGGAGATCGGTGACGTCGTCGCCGAGTACCCAGACACCTACTTCGTCGTCGACGCAGTCTCCGCGCTGGGTGGGGACTACGTCGACATCGACGAGCACGACATCGACGTGATCTTCGCCTCGACGCAGAAGGCCTTCGCCATGCCGCCCGGACTCGCCGTCTGTGTCGTCAGCGACGAGGCCTACGAGCGGGAACTCGCCAAAGACTCCGCGTCGTGGTACGGCGGCTTCCAGCGCTGTCTCGACTACTACGACCGGAAGGGCCAGACCCACTCGACGCCAGCCATTCCCGTCATGCTGGCCTACCGCAAGCAGATGAAACACATGCTCGAGGAGGGCCACGAGGGCCGCGACGAGCGCCACCGCGAGATGACCGAGTACGTCCACGAGTGGGCCAGCGAGCACTTCGATCTCTTCGCCGAGGAGGGGTATCGCTCCCAGACGGTCTCCTGCATCGAGAACACGCAGGGCATCGACGTCGCCGCGACCATCGACGCCGTCTCCGAGGAGTACGACATGGTGTTCTCCAACGGCTACGGCTCCCAGCTCGGCGAGCAGACGTTCCGCATCGGGCACATGGGCGAACACGATCTGGAGAGCATCCGGGCACTCACCGACGCCATCGAGGACGTCGCCGACCTCTGAGCGGGGCCGAACGGAGGACAGTGTACGGGTGTCGCTGACGTATCCGACTGTCGACGAAGTACTCACGCTGCACGAACGGGTCGTGAAAGCGGGTGACCATACGGCGGCCGGTGTCGCGAACCGGGGCGATATCGAGTACGCACTCACGTTCGTCGAGGACGGTCACTTCGGGAGTGCACCCGAGACGATCCACGAGAAAGCAGCGCACCTGCTGCGGCTGCTGGTCGCCAATCACCCGTTCGTCGACGGGAACAAGCGAACTGCCCTCGCGACTGTCGTGGTGTTTTACGGACTGAACGGATACGACCTCGACTACGACGACGAGGTTCGCGCCCTTCTCAAGTCGTTTGCACGGGACGAACGCGGGGCCGACCTGGACGCCACGGTCGCCTATCTGCGACGACACGCCGAACAGACCGGCGACTCGACGTGACGTTGGTCGAGAGCGATCGAGTGGGGACCGGATACAACAGAACGGTTTTACCGCCGAACGACGAACTACGGATAGATGGCGACCGACGACCGGAGTTCGGAGCCTTCCGAGGAGACGGACCGGGAGACCCTCGTCCGTCGTCTCTGGGAACGCGACTTCGAGCGCCACCGTGATATCTACGAGAAACTCGAAGACGAATGACGGTTGCGGCCCGATGACCGACGGTTTCACCGGTCCGATCCACCGATAGCAGACCTGCCGTCGTAGTTTTCCTGCGCTACCCGACTCGGCGAGCAGACGTTCCGGATCGGGCACATGGGCGAACACGACGTCGAGAGCATCCAGGCACTCACCGACGCCATCGAGGACGTCGCCGTCGCCGAAGGGGTGTTGAACGACGACTGAGGGAAGCGAAAACCACACCTCGCTGTGGACGGCGACTACTGGGCGGCCACTGTTCACTCGAGTAAGACCGGCTCGCCACCGAACGGCCGACGGGTCGGCGTCGCCATCGACCCCGTATTCGTGGCCTATCGACCGGGACTCGGGCGTGAATACCCCGTCGAGGACTGCCAGGGACGTGCGTTCGCGACGCCGGTCGCTGAACTGACGACGCGGTTATGTCGGTCGGACGCCTACGTCGAACATGGTTCGCACACGAACGCTCGTCCTCGGAGCGGCCGGTGGCCTCGCCGCGGCCGCGAGCGCCTGGACGCTCTACCAGCGCTACACGACCGAGACGGTGCCCTACACGGTAGTCGCGCGCCTCGACGACGTCGAACTGCGCCGCTACCCGTCGGCCGTCCGCGTCGAGACGGTGGCCGACTCGGAAAACGCGGCGTTCGGGCGCCTGTTCCGGTATATCAGCGGGAACAACGAGACCAACACCGACGTCTCGATGACTGCCCCCGTCGAAGTGAGTCGGCGGGACGCCACGACCTCTCGGTCCAGCCCCCCGGCGAGTGAGCCTGGTCGCCGGGTCCCGATGACGACACCCGTCGAGACGACCGAGATCGACGGCGGTGTCCGGATGGTGTTTTACCTGCCCGCCGACTTCGACGTCGAGTCGGCGCCGCGGCCCTCCGACGAGTCGGTCGAACTCGTCGCCGTGCCCGAGCGAACGCTCGCTGTCCGGCGCTTCTCCGGCCGAGCCACCGACGACCGGGTGAACCGCGAAACCGACCGGCTCCTGGGGACGCTCGACCGTGCCGGCGTGACCACGTCGGGCGACCCCTTCTTCATGGGCTACGACGCACCCTGGACGGTCCCGTTCCTGCGGCGTAACGAAGTCGCGGTCGAAGTCGACGCGTCCTGACCTGTCATCGGACGATCGAGACGAGGACGGGCGAACGCCGCATCACCGTCTCCGCGACGCTACCGAGCGGGAGCGGGGAGTCGTCGTGACGGCCGTGACTGCCGATGATGACGTGGTCGAACCCCTCTTCGTCGGCGAACTCGACGATCGTCCGCCAGGGCTCGCCGACCTCGACGGCGGTCGAGACCGACACGTCGTGAGCCTCGGCGGCTTCCCGGGCGTCGGCGAGGATCTCGTCCGCCCGCTCGCGTGCTCGCTCGCGCCACTCGTCACTCTCGTCAGGTGTGTCCTCGCCATCCTCACCCGCGTCGTCCCAGACGTCGTGGGGTGACATGACGTGGAGAACGGTGACGTCTTCGTCGCCGTACGTCGAGAGGGCGTACTCCAGTCCCTCCATCGACTTGGGCGACCCGTCGACCGGCACCAGAATGTGTCTGCTCATACCTGCGAGTACGCCGGGGCGTGTGAAAAAGCAGCAGGCCCAGTGGGTCCTGTCACGCCCGGTCGGGACGGTGTGTCCGAGCGGTGAACCCGGCCGTCGGGGCCAGCGCTATGTATCCGGCGGTCGACGCCCGGGCATGGAGACGGACGACTGTCGGTTCTGTCGGATCGTGCGCGGCGACCGGAGCGCCCACGTCCTCTACGACGACGCGGAGACGACCGCGTTTCTCGACGCCAACCCGGCGACCGAGGGGCACACGCTCGTCGTCCCGAACGGCCACGTCGAGGACCTGCTGCTGGCCGAACCGACGACGACGGCGGCGGTCGTCGAAACCGCACAGGCCGTCGCGACGGCGATGAACCGGACGCTCGACCCCGACGGGTTCAGCGTCTTCCACACGACCGGCGGACTCGTCGGCGAGGTCGAACACGCCCACCTCCACCTCCTGCCGCGCTTTGCCGACGACGACGTCCACCTCGCGCTCGACCGCGAGGAACTCACACCGGACGACGCCGAGCGAGTCGTCGCCCGGGTGTGTGACGGGCGGTAACCTCGACCGGGTGTCCGGCAGACCTGGCTAACACACATTACGCTCCCGGGAGAGGGGTGCGGTAGTGCCAGAGTCACCACACGACCGGCCGGCCGGCGAGGTCCTCGACGACCAGGAGTCCGCGCTATCGGGCCTCTCGACCGCAGCGGTGCGGCGCCGACGCGATGTCTACGGCGAAAACGACATTGCCGACGGGGGGGGTCGCACCCCGCTGGATATCTTCCTCGCCCAGTTCGACAGCGCGCTCATCTGGGTGTTGCTGGCCGCCGCCGTGCTCTCGGTCTGGGCGGGACACGTCGTCGACGCCGTCCTCATCGCGGTCATCGTCCTCGCCAACGGGGTCTTCGGGTTCGTCCAGGACTACCGCGCCGAGCAGAGTCTCGACTCGTTGCGCGAGTTGACCGCTCCCACGGCGATGGTGCGCCGCGACGGCGAGACGGTCGAGGTGGTCGCGACCGAACTCGTGCCCGGCGACGTCGTCGAACTGACTGACGGGGACGTCGTGCCGGCGGACGGGCGCATTATCGAGGCCACCGGACTGGAAGTCGACGAGGCGGCGCTGACCGGCGAGAGTCTCCCCGTGGAGAAGTCACCCGACCCCGTCGCCGCCGACAGCGCACTCGCCGAGCGAACCTCGATGGTCTACAAGGGGACGAACGTCACGCGCGGGTCGGCGGTCGCGGTCGTCACCGCCACGGGCGAGGACACCGAAATCGGCGCGATCGCGCGGCAACTGGCGAGTGCCGAGGAGACCGACACGCCACTCCAGACGGAACTCGACCGACTGGGTCGCACGCTCGGCCTCGGCGTGGTCGTGCTGGCTGCGCTGGTGGTCCCGCTGCTGTGGGTGCGTGGCACGCCCCTGCTCCAGACCGGCCTGACCGCCATCTCGCTGGCCGTCGCCGCCGTCCCCGAGGGGTTGCCCGCGGTCGTGACACTGACGCTCGCGCTCGGCGTCCGCCGGATGGCCGACGAGAACGCCCTCGTCCGGCGACTCCCCGCAGTCGAGGCGCTGGGGTCGGTCGACACCATCTGCACCGACAAGACCGGCACGCTCACCGAAGGACGGATGGCCGTTACTCGCGCGTGGATCCACGACGACGTGGTCGACGTCGACGCGGTCGCCGACGGCGAACGGGAGACCGGGTCGGTGGCAGACGGCGGCGCCCCCGCGCCCGCCGACCCCGGGGCGACCGACCGAACCGACCGTTTCCACCTGCTCTTGCAGGCGGGAACGCTCTGTAACGACGCGACTATCGAGGACGGTGACCCGACCGAGCGGGCGCTCGTCGCGGCCGCTACCGACTGTGGCGTCGACGTCGACCGGCTTCGCGAGTCGACCCCGCGAACCGACGAGATCCCCTTCTCCTCGGAGCGCAAGTGGATGGGGACCGTCCACGACGACCGCGCCTACGTCAAGGGCGCGCCCGAGATGGTCCTCTCGATGGCCGCACGCGTGCTCACCGACGACGGTCCCGTCGAGTTGACCGACGAAACCCGGGCAGAGATCCGGGAACGGGTCGGGACGTTCGCCGACGACGCGCTCCGCGTGCTCGCGGTGGGCTACGCGGACGACCCCGACGCGATAGAGAGCGACCTCGTGATCGTCGGACTCGTCGGCATGATCGACCCGGCGCGTTCGGAGGTGGCCGACGCGATCGCGACCACCCGTGAAGCCGGCATCGACGTGAAGATGGTGACCGGTGACAACGTCCGCACCGCGGCCGCCATCGCCGAGTCGCTGGGCATGGACCACGAGGTCATGGAGGGCCGCGAAGTCGAGGCGCTCGACGACGACGGACTCCGCGACCGCGCCGAGGCGGTGACCGTCTTCGCCCGCACCTCGCCCGAACACAAGGTCCGGATCCTGCAGGCACTCCAGGCCGGCGGGCACGTCGTCGCGATGACGGGCGACGGCGTCAACGACGCGCCGGCGCTGAAAAACGCCGACGTCGGCGTCGCGATGGGCGAGCGCGGGACCGACGTCGCCAAACAGGCAAGCGACGTCGTCTTGCTCGACGACAACTACGCGACGATCGCGCGGGCAGTCGAGCGCGGCCGGGCCATCTTCGACAACGTCTGGAAGTTCGTCGCCTACTTGCTTTCGGCCAACGTCGCCGAGGTCGTCATCGTCTTTCTCGCCTCGCTCGCGGGCTATCTCGTCCTCCCCGCGGTCCAGCTCCTGTGGATCAACCTGTTGACCGACGGGTTACCGGCGCTCGCACTCGGGGCCGACCCCGAGAGTGGCGACGTCATGGAGCGTCCGCCCCGGGCGTCCGACCGCGGCATCGTCGGCCGGCCGATGCTCGGTCTGATCGGCGGCACCGGCACCGTCACGACGGCCGTGATGCTCGCGGTGCTGTTTCTCGCGCTCGCCGGCGCGACCGAGATGACCGACTACGCGATGACGATGGTCTTCACCGGGTTCGTCCTCCTGGAGTTCGGCAAGCTCTACGTCATCCGGTGGCTCCGCGAGACGCCGACGCTCTCGAACCGGTGGCTTGCCGGCGCCGTGGGCCTCTCGCTGGTGCTCCAGCTCGCGGTACTGTACACGCCACTCTCGGCGTATTTCGGGACTGTCCCGCTCGGTATCGCGGACTGGGGGGTGCTCGCGGGTGCCCTCGCCGTCTGTCTGCCAGCCTACCTCGCCGTCTCGGTCGGTGTCCGCCGACTCGACCCTGCGCGGTGACATCACCGCGGCGAACGCTGTCGGGACGGTACTCGGCCCCTCCCCCGGGTCGACCTTATTACCGCGTCGCCCCTACGTTCGTGTATGAGCGAGGACAGCCCAGTCGAAATGGACCCCGAGGCGGTCGAGGAGTTCCTTGGTACCGGCGGAACGGGCGTGCTGTCGCTGTCGGACGAGGGTGATACCCCGCCACACTCGATACCGGTCTCCTACGGCTTCGACGCGGCCGAACGGACCTTCTACTTCCGGCTCGCGGTCGGGCCCGACACCGAAAAAGGCGACGTGACTGACCGGCCGGTCACGTTCGTCACGTATCGTGACGAGGACGGCTGGGAGAGCGTCGTCGCGCGCGGTCGTCTGGAGTCGGTCGAGGAGGCCGCCGCTCCCAACGAGGCACTCGCGGGGCTCGGGCGCGTCGACATCCCGCTCGTCGACGCCTTCGACAGCGCCGTCCGGCACGTCGACTTCGCGTTCGTCCGCTTAGAGCCCGAGGAACTCAGTGGCCGCCAGGAGTTCTACCGGACGGAGTAGCGAGGTTCCCCCACCGTGGAGTCCGGCGTGGGTTCAGGCCGTCAGAACCGGTCTGCCGGCTCGCTGGGTCACGCGGTCGGGGACGCTGCCCATGCGTCCCTCTATCGGGTGGGAGTGGCTCTGATAGCCCATGACGACGAGGCCGGCGTTCACCTCGTCGGCGTAGTCGATGGTCTCCTCGTGGGGGGCGCCGTGGCAGACGTGCGCCTCGACTGCCACGCCGCGGTTGTCGGCGCGTTCGACGATCTCCGCGACGAGCGCCGTGCCGTCCTCTTCGAGTTCCTGAACGACGATCTCGGCGCTGCTCAGCGCGGGTTCGCCGTAGCGGCGGGTGTCGACGACGTAGAGCGCGTGGAGTGTCGCGTCGAATCGCTCGGCGAGTTCGAACCCGTGTTCGACCGCCCGGTTTGCCGGGTCGCTACCGTCCGTCGGGACGAGGATCGTGTCGTCCATCGGCGCCACGGGTGCGGGTTGTGCCGACCGGGCAATCAGCATACACAGTCGTTCGCCAGGGTAATGGTAGCTTTCCGTCGCTCACGGATACCGACGCCCGATAGTGCCCGCTTACCTCGTGCTGGCCTGGTCAGGTCGTCACCCGGTCCACTGGTAGATTATCACCATTGAGACGGGGGGCACAACGCATTTGAACGGCTGCTCGGTCCATCCTGTATGACCGAGTTGACACCGGGTGGCGGGCGAGGACTTCCCGGTGGGGGGTACTTGCGGCGGACGCTGCGCGAACGCATCAGATACGTGCCGCGCGGGAAGTCGATCCCCGACGAGACCTGGCGGGCCCGCCACCGGAACATCCTCATAATGCTGGTGGCTCACGTTCCCTTCCTGTTCGCGCTCGGGCGGTTCACCGGGACGGAGCAGTACGTCACCGGGGCCACCTTCACCGCCGAACCGCTGCCCGTCGTCGTGGCGGCGGTCTGTGTGCTCCTCGGACTGGCCGGGCTGGCCAGCTGGTCGCGGTTCGGGCGGCGAACCCGGACGGGGATCGCGTCGGTCGGGCTGATGGTGAGTTCGGCGCAACTGGTCTACTTCTCGGGCGGGTTCATCGAAGCGCACTTTCACTTCTTCGTGATGATGGGTGTCGTCGCGATCTACGAGGACTGGGTCCCCTTCGTCGTCGGGATCGCCTACGTCGCTATCCAGCACGGTGTCTTCGGGATGTTCAACCCGGAAGCGGTGTACAACCACCCCGCGGCCGTCGCGAACCCGTGGGGATGGGCGCTCGTCCACGCCCTGTTCATCCTCGGGCTCTCCACCGCGCTCATCCAGAACTGGATCTCCATCGAGCGCTCCCGCGAGGAGACCAGACAGCAGGTCGAGAACCTCGAAGAGAGCGACGAGCAGATCGAGACTCTCGAAGCGAAACAGGCGGAACTCGAGGCGGCCAGGGCCGAAGCCGAGGAGGCGAAAGCGGAGTCCGAGGCGCGACAGCGCGAGGTCGAACGGCTGAACGAGCAGTTGCTCGTTCGCGCCGATGAGATCGCCACAGCGATGGAAGCCGTCTCGGCGGGCGATCTCACCGCCGACTCGCCGACCGATACCGACATCGAGGCCATCGCGGAGATCGGTGACGCCTTCGACAGGATGACCCGCGAACTCTCGGCGACGGTCGTCGACATCCGGGAGTTCGCCGCGACGGTCGAACGGACGACCCGGTCGGTCCACGACGACGCCGAGACACTCGAACGCTCTCAGGAGGAACTGGCGAGAGACGTTCGCGAGTTCGCCGCGGACCTCCGCGAGCAGGCAAGCGAACTCGAAGCCACGACCGACGATTTGAGCACGCTCTCGGCAACTATCGAAGAGATCGCCGCGAACGCCGAGCAGGTCTCGGCCGAGGCCGGCGACGCCGCCGACGCCGCCGAGGCGGGCACCGGGACCGCCGCCGAGGCCGTCGGGGCCGTCGAAGAGATCGAACGCAGCGTCGCGGAACTCGCCGACCTGGTCGAGTCTCTCGACGGGCGGATGGACGACGTCGCCGAGAGCACGGACCTCATCGACGACGTCGCGGAACAGACGAACATGCTCGCCTTGAACGCCAACATCGAGGCGGCCCGTGCCGGAGCCGAGAGCGGTGGGTTCGCCGTCGTGGCCGAGGAGGTCAAGACGCTGGCCGACGAGACGCGCGACCACTCGGCAGCCATCGAGCGGGCGATAGACGGGACGGTCGCGGACGTCGAGCGCGTCCAGACCGAGTTGGCCCAGACGAAAGCCCGCATCGAGACCGGGCGGTCGACGATGACCGAGGCCGGCGACGCCTTCGAAGACCTGGCCGCGACCGTCGACGAGGTCGACACCGCCGTCGACGAGGTGGCCGCAGCGACCGACGACGGCGCTCGTACCACCGAGGCGGTCGTCGACGCCATCGAAGGGGTCGCGGAGCGCTCGCGCACCGTCGCCGACCGCAGCGAGTCGCTGGCCGACCGCGCCGAGACTGGCGCGTCGACGGTTTCGGATATCCGGGCCCAGCTCGACGACCTCACCGACCAGACTGCCGACCTGCAGCACCGCCTCGAAGCCTTCGAGTGTGCGGACTTCGAGGCAACCCGGCGGACGGCCCCGAGCGCCGCCGACGATTGAGGGAACGACCGCGTACACGCAGGGTGGCGCTTGCCTGTTCACCTAATTCGAGGTGGAGGCCCCACCCTCAAGGAGCGCCGGGCTTTCGGCCCCGGCGGAAGCACAGGCGAGTAGGGTGGGAAGGAAGACGACCCGGTACTGACAAGCCGCCAAACTATTACCTGTCAATACTCAAACATTCAGTAGTCATAAGTATATATGTGAACTATCGTGGAGTGCCGTCGTACCGCCGTTATCAAGCTCGACACGCCCGAAGTCGCGGATGAACGCCTGCGGGAGACTGTCGAGCAGTTCAAATATTGTGCTAACACCGCAAGCGAGTGGTGCTGGCACGGTGACGACGGCTACCACGTCACATCGAAGGCCACGGCCGAAGATGCGCTGTACGACCAGCTACGCGAGGACACGGAGTTGACCGCGAATCTCGTCCAGAAAGGGATTCATCAGGCCGTCGAAGCCATCAAGAGCGGCGTCGAACGGCTCAAGAACGATCAAGATACGTCCCGACCGACGTTCACGGCGGATACTGCTATCTACGACAAGCGAAGCGCCACGTTCCACCGTGACCACGTTTCGCTATCGACACCGGACGGGCGTATCGAGTGCGACTACATTCTGCCTGACGATGCCGACACACCGCCGACGAAGTATGTCACAGACGAGGACTACGAGTTTCGGCGGGCAACACTCCATCGGCGCGACGGCGACTGGTATCTCCATGCGTCGATGCTCAAAGAAGACGACGACACCGAACCTACCACCGGGCACAGAACAGTCCTCGGTGTGGACCTCGGTGTGAATCAACTCGCGGTCGCTTCGACCGGACGGTTCTGGTCGGCAGACGAGTTCAACCACTGGAAGCGCGAGTACGAAAAGCGTCGCGGGGATCTGCAACAGAGCGGAACGCGAGCGGCACACGACGCGATAGCAGGCGTCGAGCGCAAGGAGGACGGACGCTTCGAGATATTCCTGCATCGTGTCGCCAACGAACTCGTAGCCGAAGCCGTCGAACACGACTGTTCGCATATCGTGTTCGAGGACTTGATTGACATTCGGGAGAACGTTCCAGAGGCGTCATGGCATCATCTGTGGGCGTTCCGCCGTCTCTACGAACACGTCGAATACAAAGCCAGAGAACAGGGCGTCGAAGCCGTCCAAGTGAACCCACGGAACACGTCGAAGCGGTGTTCGACCTGTGGGTTTACCCACGACGATAACCGCCACGGCGAGGACTTCGAGTGTCAGGATTGCGGCTATCAGAACCACGCCGACTACAACGCTTCCAAGAACATCGGCCTTCAGTATCTCCGGCGTCGGCAAAACGCAGACGACGGAGGCGCACCCGTAGACGTGCGCTTGAATCGCGGGATGTTGAACGTGAGCGGGGAGTACGTTCCCCCCTGCCTCTGCTGAGGTATAGAACGGGAGTCCACGCGAAAGCCCTCGTGCAGGCTCACAGCCTGCACGTCGTCAGACGAAGTCTGACGGAACCCTCAACGAGCGAGCGGGGCCATTGCCCCCGAGCGAAGTAGGGGAGGGTAGTTTACTCGCTGGTTCGGTAGTAGACCTGCTTGCGAGCGTCCCGGAAGCTGTACCGCGCCGAGACGAGGTCGGCCTCTTCCAGACGGTTCAACGCGTATCGGACGGTCCGGTCGGGCAGCAAGGACTCCTCGGCGAGTTCCCCCTGCGAGAGAGGCTGGTCCGTCTCCAGCACCTTGGCGATCAGCTTCGCACTCGGCGGCAGCTCACGGAGACGCTCGCGGAACTCCGCGTCCGTGAGGACGACTTCCGTTCTGGACCCGTCCTCGACAGTCGTGCTCATACGTGGAGAAAACCCGGTCGGTATTGGTAAAGCTTGGCTATATGGTAGATATGATTCCTTGGTCTGTATGTATGTCCTTATACGCTGCCGGGGCCGGCAATCCAATACCGTTTTACTCGCCCCGCGGTGACATCCCGGACGTGAAGGGACAGGAGTGGTACCAGGCCGACGAGATCGCCGAGGCCTACGAGGACAAGCGCTTCTCCGGGGGCGGACGATTGATCGATCGTCGGGAGAAGGAAGCAGTACTTCGGGCACTGGGCCCCGTCGAGGACAAACGGATCCTCGAGATCGCCTGCGGGACCGGTCGATTCACAGTCATGCTGGCCGAGCGAGGGGCGGACATAGTCGGGCTGGACATCTCGGGACCGATGTTACAGCAAGGCCGACAAAAGGCCCGTGCCGCCGGCCTCGAGGATCATCTCCAGTTCTTCAGAGGGGACGCCGGGCGCCTGCCGTTCCCCGACGATTACTTCGACGTCGTCATGGCGATGCGTTTTTTCCACCTGGCTGATACGCCGACGTCCTATCTCGCCGAGATGCACCGGGTCGCCGAGGACGTGGTCTTTTTCGACACGTTCAACCGGTTCAGCGCCCGGTCGATCTACAACTGGGCGCTCCCGATGGGCTCGCGACTGTACTCTCGATGGGAGGTCGACAAATTGCTATCCGATGCGAACCTGACACTGGTCGAAGCCTCCCACGACTTTGTCGTTCCCTATGGGTTCTACCGGGCGATTCCTGACGGTCTCGCCGCCGCGTTCCGAAACGTCGATCGGGCCGTCGGGCGGCTCCCGGGCGGCGACCGACTCGCGTCGGTCTCCTACTGGATCTGCAAGGTCTAATTCTTTTCAAATGTAACTTCCATCATACGTTTCGCGGAGTCCCGCGACGCTTATACCCGTTCGAGGCGCTAAGTGGAGGTATGGAGCTGTCGGTGGTCGTCCCAACTCTCGACGGGCGTGAACAACTGGCCGGGACACTCGATTCCGTCGCGGTCAACGCGCCCGAAGCCGAGGTGGTCGTCGTGAACGGTCCCTCGACTGACGGGACGACTGGTATGGTCCGCGAGCGGGCGGACGTCGATGTCCTCGTCGAGCTGTTCGATCGCCGCTTCGCCGCTGTAGGCCGTCAGGACCGTGTACGAGTCGTCGATGTACTCCGCGTAGAGATCCGCCAGCTGGGGCTCGTCTTCCACGACCAACACCGTCGGTTCGTCTGGCACCAGATCACTCACGCTCGTAGCAGTGGGTACCCGCTTGTTCGTATTAACGATACTGGGACCGGCGAGTGCGAACCGGCGTCGTCACGCAACGCATATGATCCCGGCGTCCGGTGGCCTCTGTATGTTCGTTCTGGTAAACCTCAAAGCGTACCCGTGTGATCCGATCGAAGTCGCGACCGCCGCCGCCGACGTGAGCGACGAGACCGGCGTTCGCGTCGCCGTCGCGCCCCAGGCGGCCCACCTCGACGCCGTCTCCGAGACCGGTGTCGAGACGTGGGCCCAGCACGTCAGTCCCGTCGAGCACGGCAGCCACACCGGCTCCACGCTCGCGGAGGCCGCGGCCGACGCCGGTGCGACCGGGACGCTGTTGAACCACTCCGAGAACCGACTGAAGCTCGCCGACATCGACGGCTCGCTGGACGCCGCCGAGCGCGCGGACCTGGAGACGATCGTCTGTGCCAACA
>ENA-ORCS01001127-ORCS01001127.1-marine-metagenome-genome-assembly--contig:-NODE-1127-length-12714-cov-3.756350_pt1 | contig 12714 bp, 12 predicted proteins | sample MGYA00237781_ERZ508513 | MGnify/ENA primary metagenome ERZ508513 (study PRJEB26184, sample SAMN06268793) | marine metagenome | isolation source: Eden Landing Ponds, San Francisco, CA, USA | place...
GGAGTATCTATATGATTCTGGCTCGCTTCCACGATGTCCGTTGGTCGGTCAGTTCGTTCCGAATGTTCTCGAACGGGGTCTTACACAATGAGTGAGTCCGGGGACAGCCCAACAGAGACTAAGATCGCCGTCGGAATCCCGACAATGAACAGCGCAGCGACGATCAAAGAGACCCTGGAGTCGCTCACGGAACAGACCCGGACGCCGGACCGCATCATTGTTGTCGACGCCAGCACCGATGAGACACCTGACATCGTGGAATCGGTCGCCGAGGAGACAGAGGTTCCGATCACACTCCGCCGGCAATCGGAACGGGGCCGTGGCGTCGGCGGCGCACGGCAAGACATGTACGAGGAACTGACGGAGGATATCCTCGCCTGTCTCGACACTCAGAAACGAGTCGATGATGACTGGATCGAAACCCGAATCAAATTCCATGAGGCACACCCGAATTACGGCGTTCTATCGGGGGCCCCGATAGACGGAGAATCGATAGACAGTCCCGCAGAGAGCGTCAAAGACCCGTACTATCTCAGACAGTCAAACTGTTCGATAACGAAGGAGGCCCTTGACCGTGTGAACGGCTGGGATCCATGGATGGCCCGTGGCGAGGACTGGGATCTACGTATCCGGCTGTGGCGAGCCGAGGTCCAGTCATGGGTAAAAAGTGACCTGGCCTGTGAGTTCATCGAAGTCGACGACCCGAATGAGGTCATCACGAAGATACTCGATCGGCCCAGTTCGGTCGACTATCTTCGGAAGTACGGTCTCTGGTACGCCTGGTTCCATCCCATTCATGTGCTCGGCGACGTGGCCTCGATCGGGTCCCTCTTCCTGCTGCTGGTTGCACCCTTGCTTGCGGCTGTCGGGGTGACTGCCGCGCTCGGGCTACTCGTCATCCCCGTTCTTGGGGCCGCCACCTACCTCTACCTGAAGTCGTTCAGGAACCGCCGTCGCCTCCGGGATTTCGAGACCGTCCACCTGTTCGTCCTCCCGCGGTTCATCGCCAAGGAGCGCGCCGGCCCGGTTAAATTGGCCGCCATCGCGACCGGCGGTCTGGTCTTCCTCTACGCCAACTACGGTGGGGCCGTCGCCGCTCTGCCCGCTCCCGCGACGATAGTCGGCCCGGTCGCAACGTACCGACTGACGGACGAGACGACTCGACTGCTCTTGCGAACGTTCAACAGCGTCGTCGTCGGCCCCCTCGTGGTGGCCCTGTTCGGCGCGGCGATGAACCATGTACTCACCCGACCAGAACTCGCCGACATTCCGCTCGTCGAGTACGCACTCCCCCGTCGCGACCCCGACCCGGTCGTTCTGACAAGCGCGGCTGCTGGCACCGTGTTCTATCTCGTCGTCGTCTTCCTGCTGACCGGTCGACTGGTCGTTCTCCCGTGAGGAGACGTCAGGATCGCCCGACGACGACTCGCACCTGATCCCCACCACGCAGACCGTACTCCCGTGGCGTCACCGGTTCACCGTTGACGGTGATCCGAATCGTCGTATTCGGGTCACTGTCTCGGTAGGTCGTGTCGCGATACGTTATCGACGATTCGGTGACGTTCATCCCGAGCGTACCCATGGCGTACTGCAGTGTCACCTCCTGTGCATGGACGTGCCAGCGGGTCCCCACACCACCCTCGAAGTGGAACGAATTCGATTGCATCTGGTATCTGGTCCGGCTGAAATCGACCTGTTGCCCGTTCACGACCATCTCCATCGTCCCGTGATAGTGGACCGACCCGAGATTGGTCGGTTCCTGACCCGGGGTAACGTCGCCGCCGTTCGATGGTGAAAACAGGACGAACCCGACGATAGCCACCGTCACGACCAGAATTCCGACCAGGACCAGTGGTCCTGTCGCACGCGTCTCGTCTTCGTCTGTACTGTCGTGTCCGAGTCGTCGTCTATCGATCCGCCCGAGCTCGTCGAGGTGTTGGTCTTCGAGATGGGAGAGGTACGCCTCCTCGCTCTCGAACGAATCGTCGCAGTAGTTGCACTCCGGCATTCTACTCGTTCGGAAGAACACCCGAGACCGATTTGACCGCGCGGTAACGCTCGCGTAACCCAGTTTCGAGAGTCACAGCGGTACCAGACGATGGGTTGATCACTGCCGGTCCTTGTGAGTGTCCGAAGGCTCACCGGGGCCCGTCCACTTCGATTACCGGAGAGTTACCCAATCACACACACCTCAAGCGTAGTTTAATACCACATAATCGATAATCCAAGTGGAACCATGTCAGATGCGACCAGTTCGGTCGGGATCGAGCGCCGACCCGCCGCCGAAATCGAATCGACCGTTGCGAGTATCAAGAAGATGCTCATGGTAGGGGCCGTCTTCGCCGTGATCGGCTACCTGCTCACCGGGAGCGCGCTCGTGTTCGAGTTCACCCAGTTCCACCCGCTGCTGGAGGATTTCTTCAGTACGCACGCTCAGCACAGTCTCGCTGGGGGCGGCCCGGAGCGAAGCGGCGCGATAAACAGCGACCTCGCCACCATCCACAAGTGGCCCTCGACGCTTTTGTGGCTGAAACTCGGCGGTATCGCCCACATCCTGCTGGGTATCTTTGTCGCGCTAGCGGCCATCGTCCGCGCGCTCGCACTGATGCCCCACCGCCTGTCCTACGAGATGGAACGCACCCAGGGCTGACCGGGCGCGACCACGCGGCTTTTTCAGAGCGCACGACGCCCAGCTACCGGTAGCTCCGGCGCGTTCTCTCTTACCCTGTCCGGTCGCCCGGACCGAATCAGACGGGGGTAGTCACCGAACCGTTACCTTCTCACGCGCGTCTCAACAGGGAATTATTACTCGACGGGAAACAGGTGGGATATGGCCAGCACAGACGTTCCGGCCACGGACCCACCCCGAGAGGACGCGCTCCCCGAGACTTACGCGGTCCGGGTCACCGACGACGCTATCCACGTCTGGGAGTACCGTGCGACGGTCTCCGACCCCGACGGCGACTGGCAGTTCGTTGAGACCCTCGACCGAGAAGACGCTCCGCGCCTCTCGCTGGAGTACGCGGAGTTCACCACTGGCACGATCGACGGGTACTGGGTGTACAGCCGGGACTACGACTGCGAACTCGATTGCGACTGATCCCTGGTGCGGTCACGAGAGCAGCGATCCGTCGAACCCCATCACCGCCAGCGCGCTCAGGAGCGAGCCGACGATAGCGAGTGTGGCCAGTCCGAACAGCACTAGGCCCAACAGCGCGAGGACGACCCCACCGGAGAGAAACAGCGAGAGCGAGACGCCGACCGCCGCCAGATACGTCGCCGTCAGGAGCGTGACACCGGCGTGAAGGGGGCCGCCGACGTATCCGTAGACCCCACTCGCCAGTCCGACGGCCGGCGCGACGAGAAAGAGGACGACCCCCTGGACAGATCCCGTCGCGGTCGCCAGTCCGTTCGCCGGGTCTCTGAACAGCGCGACGATCAGCAGTACGTAGCCGACTGCAAGCGCTGCCCCACCGGTACGATGGTCGAGGCTCAGTTCCGGCACGTCTTCACGTTCGCACGCACCCGGTTATAGGGGTTGCCGAGGTGCGCGTAACCCGCCTGTCACCCGTTCACTCGTCGTGGTCGTGGTCGACGAACTCGTCCGGTGCGTCGAACGCACGCCCGCAGGCTGGACACTCCAAGATGAGCCGGTCTCCCTCGACTGTGACGGTGATATCGTGCCCGTCGAGCGTCGCCAGTCCGACCGATACCAGCAACTCGTAGGCGCGGTCTTCCGGGACGTCGTGGGTCGCCGCGAATCCCGTGACGTCGCTCGCGAGCCCGTCGGGGATCGACAGCATCCGGTCCATATCGTATGAACTGTCCCACCCGGCAAAAACCCCGGCGGCGGTGGGCCCCAGGTACCCGATGCAGTGAGTACCGCGCCGTCACCCCGTCCACGGGTATGCGACCGCGTCGCACACACCACACAGTTACTATACGTTACCTACCGTCGTTACGGGTATGGAAGACATTCAGACAGACGAGACCGAGTGTACGACCACGAGTTCGTTCGGCGACCATGGCGTCGACGACGGGTCCGAGCTCGTCCACCAGACCTACTACCGGCTGGTCGACGGCGGCCGAGCGGAATTCGAACCGACGGCGTCGTTCTACGACGCGCTGGAGTCGGCGTTCCTCTGGTCGTATCTCGGGACCGCGGCGGCGACCGGCGTCCCGCCACACGTTGAGGCCGCCGTCGACGACGCACGAGCCCTGACAGTCGAGGCGTTCGCGGACCGTCCGGAGGCCGACCTCAGAACCGAGGTGCTCCCGACGTTCTACCAGCACGTCGCGGGCTTTCACTGCGCGTATCGCGGGTAGAACAGGTCCGATCTGCCGGCGTCGAGAGCGGTGTTGATTCTCTCCTGTCGGCCAGTGTCGATGGACCAGGGGCTAACCTTACCGTTACCACAGTTTTAGGATGTTGCTCGGAAGCAAGTACCCCAATGGCCTCCGAGTCGCCCGAGGACGGACCGCGAACCGAGATACACTGGCACAGGGCGCTGGACATCGACGAACTCCCCGAGGGACGAGTGAAACCGGTCAGCTGTCACGACACCACGGTAGCGATGACCCACTACGAGGGCGAATACCACGCGCTGGACAACGCCTGTCCCCACCAGGGCGGCCCGCTCGGTGAGGGGTCTATCGAGGACGGCCTCCTGCGGTGTCCCTGGCACGGCTGGGATTTCTATCCAGACTCCGGCCAGACCCCCGGCGAGTTCGACGACTGCGTGACCACCTACCCCGTCGAGGAACGCGAGGACGGGATCTACGTCGGGTTTCCCGAGGATACTCCGCGAGATCGGACTGTCTCTGACGTGATCGCCGAGACGCTGGTCAACTGGGGCGTCCGGCAGGTCTGGGGTATCGTCGGCCACTCGAACCTCGGACTCGCCGAGGCGCTGCGCACCGAGGCTGAACGGGGCAATCTCACCTACTACGGCGTCCGCCACGAGGGCGCCGGCGCCTTTGCCGCCTCCGCGTACGGCAAGCTGACGGGGCGGCCGGCCGCCTGTTTCTCCATCGCCGGCCCGGGTGCGACGAACATGCTCACTGGCCTCTGGGACGCCAACGTCGACCGCTCGCCGACCATCGCACTCACCGGGCAGGTAGAATCGCAGGTGCTCGGGACGGGTAACTTCCAGGAGGTCGACCTCGAAGCGGCCTACGGAGATGTCGCCGAGTTCGAAGCCACAGTCCTCCCGGACAGCCAGCCCGACGAGCTCGCCACGCGAGCCGCCAAGACCGCCGTCCTCGAACGTGGCGTCTCCCACCTCATTTTCCCCGACGACGTCCAGACCATGGACGCCGATGGCGTCGAACCCGGGAGTCCAGAGGGTCGGCGCACGCCCAGGGACATCACGCCGCCCGAGGGGAAACTCCGGGAGGCCGTCGACCTGCTCGAAGCCGCGGAACGGCCGGTCATCGTCGTCGGACACGGCGCGCGCTTCGAAATGGACCGGGTCGTCGAACTCGCCGAGCGACTGGACTGTCCGGTGCTCACGACGTTCAAGGCGAAGGGTCAGATCCCCGACTCGCACCCGCTGGCCGCCGGCGTGCTCGGTCGCAGCGGGACGCCCATCGCGAGCCACTTCATGAACGAGTCGGACCTGCTGGCGGTGTTCGGCGCCAGTTTCTCGAACCACACCGGTATCGCTTCCTACAAGGACATCGTCCAGGTCGACTTCGACCAGATGGCGCTGGGCAAGTTCCACAGCGTCGACGTCCCCGTCTGGGGCGAGGTGGGCGTGACCGCCGCCGAGATGATAGAGCGGTTGCCCGAATCCGAGGACCTGGTCGCCGAGAGCCAGCGTGAAGAACTGGCCGACCGCTGGGCGATGTGGCGCGAGGAGAAAGCCACTCGCCGGGACGAACCCGCCGAGCGCGGCGTCAACTACGCCACCGCGTTCGACGCCATGACGCGACTCGTCCCCGACGACGCGATTATCCCGGTCGACGTCGGAAACAACACCTACGCGTTCGGGCGGTACTTCGAGCCCGAACACCAGTCGGTGCTCATGTCCGGGTATCTCGGGTCTATCGGGTTCGCGTTCCCCGCCGCACTCGGGGCGTGGGCCGCGACGCAAGAGCCAGACACGCCGTGGGCCGGTCGGCCGGTCGTGTCGGTCTCCAGCGACGGCGGCTTCGGCCAGTACATGAGCGAGTTCACGACCGCCGTCAAGTACGATATGGACCTCACGCACGTCCTGCTGAACGACGACGAACTCGGCAAGATCAGCAAGGAACAGCGCACCGGCGGCTGGGACGTCTGGCAGACCGACCTCGTCAACCCGGGGTTCGCCGACTTCGCCGAGAACTGCGGCGGTCTCGGCATCGACGTCGAGGCCGATGACGAACTCGACGACGCTCTCGAAACCGCCATCGAGTACGACGGCCCGGCGCTGGTCGAGATACAGACCGACTCGGACCCGGTGTGACGCGTGGCCGTGAACGCCCGGGGGTGTGACCCGTGAGTGAGATAGCGCCCGCACTGACGAGCGTCCTTGCGGTGCTAGCGGTCGCGCTCGTCGTCCGTCTGCTCGTTCGCAACCGCGACAGGATCGCCTACGCGAGCGCGCTCGCTGCAGTCGGCCTCGCAGTCGCCGCGGTGGGTCCCGACCTCGGACTCGAACTCACGGCGGACGTGATCTTTCTCCTCTTGCTCCCCGCGGTCGTCTTCCAGGGGACGACCGAACTCGACGTACGCGAGCTCCGTGCCGACGCCCCGCTGGTGCTCGTCCTGACGCTTCTCGGACTCCCGCTCGCCGTCGCCCTCATGGGCGTCGCCGGGACCGTCGCCTTCGGGTTCGAACTGTCCGTCGCGTTGCTGTTCGCGGCGGTCATCCTGCCCACCGACCCCGCGGCGGTGCTCTCGCTGTTCGAGGAGTTCGACGTCGCCGAGCGACTCGCCGTCACCATCGAGGGGGAGAGCCTGCTCAACGACGGCGTGGCCATCGTCGTGTTTTCGACGCTGCTGGCGACGATCCAGACCGGCGGCGAGTCGGTGACCGACCTCGCGACCGTCGCCGGACTGGCGGGGTTCGCGGCAGACGTCGCGGTCGTCGGTGGCGGCGGCCTCGTCCTGGGGGGTGTCGTCGGCTACCTTGCTCACCACTTCGTCCGCGAGTTGACCGACACGATGGCCGTCCTCCTGGTCACCGTCGTCGTCGCGTATGGCTCGTTTCTTGTCGCAGAGCACTACTTGCACCTCAGCGGCGTACTCGCGACGGTCGGTGCCGGGCTGGCGATGGGCGCCCACGAGGAGACCCACGCCGGCATGAGTGACCCCGAACACACCGTCCAGGAGGTCTGGGACACGCTCGCGTTCCTCGTGACGACGGTGCTGTACGTGCTCGTCGGGTCGAGCATCGAGCTCTCGGCGTTTCTCGACCACGCGAGACTGGTCGCACTCGCGGCGGTCCTCGTTCTCGTCGTCCGTGCGCTCACCATCTACCCGCTCGTGACCGCGACGAACGCGCTGACGGACGACCCAGTTCCCACCCGCTGTCAGCACATCATGGTCTGGGGCGGACTACACACGGTTGTGCCGGTGGCGCTCGTCCTCGCGATCCCGGAGGGCGTCGCCGGCGGCCGCCCCCTGGAGACGATGGTCTTCGGCGTCGCCGTCCTCAGTCTCGTCGTCCAGGGGCTGCTCATGCCGACCGTGCTCGACCTGACCGGACTGGCCGCGAGCGGCGACCCCGACCCGGAGCCGTAGACGCCCTCGTTTCTCGACGCCACCGGTCAGCGCGTCGCCTGCCGGCCGAGCGCGAACACGAACAGTGCCACGAGAAAAGCTCCGGCGAGCGCTTCCAGACCGGACAGCGCCCGCGCCAGCGTCCCCACGGGTTCGATGTCGCCGTACCCGAGCGTCGTGAACGTGACCACGCTGAAGTAGAATCCGTCGGCGAGTGCCCTGGTCGGATCCGTACCGTACGTGACGACGGTCGAACCGTCCCGAAGTCCGCCCAGTGCGGGGTAGAGGAATGCGCTGGCGACGACGACGGCGAGGGCGGCCAGGACCGTCCGCTGGGGGCGCTCCCCGTAGCCGGAGACGAGGTTGAGGAAGGCGCTGGTCGCCCAGCGCAGCGTCGCGTCGACGCGGTGGGCGGGAGAGCGGCTCCCATCGCGCGCGTGGTCGGCGTACCTGCGGCGTCGATAGCGCATCTCCCGCAGAAAGAGCGCGGCCGCGTTCTCGTGGTCGCCGACGTCGCTGGCCCCCTGCCTGGCTTCGAGGTACGTCCGTTCGAGGCCGTCGAGGTCTGCCCCCACGTCGGGGTCGCCCGCGTACTCGTGGAGGCGCCACCTGTTCTCCCGCAGAAACGACCGATAGGCGGCGAACGGGAACCCGTCGTAGCGCGTCCGGTAGAACCGGTAGCGGTCGAGTGTGTCGCTCGAACAGTCCAGTTCGACGTCACCCACTGTCGCGTCGGTGAGATCGTAGTACGCGCGGTCGTCGTCGGGCTGGTCGAGGCGGCCCCCCTTGACTGTCGCCCCTGTCAGCCGACACTCCACGTCGCCGGCCGGTCGGAAACGGAGGCGTCCGAGTGCGGCGTCGTCGAACCGCGGCGGTTGCGCGAACGAGACGCGTTCGACCGTCAGGAGCCGGGCGTCGAGCCCGGTGAACTGGACCGAGCGGCCGAAGGAACTGTCGACGACCTGGCCCCGCTCGACGTCGGCGTTGGGGAAGTGCGCCCCGCCGGTCACCGAGACGCCGTCGAGTTCGAACCAGGTGTCGACTGCGAGACTCGCGAACTCGACGCTCCCCTGGGCGGCGACGTCGTCGAGCGCGAGCGACCCCCCGACCGTCGCACGCCGGAACGTGAGACACGTGCCGCTTCCGTTACCGAGCCGACTGTCCGCGACCGTCACGTCGCCGGCGAACGTCGCGTCGCTCGCGTCGAGTCGACCCAACGTACAGCCCTCGAAGACTATGGGTTGCTCAACCGCAGATCCTGAGATGTCGGCGGCTCCCTCGATCGTACTGTCGACGAAGCGGATCGAGCCGAGCCCGTCGCTCTCCAGCGCCAGTCCCGAGAGGTCGAGTGCGTCCAGTTCGACGCCGGCATACGTGAGGCGACGCTCGTCGTCGCTGCGGAGATCGGCACACACTGTTGCACGCACGGCCGAGGAGGTGACGTTCCCGCTCCCGTCGGCCCCCGCGTGGAGCGGACATTGCCCGTCGCCCTCGCTCTGAATCCCGTCCTCGTCTCCCGCTCGCGGTGGTCGAGGACAGGGACTCAGCTCGTCGCGAGCGACGTAGCCACAGACCATACGTCCGCCCGGAGGAGCGACGCCAACCTATAATCCCGCTAACCCTCGCGTAAGCCACCGTTAAGTGGCGTCTCACCCTCCTCCCCACGGATGAGCGCGGAGGCACTCGACGACCCGGAGCGCGTCGCAACGTGGAGCGAACTCGACGAACGCGAACCGACGCACGCACGCGTCGGTGAGGTAGACCTCGTCGTCGTCAGGGACGGCACGGACGTCTCTGTACTGTACGGTCGGTGTCTACACCGCGGCGTCCTGCTGGCGGACGGCCACGTCGACGGACAGAACCTGATCTGTGGCGTCCACGGCTGGGACTACCGCTTCGACTCGGGCGTCAGCGAGTACGACAACAGCGAGCGACTGGAGAAATTCCCGGCGGCCGTCGACGAGGCCGACGACGCCGTGTACGTTGACGCCGCCGTCGTCCGGTCGTGGGCCGAGGACAACCCCCAGCCCTACGAGGACCCCGACGAGGCCGACAGCACCACGAACCCCGAGTTCTACGGCGAACCGGATTACGAGAAGGAACCGTACACCCACTACATCCAGCAACTCGCACAGCACGGACCCGAGGGGATCGGCGAACACGGGCCGGTCTCGGCGATGGGCGTCCCGCGACCGGAACTGCCCTCCTGGGACGACCTGCAGATCCAGACCGCACAGCTCGCCCGGACGCCACTGGACGACGAGGCGTCCGTCGACACCGGCCTGACCGTCGGCCCGGGCGCAGAGAACCCGGTCGAACTCGACATCCCGGTGTTCGTCAGCGACATGAGTTTCGGCGCCCTGAGCGAGGAGGCGAAGGTCGCCATCTCGACGGGCGCCGAACGCGCGGGGACCGGCGTCTGTTCGGGCGAGGGCGGGATGCTCCCCGAGGAGCAAGAGGCCAACTCGCGGTACTTCTACGAGTACGCCACGGGCAAGTTCGGCTGGGACATCGAACACGTCGAGAAGGTCCAGGCGTTTCACTTCAAGGCTGGCCAGGGCGCCAAGACCGGCACCGGCGGTCACCTCCCCGGCGAGAAGGTCCAGGGGCGGATCGCCGAGGTGCGCGACCTCGAACCCGGGACCGACGCGGTCAGCCCCGCTCGCTTCGAGGACCTGCGGACGCCGGACGACTTCGCCGAGATGGCCGACCGTGTCCGCGACGTCGGTGGCGACATCCCAATCGGATTCAAGCTGTCGGCCCAGCACGTCGAGGACGACATCGACTTCGCGCTGGAGGCGGGGGCGGACTACATTATCCTCGACGGTCGCGGCGGCGGGACCGGGGCCGCGCCGGACGTCTTCAAAAACAACATTTCGGTCCCGACGATGGCCGCCCTCGCGCGGGCCCGGGACCACCTCGACGAGCGCGGTGCCGACGACGTGACGCTGATCGCCACCGGTGGCCTGCGGACGGAATCCGATTTCATCAAGGCGATGGCGCTCGGTGCGGACGGGGTTGCCGTCGCCAACGCCGCGATGCAGGCCATCGGCTGTCTCGGGATGCGCGCCTGCGATTCGAACAACTGTCCGGTCGGGATCGCCACACAGCGTGAGGATCTGCGGAGTCGCCTCGTCGTCGACTCGGCCGCTAACGGACTGCAAAACTACTTCGAAGCGACGGTCAAACTGATGAAAGTGATGGCTCGCGCCTGCGGCCACGACGACCTCTCCGGGTTCGAGCGACACGACCTGACAAGTTGGAAAAGAGAGATAGCGGACCTGACCGGTGTGGAGTACGCCGGCGTCGGGAGGTGACCTGTCGTGTTACCCTACGACGGTCGCGACGTCGAGTTGATCTCGGTTGCGGCCGTGGCCGAGAACGGCGTCATCGGCCGCGACGGAGACCTCCCGTGGCCGTCGATTCCGGCAGACAGAGACCAGTATCGAGAGCGGATCGCTGACTATCCAGTGATTCTCGGTCGGGAAACCTTCGAGGCGATGCGAGACGATCTCCCCGGGACGGCACAGATAGTGCTGAGTCGGAGCGAACGCGAGTACGACGTCGACTCCGCACACCACGCCGCAGGCGTCGACGACGCGGTCGGGACGGCCGAGGCGCTCGGTGCCTCCCGGACATACGTCATCGGTGGCGGTGGCATCTACGCGCTCTTCCAGCCCTACGTCGACCGCATGGTGCTGAGCCGGATCCCCGGGGAATACGAGGGTGACACCTCCTTCCCCGAGTGGAACGCCGGGGAGTGGAATCTCGTCAACGCGGTCGACTACGAGGAGTTCACTCTCGAAGAGTGGGTCCGGGGGTCGGACTGAACGGGCACCGATCCATGGATACGTCACAACTTCCCGGCGCCGTCGACGAGTATCTGGCGACCAACCGCGAGGAGTTATACGGGTTCACCGAGCGACTCGTCGGGTTCGACACACAGAACCCGCCCGGCGGGACGACCGAAGTCGTCGAGTGGCTCGAATCGATGCTGGACGAGACTGACCTGGAGACCGAACGCATCGCCGTCGACCCGGAGAAGCCGAACCTGCTCGCGACGCTCTCCGGCGAGAGCGACCGGACGCTGTGTTTCAACGGGCACCTCGACACGGTTCGGTTCGACGAGAGCGACTGGTCGCACGACCCGCTGGGCGAACGGGTCGACGACCGCATCTACGGGCGCGGGACGACAGACATGAAAGGCGCCGTCGCCGCCATGCTCCAGGTTGCCCTTGCCTACGACCGGACTGACACCACCCCGCCAGCCGAGTTGCAGTTCGCGTTCGTCAGCGACGAGGAAACCGGCGGCGACGCCGGGCTGACGACGCTGATGGACACCGAGGCGTTCGACCCCGACGCCTGCGTCGTCAGCGAGACCACCTCGCGGGCGGGCAGATACTCCGTCTCCGTCGCCGACCGCGGGAACATCTGGCTGACTATCGAGGCATCGGGAACGGCCGCCCACGGGTCCCGCCCGATGATCGGTACGAACGCCATCGACCGACTCACGGCGGCCGTCGAGCAACTCCGGGCGGAGTTCGGCGAGCGCGAACTGCCCATCGACGACGCGATGGACGATATCATCGAGGAGTCGGTCGCGTTCTACGAACCCGAAGCCGGCGCTGAGGCGACGCGACGCCTCTACCGCTATCCGACGATCAACCTGGGTATAATCGAGGGCGGGACGGCGATCAACACCGTCCCGGCCTCCGCGTGTGCCCGGATCGACATCCGACTGACGGCGGGCGTCGACACGCGCGACCCGCTGACCTCGATCCGGGGCTGTCTCGCCGGGCTGGAGGGCATCGAGATCATCGACGTCTCCTGGACGCGTGGGTCTTACGAACCGCTCGACAGTCCAGTAGTTGCGGCCAGCGCGAGCGCTGCTGACTCGGTCGTCGACGACCCCGTCTTCCGGCGGAGCGCGACCGGCGGCGGCGACGCGAAGGTACTCAGGCACGACGGCGTGCCGACCGTCGAGTTCGGCTTCGGCACGCAGACCGCCC
>ENA-ORCS01001130-ORCS01001130.1-marine-metagenome-genome-assembly--contig:-NODE-1130-length-12686-cov-3.669522_pt1 | contig 12686 bp, 13 predicted proteins | sample MGYA00237781_ERZ508513 | MGnify/ENA primary metagenome ERZ508513 (study PRJEB26184, sample SAMN06268793) | marine metagenome | isolation source: Eden Landing Ponds, San Francisco, CA, USA | place...
GGCCGTCTGGGAGGGCGACGGTGTCGTCGTCGCCGAGTGCCCGGGCCTGTTTGTTGACTTCGAGAAAGAAGTCGCCGAGGTCTGTGTCGAGGGCGGCGACAGACTCGAAGAGGTCGGTACCGAGGCGGTTGCGCTGACAGAGCCCCCAGTCGACGAGCGTCACGTCGAAGTCCGCGAGGACGCGGTGTGCGGCGTCGGGGTCGACCCAGAAGTTGAACTCGGCGGCGGGGGTGACGTTGCCGGCGCAGTTGACGTTGCCGCCCATGACCCACACCTCGTCGACGAGGTCGGGGAGGTCGGGTTCGCGGGCGTGGGCGAGGGCGAGGTTGGTCAGCGGGCCGATACACAGGAGCGACACGTCGCCGGGCGACTCGCGACAGCGCTCGGCGATGACGTCGGGTGCGAACCCGTCGGCAGTGTCGACGTCGGTGTCGGCGACGAGGTCGCCACCGAGGCCGCCCGCACCGTGGACCTCCTCGGCGTGTTCGAAGTCCTTGAGAAGTGGCGACCGCGCACCCTCGTAGACCGGGACGCGGTCGTCGGCGCCGACGAGCGAGAGCGTATAGGCGGCGTTGGCGACCTCGTGTTCGAAGGGGACGTTCCCGGCGACGACGGTTGCGGCCTCGACGGTCAGACGGTCGGTGAGACAGGCGAGCGCGAGCGCCTGCGTGTCGTCGCCGGCGGTGTCGGTGTCGACGATGACGCGGTCCATACTCGCCTGTCGGGTGCCGGCACTAAGCCGTTCGGGGTGGGCGGTCGACCCTGCGACGAGACTCGCGAGCGGACCGAACCGGTGGAGCCGTCGGGGAGTCGCGACGACAGAGCATCGATTCCGACCCGTCGAGGAAAGCGGGGAGGGCACCGGTCGCACAGCGTCACCGACCGTTCAGGCCACCTGCTCGTTGAGCGACCCCATCGCGATGTAGTACCCGACGAAAAAAAAGCCGAGAACGAAGTTCTTGACCGCGCTGTCGCCGGTCAGTGTCTCCACGTCCTGGTAGAACAACCAGAGTGCGTAGAGGTTCACTGGCGGGATCAGCAGCATGACTGTCCGGACGACCGGACTGAATCCCGGATCGAGTTCCGGTTCCTCGGCGAACTCCGTGTGATACTGATGGGTCACGTACAGCCAGTACAGGCCGAACGTGACGATACTCAACAACAGAACTTTGACTACGCTACGCTTTTGAACGCCCATTTTTCTGACACTCCGAAACGCGTGTTCTCAACAGTATATAATAAAACTGGTGGTAACATAACACCGGTGTCAGGTAGGAGCCGCCTTCTCACCCGGTCGCCGCGAAGTAGACGGCGAACATCCCGAAGACGATCCCGAGCCCCCGCCGGAGCGTGAACGTCTCCTCGAGCACGACGGCACCCACGACGGAACTGGTGACGATGAACATCGCGAACACCGGCACGACCACGCTGACGGGACCGAGTTCGAGCGCGCGGTAGTACGCGGAGATCCCGACCGTCAGGCAGAGTCCGGCGGCGACGACGTAGCGCATCCCCGGTGCGGAGAGATACGCGAGCGGGTCGGATTCGGTGACGACGACGATGACGACGCCGACGGCCACGAGGACGACGTTCGAGACGACCAGCGCGACGGTACTCGGGACGTCGGTGAGCCCGAGTTTCATCAGCGGTGCGACGAACGTGTATCCGAGCATCGCGAGCAGCGCCCACGCGAGGTAGTTCATACGCTCCGTTAAGCGAGGGTCCCTTTCAGGTGTCGCGGTTTCCGGTCGCCGACGTCGCGAGTCCGGGCCATCCGCATATCTCTCTCCATCTCCACCTCCGCCGGGAACCAGTTAGGCCCCGGTTTTACCTCGACCGCCGGCCTAGCTGTACTCGATGGTTTCGACAGGTGACACCGCACCGACGTTCACAGCGACGTACAGGGGCAGCGACCACGAGACGCTCGACCTGGAATCGTACCTCGGGGACGGGCCGGTCGTCCTCGCCTTCTTCCCGGGGGCGTTCACGCCGCCGTGCACCAACGAGATGGTCGCACTCCAGGAGCACCTCGACCGGTTCGAGGACGCGGGTGCGACCGTCTTCGGGGTCAGCGCCGACTCGGCGTTCTCGCTGGGTGCGTTCGCCGACGAGTACGACCTCGAGTTCGACCTCGTCAGCGACATGGACGGTGACGCCATCGCCGCCTACGACCTGACGATGGACATCCCGGACCTCGGACTGTACGGCATCGCCAACCGCGCCGTGTTCGTCGTCGACGACGAGGGCACTGTCACCTACGACTGGGTCGCCGACGACCCGACCAGCGAACCCGACTACGACGAACTGGTCGACGCAGTCGAAGCGGCCTGAACGACGAGCGAGTGGTTCGTTCTCTCGGTTCTCGCGGTCAGGCGTAGCCCTCGGGCGGGTCGGGCATGGGCTGTTGGCGGGGCCCGACGCCCTGGACGACCTCGATCGCGGCCGCGATGTCGGCCTGGGTGATGACGCCCAGGAGCTCGCCGTCCTCGACGACGAAGACGGTATCCTGGCCGTGTTCGCCCATCTCCAGGATGACCTCGAACGCGTCGCGGTCGGGCGTGACCGTGGCGACGCTGCGGTCCATGACGTCGCCGACCGTCGTCGTCGAGCGGTCGCCCTCGGCCACCGAACGGGCGTGATCGAGTGTGACGACACCCAGCGGGGCGCCGCCGTCGACCACGGGGAAGCTGGTACGGCGTTCACTGAGCACGTGGTCGAGCAGGTCCGCGACGCTCGTCGACGTGGCGACGGGCTGGGACTCGTGGAGGAGGTCACGAGCGGTGAACTCGGCGAGCAACTGCCGGAGGACCGTCGCCCGCGACTCGGAGGTGGCGGCGACGTAGACGAACAGCGAGATGAGGATCAGGAGTGGTGCGCCGCCGAGGATGGCGAAGATGGCACCCATGATCGCAAAGCCCTTCGCGACGCTCGCAGCGGTGAGCGTCGCGGTCGCGTATGGCTGGGTCCGGGCCAGGAGCGCCCGGAGGATGCGCCCGCCGTCCATGGGGAAGGCGGGGATCATGTTGAAGATCGCCAGCGAGAGGTTGACGACCGCGAGCCAGCCGACGACGAACGTCGCGACCGGCGCGGAGGCGGGAGTCACCTGCAGGACGCCGAGAAAGACAGTCGAGAGCAGGACGCTCGTGACCGGTCCCGCGAGCGCCACCCAGAACTCGACGCTCCAGTTCTCGGGGAGGTCGTCCATCCGGGCCATCCCACCGAAGATCCACAGCGTGATCGAGACGATCTCGATGTCGTACCTGCGTGCGGCCCACGAGTGACCGAGTTCGTGGATCAACACGCCGACCATCAGCCCGACCGCACCCGCGACACCGAGGACGAGCGGCGTCGATCCCGACGAGAGCGCCGCGACGTCGACCGACCGCCCGGCGAACAGTTCGATCGCGCCCGCGTACGCCGCGATCTGTTCCGGCCGACTGATCAGCCAGGCCAGCACCGGCAGGAAGAGCACGAGCGTGACGTTCAGATAGATCGGGATCCCGGCGATCGAGATGACCCTCAGGTTGCGCATACGCTCAGCTGAGTCCCGAACAGGTATAAACCGGCCGGCCACGGTACGGCTGACCGGCGCATCGACCCACGGCGAATCGCGAGGTTCCGACCCGGATCCCACAGTTTCTGGGTCGGAAGTCGTGTAGCGCCTTTTATACTATCCCCGTGAATATCGCCGAGTGATGAGCACGGGCGTCGACGCCGAAACGGAAGACCCGGAGGTGATCTCGCTGCTCGACGACGAGTACGCCCGTGCGATCTTGATCGAGGCGAGCCGGGAGGCGCTGTCGGCGACACAGCTCGCCGAACGCTGTGACGCCTCGGAGCCGACCGTCTATCGCCGCATCGAACAGCTCCAGGACCACGACCTGGTGGTCGAACGCCAGCAACTCGACCCGGACGGCCACCACTACCGGACCTTCGTGACCCGCGTCGAGCGTGTCACCGTGGAGATCGAGGACGGCGACTGCACCATCGACGTCTCCCGCCGGGAGGTCGACGCCGCCGACCGGTTCACCCGACTGTTCGAGGGACTCACCGAACCATGATACCGACCAGTACAGCGTCCGTGGCAGGTGCGCTCGACCCCGTAGCGACCGTCACGGGTGCGCTCGACCCCGCAGTGACCGTCGTCCACGGGTCCAATCCCGCGGCGATAGCCATCCAGGCCACCGCGACCGGCGGGTCGCCCGTTGTCGTCGTCCTCGGACTCCTGGGGGTGGCCGTCGCCACCGGACTCTCGTTGCTCATCGCCTACGAGGCGCTTCGGGGCTACCGGGGCAGTAACGACACCGGGATGTTGTTGCTCGCGGTCGGGATCGTCTGCCTGACGGCCGCCCCCAACACACTCCGGGTCGTCCTGCCGACCTTCACAGGGACGGCGGAGTCCCTGCGACTCCTGCTGGCGACCGGGAGCGAACTGCTCGGACTCGCCTGTATCCTGCTCGCGATCTACGGGAGGCCACGACAGTGACCCACGACACCGCGACCGCCACGACCGCACGCTCGATCCCCGTGACTCGGGAGGTGTCTCGCCCGTGACGACACTGCTCCAACTCGCCGGCGGCGTCGAACTGCCGACGGTCGTCCGGGCGGTGACCGCCCTCGTCGGGCTGTTCGTCGCCTACCAGGCCTACCGGGGGTACCGCCGCAACGACAGTCGGCCGATGCTGTATCTGGGCGTCGGGATCGCGTTCGTGACGACGGTGTCGTTCGTCGTCTCGACACTCGTGGTCCGCCCGCTCGGGGCCAGCGACGCGCTCGCGTTCCTCTCGTGGACGTTCGCGAACGTCGTCGGGCTGGCAGCCATCTTCTACGCCTTCACCGGTGCGACGCGGGAGCGAGACCGGGGCGGCGACGCCCACCGTGGTACGAGGTCCGACGCCAGCTCCGGCGGGGACGGCCCTGCGAGGACCGACGGATCGGGGCCGGGAGACGGGGCGACTGGAGGTGACGACGGATGAGCGAGACGGTCGAACTCACGGAGTCGCTGCCGGCGTCGCCGCGGGCGCTCCTCCGGTGGTTCTTCGGCGTCCCGCTGCGCGTCCAGACGTACGCGAACCTGCTGTACCTCGCCCTGATGCTCCCGCTGGGCGCGTGTTACGTCGCGGTCCTGGCCGTCGGCCTGGGCGTAGGTGGGCCGTTGCTCGTCGTGCTCGTGGGAGTGGTCGTCCTGGTCGGACTGGTCTACGCCCTCCGGGAGGTCGCGGCCTTCGAGCGGGCACTGGCCGACCGCCTGCTGACAGTCGACATCCCGGCGCGCGAGCGTGACCCTCCCGCCGACCCCGCGGGCAACGTCGTCCACGTCCTGACGGACATGCGCACCTGGACCGGCATCGTCTACGTGGCGAGCAAGTTCGGACTGGGGGTCGCCGTCTTCACCGCGCTGACGATGCTGTCGGCGTTCTCGCTCGTGTTCGCGCTGGTCCCACTGAGCTACCAGAACCTGACCGTCGGTATCTTCCCGCCGGGTGGTGAGGTGACGTACTCGCCGACGATCGCCTTCGAACTCCAGACGTGGGAGGTGGCGCTGACGGTCCCGATCCGCGTGACGACGTGGACGGTGAACTCGCTGGGGGAGGCGCTCGCGCTCTCGGCGGTGGGGGTCTTCCTCGCGTTCGTGAGCCTCCACCTCGCGAACCTGCTGGCGTGGGCGCTGGGCTGGTACGCGCGGATACTGCTCGGCGGTGGCGACCGGTCGACGCTCCGGCGGTTGCCCGCCGAGTGACCTACCGACGGTGCGCCCCGACGCGTTTCACGAGAGCGAGAGAGCAGTCCGTGTGTTTATGTAGGAGTGCGGACGACCACAGTATCAACCGAGATGAGTTACTTGTTGACGGAACCGACGGCCGTGCTCGTGGTGGGCAGGAACTCGGGCCGTCAGGACGAGGTCGCGACCGCAGTCGAGGCTGGCGCTGCGGAGACGGTCGCAACCGTCGAGACGGTCGCCGACGCTCACCAGCGACTCGAAACCCGTGCGGACGTCGGGTGCGTCGTCTTCCTCGACGGCGACGCCGAGTCCGTCACAGAGCTCTGTGAGGCCGCGGCGGCGGTCGAACCGAGCGGGGACCTCCCGGTCGTCGCCTGCGGGTCCGAGTCGGTCGCACGGGCGGTCGCTGCGTACGACGCCTGTCGGTATCTCCCGGAGTCGACGCCGCCGGAGGAACTCCGTGCCGTGGTCGACGACGCGCTGTCGACCTATCGACGCCGCAGGGACGAGGCCGCCGACAGCACCATCTTCCAGACACTGCTCGCCGACGGCGAGATGACGATGTTCGCCAAAGACGACGAGGGGCGATACGTCCGGATGGCCGACGTACCCTACACACCAGACCCCGAGAAGGTGCGAGGGGAGACGGACGTCGGAGCGTTCGGCGACTACTACCCCGAGGCGTCGGAGGAGGCCTACGCAGACGACCTGACGGTCGCGGAGACGGGCGAACCGATCCGGGAGAAACTCGAGAAATACGAGGGACGGGGCGGCGAGCACTGGTCCGAAGCGACGAAACTCCCCTGGCGAGTCGACGGCGAGGTACAGGGCGTCGTGGGCTTCGCCGTCGACGTGAGCAACCGGGTTCACTACGAGCGTGACCTCAACGAGGAACGCCGACGCTTCGACCAGTTCGCGAGTTACGTCTCCCACGACCTGCGGACGCCGCTGCAGGTCTCGGTCGGTGCGCTCGAACAGGCCCGCGAGTCCGAGGGCGAGGACCTGACGGCGGCGCTGGACCGGATCGAACAGGCCAACGACCGCATCGAGGAGATCCTCACGGACCTCAGCGCCCTCTCGAAGGGCGACCGCGACGAGGCGCTCCCCGAGGAGGTATTCGAAGCACTCGACGTGGGCGTCCCGGAGACGGACCTGCGACGCCTCGTCCAGAACGTCTGGCGGATCGACGGCACCGACGAGGCGACGCTCGACGTGACGGTCCCCGAGGGGACGGTCCTGCGGGCCGAGACCGAGACTGTCCGGCCGCTCGTCGAGAACCTGCTGAAAAACGCCGTCGACCACGGCGGCGACGACGTGACCGTCCGCGTCGGCACGACCGAACGGGGATTCTACGTCGCCGACGACGGCCCCGGGATCCCGGACGACGAACGCGAGAAAGTGCTGGAGCCGGGCTATACGACCTCCGAGGAGGGCACAGGGACCGGCCTCGCCATCGTCCGCGAGACCGTCGAAACGGAGGACTGGGCGCTCGAGATCGGCGAGAGCGACCTGAACGGCGCGCGCTTCGAGGTCGCCGACGCGCCGGTCGTCGTGCCGCGTGCGACGACTCCCGCTGGAACGGTCGAACTCACCGACAACACGGACGTCGGAGCGGTTTCCCTCCGCGGCGAGGCGACCTACGACGACCTGACCGGCATCTGGAAAGTCGTCGGTGACGGCCGGGACATATGGCAGGAGATAGACGAGTTCCACTTCGTCTACGGGGAGACGCCCGGCCCCGTCCGAGTCGAAGGGCGACTCACCGAACTGGAGAGCGTCCACGAGTACAGCAAGGCCGGCCTGATGATCCGGGACAGCCTCGGCGACGACGCCGCGTTCGCGTTCGTCGGTGCGACCGGCGAGTACGGGACCGAGACACTCTGGCGCTGGGGGGCGGGACTGGACGCCGCCAGCGAGCAGTTCGAGGAACCGTACGACGCCTACCAGTGGTACCGGGCCGACCTCGTCGACGGGGAAGTGACGCTCTCGTTTTCGACCGACGGCGAGGAGTGGCAGCCGCTCGACCAGCGACCCGTCGACCTCGAGGGCGACCTCTGTGTCGGCCTCGCCGTCTGTAGCCACTCCGTCGAGGAGACCTGCGAGGCACAGTTCGAGGACGTCACCGTCTCCCGACTCGACGTGGAGTGACGCCCGCCGGTCGCGCCCGGCTTTCGGCGTCGACCCGGGTCAGCCCGACTCGCCAGTCGCGAACGCCCCGACCTCGTCGACGCTCGGGTCCGGGTCCTCGCGGGTCGCCACCAGTTCACCGCCGACGAACAGGAGCAGTTTCGGGACACTGCGGACGTCGTACTCCTCGATCAGCGCCGGGTCGTCGCGCGGGTTCATCGTCGCGACGGTGACGTCGGTCGTCCGCGCGACCCCACCCAGTACTGGTTCCATCGCCGCACACTTGCCACAGCCCTCTGTGTGGAACTCGACGAGGACGCGCTCGTGAGCGTCGACCGTATCTCGCAACTCCTCGTGACTCGCGAGCGGGATCGGCCGGTCGTGTGTCGTCGCCATTGTCCCGTGTAGGTACTCGGATCGGGTAAGTGTCGCGGGTGACGTGGTCGCACGCGACAGTCGATGGGGGACCCAGTGACGCCCGACGGCGGTGCGACCAGCAGATATTTCGGCCCGCGAGTGCTGACACGCGGACATGGACGCGGCGCTGGGGCCGCCGGCGAAGATGGCCGACCGCGAGGACGAACTGACGCCGATGATGGCCCAGTACTTCGACCTCTGTCGTGCCTACGACGACTCGCTCGTGCTCTTCCAGGTGGGTGACTTCTACGAGGCCTTCTGCGAGGCCGCCGAGCGAGTGGCGCGACTCTGTGAAGTGGCACTCACCAAGCGCGAGGACAACACCGGCGAGTACCCGATGGCCGGCGTGCCCATGGACAGCGCCGAGTCGTACATCGACCAGTTGCTCGACGCGGGGTATCGCGTCGCCGTCGCCGACCAGGTCGAGGACCCCGACCAGACCACCGGCGTCGTCGAACGCCGTGTCACCAGGGTCGTCACCCCCGGGACGCTCACCGAGGACGAACTCCTGGGGAGTCCCGACAACAACTTCGTCGCCTGTCTGACCGCCGAGAGCGAAACCGCCGACACCGCGGGAGACGGACCGCCCGACCGCGAGCGCTACGGGCTCGCCTTCCTCGACGTCTCCACGGGTGACTTCTACGCCACCAGCACGGGTCGGTCGGAGACTGTCCGGGACGAACTCGGCCGCTTCGGCCCGGCCGAAGCCATCGTCGGCCCGGACGCCCCTGTCGACGTGTTCGCCGACGACTGCATGGTCTCGCCGTACGAGCGGCGAGCCTTCGACGGCGACCACGCCCGCGAGCGGGTCGGCGCGTACTTCGGAGACCCCGACCGCGTGCTCGCCGACGCCGCACAGGTCCGGGCCTGTGGCGCCCTGCTCGCCTACGCCGAGTACACCCGCGGCGGCCTCGCACCCGAGGACGCCCGCTCGGGGCTCGTCGACCCCGACGAGGTGGACGCCGCGAACGGCGAGTCGGCGTCGGATTCGAGAGGTGGAGTCGACGCCGGGAGCGGCGAGGCCCGCCTCGACTACATCAACCACCTCACCCGGTACGACCCGCGAGAGTACATGCTGCTGGACCGGGTCGCACTGGAGAGTCTCGAGATCTTCGACGCGCGAGCGGTCCACGGTCACGAGAGCGCCACGCTGGTCGAGGTCCTCGACGAGACGTCGTGTGCGCTGGGCCGGCGGAAACTCGACGACTGGCTCCGACGCCCGCTGCTGGACGCCGAGCGTATCGCGGCCCGGCACGACGCCGTCGAGGGACTCGTCGCTGCACCGCGAGTTCGCGAGCGACTCGCCGACCTGCTCACGTCGGTCTACGACCTCGAACGACTGGTGTCGCGCGTCTCGCGGGGTCGGGCGACCGCCCGAGACCTGCGGTCGCTCCACGACACGCTCGCGGTCGTCCCCGATATCGTGAGTGTCCTCGCGGACGCCGAGTCCGGGGAACTGGCGACGCTCCACGACCGACTCGACCCGCTCGCGGACGTCCGCGAACTGGTCGACGACGCGGTCCGGGAGGAACCCGCCGCGGAGCTGACCGAGGGCGGGATCCTGAAACCGGAGTGGGACGAAGAACTCGCCGACCTGCGTGCCACGGAGCGCGACGGCAAGTCCTGGATCGACGACCTCGAGGCCACCGAGCGCGAGCGGACCGACATCGACTCGCTGAAGGTCGACCACAACAGCGTCCACGGCTACTACATCGAGGTGACCGACCCGAACCTCGACCGCGTCCCCGGAGACTACCAGCGCCGCCAGACGCTGAAGAACGCCGAGCGGTTCGTCACCCCCGAACTCAAAGACCGCGAGGACGAGATCATCCGCGCCGAGCGTCGCGCCGACGACCTGGAGTACGAACTGTTCTGCGAGGTGCGCCGCTCGGTCGCCGCGGAGTCCGAACGGATCCAGACGCTGGCCGACCGCCTCGCCCGACTCGACGCGTTCGTCTCCTTCGCCTCGGTCGCCGCGAAGTTCGACTACACCCGGCCCGAGGTCGGCGCCGACGCCCTCGACGTCGTGGACGGGCGCCACCCGGTCGTCGAGCGCACCGAGGAGCGGTTCGTCCCGAACGACGCGCACTTCGACGACGAGTCGTTCCTCGCGATGATCACCGGCCCGAACATGAGCGGGAAGTCGACGTACATGCGCCAGGTCGCACTCATCTCGGTGCTCGCACAGGCGGGCGCGTTCGTCCCCGCGAGCGAGGCGCGCCTGCCAGTCGTCGACCGGGTGTTCACGCGCGTCGGCGCCAGCGACGACATCGCGGGCGGCCGTTCGACGTTCATGGTCGAGATGACCGAACTCGCGACGATCCTCCGTCACGCCACGGAGGACTCGCTGGTCCTCCTGGACGAGGTGGGACGGGGGACGAGCACCGCCGACGGCTTCGCCATCGCCCGGGCGGTCACCGAACACCTCCACGACGAGGTGGGGGCGACGACGCTGTTCGCGACACATCACCACGACCTGGCGGCCGTCGCCGCGGAACTCCCGGGTGCGTTCAACGTCCACTTCCGGACCGACCCCACGGGCGACGGGATCGACTTCGACCACGCGGTCGCGCCCGGCGCGGCGAGCGCCTCGTACGGGGTGGAGGTCGCGAAGATGGCCGGCGTGCCCGACGACGTCGTCGAGCGGTCGCGGGCGGTGCTGGAAGACGAGCAGTCCGGCGGAGACCCGCGAACGAACGGCCTCGCTCACGAGGAGACCGGTACCGGCAGTTCGGCAGGTACCGACGGCGAGTCGGCCTCCGCCCGGTCCGACCCGCTCGACGGGGGCGTGGACGGCCAGATCGCCGCCGAACTCGCCGAACTCGACGTGGCGACGATGACGCCACTGGAAGCGCTGAACGCGCTCTCCGAGCTCAAAGACGAACTCGACGAGTGACGGGCGACGAGTGACCAGCCACCCGACGCTCGCGCCCGCCGATTCACTCGTCGTGCTCGGTGGGCGGTTCGAGCGCGACGAACTCCAGTCCGCGTTCGGCGAGCATGCGCCGCGCCCGGCCGGTGACGGAGGGCGCGACGAGGATCCCCCGGATCTCTGTCTCGGCGTGTAACTCTCGTTCGAGCGCGTCGACGTACCGGCCGAGTTGGCCGACCGCGTCGGGGCCGACGCGGCGGCGCTTGAGTTCGACGACGACCGTCCGACCGTCGCGGTCCTCCCCGTAGACGTCGACGGCACCGGCTGACGTTCCCCGCTCGGTCGCCAGCGGCGAGAACCCCTCCTCGACCAGGTCCGGTTCGTCGAGGACGCGCTCGCGCAGGTCTTCTTCGGTGCCCGCCAGGGAGAGGTCGCGCTCGTCGGTCAGGTCGAACGCCCCGGCGTGCAACAGCGACTCGAAGCGGACTTCGAGGGACTCCTCCGGCGTCTCGCGGTGGCTCTCGACGACGAGTCGCTTTTCTCCGGCGCCGGCGCCGTCCTCGCCCCCGTCGCCCGTCGAGAGGCGCACCTCGTGTTCGCAGTCGGGCGGTTGCCAGTTCACCGGCTGTTGCCCCTCGTCGGTGTGGACCAGCGCCGACCCGTCGGGTTTGAGCATCAGGTGGCGCTCGCCGCTCCCCAGCGTACTCGACGCTCGACCCTCGTAGTCGACCGCACAGGACCCGACGACCGTGACGACCGCGCCCGCGTCGATCCCCCGGGCGACCAGGTCGTGTGCGGCCGCGTGGCTGGGACGGGTCAGCGTCTCCACGGCCGACTGCTCCTCGGACACGTCCGCGGGTTCGCCGCCGACGACTAAAAACCGTCCGTCACGGCGGCGGCTTCCCACACGATTCGCCCGGGCGAACCGCGGGACGCGGGACCACCGCCCCGGCGTCCGGATGACGGGTGACGAACGCCCGGAGATAGCCATCGGCCAGCGACCGGGTGAGCAGTCCGGCGTCGACGGCGTCCCCCAGTATCTCCCTGGCCGCCGTGATGTCGCCGTCCAGCCGTCGCGCCGCGTCCCCATCCGCGACGGGGACCAACACGTTTCGCGCGTTCTCTCGCGACCCGTCTTCCCCGATGGTCGGCACTGCCAGCGAACGGACGAGATAGGCGGTGTCTTCCCCGTGGACGAACAGCGCCTCGTCGGACTCCCGGAGCGCCCGGAGCACGCCGACGGCGTCGACGCCCGCCGCGACCGGCGAACGGGAGTCCGGCGGCTCGGGGAACGTCGCCTCGAAGACAGCGAGGGCGCCCCAGTGTGTGCGAACGCAGTCGTATCGGCCCCCACCGACAGGTACTGCGTGGAGTGCGCGGTGTCCCACGACGGGTCGGGGTGGTCGCCCACTGTCGGATAAACCTGTGCAGTGTCACGGGGGTAGTGTTCAGATAAGCGGTCGGAATGGCAGTGAGATCTTCAGACAGCGTGAAAGCCCCCGCCGGCTCCGGGAAGACGGGCGACGTAAGCACCGCAGGCCAACGGCC
>ENA-ORCS01001131-ORCS01001131.1-marine-metagenome-genome-assembly--contig:-NODE-1131-length-12686-cov-3.088984_pt1 | contig 12686 bp, 7 predicted proteins | sample MGYA00237781_ERZ508513 | MGnify/ENA primary metagenome ERZ508513 (study PRJEB26184, sample SAMN06268793) | marine metagenome | isolation source: Eden Landing Ponds, San Francisco, CA, USA | place...
CGATCGCTGTCCGGATCGTTGGCGGGGTAGTCGTATATCGACTCGCCGAAGGTAACCGGGAGGCGGCCGGCCGGGTTGACGCGTCCGAAAAGAAGGTTCCCGACGGCACTGCCGGCTTCCTGCCCCGGGTACCAGACCTGTAATGCACCCTGAATATCGTCGATCCAGGGCATCTCGACCGGGCCGCCGGTATTAACGAGCACGATCGAATTATCGTTGTTTGTCCCGACCTGCTCGACCAACGCGTCCTGATTCCCGTCTAGGACCATGTCGTCCCGGTCCTGCCCCTCCGTCGAGGAGCCGGTAACTACAGCGATCACCGCGTCGGCCTCGGTTACTGTATCGATAGCCTCGCCGAGCGGATCGACGTCCGGCCGATCCCAGTCCAGACTGACGCTCCCAACTGCTCCCCCGGGGCCGGCACCTGCGCCCGTGAGCTCGACGGTGACGTCGTATACGGTATCCGCCTCCAGTTCGATCTGTCCGGTCGACACGGTGGGTTCGAACATCCCTCCCTCGTTTTCGAGAATCGTTTCGCCGTCGATGGAAAAACTCGTGGTTGCGAGGGATTCGATCGCGAGCCGGTACGTTCCGCCCACGGGGGCAGTGAGTTCCGCGCTCCATCGAATCGAGTGCGGACCCGAGATGCCGGTCACCTCGCCCGTACTGTCGACATGGATCTCCTCGTCGATTTCGCTCGATACTGGTTCGCCGCTGAGATCGGGGTTGTCGAAGTACTCGGCTTTGAACCCTGTGCCGCTCGCATCAGGCGGCGAGACGACATCAGCTTCCATCAGTTGGAACGGATCCGAAGAGACTGCCGTGATCGTCACGTCGTCGCCGACGATAGTCTCGATACCTTCGACCAGACCGACCTCGCGGATCGCCGGTACCAGGGAGCTACCGCCTCCGGCAATCCGGAACGAGTCCGGATCGTGGCCGGCTATGGCCAGGCTGTCGATCTCGGTCTCGTCGAACGGGAGCACGTCGTTTTCGTTCTTCAGTAGAACGGATCCCTCCTCGGCGATCTGCCGAGCGATCGAGAAGTGCTCGTCCGTGCCGATGGCCCCGTCGCCGACTCCGTCGAACGCCCCCGTCGACTGTAACGCCCAGAGGACTCGGTGGACTTTTTCGTCGATCAGTTGTTCGCTCACGTCCCCGTTCTGAACAGCTTCTTTGAGTGGATCGCCGAAGTGTGCCCCATGAACGAGCTCGACATCGTGGCCAGCCTTTGCCGCATCGACGACGCTGTGGACGCCGTAGAAGTCGGAAATGACGTATCCCTCGAAGCCCCACTCATCCTTGAGCGTCCTCTGTAGGAGGTTCCGGTTCTCGGTACAGTACTCGCCGTTGACCTTGTTCAGCGCGGCCATCACGGCCGCAGCACCTCCATCCTGAACCGCAGCTTTGAACGACGGATAGTATATCTCGCGGAGTGCGCGCTCGCTCACGTCGGCGTTTATTTCGCCCCGTTGGTGTTCCTGGCTGTTGGCGACGTAATGTTTGACCGTAGCCAGAACATCCTCCGACTGGACGCCTTTGGTGAATTCCGCTGTCAAAGCAGCTGAGAGATTGGGATCCTCGCTGTAGTACTCGAAGGTTCGCCCGCCTACCGGAACGCGATTGATGTTGTTCGCCGGCCCGAGCAATACGTTCGCGTCGTCTGCTTTGATTTCACGGCCGATCGCCGCCGCTTCCTTCCGAACGAGTTCGGGATCGAATGTCGATGCCGTCACGATATTCGTCGGAAAAGCGGTCGCGTTGGACTGTGGGCCGCTGGTCCGGACGCCGTTCGGTCCGTCCCGCATGTCGATCTCGGGAACACCGTGATCGGGCAACGCGGGAATGATGCCTCCCGAATGTTGATGCAGCAGACTTATCTTATCGTCTAGAGACATGTCTGCAATAATGGCGTTCAGGCTCTGCTCGGCGTCTGCCTGGGCAAGGCCGGCCGGAAGGCTTGCTGCGCCGAGTGCAGCGGTGACGCTGCCCAGGAACGCTCGACGGGAAATATTCCCGTCCAAGACCGATTCAGTTGTCGTACTGTCGACTCTCTCGATAGGCTCGTCGGTATGTTTTGACATACCTGATTCAGGTACAAAAGGATCCCATATATAATTTTTTATCCCCATTCGAGGATCGGTTCGTCGTTCCGGAACCAATCAGCTGGTGGAGATGCAAGGACGGTCTCGATCGGCGGCGACCGGTCAACGGGGTTTCGCAGGGCGCGACAGTACCTTTCGGTGCCGATAGCGTATCGAACCGAAAAGAGAGGGCGTTAATTCCACGTACAGCGATCGAGAGTTGGAACGTGATATCCAGTCCGAAGGTTCGCTGTTTTCGAAAGAGGATCAACAGCGAACCGATTTCGTACTTGGACCAGCCCTGGGTTAGCCTCCGTATGGGGGTAACCACAGAAGCAGCCAAACGATCACGCGAAACGGAACGCGTCACTGATTCACACGACAGAAAAGTCGTATCGTCCGGATCCGACTGAGAGGACGAGATCGTCCCCGGCCCGCTCGACGGCCCGGATACTGTCCGGCGCTCCCTCCGACAGCGGCGTGTCCGATTCGATCACTGACCCGCTTGCGGCGTCAGGAAGGCGGAGCGTCGCGTCCACGTTCCACGGAACCGTCACCGTCAGTTGGTAGCCGTCGTCCTCGCGCTCCCAGTCGACGGCGAGCGTCCCGGTCGGCGTCTCGACGCTGGCCGAGACCCACTCGAGGTTTTCGACGAGCGACGGCGCGATCGTAACCGATTCCGTCACGGGATCGTCTTCGAGCTTGATCCCGGCCAAAACCTCGTAGAAGAACTCCGAGACGTGAGTGAACGGCGAGTGATTCAACGAGTTCATCCCGGAGCCGACCTCCTCGTCGGAGTTCCAGCGTTCCCACATCGTCGTCGCCCCCTGGCGCACCATGTACACCCAGCCCGGTTGCTCGGGTTGGCTGACGATCTGGTAGGCAAGGTCGGCGTAACCGTGCTCGGCGAGCGTATGGATCAACGGTCGCGTTCCGAGGAAGCCACTCTGGAGTTTCCCGCCGTCCGAACGGACCTTTTCGGCGAGGTTCTCGGCCACGAGATCGACCTTCGCCTCGGGGACGAGGCCGAGGAACAGCGGAACCGAGTACGACGACTGGGTCCCCGGCCCGTAGACGCCCGCTTCGGGGTCGAAGAACTCCTCGTTGAACGCGTCGGCGATCTCTGTCGCGCGTTCGCGGTAGTTCTCCCGGTCGGTCTCGTTCCCGAGCCTGTCAGCGATTTTCGCGAACGTATCGACCACCTGGTAGACGAACGCGGTATTGAACAGGTTGTAGGGGAGACCGCGCCAACCGTCGGCGTTCTCGAAGGTGAGCCAGTCGCCGAACTTGCCGTAATCCTCCGGTACGAGTCCGTCCTCCGTGACCGAGAGCCAGTAGTCGACGAACTCGCGCATCCCTTCGTAGTGCTCGCGGAGGACTGCTTCGTCCCCGTCGTGGAGGTACAGGTACCAGGGGAGCATGACTCGCGTGACCGTCCACGTCGGATCGCCAAGGTCCTCGTTGGATTTATTGGGGATGACGTCCGGGACGTATCCCATCTCGGTGGCCGCGTCCTCGTGGTCGCGGGCCCACTTCTCGTGGAAGCGAACGCCGTCGAAGTTGAACAGGAACGCTCGCGTCGCGATCTGTGCGTCGCCGGTCCAACCGTAGCGTTCGTCCCGCTGTGGACAGTCCTCAGGGATCGAGTGGGCGTTTCCCCGGAGTCCCCAGACGGCATTGTGCTGGACTCGATTGAGATCGTCGTTCGAACAGGCGAACTCGCCGCGTCGATCCATCGCGGTGTGGACGACCTTTGCCGTGACGTTCTCCGGATCGAACTCGCCCGGGTACCCACTGATCTGGGCGTACCGGAAGCCGTGGTAGGTGAACCGTGGTTCGTACGTCTCGATCCCGTCACCTCTGGAAATGTAGATGTCTGTGGCGTCGGCCTTGCGGAGGTCGATGAGCGACAGATCCCCGTCCTCGGTGAGGGTCTCGGCGTGCCGGAGCGTGATCTTCTCACCCTCTGTGGGCCCCTCGATATCGATCGACAACCATCCCGTGATGTTCTGTCCGAAGTCGAGTATCGGCCCGTCCGGGTGCTCGATCACCGTCTCGACGTCCAGCGTTTCGACGACGCGCATCGGCTCGATCCGTTCCGGGCGGAGCGTCCCGCCCGGGCCGTCGACGACCGTCGCGGTATCCCAGTCGGCGTCCAGCCCCGGTCGACTCCAGCCGTCGACTTCCCGACGCGCATCGTACGTTTCACCCTCGTAGAGATCGTTCGAAACGATCGGACTGGACGAAGCTTCCCAGCCGCCATGCGTCGAGAGGGTCCGGGTCGAACCGTCCTCGAACTCGATCGTCATCGTTGCGCGCGCACGCGGAGAACCGTCGCTGCTCCAGTACGCACTGTTCTTCGAAAACCGACCCCGACCGAGCCACAGTCCCAGCGCGTTCTGCCCTTCGGACAGCTCGTCGGTGAGGTCGAAACTCGAATAGAGAACGCGCTGTTCGTAATCCGTCCACGCCGGGTCGAGTCGGCGATCGCCCACCCGTTCCCCATTAACGAACATCTCGCCGTAGCCGAGTGCGGCGACGTGGATCCGTGCTGACGCCACCGATCGGTCGAGATCGAACTCGGTCCGGAGCTGCGGGGACGACGATGCCATCCGCGACCCGTCGTGTCCGTTCACGAGATGATCCCGGCCCCAGGTACGCGTCTCGACGGACGAAGACGCCTCGACGTCACAATCCTCGGCGATATCGGTTCCGGACCCATCCTCGACCGTCAGGCCGCCGAGTGCGAAACACTCCCAGGAGGAAACGCGTTCGACCCGTCGATCGACGTCGCGATCCTCATGAAACGGAGACTCGGTAGCGGGGGTGAATGCGTGTAGTTCCGTCGCCGTGATCCGGACATAGCGACCCCGGACGTCGAGATTCTCGTGGGTCTGTGTGGGAATGCCGTCGTCAGGCTGTCCGGTACCCTCGAACCCACGCTGGACGTCGGGTTCGTGATCGACGACGAGCGTCGGGTCCTCGAAGTTCGGTTCGTCTGCGACCTCGATGCGGTAGGTGTCCGGGAAGCCGAATCCGTCGAGCGGATCGGCCGTCCAGGAGATGGCAACCGTAGCGCCGTCCGGCGTCGTGACTACGTCGATCGGTTCAGCGAGATGTAACGTCACGCTGGAGAGATCGAATTGATCGCCGAGATCGACCTGAATCCACTCCTCGGTGGACTCGTCCGGATCCAGCCACCGGCTGCGCCAGCCGTTTGAATCACCGATCCCCGGTTGGTGGGAGATCCACTCGCCGCGCCATTCCTCGGGATCGAGTACCGTCGAGAACGACGCCGGTTTCGCCCACTCGGATTCGCCCACGTCGGTCCAGATCTTCACCGACCAGTAGTACGTTTCGTCGGACCCGGGCCGTGGGCCCCTATACTGGACGTCGGTCGCTCTCGACGACTCGACACGTCCCGTATCCCAGAGATCGCCCCGTCCATCCGCGACAACGTCGCGGTCTCTGCCGACGATGAGCCGATATGCGGTCTGGATAGCACCACGACGGCCGGTCTCGACGAACCACGAGAAACGCGGTGCGTCGGCTGGATCGACGTTCGTCGGTTCGGTCTCGAAATCGACACGAAGATCCGTCGGACGGGTTGGAGTATCTGTTCGAGTAGGCGAAGACATGATACCGTTTTCTCTCACTACTCGAATTAATCTTGTGGTCATCTCCTTCACGTGATGCCATGTCCTTAAAAAGTCGAGTGGACGACTCCTGACAGTCCTCGACGAGTAGCTTCGTTCGTTATTACCGAACTCAGGTAGATACACGACGGACATTTCCCGGCGACCGACGACAATCCCGAAGAACTGGCCAGACAAGCAAACGAATCCCTCGACAAAACGCACAAAAGAGAGATATCACGGAGGACTTCGATAATAAACAACTGTCCTCGAAGGGGGTTCCGTGTTCGGTACGAACCGTGAAAGGGGAGAAGAGAGTCAGAATTCCGTAGATACCGTGGTATATCGAAAAGACGGGTCGTGCTAATGTAATTCAGCGAGAAGTGCGTTCGGTAAAACCGAACAAAATATGCAGGATCAAACCTTCAAAAATTCTCCCCGTAGATGGCCTGTACTAGCTGAATTCGGAGGCCATATATTTATAACCATTTATAACCCGGATGAATATAACATATTATAATTCAGGAGAGGGCCGCCCCTTTCGGAGTCCGTTCGGTGATTCGGAACATATAACTCCGGCACGGTATAGATTTGACGTGATGATCGAACCAGATAACGGCGAAGTGCCGGTGAAATCGGTCGGGACGGCGTTCCGTATTATCGAACTCCTGGCCGAGAGGGGTACCACGGGAGTGACCGAGCTATCACACGAACTCGATCGTGCGAAGAGCACGATTCATGATCACTTGCGAACGCTCGAGGATCTCGGTTATCTTCACCGCGACGAGGAAGGCACGTATCGTCTCTCTGTGAAGTACCTGTATATCGGAGGAAATGCACTCGAATCAGCAGACGACTTGCAACAGGTGAAATTAGAAATAGAAAAGCTGGCAGAGCTGACTGGCTCCACCGCAAGTGCCTGCCTCCTAGAGGGGAGGACCGTCTTTTGTGTGTCAGTGTACCAAGCTAAGAATTCGCAAAACACGTATTTGCGACGTGGGAGCAACTTGCCGCTTCACTGTACGGCACCGGGCAAGGCCCTGTTAGCGACTGCCGACCGGGGTGATCTACTCGGGAAATCCGATCTCGCCGGATATACCGACAATACGATCACGTCTCATGAAGAACTGGAGAGGAAGCTACATTCGATTCGACAACGCAATTTCGCTCTCGAGAAGGGAGAATACGTCGAGGGCATCATCGGCGTATCCAGTGCGATTCACGGCAGAAACGGCGAGAACGGGATAGCCATCAGCGTTCACGATTCACAGGAACGGCTCACCGGCAAGCGGTTACAACAGGATGTCCAGGGCCAGGTGCAACAGACGGCACGACAGATTGAATCGGAAATTTTGAACTTCAACTGACTTTTCGTGAGACACTACACGGACACCGTTGGAGGTGACGAGAAGGCCGAACTTGTCCATTCCGCAACGGCGGCCAATTGCTATGAATATATGTCGGGTCCGAACCCCGACTGGGATTGTCTCCGGAGACGATGACGATCGAGTGTGAGAGCACTCCAGGGCCCGACAAAATAACAGTAGTACATTCGTTACTCATTGTGCCAGTACGATTTTCCGAGCCAGAGGATATGTTCGTTACAGGGAAATGATGTTTCTCGGACTGTCGTAGCGAGACGGACAATAGCAGGATTTGTGCGACAGGTGAAGTTCAGATACCGACCGCTGCTTTGAGGATACACTATTGGGCGTACGTGAACGGAGTCCCAACTTTCCGGACGATTCGCGGAAGGGACACGAATACTCCGTTTGGGCTCGATTTCTTGTCGGTCTATTTCTCGCTATCTTTGCCCGTTTTGGGGCTCTCGCTTGCCGCTCGGCCTTCACTCTGCCGAATAGAATAACGAATGTACGTCTGTTATGCCGTTGGGGATGAAGAGTCGAGACCTCTCGTTCAGTACGACGATAGCCACCACCAAAGGGACATTACGCGCGGGCGAATCAAGTTAGATCAGCTCTGATCGAATTCGAGATGCTGAGGACCTGCCCTGCGACATCCTCGGAGAGATACCGCCCGTTGAGTCGGTCGGCACGCCCGTGGACTGCAATGGCCGGATTACGTTCCGAGGGGGCGATTGCTGCAGCGACGCCGACGATCCCGTCGTAGTGTTCTCCTTTGCTGAACACGATTTCCTCGTCACGGATGTTTTCGATGTAGAGTCCGAGTTCCTCCCTGTCGGTAATGGTCGCTTCGGTGACCGCTGTCAACGAGATGTCATCGAGCAACGCCGTGACTTCCTCCGGTGGGAGCGACGCCATGATTGCCTTTCCCGGCGCATTCGTATAGAGGGGCAACGGCTCACCTTCGAAGAACTCGGGCGACCAACCGTCGGTCGGTTCAGCGACGTATACCGGAACGATATTGGTTTCCTCGAGAACGAACAGAGTCGCGGTCCTGTCGGTAGCAGCCGCGAGAGCATCGATCTGCTTTCGGCCGTTACGATAGACCGGCAGTCGAGCGCGTGTGCGGCTTCCGAGTGCGAGAGTCTCCAAGGCCGGTTCGTATTGGTCGTCGCGATGCACCACGTATCCCCGGTTGCACAACGTCGAGAGATGATTGTGAACGACGCTTTTCGATACCTCGACGCTCTCCGCGAGAGCGGTGACCCCCACGGGGTCGTTGGATTCGATCAGCGTCTCCAGAATAGTTAGCGACGTCTCGGTCGAGTCCACCGTGTACGATGATTTTGTTCCCATTCTATTCACCATTATTGATACTGCTGGACATAAACCTGTTTATTCATGCAGAACAACGACGGCGGAAAACTCGGCCCGATACGACATATAGATCACTATAAATCGTTATATATGTCGGATGCCGACTAACACTGCCGATCGTGCGCGTTTTTCTCTGCAGAACGACGGGAGTGATGGACGAAACTACCAGTCATCAGTACCCGTAGTCGGCATCGACAATCGCAAAACGACAAAGCGCTCAGAAGGGGCCTCAGGGGACAACGAGGTTCTTCAGCCCCTCGTTTCGCTCCATGCTCTCGAAGGCGTCGGGAATCTCGTCCAATCCGAGTTCTGCCGTTATCAGGGATTCAACCTCGATACGTTCCTGGCGAAGAAGTGAGACGGCTCGTTCGAAGTCCTCCTGAGTGAGCGAATACGTTCCGTGGAGGTCGACTTCCGTGAAGTAGACGTCGAACGGACTCAGTTCCATCGTCGCCTCCTGATCGGGGACGCCGAATATCAGCGTCGTCCCGCCGTTTCTGGTGACGTCGAAGGCCTGCTGAATCGTCTCGACCGCACCGACCGCCTCGATGCCGACCGCCACCTCACCAGCGACACGGGTGATCGCTTCGACCGTATCTTCCACCGCAGTCGGATCGATAGTCTCGTCCGCGCCGAGTTTTTCGGCCAGTTCCCGGCGACGGTCGTCCGGCTCGGAGACGATGACCGGTCCGGCACCCCGGTTGCGAGCGACCTGAACCAGCAGCAACCCGACCGGGCCGGCGCCGATCAGCGCCACCGGATCTCCCTGTTCGATTCCTGCACGGCTGACTCCATGGACGGCACAGGCGAGCGGCTCGGCGAACGCCGCGTTCCGGATCGGCAAGTCGCCGATAAGTTCCACGTTCGTCGCGGGGACGCGTACGTACTCCGCGAAGGATCCGTCCAGAATGGTCTCGCCTGCGCCGCCGATTACGGTGTTGTTTTCACAGAGATGGGTCTCGCCCCGCTTGCAGTACGAACATCGATTACAGGGGATCGTCGGGTTGATCGCGACGCGATCGCCAGGTTCGAACCCGTCCGCCCGGGATTCGACGATCGTTCCGGCACTCTCATGGCCCAAGACCAGCGGCGTCTCTACCCGGAACGAGCCGTGATACATGTGATAGTCCGTCGTGCAGACGCCACACGCGCCGACTTCAACGAGCACCTCGTCGTCTGCCGGCTCCGGACGGTCCCGTTCGACGACCTCGATCGATCCGACGTCCGTCAGGGCACTTGCCCGCATTACCACTCACCCCGGCGGAGGAGGCCACATACTATCGATTCGATACGTACTCGCCGTTCTCTCTGCATTTTTCTTTCCATAGAGACACGTAACACGAGTCGACTACAACCACTTAGAATTATCGGGATCTTGCGTCACGGATCCGAGAATCCGCCCCGATACGATCAACATCGCACGGGCACTCCCTTGCATGGGCTCCCGATGTCGCCCGTTCGAGGGCCATTGCGAGCCGGCCCTTCTCGACTTTGAGTCAGATATATCATCATTCGTATGCCACTTTCGATTGATAGAATTGGAAATATTTATACTTTGCCTTTATTCCCAGGTTCCGGGGCAAACTCACAGAAACATTTATTGACAATGATTACTATGGGGGATATGGGAGACACCAATGACAAGAGAATCGAGCAGGCGGAAATTCATCGGTGCGACAGGACTCGGTCTCGTGACTGGCCTCGCCGGTTGTCTCGGCGGTGGGGACGAGAATACCACGCAGGACACCGGCGGCGGAGGTGGAGATACCACGAAAGACACTGGAGAAGGAAGTGGAGACACCACAGAAGACACGGGGGGAGGAGACAGCGACCTCGTGATTCCCCTTAGCGAGTACGAGGAAGCCGACATCGACTGGCGACAGTTCGAGGGCTCGGAGATCAACATCCTCGCACCCCAGCACCCGTGGATGGACACGATCAAGCCAGCGATCCCGGTTTTCGAGGAATTGACCGGCATAACGGTCATCACAAACACGTTCCCGGAACAACAGTTCCGCACCAAGCGACTCACTGACCTCACGACTGGAGCGGGCGAGTACGACGCCTTCTGGAACGTTCGAACGGTCAACCAGTACCGCCAGTCCGGATGGCTCCAGCCCCTGGACGAGTTCTTCCAGGATGATAGCCTCTTCGACGAGGAATGGTACGATCGGGACGACCTCTTCGACGTCGTCAAGTGGCGGTGTCACGCCGACGGAAAGTGGGATAAGTGGAGCGGACTCCCGCTGAACACCGAAGTTCAGGTCCAGTTCTACCGGACCGACCTCTACGAGAAGCACGGTCTGGAGGTCGCCGAGACGACGGAAGAGTTCATCGAGAACGCGAGGACGATCCACGAGAACGAATCAGACGTCATCGGGACACTCGGTCGTGGACAGAAGGGTTACGGGATGGCTCCCTACATCCTTAACACGTTCGTCCAGGAGTTCGGCGCGAACATCTGGGACAGTTTCCCGGATGACTCCGGTCTCGACTCCGAGAAAGCGATCGGGGCGGCCGACTTCTATGCCAATCTGTTGCAAGACTACGGGCCGGAGGGTCCCGGTTCGTTCACCTGGAGTGACGTCCTCTCGGCGATGCAGTCGGGAACGGCCGGACACATCGTTTCTGACGCGAACCTGTTTTGGCCCGGCCTGACCGATCCGGAAGCCTCGGACGTCGCCGACCGCATCGGCGTCGCACCGGTGCCGTATCCCGAAAGCGGATCGTTCGGTCCCAATCAGTCGACTTGGCAGATGAATACCTCACAGTTCGCCGACAATTCCGCAGGGGCGTTCCTGTTCATGATCTGGGCGACCTCGAAACCGACAAACAACTGGATGCACATCGATCAGGGCGCCGGATTCTCGGTCCGGCGCGGCGTCTGGGAGAACAGCGAGTTCCGGTCGCGTGTCGGCGAGACGTACGCCGACGTCACGATCGAATCGCAGGAGGCTGCCAACCCCATCTCCTTCGACGAGAACTATCCCGAGTGGGGACAGAAGTACTCCGAAGAAGTGCAGCGGGCGATCAACGGAGAAAAGACGCCGACGGAGGCGATGAAGGCAGCAGCCTCAGCAGCTGAAAACGCCTTCTGAAGGGATCACCTCGCCACTATTTCAAAGAAATGACGAACGCAACCACAAAAGAATCATCACACGCGTCTGTATCAAGCCGATTGCGAGAGTTGTGGAACCAGTATCTCCCCTACTGGTTGATGACACCGATGGTGCTGGTGATGTTGGTCATCACCATCTTCCCGGGGGCGTACGACCTGTACTTGAGTCTCGTCAAGTACAAGATGACCAGCCCCGACACTATCGGGGAGTTCACCGGCCTGACGAACTACGTGACTGCGTTCACGGAAGCGGGCGCACTCGATTCGTTCGTAATTACGATTACATTCGTCGGCGGTGCACTGGCGTTGGAGGCCGTATTCGGGTTTGTCATTGCTGCATTACTGCACGGCGTTCAATCCGATCGGACGGAGACGTTCTATCGTGTCGTGTTCATTCTGCCGATGGCCGTCGCGCCGGTCACGCTGGCGACGATATCCCGGATCATGCTCAACTCCGAGGTCGGGATCATTCCATACTTGATCGCCCAGCTTACCCCATTTGCCCCGCCTGTCTTTCTCAGTGACATTCCGTTGCTGACTGTCACATTGGTCGACGTCTGGCACTGGACGCCGTTCATGTTCATCATCTTCTACGCCGGGCTCTCGTCGGTTCCCCAGACGCTCCTGGACGCGTCGCGGGTGGACGGCGCACCGCTGTGGCGGCGGTACGTGCATGTCATCCTTCCGTACATGAAACCAGTGTTGTTCGTGGCCATCCTCATCCGGATGATCGACCTGTTCCGACATTTCGGTTTGGTGTTTAGCCTCACTCGCGGTGGGCCAGGGACAAGCACCCAGCTCGTGAGCCTCAACATCTACGAACAGGGCTTCCGGTTCGTCGATCTCGGGGCTGCAGCGGCCATCGCCGTCGTCTATCTGGTCCTCATCATTGCTATCGCGAACGTCTTGATCGCAAAAGTCGGCTTCGAGGGGGTGTGGGAATAATGGCGACAGCAGATCACGAGGAGACGTTCGACGCCGAACACCCCGAGCGACGCATCTCGAAGGAGACCCGGGACCGACTCACCAGAATCGGTCGACACGCCGTGTTGCTGGTCTGGGCCGTCGTCGTGCTGTTTCCGCTCTATTGGCTCGTCTCGATGTCACT
>ENA-ORCS01001136-ORCS01001136.1-marine-metagenome-genome-assembly--contig:-NODE-1136-length-12626-cov-3.262332_pt1 | contig 12626 bp, 13 predicted proteins | sample MGYA00237781_ERZ508513 | MGnify/ENA primary metagenome ERZ508513 (study PRJEB26184, sample SAMN06268793) | marine metagenome | isolation source: Eden Landing Ponds, San Francisco, CA, USA | place...
CGCACGCAACCGCGGACGGTCCTCGGCGGTGGCCGGCTCGATCGTAATCTCGCCCGGCGTCACGCCACCAGCCCCGAGAGAGCGAGGGTCCCGCCGACGAGTCCCGCGACCAGCGTCGCCAGGAAGTTCACGCCCTGGTTGCCCAGCCAGCGCCCCTCCAGAGTCGCCCCGAGCAGGCTGTCGACCGTCATCCCCAGAAAGCCACTGAGGACGATCGCCGCCGCGCCGACCGTCCCGACCGTCCCGAAGGCGAGCAAGGCGATTGCTGCGATGATCGTCGCTCCCGCGATCCCGGCGAGTTCGCCCTGCCAGGTGATCGCACCGTCGGTTCCCGGCTTGACCCGCTCGAAGGAGGTGATCAGCCGCGGCGCGTCGTAGAGGCCGCCGAACTCGCTGGAGAGGGTATCGCTCATCGCCGCCGCGACCGATCCGGCGAAGACGTAAAGGAACACCTCGGGGGCGAGACCGGTCAGCCGCGGGCTAGCCGCGGCCGCGAGGACGGCCACCAGCGCGACCAGGGAGTTGGCGAGGACGTTGCCGCTGCCACGGGCCCCTTCGTTCTCCTGGGCGATGCCACGTTCGACCTTCTCGTCGTATCTGAACTTGCTGGCGAGCCCACCCCCGCCGAAGAAGGTGATCAGCATGGCGAACCAGCCGTAGTCCCCGACGACGATCGTCAGCAGGCTGAGAAACACGCCCGTCAGCATGCCCGGCAGCGAGGCCGTCTCCAGGGCGTAGGAGACGTATCCCAGTGCGATCGTGATCGCGAGTGCGACGGCGAGGCCGGTCGATGTCACCGAAATCGACAGATCAGAGAACAACCACAGCAGGAGTCCGATCGAGACGAGCACCAGCGGGTCGTCCCGCTCGAACAGCACCGACCGGAGGAGGGCACCGAGCAGGGCGGCGCTGACGGCGAGAAAGACCGTCTCGGGGAGCGTAACGCCGCCGTCCGCGATCGCAGCACTGACCAGCATCCCCGCGACGCCCGCGAGCGAGCCGGCGGCGACGAACCCCGCCGTCGCGCCGAACGGATCGGATCCCAGACCGCGCACGACGTGGGTTGCGAGGTTCCCGGCGCCGAGGACGAAGGCGGCGGCCACGGGAACGGCGACGGGCATGTCGAACTGGAAGGCGAGCAGGCCGAGGCCGGCGATCGCGAGTGCGAAGCCGGCGAGGCCGTAGAGGCGACCGTCACGTCGATCCCCGGGCCTGGCGAACAGCTCGAAGAGGACGCCCGAGTCGACGACTCGGAGCGCGGCCGCCGCCAGTAACAGGAAGGGCGCTGTCCCCGCGACCGTAGCGAGAGCCGGATCGGCCAGGCGATCGGCGATCGGCACAATGACCGATCCGGCCGCGACGACCGCGAACGCCCCCGCACGTCGGACTGCGGTGGTCACTGTCGGCGGTTTCCCCGAGAGGTACTTACCAGTTCCGACCCGCGGCCGTCCCGTGGCCTTCTTGTCGGCTCGACCGGAAATGTGGCCGTGGGCCTCTACGATCGCTATCTCGCCGCACGCATCCGCTACAGCGACGCCGCGACGCCCGATCGGGTCGCGATCGTCCTCACGGAGCGAGATCTGCTCGAAGCGGGCGCTTACGACACGCTCGAGGCCGTCTTCGAGTGGGCCTTCGAGTACGGCGCCGAGCAACTGACGGTGTACGTCAGCGTCCTCGATGAGGCTGCCGTCCCAACGCTGCGCCGGGAACTCGCGTCGGTCAGCGCCCCAAGAGAGGTCGCAGTCAGGGGTCCTGGGGACGACCAGACGGTCGAAGCCCCGATCGCCGTCTCGATCGGTCTCGGCGGTAAACACGAGTTCGCCGCCGCCATCGAGGCGCTGGCACGCGAGGTCGACGCCGGCGAACTCGAACCGGGCGAGATCGACGAGACGGAAATCGAGCGATGGCTCGTCTTCCCCGCCGACCCTGACCTCGTGATCAAGACGGGCGCCGAGCGACTCTCTGACTTCATGATCTGGCAATCGGTGTACTCGGAACTGTACTTCACGGACGTCAACTGGCGGGACGTCCGCGAGCGGGAGTACCTGCGCGCGATCCGGGACTACCAGCAGCGCCAGCGCCGCTTCGGACAGTGACCGTTGCGGCGGTCGGGGCCGTTCGGTCGACGCCCCGATCCCCCGACGCGCAGGCAAAGGGCCTTTGCTCCGGCGGTGGAAACGTGGGGGCATGGCCGAGTCCTACGAGGCGGTGGTCTACGATCTCGACGGGACGCTCGTCGAACTCGACGTCGACTGGGCGCTCGTAACCCGTGAGGTCGCCGATCGCCTCGAGAGTCGTGGCGTCGCGACTGACGGGGCCACGTTGTGGAGCCTGCTGAAGCGTGCGGACGCCGCCGGCGTGGGCGAGGTGGCCGAGGAACTCGTCGCGACCCACGAACGGGTCGGCGCCCACACCTCCGAGCGCCTCCCGCTGGCCGGCGAACTCCCGCTCTCCGTCCCGGTTGGCGTCTGTTCGCTGAACTCCGAGTCGGCCGTGAGGAAGGCCCTCGATCGACACGGCCTGGCCGACGCCGTCGACGCGGTCGTCGGTCGGGACTCCTTAGCCCCCCAAAAGCCCCATCCGGGACCGCTTCTCGCGGTCGTCCGTCGGCTCGAAGTCGATCCCGCCGAGACGTTGTTCGTCGGCGACTCGGCGACCGACGAGACCACCGCCGAGCGCGCCGGAACGGCGTTTCAGTACGTCGACGAACGGCTCTCGGCGTAGGTCGCGGCGTCCAGTCACTGTCCAGTTTCACGTCCGCCTCCCGATCACCGGTAACGGCGCGCGTACAGGTAGACGCCGGCGGCCGTCAGAAACCAGACGACGGCCCCGATCCGGACGGCGAAGACAGCCCTGTCACTCCAGGTCGGCAGCGTCGCGCCGAGGGAAGCCAGCGCGACGAGGGGCGCGCCGACGACGATCGTCAGGGCGAAGGTAACCTGCAGGACCCACCCGTGATCGACACCCTCGGGGTGGGTACTCCCGATGCGGTCCGGCACACGCCCTCGTGGGGTCGGCCGGCCCTTGCGTCTGTCGGTCACGACCCTTCGAGCAGCGTCACGCTCCTGGCCTCGTAGGTCTCCTTGAACGCGCCGGGGGACCCGCCGAGACTGACAGTCCCCGCGTCCGTTTCGAGTGTGAGTCCGTTCTCCAGGGGGAACTCGCCCGTCGTCGGCTCGACCAGGGTCTGTCGGGTGTCCGCGACGCGTCCCGTGACGGTCTCGGGGTCGTCGTCCGCCTGTCCGGAACCGACCGCGGCTTGCGCCCTGATCGGCCGGTCGTCGCGCAAATACAGCGTCGCGTCCAGCACTGCTTTCCAGAAGCGGGAGCCGTACGTGTGTGGGAGCGAGCAGGGCCGGCGGAGCGCCCGCTCGGTCGACGTCTGCCACAGCGTCCCGAGGACGAAGGCGAGGACCTTGCTTGCGACGGTGAAGTTGTCGAACGCGATGGGGTTGACGTCCGCGTGTTCCGCCCCGGGGATCGATGTCGGCGAGACCACTCCCCGTCGCTTGTCGACGGTCACGACCGTCGGGAGCGGGTACGCTACCGTGTTGACGACGGAGCCGCCCGCCGCGTAGCCGCTCGCGTTCCCGCCGTCCCCGACCGCCAGCAACACGAGGACGCCACGATCGAGCGCCCGTTCGAGCGGGGCGATCAACTCCGGCAGGTACGCGGCGGACGTGGCGATCGAGATCTCCTCGTCAGCGCGCGCCAGCAGGTCGACGGTGTGGTCGACCACCGCTTCCCCGGATTCGAGAACGTCGACCGTCTCGAACGCCGTCCCCCGTCCGTACTGCCTGTTCACCGTCGAGAGGGCCGCCGCCAGCGCGACGGCGCGTTCGTCGGGAACGTCGACGGTGAACCGCGTTCGCACTGTCGTCTCTGCCGTCTGCTCGTCTACGGCCACCAGCCCCTTCGCTTCGAGTCGATCACACACTCGTCGGACGCGACTCTCCGGGGCGTCGACCGCGGACGCGAGGGCGTCCACCGCCGTCCGTTCGTGCCTGACGACGGCGAGATAGGTCCGCGCTTCCGTCCGGGAGAGGCCGAGGTACTCGAGTCCGTCGACCAGTTCGGAGCCGTCGATCATCCCCATGACGTACTGTCGCCCGCCCGTTAACCATTGTGTCTCGATATCATACGGCTGGCGGTGGACTGCCGCGGATTGTGTGGTTCCAAAGGACGGTGGGAACCCGAAGGCGTAAGACCGACCCGCGAGGATTTCGCGACATGCCAACCGTCAGGGACATCCAGGAGAAGGCCGGCGAGGAGCCGATCACGATGCTGACGGCCTACGACGCCACGACCGCAGCACTGGCCGAGGCGGCGGGCGTAGACGTGCTCCTGGTCGGGGACAGCGTGGGAAACACGGTCCTGGGTCACGAGACCACGCTGCCCGTCACCGTCGAGGAGATGGAAAGTCACACCGCCGCGGTCGTCCGCGGAACCGAGGAGGCGCTGGTCGTCGCTGATATGCCTTTCCTCAGCGTCGGCGTCGACCGGAGTGAGTCGATCGAACACTGCGGACGCATGCTCAAGGAGGCCGGCGCCAACGCCGTCAAGATCGAATCCGGTCCCCACACGGTCGAACTGACCGAGCGCCTCTCCGACCTCGGCATTCCCGTCATGGCCCACCTCGGATTGACGCCACAGCACGTCCACCGCCTGGGATACACCCGCCAGGGCACGACCCAGGAGGCGGCCGAGGAGATCCACGAACTCGCCAGCGCACACGAGGACGTCGGCGCCTTCTCGCTCGTTCTGGAACACGTCCCCGCGAACCTCGCTCGCGCTGTCACCGAGGAGTTATCGATCCCGACGATCGGAATCGGGGCGGGCCCGGATTGTGACGGCCAGGTACTGGTCGTCGATGACGCTGTCGGGCTCAGCGAGTCCCCGCCCCCGTTCGCCGAGGCTTTCGGCGACGTTCGCGGGGCCTACCGTGATGCGCTCACGGGCTACGTCGACGCCGTTGAGGACGGTTCGTTCCCGGCTGAGGAACACTCCCACATCGAGGGGGACCTCGATCTCGATCCTGTGTGACCGCCCCCCGGTGAGATGCGGATCGATGTGAACCGCTTTTCTACCTATCCTCGATTATAGCCCCCCGTAAGGGGGGTATTTAGAGGTAGATTTAAATAGTACTAGAGCTAACCCTGGGTAAGCATGGAACTCAGCGAGCAGACGGTCGGCGACGCGGCGATCCGGCGCCTGGAATACGAGGACGCGACGACCTTCGCGGCCGACCTCGGCGTCTCCGGGACTGTCGACGTGGTCGGTGACACGGCGATCGTCGTCACCGACGAGACTCAGTACGATCTCTCGATCCCCGAGAGTGACACCGTGACAGCGTTTATCAATAACGGCGTTCTTACCATAGAGGTGAAAGGATGAAACTCACCGTCAAGCCACTCAAACAGGCCCAGGCCGGTCGGAGTCTGGCCGCGGTCGATCGCGCGGCGATGGAGGAACTGGGTGTCGAGAACGGCGATTACGTGGTTCTGGAGGGACGCGAGGGACGGGCCGTCGCCCGCGTCTGGCCGGGCTATCCCGAGGACACGGGTGAGGGGATCGTCCGGATCGACGGTCAACTCCGTCAGGAAGCCAGCGTCGGTATCGACGACCGCGTCGAGGTCGAACCCGCGGACGTCAACCCGGCCCGGTCGGTGACGGTCGCGCTACCCCAGAATCTCCGGGTGCAGGGTGACGTCGCCCCGATGCTCAAGAAGAATCTCAGCGGGCAGGCCATCACCCAGGGCCAGACCGTTCCGGTAAACTTCGGTCTCGGACCGCTGTCCTCGATGCGAGGCCAGCGCATCCCGCTGAAGGTCGCCGAGACCGACCCGTCCGGAACGGTCGTCGTCACGGACCAGACCGAGATTGATGTCAGCCAGATGCCCGCCGAGCAGATCGTCGGCGAGTCCGAGGTCGAGGGTCGCGAGACACCGGACGTGACCTACGAGGACATCGGCGGTCTCGAGGAGGAACTCGAGCAGGTCCGGGAGATGATCGAGTTGCCGATGCGCCACCCCGAGCTGTTCAGGCAGCTGGGTATCGAGCCACCGAAGGGCGTTCTGTTGCACGGCCCGCCGGGGACCGGCAAGACGCTGATGGCCAAGGCCGTCGCCAACGAGATCGACGCCTACTTCACGACGATCTCGGGGCCGGAGATCATGTCGAAATACTACGGCGAGAGCGAAGAGCAGTTGCGGGACATGTTCGACGAGGCCGAGGAGAACGCCCCGGCGATCGTCTTCATCGACGAAATTGACTCCATCGCGCCCAAGCGTGACGATACCAGCGGCGATGTCGAACGTCGCGTCGTCGCCCAACTCCTCAGCCTGATGGACGGCTTGGAGGAACGCGGTGACGTGATCGTCATTGGCGCGACCAACCGCCTGGACGCCTTAGATCCCGCGCTGCGCCGTGGCGGCCGTTTCGACCGCGAGATCGAGATCGGCGTCCCGGACAAGCGGGGTCGCAAGGAGATCCTGCAGGTTCACACCCGCGGGATGCCCCTGGACGAGGAAATCGATATCGACGAGTACGCCGAGCGGACCCACGGGTTCGTCGGTGCGGACATCGAACAGCTCGCAAAGGAGAGCGCGATGAGTGCCCTCCGGCGGATCCGTCCGGACATCGACCTCGAGAAGGACGAGATTCCGGCCGAAACCCTCGAATCCCTCGAAATCATCGAGGATGACTTCGCGACCGCGTTGCGGGGCATCGAGCCCTCCGCACTCCGGGAAGTTTTCGTCGAGGTGCCGGACGTCTCCTGGGAGGACGTCGGCGGACTCGAAGACACCAACGAACGCCTCAGGGAGACCATCCAGTGGCCCCTGGAGTACCCCCAGGTCTTCGAGCAGATGGACATGGAGTCCGCGAGGGGCGTCCTGCTCTACGGGCCGCCCGGGACCGGTAAGACCTTGCTGGCGAAGGCCGTCGCCAACGAGGCCCAGAGCAACTTCATCTCCGTGAAGGGGCCCGAACTGCTGAACAAGTACGTCGGGGAGTCCGAGAAGGGCGTCCGTGAGGTCTTCAGCAAGGCCCGCGAGAACGCCCCGACTGTGGTGTTCTTCGACGAGATCGACTCCATCGCCGGCGAACGCGGCCGGAACATGGGCGACTCGGGCGTCGGCGAGCGCGTCGTCTCCCAGTTGCTGACCGAACTCGACGGGCTCGAAGACCTGGAGGACGTCGTCGTGATCGCCACGACCAACCGGCCGGACCTCATCGACGCCGCGTTGCTGCGGCCCGGTCGACTCGACCGGCACATCCACGTGCCCGTTCCGGACGAGGAGGCCCGCCGGAAGATCCTCGAAGTTCACACCCGTGACAAGCCACTGGCCGAGTCCGTGGACCTGGACGACCTCGCGGCCCGGACCGACGGCTACGTCGGCGCCGACTTAGAGGCCGTCGCCCGCGAGGCGGCGATGGCCGCCACGCGGGAATTCATCAACAGCGTCGACCCCGAGGAGGTCGACGACAGCGTGGGCAACGTCCTCATCGACGAGAGTCACTTCGAGACTGCCCTCGAAGAAGTCGGCCCGAGCGTCGACGAGGAGACCCGCGAACAGTACGAGGAGATCGAACAGCGTTTCGACAAACGCGAGAGTGAACTCGACGAACCCGAGGTCGGCAAGACCTTCCAGTAACCCCCGAGTTCACTCGCGAACGATCTCCATCCCGCTCTCTTCTTCCGCTTCGACGGTTCGCAGTCCGAGTTCGTCTAGATAGTCGCTCGTCCGTTCCGGAACGACGAGGCCGGCCTCCCGGCGCGCCCGGAGGATCGGCAACGTCGAACGGAGTTCCGCAGGGGTAGCGAGCGTCGGCATGGGAGCCAGGACGTCAGCCGAAAGCCCGGCCTCGGCGGCCGCGTTGACGACCGTCTCGACCATCGGCGGTCGATCGATGTCCGTGAAGTCGATCGTGTCGGTGAACCCTGCGTAGTAGACCCCACCGGCTGTCGCCGGGCCGACCACTACGTCGTGTCGCCGGAGGGTCATCGCCGCCTGATCGATCGTACTCCGGTCGACTAGTACCGCCGTCGGATCCAAAACGCCGACTGAGGACTCGCCCTCTTCCTCCAGTAGGTGTGTCACCGTGTTTCCCAGCCTGGCGGCCGACGTCGAGCCGACCTGAGGCTCGAAACGTGCCGCGTCGGGGTCCCCAAGCGCCGGCTTGACCGCGTCTCTGAGTTGCCCCTCGCTGTCCCCGGGATAGGTGACGAGCAGCCCGGCCCCACTGGATTCGACAGTCTCGGCGACGTCTCCAAGCGCGCGCCGGTAGAGTGTCGCGGCCTCAGCCTCAGTCAGCGGTGTTCCCGCCGCCAGTTCGACCAGTGCGTCTCCCTCGTCCGGCACCTCGGCACGGAGCACGACGGTAGCCATGTCTTCACGTTCGCGTAGCGGACTCTTGAACGCGCCGCTCGAATAACCGGTCCTAGTCGAGAGTCACTGTGTCACCTAGTACCATTATACGTCTCGACTGCGTACTCCGGGCAGGCAGATGCTCGTCGAGGAGCTGATGTCGACCGACGTCGTGACGATCCCCGTCGAGGCGACGGTACGGGAAGCCGTCGGGAAGTTGCTCGAACACGAAGTCGGATCGGTAGTCGTCCTCAGCGACGAGGGGAATCCGATCGGGATCGTCACCGAGTCCGACGCGCTTCGGGCGGGATACGTGACAGAGAGACCGTTCGCGGAGATACCTGCAAAGAAGCTCGCCCGCCATCCAGTCGTGACGACAACCCCGTCGACGACAGTCCAACAAGTGGCCGGCCAGATGGCCGACAACGACGTCAAGAAGGTCCCTGTGATGGACGGCCTCGAACTGGTCGGGATGATCACGCTCACCGACATCGTTTGGCAGCTCTCGGACATTCGTGCCGAGGTCGGCGAACTGGCCACCGAACCGGAAAACTGGGAACTGGACTGATCGCACTCCTTTGTCTTCACGTACGCAGATCTTCCAACGACGCCCCAGCATGTCATAAATAACCTTTTCACAGCTATTATTTCATCGTACACAATTGGGGATTGATGGATGTATCAGGGGCGGATATTGGATCCGCTGATCGGCTATGAATGATTCTGTGACACGTTGAACGATAGTATCCATCTCCACTGGATCGACCCGGTGGCCTCGCAGCGGCCCGACAAGATTACTCGATATGAAAATCGCTGTTCACATTACTCGATATGAATAGAGTCGAATAATAACTCGTATCACGACGTAGCGTTTTGCTTTCGATTATGGCTGGACAGTCGCGAGGTGTCACCTCCGTGATCGCTATCGTCCTCATGGTCGCTGTCACGGTCGTCGTTGCCGCGACTGTCTCGGTGGTTGCCATCGGATTGCTGGAGAACGTCCGGGATCCCGCACCAACCGTCGCACAGTCCAGCGGGAAGTTCCTCCCACAGGACGGTAATGACGGCGGGATCGTACAGATCACACATGTCTCCGGGGACACCGTGGCAGTTTCGGATATCGAAATATCGGTACGAGCTGCCTGTCTTAGCGGGACGAAAGAGGGACGAATCGGTAATCTCCCGGCGGGAGACCAAAACGCGATCCGTGAATCCCAGGGACAGATAACTGGCGACAATATTTTCGACGAACGGTCCTTGCGATCGATCGACAACAACGCTGATGGCGTCACTGACGGCGGCGCACTCTTACATCAGGAGCAGTTCGTCTCCGGTGATACCATTCTCTTTCGACTCCCCAGCGATAAGTGTGAACTTACGCAGGGGAGGGAGATATCCGTGCAGGTCGTTCACGTTCCATCGGAATCGATTATTATCGAACAAACGCTGCGCGCGTGACCGTTGACGACCGCAGGGAGATTGTCTCGAAATCTCCTCGCCCGTCCGGTAGCGACTCTGCGGGTCACTTCCGACGCTGACCCTTCGTCTGTCGGTAATCTCTGTCGAGTTCGTCGGCAAAGTGCTCCCGGAAGGTACTCCACTGTTCGTCAGTCGCCACGGTCGGGGGAAGGGTCGGCAGAATCTCGAAGCCCCGGCCCCGGATCGTCGTCGCGTGTTCGGCTGTCACGTTGAGATCGTCGGCGCTTCGGGTCGTGTACTCGAAGGCCAACGCGTCGAGGGCCCCCTGACCGACGGCGACGATCAACTCGGGATTGATCATCCGGAGTTCCGCCGTCCGGTATCCCTCGCAGTTGCGCCGCTCCTCGTCGGTCGCCTCACGATCGGGATGGTGACAGCGCGTGACGTACGTGAGATAGACGTTTTCGAGATCGGGTTCCGTACTCTCGGGTGGCGAGTCACTGAATCCCAATCCGCCGAGGAGTTCCTGGACGACCTCGCCGGTTTCGTCGCCCGTGAACGGGACGCCCGTGCGGTCGGCACCCGCAGTCGGTTCCGTGCCGAGGACGATCACGTCCGCTTCTACGTCGCCGTAGCCGTGGACGACCTGCTCGCGGGTCTCGACCAGTGCCGGACAGTTCTGACACGTCTCGTCCATGTCGTATGGGTTCCGGGGATGAGGTCCGTCCGCGCTCATGGGACCAGTATGGGCCGGGCCACTCAAAACGCGCGCGGTCGCGGCGACGGATTCCTGGTTGGTATTCACGTGAGGGTATCCAGTCGGTCTGACGAGGATGGGACTCATGGCGGCACGGACGCCAGTTTCGAGGAAGCAACGCGGCGTCTCTCCATCCGCGGGGACAACCACTTTAAGTGCCGGACGCGCCACATCGTACCCACGGATGTCAGGTCCCGGGCGCCCGGAGCAAAACAGTCACGGTGGGGATCACGACTGGCACCGCCGACTTTTGGAGGAGTCACCCGATATAACGACGGTCCTGGACGCGGACGGGACGGTGATGTACGTGAGCGCCGCCGTGGACCGGATACTCGGATACAGTCCGGAGGAAGTGACGGGACGACGGGCCGAAGAGTACGTCCATCCCGACGATCGCGACGCTGTCGCCGAGACGATCGACGGGCCGGCGACCGATCCCGATGATGGGTCCCGAACCGTCCAAGCCCGCGTTCGACGGGCCGACGGGTCCTGGTGCTGGCTCGAATCGAGGATGCGGAGCCACCCCGACAACGCAATCGACGGGGCCCTCGTTTCCAGCCGTCCGATCACCGAGCGCAAGGAACGGGACGCGGAACTGGTCACCACGAAAGAGCGGATGAAAATGGCACTGGAAGGTGCCAACCTCGGGATCTGGGACTGGGACATGGTGACCGACGAAGTGCAGCGCGACGAACTGCTGACAGAAATGCTCGGCTATACGCCGGCCGAGATGGGCGAGCACTTACGTGACTGGGAGAAGGTCGTTCATCCAGCAGATCGGACGCGACACGACGAGGCGCTTGCCGACCACGTCGCAGATCGGACGCCGTATTATCAGTGTGAGTATCGTCTGAAGACCAACTCAGGTGACTGGAAGTGGGTGCGAACTATCGGGAAAGTCGTCGAGTGCGACGACGAGGGGGAGCCACAACGGGCCGTGGGAATCCATCAGGACATCGACGACAGGAAGCGGGCCGAGTTGGCGCTCAAAGAGGAGCGGGAGATGTTCACGGAGGGGCCGGCGGTCGTCTTCAGGTGGAAGGACGCCGAGGGATGGCCCATCGAGTACGTCTCGGACAACGTCGAGGACGTCCTCGGGTATTCGCCTGGGGAACTCCAGTCGGAGAGTGTATCGTTCGCCGACCTCGTCCACGATGCTGACTTCGATCGACTCCTCAAGGAAGTCGCCGAGCAGCGTTCGGGGGACGACAGCCGAATCAATCCGGAACCCTATCGGGTCACAACCGCGGATGGGGACGTTCGCTGGGTGTTAGAACACACCAAGAAGATCGACGAGGGCTACGAAAGCGGGTATCTTCTCGGGTATCTCGTCGATATCACGGAACGAAAGCAGCACGAACGCGAACTCGCGGCACGCGAACGAAAGTATCGAAACCTGTTCGAGGACACCCGTGACGCGCTCATGGTGTTCGACCGGGACGGATACATCGACTGCAACGAGCGGACACTCGAGTTGTTCGGCATCGATTCGATCGATTCGTTCCTCAAGTATACCCCGTGGGAACTGTCCCCACCGAAACAGCCTGACGGGACCGAATCGCGCGAAGCCGCGCTGGAACACGTCGAAGCGGCCTTCGAAGAGGGGGAGGCGTTCTTCGAGTGGGTCCACGAGCGCGCCGACGGAACGGAGTTCCCGGCCAAAGTGAAACTCAGTCGCTTCGAGTACGAGGGTGAACCAGCCTTGCATGCACTGGTGCGTGACATCACCGAACGGAAGGAGTACGAACGGCGGATCGAAGAGCAACGTGACAACCTCGATGTGCTCAACCGCGTGCTGCGTCACGACATCCGAAATGATCTGCAGTTGGTCACGGCCTACGCCGAGTTGATCGCCGAGGAGTGGAACGACGAAGCGTTACTGGATCACGTCGAGACGGTGCTGGAAAACGCAGAACACGCAGTCGAACTCACGCGGACGGCCCGGGAGATGGCTGACGTGATGCTGTCTTCGGCGGACGAACTGGAAGGAGTCGATCTCGAAGACGTCTTAGACAGCGAACTAGAGGCAGTCCGGTCGGCCTATCTTTAAGCAGTGAGAGAATCCCGCCGTTCACGGCGGG
>ENA-ORCS01001137-ORCS01001137.1-marine-metagenome-genome-assembly--contig:-NODE-1137-length-12619-cov-3.445463_pt1 | contig 12619 bp, 8 predicted proteins | sample MGYA00237781_ERZ508513 | MGnify/ENA primary metagenome ERZ508513 (study PRJEB26184, sample SAMN06268793) | marine metagenome | isolation source: Eden Landing Ponds, San Francisco, CA, USA | place...
TGGTGATTCCGTTCGCCGCGGTCGTCTCTCCCTTCGTGCTGTTCTGGCAGGCAGGCGCGATCATGTTCATGGCTGATCGGGCGGCCCGTCACGTCTCGGCACAGCGAGCACGCCGGCGCACGACGACCGGACGGGAACAGGTCCGGAAAGCCGAACACGGCGGTCGGAACTTCGTCCGTGGCGTTCGTGACGAGCCAGCCGTTCAAAGCGACGGGCAGACGCTCCTCGGGTCGGGTGAATCGCGTGCTCACAGCGCTGGACAGCAGGTGAACCGTGCACGATCCAGACTGGGAGACACGCTCCGCCGTGGAGACAGCGGTGGCGACGAAGGTTCCGGTGGTTCGGGTGGTTCGAGTGGAAACAGGCCGCGCAGCAACGGCGGCGTTTCGCCTGGAGGTGAGACTGGACCGTCGGGAAGTGAGAGCAATACATCCGGAGATCGGACCGCGCGGAGGTCGAGATCCGCAATCGAGAATCGCGATCCCGGAACCAGATCTGTCGATACTTCATCGAAGACGGATCGCAGTCGCTCCGACTCACAGTCCAATGAAAGTCCCTCCGAAAGCGACGCTGATCGAGGCGACCGCGACGGGAGTCGAAATACCCCGCGTGACAGCGACACCACGAGCGAATCGAACAACGACGCGAGCGACGACAGCAGTTCTGCAGGTGAGAGCAATGAGTAACGGAACGGATCCATCCAAACGCATTCCGAAGTCACTCGGTACCGACACGCAACTCCTCGGGCAGTACTCGCTGACCGACCTCATCGTCGCCGGCATGCCCGGTGTGGTCGTCATCCTGCTGACGCAGGTCGTCCTGCCCTCGGATCTCGCGGTCGCTGGCGTCTCGGTGACGGTACTCACGATCCCGCTCGCGGTCGTCGGGATCGCCGTCGGCGCGACGTTCGTCTACCTGACGCCCGGGTACACCAACAGCCTCGACTGGCTGGAGCAGTTCGTCGGGTTCCTCCAAAGCGAGTCGAACCTCGATCACGAACACGCGAAGGCGTACACGCGCGTCGAGCGCGTCCTGCCCGAGCACGACGCCGTCGTGCGGACTGACGGCGCGCTCGTTGGCGCGGTCCACGTCGAACCGGCGACGATGGCGCTGGCGACCGACGACCAGTGGCAGGCCAAGGCCGAGGCGTTCCAGGATTTCGTCAACACGACCGTCGAGTTCCCGGTGCAGTTCTACTCGACGACCCAATCGTTCCCGGCCGACGAGTACCTCAAGGCCTACGAGTCACGACTCGGCGATCCGGACGTCGAGGCGAACCCCAAGCTGGAGGCGCTGATCGAGCACTACGTCGCGTGGTACGAGGACGAACTCGTCCGCCGGCAGATGACGATCCGGGACCACTACGTCGTCGTCCCGGTGACGCCGGCGGAGGTTCGCTTCGAGCGCGACGGTCTCGTCCAGAAGATCGCCGACCTGCGCGTGATCGGGACGCTCGTCCGGGCGGCGACCTCCCCGCCGGTCGCCGCAGAGCGCGCCGCGATGGCGGAGGAACTCGACGAACGTCTCCGGCGCGTCGAGCGTGGCCTTCGTGGAATCGAAGACGTGAACGCCAGTCGGATCGACGCGACGGCGTTCACCCGCGTCATCGGTGAGTTCTGGGCCGGTCACGACCTCGAACACGGCGAGTTGGCCCACCGCATTCGAACCACGCCCCTCGTTGGAGGGTCCGACTCATGATTCGCGAGAACCTTCCATTCCCACGAACCGACGACGAACAGGCTGACGAGAACGATCGCGGAGCGTCTGCCAGCGACGGCGGCGACGAAAGCCGCGAGACCCGAGAGGTCACCGTCGAGTACGACCGGTCGGGCGAGGAAGTCGGCACCGTCCCGGAGATCCACCAGTCACTGGTCGCGCCGTCGGCCATCGAGCGGACGCCCGCCGCGATCCGGACTGGCGACCGGTGGGCGAAGACGCTGTGGGCCGGCGAGTACCCCGACGCGCCGATGGACGGCTTCCTCGAGGAGGTCTACGCGGCCGCCGAAACGCGGACCACCGACGTGAGTATCCACCTCGATCCGCGCGACACGCAGGCGACGCTTGACACGCTCGAAAACCGGATCGAGGACCTCCAGGCCGACCTCGAGTACCTGACCGAGAAGCACCGCGCGAGTTCCCGCGGCGTCGAGAAGGATCTCGCCGACCACGAGGAGATGTACGACGTCCTCCGGAACACGCCGATGGAGGCCTTCGACGTCTCGACGTATCTCGCCGTCCGGGGCGAGGACCGCGACGACGCGGACGCCAGCGACGTGATCACGACTGCACGGCGAGCGCCAGCGAATCTGACGCCCGTCGCACCGCGGTGGTCACAGTTGGACGCACTCACCGCGGCGAGTCCGATTGCGACCGACGAGTTCGACGAGACGCTCGACGCGACGACGCCAATGCTCGGCGGCGCGGTCGGCGCGATGTTCCCCTTCGTTTCCGGTGCGTTCGCAGAGCCAGGGATCGAATACGGCACCTACGCGCTCAACGAGAGCCCGCTGATCCTCGATCGCTTCGCGCGGGAAACCGGCTACTGTACCATGATTATCGGGCGCCTCGGCGCGGGGAAGTCCTTCGCGACGAAGTTGCGCCTGGTCCGGCGGGCGATGTACGACGAGGATACGATCGTCGTCATGCTCGACCCGATGCGGGGGTTTGCGGGCGTCAGCGAGGCCCTCGGCGGCGAGCAGATCACCGTCGGCGGGACGCGCGGGCTGAACCCGCTGGAGATCAAGCCGACCCCCGAGCACGTCCTCGATGCGGTGGAGGACCTCGACCCGTGGGGCGAGCAGATCACGTGGGTGATGACGTTCTTCGGGACGTTCTTCGAGCACGTCGCCGACAACCCGCTCGGCGAGCGGAGCCAGACGCTCCGCCGGGCGACGCAGGCGGCCTATCGCCGGCAGGGGATCACGCGCGATCCGGCGACCCATGCGAAAGCGTCGCCGACGATCCGGGACGTGATCGCCGTGCTGGAGGACTTCGCCGCCGATCCCGGCGAGTTCGGCTACGAAACCGACGGCGAGAAGCAGGCCGTCCGCAAGGACGCCGAGTCGCTGCTGAAGGACCTGCGACCCTCGTTCCGCGATGAGGGTGCACTCGCCAACCTCGCGAAGCCCACCGAGTTCGACCTCGATTCGAAGGTCATCTACCTCGATCTCCACCAGGAGGAGGGCGCGCAGGGGCGTGCGGAGACGACGCTGACCATGCAGGTGCTGTTCAACAGCGTCTACGAGCGCGTCAAGCAGACCGAGAAGAAGGTCGTGTTCACCATCGACGAGGCTCACTACCTGATGAACGACGCCTCGTCGCTGGACTTCCTCGAGACGGCCGTCCGGCACAGCCGGCACTTCGATCTGAGTCTGGAGTTCGTCACGCAGACCGGCGGCGAGTTCGCGCTCACGCCGGAGGCCCGGACCATCGCCAATCTCTGTTCGATCACGCTGCTCCACCGCGTCAACGAGGAGGACGACAAGATCGCACAGTGGTTCGACCTGAACGACCGGCAGGTGAGTTGGGTCACGTCGGCGAAGGCCGGCGAGGACGAGGACGGCTATTCGGAGGCGCTGATCGGGATCGATCAGGAGGGGTGGTTCCCGCTGCGAATCCGCGCGAGCGACTACGAGGCGACCGTGATCGACGGCGGCGGGGACTTCGACGGAGGTGCCGATCCGGGGACATGACGCGGGAGTACGTCCAGGTCACGCCCTCCCGGAGCGACCTCGCGCCCGGGACGGTCGTCGAACAACTCGGCGCGCTGCATGCGCTCGATTCGAATGGTGGCGGGTTTCTTGCCGGTCTCGACTCGCTCGGAGACGGCGGGCCGCCGACCTTCGAGTTTCTCGCGATTAGCGCCGGCAGCGACGAACCGGTCGAGTTCTACTACGGGGCCGACCGTCGCCTCGACGCGTTCGAGGAGCGACTGCGGACGCTGTATCCCTCGACGTTCGTCGTCGAGCGCGCGCAGGTCGATCCAGTGGCCCGCCTGGTTCCTGACGGGGAAGTCGAGGACTACGAGAGCGACGTGATCGATGAGTTCGAGCCACGGGGCGTCCGGTGGGTTGGCGACGCGATACGCACGCGGGACTGGATGACCACGATTCCGGCGTTCACGGACACGGTCGGGCAGGGCGACGATCACTCCCGCGCACCGCTGGCTCCGCTGATCGACCGACTGACCGCTGCCGACCATCCGGTCGCGTTCCAGGTGCTCTTCGAGCGCAAGCCCGACTGGACGGCTGACGCCCGGGCCCGCGAACGACGCCTGCGCGAGGGTGAGGATCGTCTCCTCGATCGCTTCCTGAGCGAACTCTTCGTCGGAGCTGGCGCCGATCGGGCTGCGGTCGATGCGGACGAGTTCCAGGACCCCGGCGGTCGCGAGCGCGTGGCCTCGATCGAGACCAAACGGCCCGGACGAACGTTCACCGCGAACTTGCGAGCGCTTGCCCTCGTTCCCGACGAGAGGGATGAAGACGACGAATACAGCGAGGAACTCGATCGGCTACTCGACGACCTCGTGCCCACCTTCGATCACCTTTCGGGAACGCACTACCGCGTGACGGGCCGGCGACTCCGCGATGGCTGGCTGGAGGAGCGCCGCGCCACCCGCGCATTCGCTCGCTTTCGCGAGCGCGAGATCACCACCAGTCGATGGGGATCGATCCGCCCCGACCTCGTGCTCAACGCCGACGAACTCGCGAACGTGACGGTCGTCCCGCCCGCCACGCAACTCACGACCGAGGGTGGCCGTGGAGCCGAGGCGAACCCCGAGAGCCGGTCGCCGCTACCGCGGCCGACGGCCGATCACATGGACCAGTTCCGCGAGGGGATGGCGATCGGGTACGCGCTCGACGAGAACGGCGAACCCGAAGATGTGCCCACGCGCGTCCCGCCGGGCTTGCTCACGACACACTACCTCCGGGCGGCGACGACCGGCGCCGGGAAGTCCAAGGCCCTAGTCAACGATGCGCTCTCGCTGTACGAGGAGACGGACGGTCCGGTCGTGCTGATCGACCCGAAGGGTGACGGCATGAGCGAGAACTACATGCGCGCCCACGCCGCCCGGTTCGGGCCCGACGACCTCGCGGCGAACGTCCTGCACTTTCCCGTTCCGGACGTGCTGCCGGCCTTTTCGTTTTTCAACATCGAGCGCGACCTCGCTGCCGGCCGAGCGCGGGTGGATGCCGTCCAGAACGTCGCCGATCACTACGAGGAGATCCTGAAACTCGCGATGGGCGAGGATCGCTACGAGCAGGCCATCGTCGCGCCGAACCTGATCAAGTACCTCGTCAAGGCGCTGTTCGACGAGGAGTACGGCCGCGAGAACGGTCTCTACCGCGAGTCCGTCGATTATTTCGCCCACACGCAACTCGAACACGTCCTCGATCAACTGTGGGCTGCCGGCCCGCCGGACGGTGACGTCACCGAGGCGCCGCAGGCCAGTCAGAGCGAGGTCCAGCGGAAGATCAATCGCCAGCTCAAACTCGATTCGAACACCTTCGCGACGGTCATGGGCGGGGTAAGCAACCGCCTCGATTACGTCACGCAAGACGCTCACCTCCGGCGGATCTTCGACAACACCGAGCCCCGGTTCGACTTCCGGGACGTCCTCGACGAGAACACGGTCGTCCTCTTCGACCTCGGCGACCTCCGCGACGAGGCGGCCCGGTTGATGACGGGTGTGATCCTGACGAACCTCGAGGACGCCCTGGAGACCCGCGATCGGACCGTCGATGAGTTGCCAGACGACTACGTCGTGAACCTGCTCGTGGACGAGGCGGCGTCGGTCGTCGTCTCGGACGTGATGAACGATCTGCTGGAGAAAGGCCGGAGTTTCGGGCTCTCGGTCGGCCTCTCGCTGCAGTTCCCCGAGCAGATCGAGGCCGAGGGCGACCACCAGGTGTATCTCAACGTGCTCAACGACGTGGCGACGACGCTCGTCGGCAAGATTTCGGTCGATCGCGAGATCGCGCGGGCGATGGCCCACGAGGAGATGGACCCCGCGGCGTTCGCCAACCGGATCCGGTCGCTCCCCCGTGGCGAGTGGATCGCCCAACTCCCGAGTCCGACCTTCGGCGAGACCGGGCCGGAGCCGTTCAGCCTCGAACCGCTGCCGATCCCGGATGGTCATCCCGAGAGTGACGACCCGCTCGACCGCCGCCAGAAGCGGCAGTTCGCGGACGCTCTCGATCAGGTCCACGAGCGTACGGCGAGCGAGTACGGCGTGCCCGAAGACGACGACCTGCCGGTCGATCGAACGCCCGACGCCGTTCGGGAGATCCTCGGCGCGGACGGTGGCGGCCTCGATCGGGCGCTGGCGAGTGCGATCCGGATCGTCCAGATACGGACTGGCGAGCACGAAACCAACGGCTGGGTGCCGGTCGCCGACGTGGACGACGAACTCCGGGCCTGTTACGACGCCGCCGACGTCGAGGAGCCACCGCCCGAGTACGAGACGCTCGCCGACGTGCGCGAGCGCTCGCGACTGATCGACGTGGATCTCGACGATTCGGGCGAGACGGTCGTCGCCCGGTTGACCGACGCGGGTGAGGACGCCGTCGCCATCGACACCGGCGACGTTCGAGCGGCCGGTGGGGATCGCCACGACGCCATGCTCGCCGAGATCGAGCAGACGCTGACGCCGCTCGGATTCACCGTCACGATCGAGGAGCAGGACGGCGCCGATCGCCCCGACGCGAAGGCGTTCCACCCGGACCTGGACGTCGAGTTCTACGTCGAGGCCGAAACGACCACGCCCGACAAGCCGGCGAAGGTTCTCCGGAACTTCCGCCGGGCGCAGGACGACGGGTGCGTCCCGCTGTTCGTCGTCGAGACGGGCGTCGAATCGGTGACCCACTGGGCCGAGCGCCTCGACGGGATCCTGAATCCCCCGGTCAAACGGCGGGCGGACGGCGAGACGCACTTCTACATCACCGACGAGTCGATCACGTTCGGCGGTGGTGCCCGATCGGAGGGTGGCGCCACCGCCGTCCGGCCAGTGACCGATGGCTCCCGGCGGACCGTCTGGATCGAGGATGGCGACGAGTTTGTGCTCCGCGACGGCAAGGGGACCGATCACGCTCGCGTTGACGATCCATCCGACCCGTCGAAGGACCGGTTCCCCGCGCTCTACAGCTACGACCCCGGGTCGGGCGAGTTCACCGTTCGCGAACACGGCGAGACCCACGTCTATGACTCCCGGGGCGCCTTCGAGGCGGACTGGGTTCGCGTGCGTCGGCCGTTCGTTCCCGCGATCGAACTGGGAGACTCGGAGTTCGGGCCCGAGGCGTACGCGACCGTGGTCGTTCCGGGCGATGGCGGGAATCTGGACGAACCGGTTGTCTTCGAGGACGGAGCGATCCGGTCGCTCGACACCCTGACCGAGTTCGAAACTGGAACGACGGACGCCACCGAGGAGGGTGATCGATGGGGCGACCTCGCGGACGATCCGGACGCGGCGATCGGCCTGTTCGCGGCCGAGCGTCTCCGGGAGGACGGCGACGCCACGGTCACGACGGCTGCTGTCTACGACGCCTACTGCGAGTGGGCCGAGGACCATGGCTTGCCCGTCGAGTCCAAGAACTGGTTCGCCCGACGATTGAGCAATCACGTCGGCTTCGAGCGGACGGCGGAGAATCGCGACGGCACGACTGTTCGGTGTTACGCGGGGATCGACCTGCAGGAGGGATCCGGCAATGCGAGTGCTTGAGGCGTCGGTTTCTCTGGGGTTACGGTATCGAAGCGAGGTGTGGAACGTCAATCGGCGGCTCTACGCGCTGTATCGCTCGATAGCGACGGGTTACAGTACTCCCTCGAATACCGAAACACGACCACAAGGGTCGTCCCATCGCGTAATGCCGTCACATCTTGCGATTATCGCCGTCTCGTTTCGCCAGTTACGCCAGAAACCGACCAATAATAGGTGGGGCAAGAGCGTCGGAACGGAGGAGACTATCCAGGGGGTAGAAGAGCGATCGATCGTGCGCGGAGGCGAGTGTCTATCTCGGCAGGCGAGGGGTGCCTGCCATGAGTGAGCGCAGTGAACCGGTGATCGATCCGTCGGCGATCCCCGAGAGATTGCGGGATCGAGAACAGTGGATCTGCTGGCGAGAAGAAACGCGGGACGGGAAAGCGACAAAGGTACCGATCGAACCGAGACCGGACGAGTTCGCCTCGACGACGAACGCGGAGACGTGGACGGACTTCGAGACGGCGCGGCGGGAGGTCGATCGCGAAGACATCGAAGGAGTCGGGTTCGTCTTCAGCGAAGCGGGCCCGTTCGTCGGCGTCGATCTCGACGACTGTCGCGCTCCGGACGGGCAACTCGACGAGACGGCGCGAGATATCATCGAGCGACTCGACTCGTACACGGAGGCCCCTCCGTCAGGGACTGGAGTACACGTCATCGTCGATGGCGAACTGCCGGACGGTCGGAACCGACGTGGAAGCGTCGAACTCTATGATACGGCCCGGTTCTTCACCGTCACTGGCGAGCATATAGAGAAGACGCCGACTCATGTGGCCCATCGACAGGACGCACTCGAAGCGATCCACCGTGAGTACGTGCGAGAGGACGACTCGAATTCGGAGAGGGGAGACGATTCGGACTCTGTATCGCCATCACAGCGAGGACCGTCGGAGAGCGAGGCACAGTTGGACGACGCGGAGGTTCTGGAGAAGGCCCGCGCTGCCGAGAACAGCAGGAAGTTCGATGATCTCTGGAACGGACGGACGGCGGGCTATGAGAGTTACTCCGAGGCCGACATGGCGCTGTGTTGTCTGCTGGCGTTCTGGACGGGCGGCGACCGCTCGCAGATCGACCGTCTCTTCCGCCAGTCGGGGTTGATGCGCGAGAAGTGGGACGCGGTCCACTACGCCGACGGCAGCACCTACGGCGAGAAGACGATCGAACGAGCGATCGGGACCGTTGACGAGTTCTACGATCCGACTGGCGGAGCGGACGCTGGCGCGTCTCCGACTGACCTCGAGAGCCAGCGTCGCCGGACTCATCTCGTCGAACAGAATCGGCTGCTGAAGGAGCGGATCGCCAACCTGGAGACACGACTGGCGGAGAAAAACGAACGGATCGAGCAATTGGAGGGGAAACTTCAGCGGTTGGGACGCGATGATAGGTAGTAGCGGCTGGAACAGTCGTCGATAGCTTTCGAGTCACCTCTCGTCGACGGACTGATCGTCAAGTTCGTTCAGTAGTTCTCGCCCCTCCACCATCGTCACCCTGTCCCCGACTCCTGAAGCGTCCAGCACGTCACCGATCGCCTGTTCAGCCAGCGTATCGCTCACCAGTACGGCCACGTGGTCTGGCGCTTCGGTCGCGTACTGATACGCGAGTCCTGCGAGCACGGTGTCCGCCTTCTCGATTTCGTCTTCCGTGACGTCGTCGTCCGACAGGCGATCCATCCGCGTTCGCGTGCGATCGACGACGTCAGAGACGTCCGGGTTCGAGAAATCTACGACGCCACGCTCGAGCCACCCGGCATTTTGGGCTGCCTGCAAGCGATCGCGCTGATACGCGTATGCGTCCGGACCCTCACCGAGTTCTTCGGCGACCTGGTCAGGAATCCGAACCTCGATATCTCGACGTGTCACGAATCGCTCGAAGGCCTGGTATTTCGAGTTCGACGGCCCGCCCATCGCGAAGAGCACGCTGCTGTCGATGACCGCGATACCCCCGCGAGGAATCTGCTCCCCGGACATCACTCGTCAGTGTCCAAATACGGGTCGTACGCTTCGGCCGCCTCGACGACGTCCTGGAGAGCAGTGATCACGGTCATCCCCTCGACCGGATGGACATCGAGTTTGTTGGCGGCAGTGCGCTGGGTGAGGTCGCCGTCCATCACGCGCAGCGTGTAGTGCAACGCGGCGGCGAGTTTCGGGATTCCCTGACGCTCGACGAACACGCGGATGTCCTCGGTGTCGATCTGCCGGGCAATTGCGTCGACGAGGACGGGCGTTACCACGACATCGCCGTGATCGGTCTCCATCGTCAGCCGGATCGGTTCGACCTCGATCGTCGTCGGCGTCGTCTCATCGTGACGAGTGAGGACGCCCATCTCTTCGAGTTCGCCGACGTACTTGTAGGTCGTCGAGTGTGGCAACTCGAGATCGTCTTTAACAGTCTCGATCGTGACGAGGCCGGTCCGAAGGACGTAGACGTAGAGTCGCGCCAGTTTCGGCGTGTTGAGCAACTCCGCGTAGGTGAGGAGATTACCGACCGTCGCTTCCGGATCGGTTGCGTCGGCGAGGCGGTGCTCGGTTGACATCACTATCCATGTTCTATGTATAGAGTATTAATCCTTCCGCCACCCGATCAGCCTACTTCGAACGGTTCGGCCCGACGATAGGCCATCTGCATTGAGGCCTTTGTCGTCGGTCGGCGGATTTTCCGGTAGCGTGTGGAATTCGCCAGGTCGGGCACCGGCGGTCACTGCAAGTGCCAACGCGTCCAGTAAATCATCAAGCCCGTTGCTGTAGCCTTCGGCTTTGAGCTCGCGGGCCATCCGACGCCACTCACCTTGCTGGTAGTCATTGGTCGACTCAAGCAACGACAGCCGCTCATCGACGCCCTGAGCCGTCATCTTGCTGTGGTCAAGGTCGTCATCGGCGAATGCCCTGAAACAGACCTCGGGATGTCCTTCCACGAGGACGTCTGAATTTCCGCTGTCTCGAAGCAACTCGTCAACTTCGACTATCGCGGGAGCAATGTTCTCAGCCTGTTTCATTAACCCCTTGCCAGTGTGATGTTTGTTGGTCTCGTTCACCTCGCTGTAGGCCGCACCGTTGACCGATTTCTCCACGGCTTCACGACAGGGAGCCGTGAATACCGACGAAGACCGCGGTCCAATGACACTCCTGGCAAGGTCATCACAGTGTCTGGAAATCTCTCCGTCAGTTTCCTTCCCGCACGGATCTGTATCGTGGCGGGAACCGCAGAGCCCGATTGGCGTATCGACGACGATCCGGTCGGCGTTATCACTGTGTGTCGCCCATAGTTCGTCGATTGTCTCGTACACGGTTGCGCCGATTGAGCACTGATCCGAATAGCCGACAGCAATCCAGTCCGTTCCATCCCGATCGACTCCAATATAGGACCACGTTTCGTCGGCCATAGGCCGTATACTCATCCTTCTATCAAAATTCCCTGGATACGGGTTCAGATTGGCTGCTCGCGTCTTGATGGCTCGCCACGCTCGCCGCTGCCGCCGTCCGGTGAGCAAGCTCACCGTCGTCCCGCTCACTCCGTTCGCGGGACCTCCGCGTCACTCGGCACCGACCGTTCCGGGCGGGCTTCCGCTCCAGTCGGTGCGGGTCCTGCCGGGCGTCCGGTTTGCCGCCAGCGGGTAAGCGAGGGGGATTGCGCTCCTGTCGGTGCTCATCCCGCCACGCTTACTCCGCTGGACGTTCGCTCCGGGCGGGTCGCCGCGCGTGGCTGGTTGTGGCACGTCCCTCGGGCGCTCTCGCTCGCGCCCCCGTGGGGAGCTCGCGAAGGCGCGAGCGAGAGCGCAGAGACGGTTCTGTCGGGTCGTCATCGTCGGAAAACCGCGATGCGAGGACATCGCGGTGGTGGCGCGTGAGCGCCTTCGGAATCTGGTGTGATTCCAATGTCAGGTAAACAGCTATCGACTAATGAAGTTTCGGTCGGTGCACAGGCACTCGAACCAACGCGCGAGCGGAGCGGGAATGACGGAGTCGGTGAAGTCGTCGAGGACACGCCGGAGTTCAGGCCGTCGGTTCAACAGGAGACGCAGGCCAAGGTGGATTCGAATCACCCGGATGGGATGGTGCAAGACATCTCGCACCTTACGCTGGCACAAGAAGAGCGGATCCGGGCCAGGGAGGCTGAAATCGAGCACATCAGCGCGCAGGCAGATCTCACGTCTCAGGACGGGCGAGCACGACGGACGCGTGAGGTCGTCGTCGAAGATCGGCGGGAGTTGCGACGCGAGCGACGACGGTCGGACCCACGAGAGCGACTTTCCCAAGAGGAACTGGCGTCGGTGAATCGCGAGGCTGATCGGATCGCGAAGCGGTTCGACGGCGGGCCACGACGAGCGGCCATCGCCCGGGTGCTGGCCGAGCGGGTGGTCCGTGGACAGGATCTCACAGAGGCGGTCTTCGAGACGATCGACATATGGAAGGCCGAACCGGGTGTGATCTGCCCGATTGCGGACGTGCCGGACGTGCAGTCGAACGAGGTGGACATCGAGGGAACGATTCAGACGCTCTGGAAGCCGAGCAATCCGGCTATTCAACAGGTCGGACTCATTGCGGACGGAACGGACAAGATCAAGTTCACGAGTTGGAAGAAGTCGGATCCGAGGATCGTTCAGGAAGGCGAGACCGTGCGGATGTACGGTCTCAAGAAGAACTGGTACAATGGACGGTGCTCGGTTGCTGTGACCTACCACAGTCGGATCGAGTTCCCCGAACGGAGTTCTTGGTGGGAACCTTAGGGGGTACCTCATATTTTGGTCGCGTCGCAAAGCGATCTAGAGTTTGCCTCTGGTGCTCTCAATTGAGAGGTCACAGCTCATTGCTGTTTTGGTCGATCGCTGGAGCAGTTCGTCAAGGAACGACTGGTAGTACTCTGGAT